>Ga0302324_100017555_pt1 | contig 14180 bp, 14 predicted proteins | sample Palsa_T0_1_FD_201949 | JGI IMG/M metagenome (GOLD analysis project Ga0302324, IMG submission 201949) | Peat permafrost microbial communities from Stordalen Mire near Abisko, Sweden - Palsa_T0_1 | ecosystem: Environmental > Terrestrial > Soil > Palsa > Peat permafrost | place: Sweden: Abisko... | reverse complement strand
GCTTGACGACGTAAGCCCCGCCCCTCCCGTGCTTTCGGCTACAATGTGTTACGCTTGCGTTCGTATGGCGTCAAACGCTCAACAACCTTCATCGGGGTGGGGAAATTGGAGTTGGCTCTGTTGGGCTATAATTCTCTGGTTCGTTTGCAGAGATGTATGGTACAGCAAACTCAGGTATGCCATCCAGTACGGCGTCCCTTTTAGCAAAGTAACAAAGCCTAATGAGCCTCACGACTGCGACTGACTAAAAGCACCAATCGGGGACAAGGTTTGTCGCTACGAAATACGGGTGCTTACCGTCCGAACCGCCTTCGACACGCACGGCAAGCCGATTGTTTCGTATGACGAGGGGGTGACGTGGGTGCCCAGTGACGGGATTGAGCAGCCATACCATCAGGAACCGGTAAGGCCCGTAGTGAGTAAAGTTGTTCTCACGTGGGAGAAAACCGACGAAGAATAGCAGGAGCCTATTGGTTAAGGCCTATGGCAGAACAGGAATTGCTTCGATGAAAACGGCGCTTAGACAATTTCTTCGGCATACGCTACCTTATCAAGCGACAACTCGCGTTTCCATCTACCTCGACCTCGACAGAGAGTAACAAAGAGTGGAACTCGCAGGAGATGATCAAGGCCGCCAAGCCGTTCATGCCCCCGGCAGCACGGAATGGAATCATTCCCGCTTGGGAGGCATCCTCGAATTCCTCGAAAAGCTCGCCTCAATGTTCAAGCTCTCGGGCGAAATGCCCTTCATCTACCAATGCGCCTTCGGCTGGTATGCCGCCCACTATTTCCTCTTCGCCCACAAGCACGGCCAGATCAAATACGTCCGAAACCTATGGCAAGACAGATCTATCAAGACCTTGAGGACCTTTACACCTTTTACCTCGAAAGCGAGGTTGGTCGCGGCCCAATGGCCCGGCAAGACTAGAAGAACAGGCGCCTCGCAACAGAAGATAAATTCTGGGAGCAAGAGCGCAAGGATTGGCCTGATAATACAACATAACGTCCTTTTGCGTCCGGGCATCTTGCGTACGGCCCGGCCCTATCGTCGTCAGCGCTGATTGCAGCCCCAGCCTAACGCGATTAGCGCGCCCCTTATCGATTGTGTTTTTTCGTGAGGAAATAACACATCGACGCAATCATGCTTCTGCCAAGTCGGACCATCTCCTCTTCAGTAAAGCCGACCGGCACATGCGCTCCGGGACTTACGAATGAATACACGCCGGCGATCCCTTCCTCTTCTTTCTTCTCCAAGAATCCAACCTGCCGAAGATACGTCAGTACAGCTCCAAATTTAGTCGGGTCTTCTGACATTGGAGTTGTTGCGCTGTGGATTGCCGCAATGTTTTTCGCAAGCGTTTCAAGCGATACACGAGCCGAGGTAAGTGAGCCGTTGAAATCTTGCGGTTGCTTGCGAAAATCCTCGGCTGAATTCTTCATCAAGCGTGTGATCTCTTCCCGATCCGCAAGGTTGGACCGGTCAAGCTCGGCTGAAAGATCATCGTCTAGTGGCACGGTTGCTGCAATCGTAGGGTCTACAGCAACAACTCTGTAACCAGCCGAATAATCACCATGGACGCGGTAGCCATTCAGAAGCAAACATCGCCCTAGATCAGTCCACCGTTCGTCATAAATATATTTTGGGTTGACCGCGGCCCGCAGCATCCGCGTCGAATGGCAGATTTCATCAACGAGTTCATCGACTTGCGGGGCGGTGACGGCCCGCAGCCAAACGAATAGCTGATTAGCGGTGATGGCCCCTGATCCTGTTCGGAACGCCGCGATCCCGCACTTGTGCAACATGAGCACAATAGATTCCTGTTGTTGAAGGGCGAGGAATTGGCTGAGCGATATGAGTGTGCGGGAGCAGAACATTCAATGAAGATACTATTATAACGCTGTCCGTCCCCCTGCCCGTTTCCACGCCGTCGTTCTGGGTGCTGGGTTCCGAGACAACAAAGGCGGCGTGGCAGACCGCTGATCGCTGAAAGCCTTGCAGGCTATAACGGCTTGTAGCAATCCCTAGCTGGGTTGCATTCGTATTCGTCGACCACTTTGCCGTCCGGGCCGAGACAATTGTAAGTGTGCTGGCACCAGCAGAGCCGACCGTTGCCGTGCTGCACCGTGGGGTCCCATTCGACCTCGGTAAATTGCCCGTTCCAGTTGAGGTTCTGGCAACGGTCCATGCCGATACCGGTCAATCCGGGGAGTTCCACACTATATCTTTCCGACCGCCGCTAAAAGCAGCGCCCGCTTCACGGCCACGCGCGCCAGTTGCACCTTGTAGCGATTCTGGCTCAGCGGTGTAGCGCCTTCCAGCGCCGCTTTGCCAATTTCCGAGGCTACTGCCTGCGTGACGGCTCTGCCCGATAACGCCGCTTGCGCGTCAGCCGCCACCCATGGCGTGGGCGCCACGTGTCCCAGCACGATGCGCGCGCTGGAAACGGTGTCCCCCGCCATATTCAAAACCACGGAAGCGGTGGCCAGCGGCCAATCCAGCGCTTCTTTTTGACGCACTTCGTAGGTGGCGCTGTGGGTATCCGACGCCCCCAATACGACCTCTGTGACCAGCTCGTTGGGCAGCAGCGCGATCTCGCGGCTGGCGGCGTTTTGCGGGGTGACGAAGAACTTCGCCGCATCCACTTCGCGACTGCCCGCGGCTGAAACCAGCCAGATCTTCGCTCCCAGCGCCACCAGCGCCGGACCCAGGCTGGAAGCGCTCACAAAGTAAGCCGGGCCGCTGTTGCCCAGGATGGCGTGATACTTATTTTCGCCGCCGGGGACCAGCGGCTTGCCGTCCTTATCCTGGCCCAGCAGGCCGAAGCCGTTGCGGTAATACCAGCAGCGCGGCCGCTGGCAAAGGTCGCCGGCCACCGTTCCCATGTTGCGCATCTGCGGGCTGCTGACGCCGCGCGCCGCTTGCGCCAGCACCGGGAAATATCGCCGGATGTCGGGATTCCGCTCCAGTTCGTCGAGCGTGACGGTGGCGCCGATGCGCACCTCCGCGCCGTGCTTCCGGATGCCGCCGAGATCCTTGATGTTCTTGATATTCACCACGCGCCGCGGTGTTTCGATGTGCTCCTTCATCAGGCTTAGCAGATCCGTACCGCCGGCCAGCACATTCACTTCGCCCCAGCGCGCGCCCAGCATGCCCACCGCCTCGCGGACGGTGGCGGGGTTGGCATATTCGAAGGCTTGCATTATAGGGTCCTCCTTGGGGCGAGCTTCGCTCGCCAGCCACAGGCTAAAGGCTGCGCCACCAGGCGTCCCCAGGAGTGGGGACGCGGCACGCACGAGTGCGTGCGCCACAAAAGCTTCATCATGCGTTCCTCCCTTCCAGGGCAGCCAGCACGCGGTCCGCGGTGAGCGGCACGTGCGATACTCTCACGCCAATGGCGTTGGCCACCGCGTTTCCGATCGCGGCGATCACGCCGATGGCGCACGGCTCGCCCAGCCCGATCACACCGCGTTTATCGTTTTCCGGCGTGATATCCAGGTGCACTACGATCTCGCCGATATCGGCAATGCCGGCCAGCTTATAAAACTCCATGTCGGCATTCAGATACTTACCGGTTTGCCCGTCCATGACCCGCTCCTCAAACAGCGCGCCGCAGATTCCCATAATGGCCGCGCCGTGAATCTGGCTTTCCGCGAGTTTGGGATTGATGATGAGCCCGCAGTCCTGTACCGCGACGAACTTATTCATCTTGACGATGCCGGTCTCGGTATCCACGGAGACGTCGGCCATTTGCACGCCGCCGACGCCTTGGGACATCAATCCGCCGGGCTGCCGCGGGTTGTTCTCACCCATCTCCGAGATCTTGGTAGTGCCCAGCTTGCGGCAGGCGTCCTGCCAGGGCAGGCTCTTGGCCGGATCGTCCTTCACCTGGATGCGGCCATCCACCGCCGCGAGCTGGTCGGGCGTCGCGCTCAGGGACGGCGCCACCGCCGCGAACAATTTTCTCAGCGCGTTGGTGGTGGATTTCAGCGTGGAAGGCGAGACTCCGCCTATGGTAGTCGAACCGCCGGACGCGCCGTCAGGCGGGTAGTCGCTATCGCCGATGCGCAGCGTGATGGCTCCCAGCGGCAGGCCGAGCGTTTCCGCCGCGACCATGGTGATGGCAGTGCGGGTGCCCGTGCCCAGATCCTGGGTGCCGATTTCCAGCACTACGGAGCCATCCGGATTGATGGTGGTGCGGCACTGGCTGGCGTGTCCGCCGCCGCCCCAGGTGTTGATCGCCAAACCGAGCCCCTGTTTGACGGGGCCATGCCCTTCGCCGCGCGGATGCCAACGCTTCTGCCACTCCATGATTTCGGCAGCCTTCTGCAATTGGGGTTTGTAGGTGGCCTCGCGCTCGGTGTAGCCGAGGTTCTTAGTGAATAGTTCGAGCGGATCCAAGCGCAGCTTAGCGGCCAGATCCTCTAGCGCGGAGCAGGTCAGGAACGAGGCCTGCGGATGGTTCGGAGCGCGCCAGGCGCGCGCGCCGCCGGCATTCACGGCCACCGCCGTGTGATTCAGCCGCACGTTGGGAATATTTCTGAAGACATAAGGCAGGGGAGGCATACCGCCGCCACCCATGCCGCCCGTGGCCCACGACGTAGATTGCCATGCGGTGATGGTGCCGTCCTTTTTAGCCGCGACCTTGATATTGGCGAACGCCGATGGACGGTTGCCGGCGATCTTCAATTCCGTGGCGCGGTCGAGGTACATCTTCACGGGTTTGCCGCCGCTGGCCTTGGAGAGCAGGCCGGCTTCGACGCCCCAGCTATCCGCTGCGAACTTGCTGCCAAAACCGCCGCCGATGTATTGCATCTGCACGTGAATATTGGCGGCCGGTACCTCCAGCGACTTGCCCAGATCGCCGCCGATTCCCGATACGTTCTGGGTTGAAGGCCACAGGTTGATGTGGTCGCCGCTGAACTGCACGATGTTGCCGTGCGGCTCCAGGCAGCAGTGCGTGATGACCGGAATGCCGTAGGTGGCTTCGATCATGGCATCGGCTTCCTGGAAAGCCTTGTCGGGATCGCCGGTTACCTGCTCGCCCGCGGGCTTGGCGCGATTGCCGGCTTTGGCCAGATCTTCCTCGCGTACCAGGTGCGGGAGGACTTCATACTGCACCTTGATCTTGCGCAGGGCATCGTTGGCCTGTTCTTCGCCGACTGCCGCTACGGTCGCGATCTCCGCGCCTTCCCACTGTACTTCTTTGCCGGCCGCGGTCATGACGTGCACGGCCGTGACGCCGGGCATGTGCTCCGCATCGGTGGTATCGATGCTAGTGATGCGCGCATGCGCGTAGGGCGAAGTCAGCAGCGCGCCGAACAGCATCCCAGGGGGCTTCTCGTCGGACGAATATTTTGCCCTGCCCGTCGATTTCTCAAGCCCGTCGCGGCGCTTGGTGGGTTTCCCGATCACCCGCCGCTGATCCATCGGAGGCCAACTGTAATCAGGCATGGTTTCCTCCCTTCATCTCCTTGGCGGCTTCCAGAACGGCCTGGCGCACACCCACATAAGTGCCGCAGCGGCACAGGTTGCCGCACAGCCCTTCCTTCACCTCTTCATAGGTGGGGTCGGGATTTCGGTCGAGGAAGGCTTTGGCCGCCATGACGAATCCCGGCGTGCAGTAGCCGCACTGCTGCCCGTCGCAGTTGACGAAGGCCTTAGAAACCGGGTGCGGCTTGCCGCTCGAAATGCCTTCGATGGTCACAATGTCCTTGCCTTGGGCGTCGATGGCCAGAACCGTGCAACTATATACGGACTTGCCGTTGAGGATGACGGTGCAGGCGCCGCAGGTGGCGCGGTCGCACACCCGCTTGGCGCCGGTCAGTTCCAGGTCGTTGCGCAACGCATCGAGCAGCGTGACGCGCGGCTCCAGGTTGAGGGTTTGGGCTTTGGCATTGATCTTGAGCGTGATAGGGACCGCGCCGGGGCCCACGAATTTGCCACCGGCGGCGGGCGCAGCCAGCGCCTTCTTGTCGAGTAATCCCGCGCCGAGGACACTGCCGCCGATGCCCGCACGCCGAATGAATCCGCGCCGGGAGACGCCGCGGTTGGGCTTGCCGGGAACCTCAGAATCGTTCTTTGAACTCACCAGACACTCCTTTCATGCCGCGTTGAAGGGGCTTGTGCTTTCAGATTGCCGAAAATGTACTTGCCGAAAAATGTATTGGATGCGGTGTTCACCCCCGAATATACCAAATATTCTTCGGGGCGGCGGACGGGATAGCGCCCTCAGCTAGTCCGGGGCGGGAGAGTGCTCAGGGTCGGGACGCGGTCTAGAATCTCCACGTGATCTTGCCGAAAACGCTCCGTTCCACGAGCGTGCGCCGCACCTCGAATGCGTTGTGAAACTCCGCGTGCAGGGGTGTGAGCAGGTTCTGCCCGACCACACTGAGTTCGACGGATTCGCGCACCCGCCATGCGAGCCGCGAGTCAACCCGGTTGAAAGCCGGAACCGCTCCATCCCCGCCGTCACGCAAGCGGCCGACGTGGTAGACGGCGGCGTCCCAATCGATGTTTTTCGACAGATCCAGGGAGGAACGAACCTGCGCCTGAAACTCCGGCGTGTTGTCCTCGTCCTCGGGCACGCCCAGGCCGCCCGCGTCGTTGGATCTGGTCAGATGAATGGCGCTGAGGCTGGGGCTGATGCGCCAACGGCGGCTGACGTTCCAGACGCCGTCTGCTTCGGCGCCGTAGGTATGGGCGCGCGCAACGTATTCGAAAATGAGCGGAAGAACCAGGTGCGGAGGCCCCTCGTCTTCCGTGAAGAAGGGGGTCTCGGGAATAACGTCCGAAAGGTCGTGGAAGTAGCTCGAGAATGCATCGATATCCAGCGAGAGTCCTTTGCTGACCTGAACGCGATAGCCCCCCTCAAAATCGTAAAGTACCTCAGCCTTGGCGTCGGGATTGCCCTCCACTTGGGATACTCCAAAACCGCCGCCTTGCGTCGGGAATGTATACTGGTCGACGATGAGATTCGCCTCTTCGCGGCTGGTTTGCACGATGGCACGGGAGGCGGACACCCAGACAGTTTGTCGTGGGGCCGGCTGCCAGAGGAGCTTGGCGCTTGGTTCGTACTCGAAGCCCGTATATGCGTTGTGCTCAAACTTCGATCCCACGGTGAACCAGAGAGAATGGGTCAGGGCGACCTCGTCCTGCATAAACGTGCTGTAAAGATTGTTCGTGCGGGAGAGCGGTACGTACGCCTTCCCGTAGCCGTCTGTGTGGTTATCCGACGTGACCCGGTAACCGGCGCCCCACACGATGTCGTGACGCGATCCGAGCGTTAGATGATGCTGGAAGTCGATGTCCAGGGTGTTCAGGCCTTCGTGCACTCCCTCGTCGTGGCGGTCGTCCCGGTCGAAATAGACCTGCAACGACGTACTGGAACCGCCGGCCAGGGTATGGTTCCACCGCGCCAGGAGGTTGCCCGAACCCACCGCAATCGCATCGTTAAAGATTCCCTCAAGCGGCAGTTGGTTGGCGAATACCACATTGATCGTCTGTCCCTCGCCAGTCTCGAGGAAATCGCCCTGGACGGTCATGGAATCGTTGGGGGAGAGCGTCCAGTCGGACCGGAACCCGCCATGCAACATGTGCCAGCCGTCGGCAGCCGCGCTCTGGCCGTCGGAGGCTGTCAGATTGCCTTGATTCAAATAGTCGGCGAAGACCCTATATGTCCCGCTCTGGCCGATTTCACCTCCATACTGAGCCAATCCGCGGGCAGCCCCCTGAGAACCTCCACCTGCACTGACAACGGCGCCCTGCGTGGCTTTTGCGCTCTTAGTGATGATATTGATCACGCCGTTGACCGCGTTGGCGCCCCAGACCGTTCCGCCCGGCCCGCGAGTGATTTCGATGCGTTCGATATCCTCAAGCGGCACGTCCAACTGATCCCAGTAGACGCCGGAGGTAGTCGGCGTATACACCGTACGGCCATCCACCAGGACCAGCACCTTGTTGGCGTACCGGTCGTTGAAGCCGCGCACGCTGATGGCCCAGGTGTTTGCATCGATCTGCGCGACGTCCACCCCCGGGGCCATTCGCAGAAGGTCCGGAATATTGGTGGCGCCCGACCGGCGAATCATTTCCTGGTTAATCACATAGACTGCCGCGGCGATGTTTGAAAGCTTCTGCTCCTTCCTGGAAACTGACGTCACCTCGATATTCATCAAGTCTTCGAGACTGGCGTCGGCTAGATCGGGCGGCGGAGAAGACTGCGGCTGAGCCGATAACAGCGGGGACAGCACCAACGCGAATGCCACGTGCGCACTTAGCCTGAACCGCGCGCCACGAGCTTTGGCGGCCATAGTATCCATCGATTTCACCTTGGACGAATCGAACGAACGCACGATTAGACCTGTTTAGGTTATCGGCGGAATTCTGGAATGATTTAGTAGGTTGCGGCCAATTTTGCCGGTGGGCGCGCCACCGGCGCAAATGGGCAATGCGGCCGGGAGCCGCGCCCGCTAGTTTTCGAAGAGGTGGTTGAGGCTGTCAGGGATGGCGGCTTGCAACATCGTGTCCCAGGCGCCGTTGGTCTTTAGTTCCAGCGCGATGCGGCGGGTCAGCCCCAGGGCTGCGCGGGCGAGGGCGGAGCCAACGCTCACGCGCGCTACGCCCAATTCCTGTAACCGGCGGATCGGCGGGGTTCCGGGTCCGACTAGAACATTGAGCGGGAAATGCAGCGTCTCGACGAAGCGCTGGATGGTTTCTTCGTCAGTGACGCCCGGAACGAAGACGCAGTCCGCGCCTGCGTCGATGTAGGCCCGCAACCGCTCGCAGGACCGATCGAAACGCGATGCGGGATCGCAGCCGATCCGATCCAGATACAAGTCGGTGCGGGCGTTGATCACCAGGTTCACACCCAGTTCGCCGCCAACGCGGCGCACGGTGGCGATGCGTGCGGCGTGCGGCGCGGGATCGCCGCCGGCGTCCTCCAGATTCAGGCCGATCGCGCCCGAGGCGACCAGGGCGGCGGCGGTCGCGGCGATATCCCGGTAGCCGCCTTCGAGGTCCGCGGTCACGGGAACGCGCACGCATCCGGCAATGCGCGCGACGGCTGCCAGCATTTCAGCGGCAGGGATGCGTTCGCCATCGGGGTAGCCCAAGGCGTTAGCTACGCCCGCGCTGGTGGTGGCGATGGCCGGAAAACCGGCTTCCTCGACGATGCGCGCGCTGACGCAATCCCAGACGTTGGGCAACACCAGGATCTCCGGCCCGCGATGCAGCGCGCGAAAGGCTTCCGCCCTTTCCCCCGCCCTAACAGCTTGTGCCGTCATGGCTTTTAGAGTACCATTGGGATATCTCCGGGATATCTCCGGGATACCACCGGGGCATCACCGGGACATCGCCAGGACATGGTCAGGCCGCCTGAGCTTTGTCGCACCGACGCAGGAGCCAATATGAACGGAATAGGGAGCGGAGTAGTGCTCCTCTCACTTTTCGGCATGTTTTCCGTTTGTCTGCGGGCCGGCACGGTAACGACGACTTGCTACGACCGGACAGATTATCAGCAAAACTCCGGTTCTCAGAGCGCAGCATGCGCGCTCGACGGGCAGTGGGGCATAGTGGCCGGATCGGGCGGTGTTTCAGCGGACGGTTTGTCCGTGTGGACCTCTGCCGACAGTCTTTACTCGGACCCCTACGCCACCGGAAGCGTGAGTTTGGACATGGTGTTTCCCACCGCGGAGACTCTGACGTGGCAGATCGGCTGGAGTTATGGAGCCGACTATTCAATGAGTTTGGACATGGCCGGTCAGTACGCGCCGCTGTACCAGTGGTTTTCGGAGAGCCTTTCCGGAGCGCTCTGGAACCAGACGGTTGGCGCCGGCCAGTACACATTCACGGCCTACGCGCAGGATTACGGCGAGGGTGACGCGTCGCTCTCGGCGACCCTGATCGCGGAGACTCCGGTCGGGGACCCGACGGACCCGGTTCCCGAGCCGGGCACCTGGATTTTAGCCGGGGGAGTATTCGCAAGCTTGGGCCTGTTGGCCGCCGCCAGAAGTCTCACGATCAAAATCCGCTAGGAGCGATCCAAAAGCTCTCGCGCCATGTATCGCCCGGCGGGATGCTCTGCAATTCCTTGTACACGCCCGCCTGCGCCAGGTTGAAACCGTCGGTGATGGCGGACATGGGCTCGAAGCAGATGAACTGGCGGCCGGGCGGCGCGTAGACCACCGCGACCGTGTATTTCGGCCCGTAAATCACGGAGATCTTTTCATGGGCGCCTTCCACGGAGAAGGTGGAGTGTCCGGAGGAGTCTCGCACCAAGCCGCCGAAGACATCGTCGAGCGCCACCCCCTCCAGCGGCAGCGGATCGGCGAATTCCACCGGTTTGCGCTCACCGGTGGGGATCAGCATTCTCGAAAGCGCCAGGTGGTCGCGCGCTGCCAGGTGCACCTTCCACTGGTCGCGGGGCGCGTCGTAAAGCTGGAAGTAAGGATGATATCCGATGCCCACCGGCATGGGATCGGCGGACAAATTCTCGATCGCGGTGCGGACTTCCAGCACGCCTCCGTGCAGGCGATAGGTCGTCTCGATGCTGTGGGCGAACGGAAACTGCGCCATTAACTCGGGATGCTTCCAGAATTCCAGGCGGCTGGTCACGCTGGCCGAATCGGCATCGGCATCGACGCCGGTCACCTTCCAGTCCGGCGAAACGGTGAGCAGGCCGTGAATGGGATTCTGGTTCTGATCGCGGCGGATGTTGCCCAGATCGGGGTTGAGGCGGAATTTCTTGCCATTGGCGAAGAACGCGTCTTCGCTGAGGCGGTTGGCCCAGGGCGCCAGAAACGGGATGCCGCCGAATTGGGGCTTGGCTTGCATTTCGGCCACGGTTTCATAGGGCAGCCAGAGTACATTCTTGCCGTTCACTTTGAACTCGTAAGCCAGGTTGCCGAGGGAGGGCGCGATGGCCACTTCGGCGTGGCGCGCGCCGTCGGCTAGGCGAACCACTTCGATACCGTCCACGACGGATTTTTGCGCGGAATAATTGGCGGCGATGGACATAAGCGGAAAGAGCAAAACGGCGAGTACGCGCATCTATTGACCTTCGTCCGGGTCGCGCAGATCCAGCAGGGTTTCCTTCTGGCAGCACCAGCACTGCCCCGGCGTATAGGTGCGGATGGAGCAAACATCGCACCAGTAAGTGATCACCTTCACGTGACCGTCCTTGTGGACGAACATGGCCTTGGTATGGATGGGGTCCACCAGGAATTGGTCCGGGACGGTGAAGTGGCCCTTGGCTTCCAGGTCGAAGCCCGCCAGGCGATTGTCGTTGAGCACGCCCTTGGTGGGTTCGTCGCCGTTGAGCGAAACGATGTGGTGGCCGGCGGTTTCGATGGCGGGCGGTTTTCCGGGGCGCTGCAGCAGTGTGCCGCGTAGGGTGGCGGGTGGGGGACTCTGGGCTATGCAGGCGGTGGCCAGACTGGCGGACAACAGGAGTGCGGCGATTCGCATTACCTTTATTTTAGCTGGTAAAGGCCAACCTCATCTGCGCACGAAGCTGAGCGTAAAGATGGTGTCCTTACCGTTTTCCCGCTTGGTCCACGCTTCCGTAAAGTGGGAAGGATCTTGCAGACGAAGCACCATCCGGTGCATGTGCGCATCCGCCGCGCTCGCCAGATTATCCGCGCCGACAAACGCGAACACAAACTCGCTTTGGTTGGCCGCCGCGGCGGGCGCTTCCAGGCGCGACTGATTGCCAGCGGCGGTCAACGCGCAGTAGTGCGTCATCACGATACGGCCGGCGCCCCGCGTGTAGAGCGAGACTTCGTTCTCGGCCGGCGTGCCGATGGTTTCCTCAATGGCGGTCCCCTTGGATACCAGCACAAAGGTGCTGGTGAGCTTGCCGCCGGCGGGGCTATCGGCTTGCCACGTGCCTGCCAGAGCTTTCAAGCGGTCGAAGGCGCTGGCGGCGGCGCTGGCCTGCGGCTGGGCGCGTCCGGCAAATAAGGCCAAGCCAATTGCCGCCAGCGCCAGCGACAGGCGAAACGGCGCATGCAAGGCGAGCTTCGCTCGCCGAGCGGGTCCAGGGGGACCCGCGCAGACCAGGGGGTCTGCCCCACTGAAATGGCTAATCATGTGAGCGATCCTTCGAGCAGCCGGGCCAGCAGGCGCGCGAGTACATCGAAGCAGCCCGGCCAGCCGGTCCGAGTACCTTCGCGGATCTCGGCGGTCTCGAAGTGCGTAGGTCGAACAGTTCCACGGTAACCAGCGACTCGCCGCCGAGGTGCTCGCCTTGCTTCTCCGGAACGTGTTTCCAAGACCATGTGAATACCAGTTTCTCAGGCGGCTGCACTTCACGGAATGTGCCCTGGCCGACGTACTTGCCATCCGGCAGGGGAATCTCCATTATGTAACGGCCGCCCGGCCGAACATCGTGGGAGCGTCCTGGCACATCCATTCTTCCAGTTGTTCGCGGGTTGGCTGGTCATTTCACACTCTCCGGATTTTGCGTCTTTTCAAGATAAGAGGACAGGGCATCGAATTGGCTTTCCCAGAATCGCCGGTACTGCGCGATCCATTCGGAGGCGCTCCGCATGGGCTGCGCCGCCAGGCGGCAGCGATGCACGCGGCCGTTCTTGCGGCGGACAATCAGGCGCGCGTCCTCCAGAACCCGCAAGTGCTTGGATACGGCGGGCAGCGACATCCGATAGGGCGCGGCCAGTTCGCTGACGGAGGTCTCGCCTGCGGCGAGCCGGGCCAGGATGCCGCGTCGGGTGACATCGGAGAGGGCGGCGAAAGTGACGTCCAGACGGCTCTCCGAATGCTTAACCATATGGTTTAGTATCGGATGGTTGGCCGCGCATGTCAAGAAAAATCGTCGCGGGGGCTTGACTGCACTTCCATATTTCCGGTATTATCGAAATATATTTCGACGACACTCGAAATGAAGAAGGCTAACGAAAGTCCCGAGCGGATAGCGCGCTACGCCGACATGTTCGGTGCGTTGGCAAACGACGCGCGCTTGCGCATCTTGCGCCTGCTGCTTTCCGCGCACCCCGACGGCATCATCGCCGGCGATATCCAGGCAGAACTGGGCATCCCCAACTCGACCTTGTCGCATCATCTGGAAAAGCTGCGCGCCGAGGACTTGGCGCGCGTGCGCCGGGACGGTTCCTTTCTCTGGTACACCGCGAATGCGGAAGCCTTGCAGGAGATCCTGACATTTCTGTATGCCGAATGCTGTACCCGGAACAAGGCGGTCGAACCGGCGGCCATCGTCCAACTGTGTAAGTGAGGAAATGATGGAAATCAAAGAAATCGTCAAAGAGAGATACGGCCAGGCTGCCTTGCGTGCAGGCACTGGCGGCAGCTCGTGCTGCGGCGGCACGGCGGCGGTGGATAGCTGCGACCCGATCACGTCCGACCTGTACGATGCCGGCCAAACCGCAGTTGTCCCGCCGGAAGCGTTGAGAGCTTCGCTGGGGTGCGGCAACCCCACGGCGCTGGCGGAGTTGAAGCCCGGAGAAACGGTGCTGGATCTGGGATCCGGCGGCGGGATCGACGTGCTGCTTTCGGCCCGCCGCGTGGGGCCGGCGGGTAAAGCGTACGGGCTCGATATGACCGACGAGATGCTGGCGCTGGCGCGCGAAAATCAGCGCAAGGCAGGCGCGGGAAACGTGGAGTTCCTGAAAGGCGAGATCGAAAACATCCCGCTGCCGGACAATTCCGTGGATGTGATCGTTTCCAACTGCGTGATCAATCTCTCGGGCGACAAGGACAAGGTGATGCGGGAGGCTTTCCGCGTGCTCAAGCCGGGTGGACGATTCGCTGTATCCGACGTGGTGGTCCGCGGGGAAGTGCCGACGGAGATCCGGCGCAGCGTGGAGTTGTGGATCGGCTGCGTCGCCGGTGCGCTTGAAGAATCCGAGTACCGGAACAAGCTGGCGGCAGCGGGGTTCGAAAGCATCGGCATTGAGCCGACCCGTGTCTACACTGTCGATGATGCCCGGCAATTCCTGGCGGGGCAGGGCTTGGACGTCGACCGCATCGCGGCACAGGTGGACGGCAAGTTTATCAGCGGTTTTATCCGCGCGGTGAAGCCGGTGAAGCCGTTGCAGAGGGAGTGCTGTGCTCCGTCGTGCTGCGGCTGAAGCCCTCGGGACAGCTTTTCTGCTTGCTGCGGTGGTTGGCTCCGGGATCATGGGCGAGCGCCTGGCCGGCGGAAACATGG
>Ga0302324_100017553_pt1 | contig 14180 bp, 16 predicted proteins | sample Palsa_T0_1_FD_201949 | JGI IMG/M metagenome (GOLD analysis project Ga0302324, IMG submission 201949) | Peat permafrost microbial communities from Stordalen Mire near Abisko, Sweden - Palsa_T0_1 | ecosystem: Environmental > Terrestrial > Soil > Palsa > Peat permafrost | place: Sweden: Abisko... | reverse complement strand
ATCTTCTACCGTAAGACGGCCACAGGCCGCCGTCGACGTCTCGGCCTACTGCCGGGATCTCGATCAATGGCCGCGCTCCTGGATGGGAATCGAGCAGGACCTCCCGCCCGGTGAACAACTCCTACCGTACTTTCGCCGGTTCATCGAACACTTGGCCTCGTCGAGTCTCTCACCGAAAACCATTCGCAACCACGTGGACAACCTCTGGAGCCTCGGCGGCGAGATCATCCGTGATCTGCACTATGACAAGACGCTCCGCAAGCTTCCCGCTGAGCGGCTCCTCAGGCAGTCTGTCCATGAACTCGGTGGTCCGGCCATTCACAACGGCTCAGACGATCAGCAGCGTTCCTTCGACTCCACCTGCCGCAAGTTGCATCGGTTCCTCGAATCCTGACCCACACATTCCCCCGACGAGCCGACGGGCCTATCTCCTCATACGTGATGGCGCTAGCTGTCATGAAAAGACGGCTCTGCGCAGGAATTCGACGGAACCCGCATTTTAGGCTACTTTCCTGAAAACCACGAATTCGGTTCTGGTGGCGGCCATGCGTTGGGCTTTGAGCAACAGGTAGCGGAGGTTTTTGTACCCACGGCCGCGGCGCAATTGGTGCGGCAGTAGTTCAAAATGCCTTCCATGTGATTTAGCAGCATATCGGCCAGCTTCTCGAAGGGCCGGAGCCGCTGCCAGCGGAGCTGGTCCATCCAACGCTGGTAGTTCAACATCGCGCCTTCATAGCGGTAGTTCCAAAGCCGGTCCAGGCTCTCTTTGAGCACATAGGCTTTGAAGATCTTGCGATTGAGCGCAAACAGAGAATTGAGTTCCTGCCGTCGGCCGGAGCTCAGGTTTACCCAGCGGGTCAACAACAACCAGCGCTTGCCCTTGACCAACCCGCGCCATTGCCCGCCCTTGCGGAAAAACTCCGCCCGGCGCACTTCATCAATTGCCTGGTTGCCGTGTTGCATGATGTGGAACTTGTCATAGACGATGCGACAGCGGGGAGCCCATTGTTGGATGCTCAGCCGGTACGGTTCCCACATATCCACGCACGCCGCTGAGATCCGGATCCGCTGGCCAGCACTCAGCTCGGTCTGAAAGAATTCGTCCAGGGTTTCTTTCTTCCGATCCCGCCCGAACCAAACTGGCTCGCCACTCTCCAGGTTGCTCACCACGGTGATGAACTTCTGCTATTTGCCCAGGTGGATTTCATCCACGCCCATCAGCGTCGGGGCCGGCTTGCGCCGCGCTGCCGCCCAGCGCTCCAGGTAACGCACATCGATGGCTCGCACAGTACTGGCCGGCAACCCGAATCGCCGCGCGACTTGCCGTGCCGCGGCGCTCTCGCACGCCTCGCCCACTGCGTCCTCAAACCGCTTGCTGAAGGGGGCTTTGCTGGGTAGCTGCGGCACCTTCTCGGTCTTGATCCAGCAATCCGGGCAGCACACTCGATATATCTCGATGATCACCGTGGTCCGGAACTCCATGCACGGCAGATCGCGCACTTCCCGCTCGTACATCGTGCGCGTTCTCCAACTTTCGCCCGCATCCCGAACAGATCAGCTTCCGATTCCCCCGCTTGCGCCGTTATCCACAACTTCAGCGTCTTCGCCTTCTCATTGATCTCGTGCCGGTACACCCGGTACCCCGGCAATCCCAGAAGTTTGGTCAGCTCGTTATCCCGCAAACCGCTCAGTGTACCGAAATCTATGGGACGATGAAACTCACGCCTGCTTTGGCTTCATCAGATTCCTGCCCAGAGCCGAAAAGACAATTCTTCTTCGTGCTGAATATCGTGTCCTCTCGGCAAGGCTGCGTCCTAGCTGATCCGTTAAGGTCGAATATCTGTGGCCTTTATCTGTAGAAGCCGGCGACTCGGCTCCATTCGACCCATCGACACGATGCTGCAATTCCTTTAGAGCTACAGTAACGCCCCCGCAAGTACTTAAAAGCCGCGATCCGCCGATAAGGCTTTGGGGGGGGCCGAGATTGGTGTTTCTCGAACAAGAATCCGCACAGTCCCCATCACATGTCCTCACACCTGCCGGCCCGATGCCAGCCGCTACTTCTCTCCCGACCCTTCTGGCGGTTTCTGCGGCAATCACCGCTGTGTTCGCGTTCGTCGCCGTCCACCAGTATCGACAAGAGCTTATGCAGTGGGTGCAACTCCAGAGCAGTACTGCGGAGGACCGGGAGCGCCTTGTTTCCACCTGGCTTCAAGAACGCAGGGGCGATGCCGAAGCGAACTCGCAGTCCGCCGAAGTCCGTACGTACCTGCTCCGATCGACAGAAAAAGATCCGTCACGGAGTACGTCCGCGGACAGAATGCGTAAGCACCTTGCACTGCTGAGCCAGACCAAGGATTCCTTTGGCTACAAGGGCATCTATGTACTGGACCGCGAGGGTCATGTTGTAAACCAGGCGCCCGACTCTCCTTCCCCCCCCGCTTTGCTGAACGACGCCGCCAGGAGCGCGATGCAAAGCGGGAAATTTCACATCGGCTGGTTTCCCTTGGGACCAAATCGAAGCCTTCTGTGCTTCGTTGCGCCAGTCCCTGGAACACGGCGGAAGATCGCGGTCCCGGAAGCGCTCAGGGGACCTTTGGGCGCGGTGGCCCTAGTAGTGGATCCGCACGAAACGCTGTTTCCGCAGTTGACCGCAGAGACGGTTCCCACCAGGTCCGGTGAAACCGTGCTGGTGGCGCGGGCTGGCAGTCAGATTCTCTACCTGTTTCCACTCCGCGGCGGCTCCATCGGATTTCGTTCCGTTCCCAATCGGGCGAATCTGGCTGGCCGCGCAGCCTTGGACGGCCGTCAGTTATTCGGTGAATTCACCGACTATCGAGGGGTGCCGGTGTTCGCGGCCACTCGCGGCACTCCCGCATCAGGATGGGGCCTGGTATCTAAGATCGACCGCCAGGAGGCGCTTGCCGGATACCATCAGGACCTTTGGATCGAAGCCGGGGCGGCAGCGCTTCTTGTGCTGGCACTGGGCGGCTGGCTCTTCGGTTTTCGCCGCTACGTGTGGGCCAAAATCGGCAGCCTCATCCGGCGCCTCGGGAACCTGACTCTGGTAACGGACGACAGCGCCGCACCCTGCATCGAGGCCACCGGCTTCGACATCACCGAGCGGAAACGCGTCGACAACGAACTCCGGTTGTCTGCTTCCGTGGTCGAAGCCAGTACCGATTTTATCGGGTTCGCCACCGTGGACGGCAAAGTTCTTTTCATCAACCAGGCCGGCCGCCGGTTGACGGGGTTGGATCCGGATCAGTCCGTAACCGGCATGGGGATTATTGAACTCGTCATTGATGAGGACAGAAAACATTTTCTAGACTCGGTGCTGCCCCTGATCGTACGGGACGGCCAATGGGCCGGGGAGACCCGATTTCTCCACTTCATTACGGGCGCGCCGATCCCGATGTGGCAATCCGTGTTCTTTATCAGGGAACCCCAAACTAACTGCCTGATTGCTATGGCCACCATCTGCCGCGATCTCACGGAGCGCAATAGCAAAGAGCGTGAACTCAAGGACGCCGTGCAAGCCGCCGAAGCTGGCAACCGCGCAAAGAGCCTCTTTCTGGCCAACATGAGCCACGAGATTCGCACTCCCATGAATGGCATCCTTGGCATGACCGACCTAGCCTTGGACACGGACTTGACAACGGAGCAACGAGGGTATCTCGAAACCGTCAAGAGCTCCGGGGACTCACTTCTTACCGTCATCAACGACATCCTGGACTTCTCCAAAGTAGAAGCCGGCAAACTCGAGCTCGAAGCGGCAGATTTCAATCTGCGCGACAGCCTGGAGCACAGCATGAAGGCGCTCGGGGTACGGGCCTTCGAACGCGGCCTGGAACTCAGCTATTCGGTCCAGCGCGACGTGCCCGAGGTCCTGATCGGAGACTCGGGGCGCATGAGCCAGATCTTGAACAATCTGGTAGGCAACGCTGTCAAGTTCACTGAGCGCGGCGAGGTCGTCGTGGAGGTCGCGCGGGAATCGGAAAGCGAACGCCAGGTCTGCCTGCACTTTAGTGTCCAGGACACGGGCATTGGAATCCCCGTGGAGAAGCAGACCCGGATTTTTGACGCATTCACCCAGGCCGATAGCTCCACGACGCGGCGCTTCGGCGGGACTGGCCTGGGACTAACCATCTCACTACGACTGGTCGATCTGATGGGAGGCCGAATCTGGCTGGACAGCACCCCGGGGGCGGGCAGCACCTTTCATTTCACCGCGGTCTTCGGCGTGGGAAGCACGCCGTTGCATCCGGAACCTCAAGACCTGGATTTGAGCGGCATGTTAGTGCTGGTGGTAGACGATAACGCCACTAACCGGCGCATCCTGGAGGCACAGCTGTCTGGCTGGCTGATGCAGCCTTTGCTGGCCGCCGACGCGCGCACCGCTCTCGATCTTCTGACTCATGCGGCAGACGCCCGGCACCCGTTTGTACTTGCCATAGTAGATGCGCAAATGCCGGAAATCGACGGTTTCGCCTTAATTGCGGAGATCCAGCGGAACCCAAAGCTTGCTCAGATGGCTATCCTGGTCCTGAGTTCGGCCGCACAGAAGGGAGACACGGCCCGTTGCCGCGACATGCATGTAACGGCGCACCTGATCAAGCCGGTCGGGCGCTCTGAATTGAGAAAAGCGATCATCCAGGCGCTGAGGAACGGACGCCAGGCGCCGCTACAGCTGCGGTCTTCCCCGCCAGCAGTGGAGCGGTATCCCGGCCTGCACATTCTGCTCGCCGATGACAATCCGGTCAACCGGACGTTGGCCGTTCGTCTCCTGGAGAAGCGCGGCCACACTGTTGTCACGGCGGCTAACGGGCGGGACGCATTGCAGGAGGCGGAACGCGACAACTTCGATCTGGTTTTGATGGATGTTCAGATGCCCGAGATGGACGGATTTGAGGCCACAGCCACACTCCGGAACCAAGAAAAGACGACGGGTAAGCATTTGCCTGTCATAGCAATGACGGCTTATGCGATGCAGGGTGATCGCGAGCGCTGCGTCGCGGCGGGAATGGACGGTTATGTCGTCAAGCCGGTCGACGTAGCGGGCCTTTTCGTCACCATCGAGCGAGTACTGGCCGAGGTTGGCTCCAGGAATGTTTGCTAGGGGTACACCACGACTGGACCGTTACGCGTAAGAGACTCCTTGACCCTTGACCCTTGACTGGACCGTGTTACACTCCCCTATCGACATTTCAGAGGTAGTCCTGCAGTCAATCCACGCGTAGCTTATTTACCACAGGGGACCGTTTCCCGTTCAAGCTTGACGGGGCGCGCACCTTCAGCTCACTCTCCGTCCTGCGCAGGTGCTCACGCCGCGCTCGTCTCCAGACGGGACGCGCATCGCTCTTTCGATCAGGACGGCGGGTAAGCCTCAAAAAACCTACTCTCTCTCGGTCGGTGAACAATTGGTCGCACCCAGTCATTCCGCACCGTCTGAAATGGCTGACGCTGGTAGTCTATGACCAAGCCTGTTACCCATTGGCATAAGACTTGGAACCTCCATGAAGAAATCCGGAGAGATTTTCGCTCTCATATTATCGGCGGTTTCCACGCTGGGATTGCTTGGCTGCACCCACGACAACACGGACCGCAAGGCCAATCCTATCGTCGGAGCATGGTTCGTCAAGGATCCCGGCGCACCTTTTCCCGATCACATGTATGTCTTCAATGCCGACGGAACGATGCAGCAGTTTGGGTCGCCGACGGCGACCGGATCAAGGGCAAGTGGATTGAGGTCATCGCGGATCGTGCCTCGCATAAATTTACGGGCCGGGCGGAGATTTCCTATGACGTCAAGGTAATGCCGACACCTTTGCCGGAACGATTACCGCAAGCTCATATGACGTCGCCGGCACTCTGACTGAAAGCCCCACCAGCCCAACACCGCTTGAAGGCAAGCGCGTCACACTCCCTTGAGTCGCTCCGCCATACCGGCGATTCACCCCGGCCGACCGATGGTCACTGAAACCCACACATTAGGTATTTCCGCGTTGAGAGCTCAGGGCGCGGCGAGCAGTTGGCGAACCGCCTTTTCAATCTCGGGTCCCACCTTGTGGGAGGCATCCAGAACGAAGGTCTTGCCCGCCCTGGGGTCGACGTGGTACAAAGCGGCCAGCCCGCTCCGATCGGGCATCTGGGGCCATTCGAAGCTGCGGTCCTCGAGCGCCAGATCAATTCGAATCGCACGGGGATCCATGCTGATGCCAATCGCCTCCAGCCCGTTCTTATGCAATTGGTTGTAGAGCGGCCTCTCTCGCGTCAGGTCATCTTGCGATTGCGCATTTGTAGGCGACCAAAACGTCACCAGCGTGGCCCGGCCTTTTAGCCCCGAGAGACTGACCGGCTTGCCATGGTAGTCGCGTCCCGAGAAATCCCTGAACTGCGTGGACACTGCGGGATCTTTCGGCTCGGTCTCAGCCGATTTCGGATCGGCTGCAGCCTGTTTTAAAGCCGAGCGCGCGTCTACCTCAGCCGCGGCGACGGAAGCCTTTTCTCGCTGACGCTGGAATTCGGCGATGGCAGGGAGAGAGTTCCCCAGCACGTATCCCGTCAGATTCCCAGCTGGACGGCTCACTGTGATCTTATAACAGGCCGCATCCCATCCGGCCACCGACAACAGAATCTCTACCGGATCGTTCGGGCCGACCGTGGCAAACTGGCCGGTATCCGGCGAGCAGCCGGTGCGCAGGGGCTCCCGGGCTGGGCGGCCTGTAGAAAAGCGAACAACAGCAAGGCGTACATGGGAGTTAATGACTCAGCCGCAATGCTTCGCTTGCCAGCTGGGCGAAAAGAGCGGTGAGTTGAGTGGAATCGGCTGTGACCAGATATGTGCCGGTCGCCTGATCGGTCCGGTAGGCTGGGTTGGGATAAAGTCCCGGGTCGTTCGGGGGGGCGGCGTAACTGGAATCGTAAGGTAGAGCGGTGATGCTGGGCGTGTTGGCCACGATGGCGAGAAACTCGCGATCCACCGCCTCGGTTCCGTTGCCGGTGAGATAGATGGTGTCGATGACAGGGTTGTAGGTGTTGTCGGCGCGAATGGTGAAGGCTTCCGCCATGGCGCCGTTCATGGATGCGGCCACAATCGTATTGGGTTGATCGGGCCGCAAGTATCCGGCGTAAACATTGGCGTAGAGGTACGGGTTGGTGCTGGGAAAAAAATTAGAGCCGCTTCCGTAACTATTACCCGTAAAGCTCGACCACAGGCCGCCTGTATACGCGCATAAACCGCCGTTGCACTCCTGGTTTACCTTGTAAATCCAGTTCTTGCGGGTATCGTATCCGCCGGTCACGGTTCCGTAAGGGGAAGAGCCCGTGGCCAGCACTCCATTTACCAGGTCGTTACCGTAGATGTCCGTGTTCGGAATATAGGCGATGTATTGGCGGATATATTCCGTGCCGGCTGGAAGGGAAGCATAGGACAAATACGAGCCACAGCTAGAGGGATAACTTACCGTGCTGGTACTGTAGCCGCTGATCGTCCTCGCTCCCGCGGCGTTGGTCGGGGGCATTAGTCCGTTGCTGTACCCGCCAAAATAATTCTGATTTCCCCATTGCGCCAGGTTTCCGGTCATAACCGCGCTGGAACTGGTGCAGACTACGGGCATGTTGATGCAAATGGCGTCGGCGTTTGTCCCGCTGACCGGATCGATATTGCTGGTGAAGGCGCAGCTGTTGGTGATGCCAAAAGTGGAGCCGCTCTGCGAGGGTGTTGTGCTTGCCGGCCCCCACCGGGACTCGTTGGAGGAAGGGGCGCGCGCCCGAAACTGGGCGTTGATGCCGTTGGGCGCGCCGTCCGTGAAAAGCAGGATTGTGTTCAGCGCCAGCGGAAGATTGCTGGCCTTGATCTGCTGGTAAGCCATGTCCAGCGCGGAAATCGTATTGGTGTTGTTCTGGCAGGTGATATTGCCGATGTCGGTGCTAATTTGCGTGAAGTTTGTGGTGGGCGCGTCCATCAGGTACGCCGTGGTGTCGAACTCGATCAGCCCGACCTGATCGTAGGGGCTGAGCAGCGTAAGGAAATTCTGTGCCGCGATCCGCATGTTGGCGCACGCGGTCGGGGTGGACGAGGTGTTCATCGAAGAGGATTGATCGAGCACCATCATCACCAACAGGCCGCGCCGGCTGGAGGTGCCGGTGGCATTCACGGTGATGTTACGAACATTGAAAATGTTCATAAAGTAGGTCGGAGCTTTTACGCTGGCGGTCACGGCGATATCCAGGATTCCGTTCGGATTCCCGTTCCCGTCGTTCCCCTCGCTGAGCGCGGGGGTCACCGTGGGCGCGCCGGGACCGGTGTTGAAATACCCGTTGGGAAAGTTCGCCGTGAAAAACTGATCGGCGGTGGTGACGGCGGCGGTTTGCGCGGCGGCGAGGCTATCCGTCAGGTTCACGGAGCGGCCGGCGGCCAATGCCGCTGCGTCGACGGCCGCGCTGAGGCGAGCCTTGATCATGTAAATGGTTCCCACGTCGACGGCCAGACCAATGCACGCGATGACGAAGGTCAGCATGATGGCGAAGAACATGATTGCGAAGCCGCGTTGGCCCGCTCTGCGGTGGTTTTTAGGATATATTTCGCGCATAGATTACTGGATTACTCATCACGTTAAAGAAGTTCAGGTAGGACACGTCCGTGTACATCTCAGAAACCAGGGCATAATTGCTCGAGGTCAGAGTCAATCCGGTGACCGACAAGAAAGTTGAGTCCAGAGCGGCGCCGTTGGACGCGATGTTCGCGGCTGAAATTGATCCGTCGGACTGTATGGCTACCGATGGAGTCCCGAGCGTGCTGGTCCAGCGGGTTCCGTTGCCGATGACCACGCGATATTCAAAAGCGTAGCTGCCGTAGTTGGGGCAGTTGCCGGTGGTCCAGGTCGGCGCGCTACTATTCGGCGTCATTCCCCCTAACGAACATTCGGTCGGCCCTACCATGACTACCTTGGACAAAATCACCACCGCGCTGCCAGTAGAACTGGGGTCGTTCTGCGCGTCCAAGGCCATGCCCAAGCCCTGGGCGGCACTGACAATAATGCGTTGATTCTGGGTCTGCGACAGGTTCAGGCCGGATCGGCTATTGGTAGTCGCCGTGACCATTAGAACCACTGCATCGCGAGCTACGTTCGATACTTGAATGCCCTTCGTGAGAGCCATGCCGATGGTGAACGTTCCCGCGAAAAGTGGAATCAGAAATACCATCACGAGGGCAAATTCGATGATCGTGTTGCCAGCTGCCCGGCGCTTGCTCATTGCGGTGCTATCCATAGTTCTCGATTGCATGGTTTTACGGAGTCGGCGGGACTGTGGTCCCGACCGACAGACCGCCCAAAACGTCGAGCGACGTAGCTCGCAGCGTGACGCCCTTTCCAGCCTGAAAGCCCGGCATTGGGACCAGCCAATTCCAGGGATATCCGGATATCACCACTTGCACCACGTTGTCGGGCGAGTTCGCGTAATTTGCCACTGTGCCGTCTGGCAGTGTTATGTCCATCGACCCGTTGACGCAGGCGCCGCTCTGCGAAGAGCCGCAAATGCTGTTGGTGGTGCAGGTTCCGTCGCTGCAGGTCATCACGGGAGTCGTCAGATTATTGGTTGTGTAGTAATTCACCGTGATGTAGCTGGATGCCAGGCCCGCCGGTAGACCGACGGCGTAATTCTGAACCACCTGTGCGGTACAAGCGGCCTGCGAACCGGTGCAGGAAGTATTGTATGTAATGGCATAGCGAGTTCCTTCACGGGCGGAGCTCGACAATGTGGATTGGATGTAGATCGCCATGGACATATCGACCATTCCAAGAAACAGCGCCAGCATCGGCAATAGAATGAGGGCGCCTTCCAGCATTGCGTTACCTCGCTGGGTGGCCCGCCCCGAGTTCCCGCTACGTCGGCGGTTGTTTCGGGTCGGACGATTCCCTTGAATTGGTTGGGGCTTTTCTCGCAAGGCGGCTTTCCACCTTCACAGTGGGGGCACGGCAAGACAAATCCAATAAGGGAAAGGCCTTACTTCACGCACTGCAACAGCGGCGCCCGGTACGGAATAGGTGGGCTAATCTGTCGCTCAGGGCGCGGCCAGCAGCTGGCGAACCACCTTTTCAATCTCGGTCCCATGGGGTGCTGCCACCACCTTGTGGGAGGCATCCAGAACGAAGGTTTGCCCTGGAAGCGGATTATGTGTCCTCTGTCACGGGAGAATGACGCGCCAGTTGGACGCTCCGATGCCCAGTCTGCTTCATGATCGAAGGCTTGGACCTTGGGCGATTCGTTTCTTCTGGAATTCCGCGTTAGAGACCCGGCTTAGAATTCACTGACCGGGAAGGATAGCAAACGGCGCACAAATGCGGTTTCGAACGTTGGTAGTCCCAGTCCGCATTCCTTCTGGCGGGCATGGGCCAGGTCAACGTCGCCAGAAGTTATCGCAACACGCTAGTTCAACGACCCAATTCTGCATAAACGGCATCGGGCACCCCAATGCCTTGGGTGGTAATGCCTCCGATCCCAACATGAAGCTGCCCTGACCGCGCGCGAATGCAGTTTCGAACAGAGCCAGAAATTGTCCTGTTGTCGAACATAAACTCTACTGATGCTTCGACAGGCAACGGATAGGGCGCTGAGATTCGAATGCCAGATCGCGAGGCATCCAGTAGCTGGGAAACCGCGATCCCGGTAATGGGACTCTTGATTACTCCAGCCTCGAAAGTCTGCTTTCTGCTCTCGACGCGCCGTTCCCTAAAACTTGCATGCCGGTTCTGGATCGTTGTCATGTTACAATGCTGATCAGGCCTACAGTCCCACGCAATAGCAAGCACGTCATGGAGGCTTCGGGCCAGAAGACTACCCCAGTGGGCTGGCGCGAAAGGAGCTAGAACTGAGGGGTTCTATTGCCCAGTTGCGACGCCGACTCGTTTCTCAAACAACTCCTCCGTCCTTCATACCGTCAATATCGCGGATTGCGAATCCGTGAAGTGACGCTGTCATCGTTTGCCAGAAAGAAATTGAGAATCGGATTGAACGCTTTAGGCGTGATCCTAGTGCTCATTGGCGGAATATGGTTCCTGGAAGGCATCAACGTGCTGCCGGGCAGTTTCATGACTGGACAGATCCGATGGGCGGGTCTACGGCAGGATCGCAGTCGCGACTGGAATTCTCCTGCTCGTCGTGGCCAACCGGCGAAGGCTGGACGGCGGACGTTAAGAGCCCGTACTTCCTGAGAATCGCCGCGTACCGGTGCTCCTCGGTCAGCCTCGCGCCGTAGCGCGCCCGTCCGATAGTGGCCTGTCCCGTTCTCACTGCTTCTCAAGCGAGACGTTCATCACGATCATATCGAGGGACGCCGGAGGCGACGGAGTTGACATCGTTGCCCAAACATCGTCACCCGCATTCACCGGCACTGTATCGACGTTATCGGCGCACGTGATCGGCTGTGTGCTCGACGTCGCGACTGTGATGCTGCACTCCAGGGCGTCGCCGTAGAATTGACCTAGACCTGGATTTGACCCTGAAAAGCGGGTGGCGTGGGTCCATTCGTGTAGGACGCGATTAGCGTGAGATTCTTTAAGAGTTCCACCCGAGAGGCAACCCCTGCGCAGGTAACTGATGCGACGCGCCGGCATTGCAAGTACTCCCAGGGCATCCATTAAAGCACAGCGTACTGCCCCACACTCCCAGTCCGCCGAAAATGCCGATGGGATATTGGAGGCTGTTTGCATTGCAGTACCCGGCGAGTATCGTTGGGGGTCCAGAAGCGCCTGGAGTTCCATGAGGCCCTTGTGGTCCGGCTGGCCCTTGCGCTCTGGTCGCCCCGGCTTGTCCCGGCGGACCGGCTGGCCCTTGTGGCCCAGTTGGCCCTACGGCTCCCAGAGTCACACTGAACGTGGCGACTTGGCTATTGCTGTTCACGACGACGAGCGAATACGAAGCCGCTGGGAATCCGGCGGGCAGGGTGGCGACAAGTTTGTTGCTCGTGAACGACGCCAGAGTCAGCGTTGGGTGGCAAAAACCACTGTGGGCGCAAGTCCCGAAGGGCTGAAGTTCTTTCCACTGATAGTGAGGGTTGCTGGACGTGTTCACCACGGCGGCGTAGATGGCGGTGCGGTGGAGGCCGCTCTGACTCCGGTTACGATCACCACCGACGCAAGGCAAACGAGCAGTCGAGTACACGGAATCCTTGACACGCGAACCATGATTGTTCTCCTCGTTGTTCTGGGGTTAAAGAATACTCGTAGGTCCTAAAACGTTGTCAAGCGGGCGAAGGGGCATGGAGCGGCACCGAGCCCAAATGAGGCGATCGCTTGCCCCCTCGACGGGTGATAGAACTCTCCCGTCAAGCCGGTCACTCTGATTTCCATCCTCGCCGGACGGCCTTCTCGCGGGCGCGTTTGTTCCACCGATCAATCTCTCAAATTGGGCACAAAAAAAGGTGCAGAACACCTTGGCTGCTTTCCGCTCCTTGTCGTAGAGCCTCCAGTACGTCTCCAGGTGCATCCCTCGCGGCCTGGGCGGAAATGGAGAGCTGATTGACGAACCATCGAATCGTTGCCGGACCTTGAGAGCAGCACCCTGCCCGCGCCAGGGCGCATGCAGGATTTGGGTCGGGTAAGCAAGAGAAAAGCAGAGGCGGCAGAGGAAGCTCTTCAGGTTATCGCTATAGAGGATTCCGGCACGACGCTCGCAGCCGGGGCAGACGAACCACCAGCCGGCCGCCGAAGTGGACATCCGTGGTCGCAAGTTTGATGGTGATGGGCGGGTCGGCACTTCCGGCCGGGATAACTAGCCTCAGAGTTGGCCCCTCCGACTCGTATTGGGAGAACATATAATCAGCCTCGATGAACTTGTCGCTGGTCGAGAGCCTGTTCCAGTAAATCCGCCCCTCTTGCCGGGATAGGAAAATAGGCCGCCACGGGCGAGCCTCGTGCAGTTGAGCCGCTGGGATATTTTCTTGTCACATGCCCGCGCTGACCCTTGGCTATCTCATTGATCCAGCCAGTCATTGATTCTAGGGCAAATATAGATCCTTGCTTCCTGCCAAGGTTGGGCTTATTTTGTTCGTCGCGTTAGCCTATCCAAGAAAATCGCCGACCTCACCAGGTTCGGCGGGCCGGTTCCTGTGGGACGCTTCCCAACCGAATGGCCAGCCGCGGCGTTGCTTAGATGTAGAACGCGCTCAACGCGAGTTCGGCTTCCGGGCCCGAACCAGCTTCGATGATGGCCTTGAGCGGATCATCCACTGGTACAGGTACAGTCTCTTACGGCAATCTTCCGGGTCCGAAACGCACGATGTGTCCCACGTTTCTGCAAGCGCGTGAAACTTAACTCCTCTCGATTTTGCGACGTTTCTGCGAAACCGTCTCTTCGACTTTTGGGCATCAGCCTCTTTTGTTGCGACCACAGGAAGCACGAAGATATTTGCCGGCGCGGCGCTGGCCCTGCGCTGGCGCTTATCCTCGAACATGCGTTCGTCGGCCTTTTCTAGCAAACTTCCCGCATCCTGCGCATCGTGCGGATAGACCGCATATCCGGCACTGATGGACAGGGGGCGTTTTGCAGCCGATTTCAGCGCTCGCTCGCGCCGTCACATCGGAAGCCTATTCATCAGCGTTTTAGGATAGTCTCCCGATCGAAGAGGACCAGCACTAACTCGTTTCCACCCAGCCTTGCAACCAGGTCGTGCGGACGGCGGCATTCCTTGAGACCAGGCCACGACTTGCAACACGCGATTCCCCGCGAGGTGTCCATGTTCGTCGTTGGCCCTCTTAAAGCCATCCAGATCCATCACACTACAGCCAGAGATCCGTAGCGTTCCAAACAGGACCTGCTTCCAGCTGATTTGACCGCGCGCGGGAATTCAGGCAACCAATCAGTTCATCCGATCGGATATCTCGAAATGGCGCCAAACGCGATTCCAAGAGCGCAAGATCGATAGGGTTTTTGGCCAGCGACGGAAGCCCACGAAAATGTTCCGAGTCGGACTTAACGCTCGTCTGTCCATCAACGATCAGCAGACGCTGCCGATGCAGAACCGCGCCATGCGGGAAGACGTCGCCCGGCATCCATCTAGGAGCCTGTCCGAGTATTCTCCAACTTCGCGGGTTCAAACGAAACAGAACCGGTACATAATGTTTTATGCCAAAGGGCTACCGAACCTACCTTCCTGAGCAGGACCTGCTGTTGCCTCC
>Ga0302324_100017551_pt1 | contig 14181 bp, 9 predicted proteins | sample Palsa_T0_1_FD_201949 | JGI IMG/M metagenome (GOLD analysis project Ga0302324, IMG submission 201949) | Peat permafrost microbial communities from Stordalen Mire near Abisko, Sweden - Palsa_T0_1 | ecosystem: Environmental > Terrestrial > Soil > Palsa > Peat permafrost | place: Sweden: Abisko... | reverse complement strand
TGCCTCTTCGGTGAGGGCATGACGACGGCCGGCATCGAACAGCAACTCAACGGCGGAACCGCCCAGCGACCAGAGCGAGCTTGGCCCCTGAATTAATGTGCCGGCCTTCTTGCTTTCAAAGCCGCCTGCGCCGCTTATGTTGATAGTGGGATAGTAGGCCGCGATCGCGACACCTATTTGGGCATTCGCCGCATTGGCACGCCGTTCCGCTGCGGCGACGTCAGGACGGCGTTCGAGCAATTGCGACGGCACACCCACAGGCACCTGCGGCAACGCCAAATCGAGGGGCGCAGGCGGCAAGGAGAAACTTGATGCGGGGACACCGGTGAGCGTGGCGATGGCGTCTTCATACTGGGCCCGCGCGACACCTACATCAATTGCCTGGGCGCGCGTCTGGTCAAGTTGGGTTTGCGCCAGTGCCACATCGGACTCGGTGGCCACTCCACCCACGAATCGTGTCTTGGTCAGCTCCAGGTACTGTTCATATTGCTGCACGGTGTTGTCGAGCAATCGCTGCTGGGTGTCGAGGCCGCGCAATTCAAAATAATCCATCGCCAGCTCGGAGCGCAGGCTCAGATCGACGTTGGCCAGATCAGCGGCCGTGGCCTGGGCGGTAGCCCGCTGCGCTTCTACCTGCCTGCGGATGTTGCCCCATAGATCAGGCTCCCAGGAAACCTGCCCCTGCAGGAATAGATCGTTGTAAGTAGTCTTGGTGCCGGGAACATAGAGCGGACGGTTTTGCGACTGGCGGTCGCGGGAGGCCGACGGGCCGGCCTGCACGGTGGGAAAATACTGCGATCGGTAGACCTGGATCGCCGCCCGAGCCTGCATGTACTGCTCATAGGAAGCCTTGAGCGTCTGGTTGGAAACGGCAACCTGCTGCTCCAGCTTGTCCAGTTGGGGATCCTGATACAGCTCCCACCAGTTGGGCCGCAATGCGCTGTCGTTCGGGCTCACCTGCTTCCATCCACCGTCCGGAAGATCAGGTGGAGGAACCACGGCGCTCTCTTTGAACGCAGGAGCCGCAGGCGCAGTGGGCTTATGGTAGTTGGGCCCCACGGTGCAACCGGAAACGAGCAGCACTGCTACGGAAAGGAGGCGAACCCCGAAATGAGTGTGCGGACGCTTCATTCCGGCGAGCCCCCGGAAGACTGGTTCCCGGGTTGAACCACGCGCACCGGCTCCCCATCGATCAAGGAATCCGGCGGATTTTCTATGACGCGTGAGTCGGCGGTGAGCCCGTGAATGATCTGCACCGTGGAACCATCATCCTGGCCCAGAATCACGGGTACCAGCCTGGCCTGATCTCCATTCGCACCCTTCACCACCGTGCCCACCTGCAAGCCATGGGTACGAAAGATAAGCGCGGAGACGGGGATGATCATGGGCGCGATTCCATCATGCACGTTCATGTGGACTTCGGCGTAAGCCCCGGGCATGAGCTTGCCATCCCGGTTGTCGACATCGATTTCTACCAGCAGTGTGCGTGAGCTGGGATCGATAGCCCTCGCCGTGCGCACCAATTTGCCGGTAAATGTTTGCCCGGGAAATTCGGAGAGTGTAAGCGTGGCTGTTGTGCCGGGAACCGCTGCCTGGGAATAAATCTGGGGAACGTTGACGTAGACACGCAAGACGTTGATGGCCGAGATGCGAAACAACTGCGTACCGGCCCCGGCGTTGATCAGCTGGCCGACATCGACATTACGGGCAGTGATCACCCCGCTGAAGGGGGCATAGATCTTTTCGAACGATTGCAGCTGCTCCAGCCGCTGAACATTGGCCTGGGCCGACTTTACTGTGGAGCTGGTGGAGGCTGCCTGGCTGACGAAGGTATCTGTGTCCTGTTTGGAAACGGCGTTTTGCGTGAGCAATCCCTGGTAGCGGGTGGAGTTGGTCTTGGCCAAGCCAGCGTTGGCTTCCGCCGTGGCGAGATCGGCACGCCCCTGAAGCAATTGCTTGTCTACTTCAGGGGTGCTGATGATCGCCAGCAATTGCCCTTGGCGGACGTGTGCGCCGATGTCGAAATACCACTTGCTGAGATAACCGTCGGTGCGGGCGAAGAGCGATGCATCGCTGTAGGCATAAATGTTGCTGGGCAAAATAATCTCTTGCCCGATTTTGCCTTGCTGCGGTGGAGTGGCAACCACGGTGGGGGCGGCGAGCGCGTCGGTCTGATCCTTTAGCCGGGCGCGGGCGCGCACCCGAGGCACGATCCCGGCAACCACAATCACGATCGCCAGCAGGAGAAGAACCACGATCAAGACCACGGCGACCCGGCCGGAGAGAGGCGGAGCGTCGGGAGGTACGCCAGGTACCTCGTTCGCCGGTTGTGGCTGCTCGACTCTTCTTTCCTCATTCATCTCTGCGCTCTCTTCCATTTTCTAGTCTTCCAGATCCGACACGCCTGCTGCGGCAGGCTTGCGACGGCGCCCCAGCCATCCATGTATGACGCTAAAGAGCGTGGGCACGAAGAACAGGGTGGCTGCGGTAGCGAACAGCAATCCACCGATGACCGCCCGGCCCAGCGGAGCATTTTGTTCTCCGCCGTCGCCCAAACCTAACGCCATCGGCACCATCCCGATGATCATGGCCAGAGCGGTCATGAGCACCGGACGAAAACGGGTATACCCGGCGCGCAGGGCGGCGTCGTGGGCATCGCCGGCGTTCTCTTCCATTTGCTCGCGGGCGAAACTGATCACCAGAATGGAATTTGCAGTGGCCACACCCATGGTCATGATGGAGCCGGTGAGAGCAGGCACGCTGATGTGCGTATTGGTGATGAACAACATCCAGGCAATGCCGCACAACGCGGCAGGCAGCGCAGCGATGATCATAAAAGGATCGAGCCACGACTGGAAATTGACCACGATGAGCAGATAAACCAGCAGGATGGAAAAGGCCAGGCCACTGGTCAGCCCGATAAATGAGGAGTTCATCGTCTGTACCTGGCCGCGAACGACCACCTGCGAACCACGGGGCAGCTCTTTGCGATGCTGGGCGACGATCTGCGCAATCTTGTCCGACACGCTGCGCAGGTCACTATTGACCACGTTGCCGTAAATATCCAGTACCGGAGCGATGTTGTAGTGGCTTACCGTGGCCGGCTCTGAGCCACGGGTGAGCGTGGCCACATTGCCCAGAATCTGGATCGGCTGCACCCCCGTCGCCGTGGAGGGAGCGGCATTCGGCGGCACCGGGGTAAGGCTCGACGAACCTACCGAAATAAATGGGCTGGGGGTCATGGTGGCCGCCGCACTGGGCGTAGTCAAGGGAATGCTCTCCAGTTCGGGGAGGGATTGCAGAGTATATTGCGGGGACTGCGCCGCGATACTGTAACTGACACCATTCCGTGGATCGAGCCAGTAGGTGGGGTTGGTCTGATAGCTGCCGCTGGTCGAGACCAGCAGGCTACCGGCCACATCCCGCTGCGTCAACCCGATGTCCTGCGCCTTGGAACGGTTTACATCGACCAGAAAATGCGGATTGTTGAAAGGCTGCTGGATGTGTAGATCGGCCGTGCCCGGCACATAGCTTATGTCTTTCAGCAGCCGATCGATAAATTCGCGATTGCCCTGCAGGTTGTTGCCGATTACCTGAATATCGATGGGAGCCGGGAGGCCAAAGTTGAGAATCTGCGTCACCATATCCACGGGCAAGGTGTAGAAGATAGTTCCGGGGAACTGAGTGTTAAGCTTCGCGCGGAGATGCTGCACGTAGAGGTCTGTGGGATGGTGTTTTTCGGTCAGGGCCACGGTGATGTCGGCGTCCGCAGCGCCAACGACACCCGTGCTGGTGTAGGAGAGATTCAGACCCGAATAGGGTATTCCGATATTGTCGATGATGCTGACCAATTCGCTTTTGGGGATTTCCTCGCGAATGGCGTTATCCACCTCATCGCAGAGCCGCGCTGTCTCTTCGATGCGCGTGCCGGTTTGGGCACGCAGGTGGAGCTTGAACGAGCCTGAGTCCACCGAGGGAAAGAAATCCTGACCCAGCCACGGGTATAGCAGGGCAAAGGAGCCGAGCGTAAACACGAAAAACAGGATAAGGAAAACCGTGCTGTGGGCGATGGCAAGCTGCAGCACGCGGTAATAGAAGGTACGAAGTTGCTCAAACCTGCGTTCGAACGCCAATTGGGCACGAACCAGGGGATTGCGGCTCTGCTGCTTCTGCGTCTCGCCTTGCGGATCATGTTCGTGGAGCAGGAACTTGGCCATGGTGGGAACCACGGTGCGAGAAAGGAAATAAGAAGCCAGCATGGCAAAGATCACGGCTTCGGCCAACGGCACGAAAAGATACTTGGCCACTCCGCCCATAAAGAACATGGGCACAAAAACGATGCAGATGGAGAGGGTGGAGACAAAGGCCGGAATGGCGATCTGCGCGGCGCCATCCAGGATCGCCTGCTCCACCTCTTTGCCTTGTTCGAGATTGCGATTGATATTTTCAATCTCTACGGTAGCGTCGTCGACCAGGATGCCGACCGCCAGCGCCAGGCCACCCAGGGTCATGATGTTAATGGTCTCGCCCAGAGCCCCCAATACGATCAGCGAGACCAGGATGGAAAGAGGAATGGAAACGGCGATGATGAGAGTACTGCGCCAACTGCCCAGAAAAACCAGGATCATGACGGCGGTAAGGCAGCCGGCGATGATGCCCTCGCGCACTACACCATTGATGGCGCCGCGGACAAAGATCGACTGATCTGACAGAGGTGTAATACGCAACTGTGGCGGCAGAGACTGGGCAATGATCGGCAACAGAGCCCGGATCTTTGAAATGACGTCCAGGGTGGAAACGTCGCCGTTCTTCAGCACTGTCATCAGGCTGGCGCGCTGGCCGTCCACGCGAACGATATTGGTCTGCGGTGGGAAGCCGTCGCGCACATGGGCAACGTCATGGATGTAGACGATGGCTCCGTTGACGCTCTTGATGGGCAGGTCATTGAGCCCCTCGATGGTGGAGGGGGCGCTGTTGGTGGCCAACTGGTACTCGAACGATCCCACCTTGACGGTTCCGGAGGGCAGAATCAGGTTCTGGACGCCGATGGCATTGACCACGTCGTTGGGGGAAAGTCCTCGCGCCTGCAGCGCCTGCAGATTGAGATCCACCTGCACCTGTCGCTGCTTGCCGCCGTACGGATAGGGGCTTTCAGCGCCCTCGATGGTGGCGAATTGCGTGCGGATGAAATTCAGTCCGAAGTCATTCAGCTGCTGTTCAGAGAGGCCCTCGCCGGAAAGACCAAGCTGCAGAATGGGCACACTCGATGCGGTGTAAGTGATGATCAGGGGAGGGGTTGTGCCCTGAGGTAGCTGACGCAACTGGGTTTGGGAGACGGCCGTGATCTGTGCGATGGCCGTGGCCAGGGTAACCTTCGGCTGGAAATAAACTTTCACCACCGCAACGCCCACCAGCGATTGGGACTCAACGTGGTCGATATTGTCGACCGTGGTGGTCAGCGTGCGTTCGGTCAGGGTGATGATGCGGTTGGCCATATCCACGGCAGAAAGGCCTTGGTATTGCCACACAATGCTGACCACCGGAATATCGATGTTGGGGAATATGTCGGTCGGGGTGTTCAGAATCGACAGCGGCCCAAGAATCAACAAGAGAAGCGCGAAGACGGCGAAAGTGTAAGGACGCCGTAACGCGAGACGAACAATCCACATTTGCTAGCTCACTCCTAAGACGTTCTCACCGGAGGTCACAAAGACTCGGGAAGAAGGGTGAAAATCCGGCAAAGAAGAGCCTGTCGGGCTCGAACGGAAGAACAGGCCAATATTTGTGCGAGCGTCTTGCAGGGTCCCCGGCTGTGAAAGCGTTCCCGCTCTTAGGATTGCGTGGTCGACCGTAGCTATGAACAGCCGCTATTTGACGGAGCGGCCGGGCAAAGGCCCGTTTCCCTTCAGCCAAGAGTGAGAATGCTTACGAGACTTGCTGAACCCTCTGCAGGATTGGGGTTTTGAGCAAACTCGCAGCCACAATCAAATTATACGTTTTGCACGATGAAAGTGGCACCCGGAGGCCAGATGCTGGCTTGCCTCAACCCACCTTTGACGTTGTGCGCAGGCAATTTGACTCAGAAGCTTGCAGCAATAAAAGACCGGACCGGCTTTACCTGTCCGGTCTTTTGCCTGGATCGCCCCTATTTGGCCAGTGCGGGCTCGAGGGCCGCGCTGGAAACAGTGACGCCCTTATCCGGGTAGTAAGCGTTCGAAATGTACTCCTGGAGCATGCGATGGGTATTGAAGAAGGATCCATTGAGTGCAATGGTGGACCGCATAACGGTACGCCACTGCTCCGGATTGCCGTAGTAGAGCGGAAGGATAGTCGACTCCAGTTGTTGGTAAAGACTCGCGACCTCATATTCCGGCGTATCACTATCCGGTATGGCCCAGCCGGTAACCCCCTCGATCCAGCCTTCGACCCACCAACCGTCAAGGACGCTGAGGCTGGGGACGCCGTTGAGCGCCGCCTTCATCCCGCTGGTACCCGAGGCCTCGAAGGGGCGCCGGGGTGTGTTTAGCCAGAGATCCACGCCGGAGGTAAGCATCGACGCGAGCCTCCACTCGTAGTTTTCCAGGTAAACGATCTTGAGCGCGTCGGACTCAAGCCGGGCAGCCACTTCAAAAATCTCCTGGATCAGCTTCTTGCCCGGTTCATCGTGAGGATGGGCCTTACCGCTGAAGAGAATCTGCATGCCGCGGAATTTCTCAGCCAGGTGAACGATGCGCTCGGGATCGGTTAGCAGCAAGTCGGCCCTTTTATAGGTGGCCACGCGGCGGGCAAAGCCGATGGTGAAGACATTGCTGCGCAGCGTGATCCCGGTCCTCTCCGCAACTGCGTCGATCAGATTCTGCTTGGACTGGGCATGCGCCTTCTCGATCGCGCGCAGGGGAATATCGATGGCGTAGCGAAACTGAAAATTATCTTTGCGCCAGCGCGGAATGCTGCGATCGAAGAGGGCCTGCATGGGGAGGGCAGTCCAGGTGGCCGCATGCACGCCATTGGTGATGGCATCGATCGCGTAGTCGGGAAACATCTCCCGTGAGATCTTGCCATGCTGCATGGCAACGCCGTTGACAAAGCGCGACGAAGCCAGCGCCACATACGTCATATTGAGCATGCCGTCGTGACAGCCGCCCATACGCTGCAGCAGGCTGGCAACTTCCGGGCCGAGAATACGGTGCATCTGCTCCATGGAAAACCGGTCGTGTCCAGCAGGTACCGGGGTGTGGGTGGTAAACACACAGCGGCCACGGACCGCCTGGGTATCACGCTCACTGATTGCCCGGGTGAGGTCGCCGCCCAATTGGACCTCCATCAAGCCGACAGTCAGAAGAGCCGCGTGGCCTTCATTCATGTGGTACACGTTCACGTCATAATTCAGGGCTTCGAGGAGTCGCGCACCGCCGATTCCCAAAACGGCTTCCTGGCGCAGCCGATAATCCGTATCCCCACCGTAGAGGTGATCCGTAAGCTCTCGATCGCGCGGATCATTCTGCGGCATATCGGTGTCGAGCAGGTAGATCGGGATGGTGTGACCGGTGACTCCCTCAAGATCGTATCGCCAGGCGCGGACCATGACCGGCCGGTCTTCAATCGTCACTTCGACAAGGGCTTTCTCGAGCTCCAGAATCTTTTCGAGCGGCCAGGGCTGATCTTCCGCGCTCTGGACTCCATGCGCGTCAAGATGTTGCTGGAAATATCCTTTGCGATGCAATAGTGTGACGGCGCATAGGCCCAATCCGAGATCGGCTGCGGACCGCATGGTGTCTCCCGCAAGCACACCCAGTCCCCCGCTGTATGTCGGCATATCCGGGGTGATGGCGATTTCCATCGAAAAGTACGCCACGATACCCCCTCGCTCGGACAGGCCATTCGAAGAGAAGTCGCGCTGCTGGTTCGAAAAATGCATCCTGCCTATCTCCCTATTTACCGCGTTCCGGCGTTATCCGGCTTCTTAAAGATCCCGAGGTGCTGGTTGACAAGACCTTCACTCAAAACTGCAACGCAGGCCTTTCCTCGCACTTGCCTGTCTACTCCGTAAAGTCCCAATGTTTTGCCCGAAGTATTCTCTATTCTAAACATCGACCGCGTGGCTTTTATCACCAATCAATCTGACACTTCCGTCGAGTGTCCTGCTGCTTCCGTGGGAGCACAATTTCACAGGTTTTCCGTTTCAGGACGTCAACAAACGTAGTCAACGAGGGGTTGCGGCAGAGTCTTCCGTGGGAGACTGGGCCAGAACCTGATCGGTCACCCGGCTCAATCTGCTCCAGATTTCCTGCAGCCAATTCAGATGTTCTGGCTTCATGAGTACGGATCGAAGGCAGGTAACGCTGCAGTGCTGATCCTGGTCCGGCCACGAGCCGGGAGGGAAGAACCTGCTGGGTAGCTGGGCCAGCGCGAGATGAAGGTTGTCACGGGCCGCTGCGGCAAAGATTTGCTGCGCCAACCGGGAGGATGCAGTGACCGTGCCGGCGCGCACTGCCCAGATAAGGATGTCGAGTTCGGGGGCAAACGGCGAAACCCATCGGTCATCCGCACAGATCTTTTGGTGCATGAGCATCGCCGCCTCGCGACTGGAATGCAATCCGCTTGCAAACTCACCCTCTCTGATGAGCGGCAGCAACTGCTGCGTTGCCCACAATGCGACCGCGGAAGCACCGGCACGTGAGCACTCCAGGCTGATTTCGCCCAGATGAAGATCATCCGAGGTGAAATAGGTATACGGCGAATCGTGTTTATAGAACCGGCCCACCGCCGGCTCGCGAAAGAGGACGCAGCCGCAGCCGTACGGTTGCAGCCCGTGCTTGTGCGGATCGACGACGATGGAGTCGGCCTGTGCCAGGCAGGCGAAGGCGCGGGTTGCGTTCTCACCCAGGGTCGAGAGCAGGGTGAAGTATCCGCCGTAAGCCGCATCGACGTGAATGCGAAATGGATAAGCGCTGCGCAACGCGAGCACCTCATGCAGCGGATCGACGGCCCCGGTGGCGGTGGTGCCCAGGGTCACCACCACCGTGCCTACATCCCCTTTTCTGACGGTGGACTCGAGCGCCGCTAAGTCGATGCGGCCCTCATGGTCGGCAGACACGGTGCTGAAAGGCAGGCCAAGAACGGCGCTGATTCTGCTATGGGTATAGTGCGCCTGTTCCGAGGCAACGACTCGCTTGCCCGGAGCCAGCTGGCCCGCGATCCAAAGTGCTTCCAGGTTGGCAAAGGTTCCGCCGCTGGTGAGATGCCCCAGGTAGTCCGTCCAGCCAAACATGCCGGCGATGGCGCGCACCGCTTCTACCTCCATACGCGAGCTGGCGCGGCCGCCGTCGAGCGCATGGTTGTTGGGATTGATCACCATGGCAAGGGCATAGGCGGCGCGGGCCAGCGGGTGGGGTGGTTTGAGCATCTGGCCCGCGTAGAGAGGATGAAAGTAGGGGTAGTTATCCGCCATTCGCTCGGCCACCTGGCTCATCACCCCGGCCATGGCGGCCATGGGGGGTGCCGGCCCCGGGAGCGGAGGCAGATTGCGAAAGGATGCTTCGAGCTGTGGCAGGGCAGAGGCAACTAGCCGCAGCACTATATCTTCAGACATGGCTATTGAATTTTAAAGCGGGTCTCACGATTCGCATGCGTTTTTAAAACCTCGAAGTTGGATCGCGGCCAGCCGCATATGCCTTCGCATCGACCACTTGGGTCATCTATTGGGTCATTGCAATTCCCGGTTGCGCAAACAGGAAGCTGTCAATACTGGAATCCTCTCCGTCTTTGGCGGCGCGGAGACTGCTGCCATTTCAGGCACAGTGGATTGTGCGATCGCTCCACTGACTGCCAGAAACAGGCCCACTGCGGCGACGGTGCGGGTTCGGGTGGTCATCGGTCGATTCCTTCTTGCTTGCAGCGCTGGTTCGATTCTAGGGCGCACGGCTTTTACCCAACGCCTCAAGCGCGTCACATGCGGTGTTCAATCCGTCTTCGCTACGCAGCTGCTCCCCGATCTTGGCTGCTCGCTGGCGCATGGTCGCGTTCTCCAGCAATAAGTCGATCTTGCGTGCCGCTATTTCGGCTGTGTACCGCCGCCGCCTGATCACGCGGGCCACACCCAGACGGCGCACCCGGCGTGCATTATCGGGCTGATCGTGGCTGTAGGGCATCACCAGCATGGGTTTGCCGGACATCAGTGCTTGCGCGGTTGTGCCCACACCGCCCTGGTGGATGATGACCGAAGCCCGGGGAAAAAGCCTGGAATAGGGCGCATAGTTGGCCACGCACACATTTTGCGGAACCTCGCGCGGGATATTGCGCGGATCGCTGCCCACCAGGAGCACGGCGCGCTGGCCAAGCGAGCCCGCGGCCAGCGCGCTCTGCTGGTAAAAGTCGCCGGCGTCGAGAACGGCGGCCGAGCCCAAGGTAAAGACAAGTGGAGGCAAACCCTGTTGCAGGAATTGTTCGACCGCCAGCGGTAGTTCGCGATGACCGGCGTCGCCATCGTAGAAAACGAATCCGGTCACTTGAGTGGCGGCCGGCCAATCCGGCTGAGGCTCCCCCAGCAAGGGAGAAAACATGGCCAGGACAAGATAGGGTGAGTGCTTGGCTTCGAAGATCGGATCCGGGCCGCGGCCCAGTCCCAGCTCGGCACGAAGCTGATAGATCGGCTCTGGCCAGCTCCGCGTTACCCAACGCGCGAACCGGGCAATCACTCTTCCCATCCCGGGAAGGGCGGGTTGCAGCCGCGCCAACATGGGATAAGGCGGCAGCACAGGCGCATCATAGCGAGAAAAAAAGGATAGCGGCGCGAGCACGTGCGACGCCCAGGGGATGCCCGTAACCTCGGCGACGATGGGGGCCTGGTAGACCAGCTCTCCGGCGAGCATGAGGTCAGCGCCCCCCTTGGCCTCGACTGCCGCGAGCAGCTCTTGGTAGCTTTGCCGAATGGCGGGAAACAATATCTCGCGCAGGGTACGCTCTGTTCCCTTGCGAATATCCATCAACATGGCCACCAGTTGGTTGTCTTCCGGATCGAGGATGGGGCCGACGGGCGCGAATTCCAGTCCCAGCGAAACGATCTTGGGCCGGAAGAGTTCGGGCACCGCAAGAACAGGAACATGACCTCGGCGCGCGAGTTCGAGCGCCAGGGCTATGAGTGGATGGATGTCGCCGAGGGTGCCGAAGCTGGAAAGAACAATGCGCATGCGCTGCTTCTGCAGTGTAAATGCGCGCGATTAAAGGACGCACCAAGACAGCGGCCGGGCGGCCAACGCAAAGTTTGGCATCGCGCCTATCAACCGAAAGGAGTCAAGCGCCTAAAACGCCTTCTCGAAAACCTGGAAGCGTCGTTCCAGTTCAAATTGCTGCCGAGCCTTTTCGCTCGTCTCCAGCAGCGATGCGCATGCTCCGGAGGCCTTTTCACCGCCCAGTTGGCTCCGACACGCGGCACGTGGGCGCGTGTAGCTTTCCCACGGCCCCGTCTGCTCCCAAAGACTGTCGCCAGGCAAAAAGCTGTGCTCGAGCCCGGTGCGCACCATCTGCTTGAAGTCGCTGTAGGTGAGCGGGTAGGTCGTGGCCGCACGGACATATTCGTGGGTCATGTTGATGCGGGAGACCCCTTCGTCATCAGTCGAGAGAGCTACCGGCACGTGGTAGAGGCGATACATGGGCAGCGGATGGTCTGCGCCTTTCACGTTAAGGATCACGTCGTTGCTGGTGAGGTTGATCTCAGCCATCACGCGTTTGGTGGCCATCTCTTTGAGCAGATCGTAGGGACGAGCCTCCTGCATCACGTCGACGCCATGGCCAATGCGTTCGGCATTTCCCTCTTCGACTGCAGAGCGGATGTGAAAACGCAAGTCATCCGGCGGCACCATACCCGGCCCGAGTTCGCCGGCGTGCAGGGTGATGTGCACCTTGGGATAGAGGGTGTGCAACGCGTGGACCATCTGCATCTGCAGGCGGTAGTTGGCCAGGACGACGCGCCAATCTTCTGGCTGCACCATATTGATACCCACTACCAGGGAGTCGGCGGATGCCAGCTCGAAGCCGCAGAGCAGCTGGATAAAGACCGCTGCTGAAGGCAATGCGCGCAACACCTGGTACAGGTAGCGCACCTGGAGATTGCAGGCCGGGGTGGCGCCGCTTTGGCCACAATGCTCCAGCTCGCGGCGCTGGTGCTCGCCTTCATCAAACTCCGCACGCATGGCCGGCAGATATTTCTGCAAGTCTGCGTCGAGCAACTGCTGCCGCAGCCGGGCGAAGTCTGTATGCGTGTCAATCGGTCCCAGGTTCTCGGCTAGAGCCAGGGCCGGCCGGAAGTTGGGCGTGTGCATGATCTCGAGGTACTGCTCATTTTGACCGGCGGCGCGACTGGCCAGCTCATCGACCCACTCGCCCACGTGCCTGGGATCCTCCGCTGCTTGAAAATGGTCGAACGACGCGAAAAAGTGATCGTGTCCCGACTCCTCGGTAGTCGGCACAAACGTTCGCATGGAAAAGATGTTGATCAGCTGGTCGTAGAGCTTCTGGTTGGTGAGAGCGTTGGCGGCGCGCTCACCCTCTTCGCCACAAACCGGCTGCGGAGGCAGACTGCGGGTCATCGCCGTCGTCTTGTAAAGCACAAGCGTTTTGGAGTGGATGCACAAGTTGTCTTCTGCCGCGTCGCGGATGAAGCTCTCTGCGTACACGGCGCCCGCCAGGTGAGTGTGCAGATCCGCGCCCTTGGGCATGTCGTGAAAGAAAGCGTAAAGGGCGAGCGGTCCTTGTTGACGGGCATGCTCGAGGGCTCGGGCGGCGCGGGTTTCACCATTTGGCGTGACAGCTTGGGGCTGCGCCATGGCGGCCGGGGTCAGGCAAACAAGTAGAGTGGAGGCGGCCAGGTGAATTGCGGCGCGACAACGGAACATAAGCTGGAGAAAGAACCGGCGTCTTTCGAATTATGGACTGCGAGCGTCCAGTGTACGACATGGGATTTGCCCGGGGGCGCCGAGGTTTGCGTCCTGCGAGCCGATTGCTATACTGACGCTTGTTGCTTGTGCGCAGTTGCTGACCTGGCCGGGCCCTCCGCCTGAAGCTGCAGACTCAGACCCAACTTAAGCGGAAGCAGCGTCCTTGGATTTTCCCGAGGCCAGATAGCTCAGTGGTAGAGCGCGGCCCTGAAAAGGCCGGCGTCGGCGGTTCGATCCCGTCTCTGGCCACCATTTAAGTTCAATAACTTACAAGCGTTCAATCATAAGCCTCCCGTTCGGGAGGCTTTCACGTGTTTTGGCTCGGGCGAACGCGGCCGTGAGAAGGAGCGTTACGAGGTGGTCTACGGCGCCAAGCTCAAGATCGAAGACGGAGCCCAGGTGCAGCTCGGGCAGGTACTGGTCGAGTGGGATCCTTACACCTTTGCCATCCTGACGGAAATTGGAGGCATGATCCAATTCAAGGTTCTGCAGGAAGGCATCACCCTGAACGAGGAAGTGGATGAAGTGACAGGCCTGTCCCGCCTCGTGGTTGCGGAAGCAGCCGATGAGAAGCGTCAGCCCGCCATTGTCATCAAGGGCGCCAAGGGCAACAAGCGTTACCTGATGCCCAGCCGCGCTCACCTCATGGCCTTTACTGGCTCGTATCATGACACGACTTTGAACACTGCTGAAAATCGAGGTTCTGAAGGGTACGGCCTTTAGGCCGTACGTAACAACTGTTGAATCAACGTGGCTTTAAGCCCCTGAGGTACTTTTTTCCCGCAAGCGTACCCACTTTAAGTGGGTAGAAAAGAACCGCAGGTCACCCAACACAATCAGTCCCGACGGGACGGGACAATCTGTAGCCCGGCACGGGAGTGCCGGGTAGGATTTCACGCAAATCGAGTCCCGAAGGGACGACACAATGGGGAGTTATCACGCAAACTCTGAAGGCCGGCGAGCCGTTGATGGATGACCCGCTGAACCCGCACTTCAGGGATATCTGGTCAACGAAATCCAGGAAGTTTACCGCTTGCAGGGCGTGGCGATCTCAGACAAGCACATTGAGACCATCGTCCGTCAGATGTTGCGTTGGGTAAAGATCGAGGAAGTGGGTGACACGTCGTTCCTGCTCGAACAGCAGATCGACAAGTTCCGCTTCCGCGAAGAGAACGAGCGTGTGATTGCCAAGGGTGGCAGGCCGTCGATTGGCCGTCCGCTGCTGCTGGGCATCACCAAGGCCTCG
>Ga0302324_100017547_pt1 | contig 14183 bp, 12 predicted proteins | sample Palsa_T0_1_FD_201949 | JGI IMG/M metagenome (GOLD analysis project Ga0302324, IMG submission 201949) | Peat permafrost microbial communities from Stordalen Mire near Abisko, Sweden - Palsa_T0_1 | ecosystem: Environmental > Terrestrial > Soil > Palsa > Peat permafrost | place: Sweden: Abisko... | reverse complement strand
GCCAAGCGCATCCTCAAACTGTAACGAAGGCTAAGAGAAGCACGATGGACTTCACGCTCACACCGGAACAGCTGCTGATCAAGGACAGCGTCGCGCGGTTCGCCGCCGGCGACCACAAGGGCGACAACTGGCCGCAATTCGCCGAGCTGGGTTGGCTCGCGATCGGCGCACCCGATGAGCTCGGCGGTTTCGGCGGCCCGCTCGAGACGCTGCTCATCATGGAGCAGTTCGGCCGAGGCTTGGTGGTGTCACCGTATCTCTCGCAGGCGGTGCTGGCCGGCGCGCTGCTGCGCGCGGCCAAGCGCGAGGATCTGCTCGCGCCCGTCGTCGAGGGCGAGTCGCGCTACGCGGTCGCCTACGAGGAACCGCACGCGCGTTACGATCCGGCTCAGGTCGCGACGACCGCGGTACGTGACGGCGACACCTACGTGCTGACCGGCACCAAGGTGCGCGTGCTCGACGCGACGACGGCGACCGCGATCGTCGTTTCAGCGCGCACCGGCGACGAGGTGACGCTGTTCGCCGTTCCGGCGAGCGCCGAGAACCTGACTGTCACGCCGTACGCGTCCGAAGACGGGCACGACGTCGCGGACGTTCGCCTCGACGCCGTGCGCGTCGACGGAGCGTCGATGATCGGCTCGTTCGGCGAGGGTTTGAGCCTGCTCGGGCTCGCGCTCGATCACGCGACGGCCGCGCTGTGCGGCGAAGCGCTCGGGCTGATGGCGGTGATGCTCGAAGCCACCGTGCAGTACACCAAGCAGCGCCAGCAGTTCGGCGTGCCGATCTCGTCGTTCCAAGCGCTGCAGCACCGCATGGCCGAGATGTTCATCGAGGTCGAGCTGGCCCGGTCGATGGCCTACCTCGCGGCGATGACGCTCGACGAACAGCACGACGACTCCGTCACGCGCGCGCGCGGAATCTCGGCGGCCAAGGTGCAGATCGCGAAGTCCGGCCGCTTCGTCGGCCAGAGCGCGATCCAGCTGCACGGCGGGATCGGGATGAGCGAGGAGTACAAGGTCGGCCACTACTTCAAGCGCATGACGCTCGTCGAGCGGCTACTCGGCGACACCGACTACCATCTCAGCCGGTATCTCGAATGCCGGCGCGCGAAGGCCGAGACGCCGGCGGAAGCGACGGTCGCCTAACGCTTCGGCCGTTCGCGGGTTACTCGCGTGCGGCTTGATCGCGGTCGAGCTGCAGCGTCCGAATCCAGAGCGTGGTGATCGTGTCGATCATCTTCTCGACCGACGGCCGGCGCGCAGCGAGGACCCATTCGAGCAGCAGATCGTGTGAGGCGCCGGCGATCGCCGCGCTGAGCAGCCGGCTGTCGATGCCGCGATCCTCGAAGCCCTGCGACGCCTTGGTCATCTTGCGCACGAACGCTTCGCGTTTGACGCGGCGGTGCTGCTCCAGCTCGGGGTGGAGTCCGACCGCCTCGATGGCGTAGATGCGCGCCACCCGCGGATCGCTGGTCAGGTACCGAAAATAGGCGGCCGTGCTCTTGCGGATCCGCTCGCGGGCGTCGTCTTCCTCGCCGAGACGTAACGCGCCCATCGAGCGTTCGAACACCGTTTCGGCGATGCCGTCGTAGAGCGCGCGCAGCAGCGCCTCGCGCGACGCGAAGTCGTCGTAGAAGTGCCGCGCCGTCACGCCCGCAGCGCTGCACAACATCGGGATCGTCGTCCGCGCGAACCCGACGGTACCGAACAATTCGAGCCCGGCGTCGAGCAGGCGTTCGCGGCGTTCGGCGCGCCGCTCCGGCGCCGAGAGGCCTGCATAGGTGCGCCCTTGCGGCGGCGGTGCCTTGATCGCCATCGTGCGTAGCTTCGGCGGCCCGCCGAGGATTTCGTCCTGCAGCCCATTCGACATCGGTGACGGCCCCAAAGGTAGGGTTCCCCCGGATGTTGCAGTCGGCGACGGGCCGCTACAATGACGGCGCAGAGCCCGCGTTCGCCCGGAGGACCTTCGCTGGTGTTCGATGATATTTCGCACCGCTCGTTCGCCCGCTGCGCCCGGCTCGGAGCCGCGGCCCTCCTGGCGCTTGGAGCCGGCCTCGTCGCGAGCTGTTCGAACAACACGGGGACGGCGCCGCCGGCCGGGCCGACGCCGACCCCGGGACAGACCACGGCGGCGATTCCCAGCAGCGGCGGCAACGTCGTGCTCCCGACGCTCAACGGCCAGGCCGCGACGCTGACCTTCGGCGCCGGCGCGCCGGCCGGTGCAACGATCACCGCGACGGAGAGCCTGGCCGCCTCGCCGGGAGCCCCGGCCCCGTCGTCGGTGCGCCGCGTCTCGTCATTCGCGGGCGCTACGCCGTTCTTTTTCGTGCGCTTTAGCGTGTCGTCGAGCGTCCCGCTGTCGCTGCTGACCAGCGAGGCGGTGACGCTGAGCGGCTTCATCGCGCCGAGCTTATCGTTCTATGCCGAGCTCGACGACGTCACGTCGGCGCCGGCATTGGTTCTACTCTCGCGCTGCGGTCCGGCGACCTCCGGGACCTTGGGGCAGATGATCGCGAACGGGACGTGCACCGGCAACGGCGCGGCGACGCTTTCGAGCACTCACGCGTACCTGCTGCAGTTCTACTCGGTTCCGGCCCCATCGCCGACGCCGACCGCGACGCCAACAGCGACGGCTACGCCGACCGCGACACCGAAGCCAACTGCCACGCCGACGCCCACCGCGAAGCCGACCGCGACGCCGACGCCGACCGCGACGCCGACGCCGGTTCTGACGATCAGCGAGTACGCGGGTGCGCCCTCCGGCGCGCAGCCGAACGGAATCGTGACCGGTTCCGACGGCAACCTGTGGTTCGTCGACAACGCCGTGCCGTACGTCGGTAAGATCACCACCGCCGGCAGCGCCACCAGCTTCGCGCAGCCGACCGGAACGGCGGTCAGCGGGATCACGCTGGGAGCGGACGGCAACGTCTACTTCGGCGGGTCGGGTTCACGCTCGCCCGCGCAATCGTACATCGGCCAGATCACGCCGGCCGGCGTCACGACGCAGTTCGCAATCCCGAACGGACCGATCGTGCTCGCGCTCGCCGCGGGATCCGACGGCGCGATCTGGTTCACCGCGCAAGGCTCTGGAGCCGAGATCGGACGGGTGACGACGACGGGCGACTTCAGCGTCGGGCCGTTCGCCGTTCCGACCACGACCACGCTCGCGCCGGCGGTCGGCATTACGGCCGGTCCCGATCAGGCGCTGTGGTTCACCGAGCAGAGTGCGAACAAGATCGGCCGGATCAGCACGTCGGGCGCCTTCACCGAGTTCACCCACTTGACCGCCGGTGCAAGTCCTGCGGGGATCACGCGGGGGCCTGACGGCGCGCTGTGGTTCACCGAGAACAATGCCAACAAGATCGGACGTATCACGACCACCGGCTCGGTGACCGAATACGCGATCCCGACCGCGAACAGCGGACCGTTCGGGATCACGGCGGGATCGGACGGCGCACTGTGGTTCGCGGAACTCTACGGCAACAAGATCGGGCGCATCACGACCGCCGGCGTGGTGACCAACGAAGTCCCGGTTCCGACCACGAGCAGCATGCCGAGCGCGATCACGGTCGGACCCGACCACCACATTTGGTTCACCGAAAACGCGGCCAACAAGATCGGGACCGTGCGCTAGGCGCAGCGGTTACCGTGGGCGGGCCTCCGGCTCGACCCACGGTCCGCAGCGCGGGGTGCCGGGATTGCACAAGAGCTCGCGCAGCGTCAGCGTGACGTCGCGCTGCTTTGCGCCGCTCTTGACGGTCAAGCGCATCTGCGTTCCGTCCGGGCGGCGGGACAAGGCGATGAGCTGCGAGAGGCTGAGCTGCTCGGTGGGCGTTCCGTCGATCGCGGTGATGACGTCGCCCGCCGCGATGCCGGCCGCGGCCGCCGGCGAGTCGTGCATGACGACCGCGACGATCGGATGGCCCTGCGCGTCCCGCGTCCCGCCCACGATGCCGGTTCGCGTGAAGACCGGCAGCGACGCGCCGGCCTCGCGGTGCAGGTACATCGCGCCACGCGCGTAGTCGGTCGTCACCGTGAACTGCGCGAGGACGTCGTGTCCTAAGTTGCCGGCCTCCGTGCGCGACGAGAATGAGCCGCGCTGCTGCACCACGAACCCGGCCACGAAGTCGTGCATCGACAGTCCGCCGAAATCGAGCTCGCGCAGCCGATGCGTGCTCGAGCGCACCGCGCCGCCGGATCCGCTGCTGCGCCCGGCGACGCCGTTGGTGTAGCGCGCGAAGAAGCCGTAGTGGCGCAGATAGTCGCCGAAGAGGTAGATCGGACCGCTGTTGCCGGTGTCGATGCCGAACAGGCCGCGCGCGCCGTCGGCGGTCGCGTACGCGAGCGGCATGTCGTCTTGGAACAGCAGCGGTACCGTCGCGTCGCCGGCCCGCGGAGCGTAGCTCTGCGGCGTCCGGAGGAACAGGCGGTGGTGCACGTAGTCGACCGTCACCGCGAACCGCTCGAACACCTCGAGCCCGAGGATTCCGGCGAGCGGCGGAACACCGGGACCGCGATCGGAGAAATCCTTGCCGTACGGGATGACGAACATCGGAAAGTCGGTGATCTCCGCGTCACCGATGCGCAAGCTGCGCACGCGCGCGTATTGCTCGGTGATCGTGCCCTCGCCGGCCCCGCCGGACGCGCCGCCGCCGCGACCGGTGACGCCGAGCTCCTTGGCGGCGTCGGCGGTGAGAATCGCATGCCCGCCCGTGTCGAGAATGAACGGCAGCGGGCCGTGTCCGTTGACGTAGGCGTTGACCACCGGCGATCCAAACGAGACATCGATCGCGACCTCGGTCGAGCTCCTGCCGCCGGCGAACCGCTGGTTCGTCGAATCCGGCGGCTGCGCGAAGTCGGCCGCGCGCACGGTGCGCGTGATGCGGTACGTTCGAATCGAACGCTCGACGGTGTCCGCGGCTACGCCGTCGGTCTCGATGATCTCGTAGGGAAGCAGCAGCCCGGCGGTTTCGCGATACGCGCCGTAGTGCGTCGTCTCGAGATCCATCGGCGCTTGCTCTTGCGTGCGCACGACGACGCGCGCGACCGGATCGACCCAAACGGTCACCGCGCGGCCCCCGTGGGGCGCGATCCGCATGCGCCGCAGGACGCGTCCGTCTTCGCTCACGTCGGACAGGCACGTCATCCCCGCCGGGTCGGTCGCCGGCCGGAAGTACCCGTGTCGTGCCAGGTAGGCAGAGGTTCGCGCGGCGGCGCGCGCATCCGGCGCGTCGAGGCGGTGCACGCCGCCGGTGAGATCCTGTTTCCACGCGAACGCCGGCTCGCTGACGATTCGCTCGGACGCCACCGCGTTCCGGTCGGCGGTCGAGGTCGCACCGCTGACGAGGTCGGTCGCGAGCTGCGACCGGCCGGCCAAGCCGGCTTCAAAAACGGTGGCGTCGGCGATCAGCTCGCGGGCCGCGTCCCAGCGCGTGCCGCCCGTCTCGTCGCGGACGGCGCGAAAGAGCGCTGCGGCGGGGCAGACCGATGACGCTGCAGCGTGCGCCGGGCTCGCGACCGCGACCGCCAGCGCCAACGAGACGAACATGCCGCGATGCTAGCGCAGCGGGGCCCGGCTGTCTTGTAAGAAACTAGCGCGCGAACGCTCGCCTGTAGCGCCGCGGCGAGATTCCGGTTGCCTCGCGGAACACGTTGGTGAGGTGGCTCTGGTCGGAGAAACCGCATTCGTGCGCGATGCGGCTGATCGGACTCGACGATTCGAGCAGCAGCGACGATGCGGCGCGCACGCGCGCCGCGCGTCGGTATTCGCCCGGCGTCATCCCGGCGTGCTTGCGAAAGGCGCGCACGAAATGGGTGGGGTGCAGCCCCGCCAGCGCCGACGCCCCTTCGAGCGGCACGGGTTCGAGCCAGTCGAACTCGTGCAGCACGGCGCGCAGCCACACCGGCTGATCGTGACGTACGGTCGCGCCGGCGCCGGTCGCCGACAGCGCGGCGCGCACCGCGCGCTCGTAGCGCGGATGGGTCGCCGCTACGGCGCGCAGCAGCGGTTCGGTGCGTAACGCCGCTCCGCTTTCGGCTTCGAAGTTGACGCAGCGGCCTTCGGAGGCGAAGTAATCCGCGTGCACTTCGCCGGGTGCGTGGAAGATCGCGGTCCCCTGGACGCAGCGCCGCGGCAGACCGTCGCGCAGCTCGGTGTACGAGCCGTCGACCACGACCGAGACGTAGGCCCGGTCGTGACGGTGCTCGCCGAGGACGCTTTCCCCGTCGTACGCGATGTCCAACACCGCGATCTCGTTGCGCCGGAGCTCACTCAGGAGCCGCCCGCGATGACCCCTCATACGCGGTGGCGGGCGAAGAGCGGAGAGACCATCGGACGCACCCACCACGGCATCGCGCTGCGCATGTAAGCGTCGATCTGGCGGTTATCCTGGGAGACGAAGGCGACGAGTGGGGAGCGGTGCAGGTCCTCGCGCAGGTCGCGCGTGAGCGGGAAGAAGAGGGCAACGTAGATCACCGCCCAGGCGCCGAGCAGTGCCTTGACGACGCCGACCAGCGCGCCGCCGATGCCGTTGCCGATACCGATCACCGGCAGCCGCGCGATCCGCGAGAGCATCGACGAGATCACCATCAGCGCGATGTAGACGAGCAGCGCGAAGCTGACCATCCCGATCACGTGCACCGAGCCTTCGCCGAGATGGGTGAGTTGCTGGATCGTGCCGTCGAACGTGCCGGGGTAGATCAGCGCGGCCCAGATCGCGGCGGCCAGCGCGATGAACCCGCCGATCTCGGCGACAAAGCCGCGCTTCCAGCCCTTGAGCGCGAAGAGCAGCGCGATCACCACGATGACCAGGTCGGGCCAGGTCACGCTCGAGGTTCGGCTCCGAAGCGCGTTCGCAACGTAGTGACGATACGCGCCAGGGCGGCGTCGGCCTGCTCGTCGGTCAGGGTCGCCTCGTCGCTCTGGAGGGTGATGCGCACCGCCAGCGACTTCTTGCCCTCGCCGGCCTGCGGGCCGCGGTACTCGTCGAACGGCGTCGCGGCGCGGACCAGCGGCTCCTCGCGGATCGCGTCGATGAGGCCGCCGGCCATTACGTCGAGCGCAACGATCACGGCGAGGTCGCGCTCGACCGGCGGGAAACGCGACGGCGCTACGTAGCGCGGGACGCCATATCCGGGCAACGATTCGACGAACACCGTCGCAAGTGCGGTCGTATCGGCGACGTCATAGGCGTGCGCCAACAGGGGATCGACCACACCGACGTAGCCGACGACGCGCTCGCCGATGCGCAGCGCGGCGGCCTTGCCAGGATGCAGCGACGGATACGTGCCGCGTTCGACCCGTGCGTCGACGCCGGTCGCGCGGCGCAGGAGCGCCACCACGTCCGATTTCAAGCGGCCGAACGCGCTGTGCCCACCGGCGTGCAGGCCGGTGAGGTGCACCGTTTCGCGCGGCGGATCTCCTTGGGCGAAAACGTGCCCGAGCTCGAACACGCGGTACGGCCTCACGGCCCGGTCGCGCGCGGCGAATTCGAGCAGCGCGGGGGCGATCGAGAAGCGCATCCAGCGCTGATCGTCGCTGAGCGGGTTGGTGATCTCGACCGGCTCGTCGATCGCGATCTCGTTGGCTCGCCAGCGCTCCGCGACGCTGCCCGGCTGGAGCGAGAGCGAGAGGACCTCCGTGTAACCCAGGCCCGCGAACGTCGTCGCCAGCTCGGTCTCGCGATCGAACTCGGCGCTGTCGATGTCTTGCGGAGCGACCGCCGGAACCTCGGCGCGCACGCGGTCGTAGCCGACGATACGCGCTACCTCTTCGACCACGTCGGCGACGATGAGCACGTCGCCGCGCCAGTAGGGCGGTCGCACGGGGACGACGTCGCCGTTGCGCTCGGTCGCGAAGCCGAGCGCGCGCAGCGCGCCTTCGACCTCTTCGAGGGTCAGCGCGAAGCCGAGCAGCCGCTGCACGTCGTGCGCGCGCAGCGCGATCGGCGCGGCTTCGGGCACGGGTTGGCCGGCGGCGTGCGGCCGCCGCAAGCGGCCGCCTTCGCGCGCGAGCAGGTGCGCGGCGCGCGCCGCGCCGACGTCGGCGAGCGCCGGTGAGAGCGACTTCTCGAAACGGGTCGAAGCTTCGGTGCGCAGCTTGAGCGCGCCTGACGCGCGCCGAATGCGTGGCCCCGTCCAGCTCGCCGCTTCGAGCAACAGCTCCGTCGTCGCCGGCTCGACCTCGCTGCGCAGCCCGCCCATGATCCCGGCCAGCGAGGTCGGTCCCTCTTCGTCGGCGATCACGATCGCGCGCGGGTCGAGCACGCGCTCCTGTCCGTCGAGCGTGGTGAAGCGTTCGCCGTCGCGCGCGTCGCGGACGATGAGGTGTCCGCCGGCGACCCGCTGCCAGTCGAAGAAGTGCAGCGGCTGACCGAGCTCGAGCATGACGAAGTTCGAGATGTCGACCAGGTTGTTGATCGGACGCTGTCCGGCCAGCGCGAGCCGAACGCGCATCGCCGCCGGCGCCGGCCGGACTTCGACACCGTCGACGCGCTGGTAGACGAAACGCTTGCAGTCGACCGTCTCGATCGTCACGCGCGCGTCGTCGCCGGCGCCGTCGTACACCGTCGCGGAATCGGGCTCGCGCAGCGCGACGCCGAACGACGCGGCCAGCTCGCGCGCCAGCCCGACGATCGACAGCGCGTCGGGCCGGTTCGGCGTCACGTCGACGTCGAGCACCGGATCGCTGAGCCGGAACGCGGCGACCAGGTCGGTCCCGAGCGGCAGCGACGGTTCGAGTTGCATGATCCCGTCTTCGAACCATTCGCCGGGCAAACCGATCTCTTCGGCCGAGATCAGCATTCCTTGCGAGTCGATGCCGCGCATCTTGCGCGGCGCGATGGTGAGGCCGCCGGCCAGCTCGGCGCCGATCAGCGCGACCGGCACCGTTTGGCCTTGCGCGACGTTCGTCGCGGCCGTCGCGATCGTCAACCTCTCGTCGCGACCGACGTCGACGGTGCACAGCTGCAGCCGGTCGGCGTTGGGATGCGGCTCCAGCTTGTCGATCCGGCCGACGGCGACATTGGTCAGCCGCGGGCGCGTCACGATCTCGTCGACCGGAAAACCGAGCGCAGCCAGCCGCGCGACGATCGCGTCGGCGTCGGCGGGCAGATCCGCGTACTCGCGCAGCCAGGCGACGGGGACCTTCACTAGGCGAGCCCTTCGGCGAAGCCCGGCACGTTCTCGACGAACGCGCGGATGTCGTTCATGTCGTAGCGCTTCATCGCGATGCGCTCGAGACCGCAGCCGAACGCCCAGCCGGTCACGTCGTCGGGATCGTAGCCGACCGCGCGCAGCACGTTCGGATGCACCATCCCGCTGCCGCCGATCTCGATCCAGCCGCTCCCGCCGCAGGTGCGACAGCCGACGTCACCCTGCGGTCCGCGCAGCACGCCGTCGCCGTGACAGGCCGGACACTTCACGTCGACCTCGGCCGACGGTTCGGTGAACGGAAAGAACGACGGCCGGAAGCGGATGTCGGCCGACGGACCGAACAGCTCGCGGCACATGCCGACCAGCATCCCTTTGAGATGACCGAAGTGGACGCCGCGCCCGACCATCAGCCCTTCGACTTGGTGGAACATGTAGAGATGGCGCGCGTCGATCGCGTCGCGCCGGAAGGCCTTGCCCGGAACGATGATCGCGATCGGCGGACCGTGCCGGCGCATCGCGCGGATCTGCATCGGCGACGTGTGCGTCCGCAGCACCAGATCCGGTCGCAGGTAGAACGAGTCGAGCCCTTCGCGCGCGGGATGATCGGGCGGGATGTTGAGTGCGTCGAAGTTGTTGGCGTCGGTCTCGATCTCCGGACCGAGCACCACGGCGAAGCCGTGCCGTGTGAAGTAGCGCGCAACCTCGATCGCGATGCGGCGCACCGGATGGATCGCGCCGATGTTCGCCGGCGGTCCGGGGAAGGTGACGTCGATCGTGTCTTCGAGCGAGCGTTCGAGCGCCGCGCCCTCGACGCGCGTCTGCGCGGCGCGCAGCTTGGCTTCCATGGCCTCGACGGCAGCGTTGATCAGCTTGCCGGCGCCGGGACGGTCGGCGGCGGGCAAGGTTCCGATCCCGCGCCGGACGGCGGTCACCTCACCGCTGCGGCCGACGAAGGCGACCCGCACCACGTCGAGCGCGCGCGCATCGGACGCGGCGGCAAGCGCGGCGTCGAAGCGCGCGCTCAGCGCCGCCAGGGTCGAGTCGAGTGAGTCCATGCCGGTCATGTCATCCTGAGGCCAGCCTGGCCTGCGCTTAGCCTGTCCTGAGCTTGTCGAAGGATCATACAAAATGAGAACGCCCGATCCTTGAGGACCGGGCGTGCTGCAACTTCTTTCGGGGTCTCGCCCTAGGGCATCAATTCGCGGGCGAAGGGTGCAATTGCCGGTACATCAGGTACGCGCTGATCGAGCCCGTGGTGCTAAACAGTTTCCAGAAAACGTCGGAGGTGCGCATGTGCGTCGGCGGTCCCTCTCCTGTCGTTCGGTGCGCGCTATTACGGCGTCGGCGGGGTCAGTATAGCACCCGGCAATTAGGCCGCCAAGACTTGACAATTCAGCGTTTTTCGGCGACTTGACAAGGCTCTTGACAACGCGAGGCCACGTACAAGACGATGCTGCCGGCGACCGCGGCATTCAAACTTTCGACGGCGCTCCGCTGGGGGATGCGGACGGCCCTATCCCAGGCGGGCAGCCAGTCCCGGACCCCGCGCCGCTCGTTGCCGATCGCGATGACGGCGTTGGGCTCGATCCCGGCGCCGTCGAGGGGCTCGCCGTCGACGTCGGCCGCGACGATCGGCCGCCCGGCCTCCCGGGCCGCGGCGACGACCTCGTCCGGACCGACCACCGCCAGCGGGAGGCGGAACGTCGTGCCCATCGCGGCACGCACCACCTTGGGGGCGAACGGATCGGCCCCGCCGCGGCCGAACAGCACGCCGGCGGCACCAAACGCTTCGGCCGACCGCACCAGCGTGCCGGCGTTGCCGGGATCGCCGACCCCCGCCAGCAGCAGCACGAGCCCCGGCTGGTCCAGGACATGCGTCGCGTCGTGGCCGGGCAGCTCGAAGACGCCTAGCAGCCCGCTGGGCGTTTCGAGGTCCGACAGCCGAGCGAAGGCGCGGTCGGGTACGACGTAGACGGGGACACCACCGGCCTCCCAGCGGCCGGCGTCGAGCCCGGGCAAGGCCGCTGCCGTGGCGTAGATCTCGAGCGGTCGGACGCCGCTGCGCTCGGCCTCGGCGAGCAGGGTCGGCCCCTCGGCGGCGAAGCGCCCGGCGGCGCGCCGGCCACGCGGCGCCCGCAGGTCGCGGACCGCCTCGATGCGGCGGTGGTGCGGGCCGAGCTCGGTGGGCACGCGACCGCGCTTCCGGACCGGCGGGCCGCGGACCCCCGAGGGCGGGGCGGTGTCGAGCCGAACGACCGTCCCGGTGAAGGACACCCGGCGCGCGGAGATCGCTTGGCTCGTCGTCATCGCGATCTTGATCGCGATCGGCGCGGCACCGCTGCTCGAATTCTTGGCCCGCAACCGTGCCGGTGCCGCGATCCTCACGCTCGGCGCGATCGTCGCGACGATCGTCATGATCCGCCGCGCCTACGTGCCGAGCTCGCCGACGGTGCGCGCCGACGTCAGCAAGGCATGCGCGTACTGCGCGGCGGCGATCATGGCGTTCGTCACGGTCGAATGGGATCCGCACTGGGCGATTCGGGCCTGCATCTCCGCCGCCGAAGTCGCGATCATCTTTGATATCATCACCGTCGCCGCGCGGCCCAAAGCCGCGCACGGAGAGATTACAGGACACTAATGCCGGTCTTTGTCACGGGCGGTACGGGATACATCGGCTCCAGCGTCGTGCGCGAGCTGCGCAGACGCACGCACGTCGTGCGCGCGCTGGCGCGCTCCGACGAGGCCGAACGCACGCTGCGCACGCTCGGCGCGGAGCCGGTGCGCGGCGGCTTGACCGAGCTGGACACGCTGCGCGGTGAAGCCGCGCACGCCGACGCCGTCGTGCACTGCGCTTTCGACTACTCGCCCGACACGGTCGCGATCGAACGGGCCGCGCTCGAAGCGCTGATCGATGCGACGCCGCCGGACCGTGCGTTCGTCTACACCAGCGGCGTTTGGGTCTACGGATCGCGCGGCGACGCGGTCGTCGCCGAAGACGCGCCGCTCGCGCCGCTGCAGATCGTGGCGTGGCGTCCCGCGCACGAGCAACTGGTCCTCGCGCAGGACGGCCGTTTGCGGGCGATCGTGATTCGCCCCGGCATCGTCTACGGCGACGGTGGCGGGATCCCGGGCGGTTTCGTGCGCGACGCGGCGAGCGGTCCAGTGCGCGTCGTCGGCGACGGCACCAACCGCTGGCCGACGGTGCGCCACGACGCCCTCGCCGAGCTGTACGGCGCCGCGGTCGACCACCGAACCGCGCGCGGCGTCTACAACGCCACGCGCGGTGCATCGGTCCCGTATCTGGAGATCGCGCGCGCCGCGTCGCGCGCGGCCGGCGGTGACGGCGGGATCGAACACCTGCCGCTCGACGACGCGCGCGCGATGATGGGGCCGTTCGCCGACGCGCTGGCCTGCGATCTCTCGGTCGACAGCGGCAAGGCGGCGCGCGAGCTGGGCTGGGAACCGCACCGGCCGACGCTGCTCGAAGAGCTCTCGAACACGACGGTCGTCTGATGGTCGAAGTCCTCAAGTCGCGGCGAATCTACGACGGGAAGGTCGTCAACCTGCGCGTCGACACGCTGCGCGACGACGGCGGGCGAACGCATGACGCGGAGGTCGTCGAGCACGCTGAAGCGGTGGCGGTGATCGTGCGGCCGCGGCCGTCGGAGATGCTGCTGGTGCGCCAGTACCGCCGTCCGCTCGGGCGCGCACAATGGGAGGTCGTGGCCGGCTCGATGAATCCCGGCGAATCACCCGAGGAAGCGGCGCTGCGCGAGCTGCGCGAGGAGACCGGCTACCGCGGACACCGCGTCGAGCGCCTGTGGTCGGCCTACACGGCGCCGGGATTCTGCGAGGAGCTGCTGCACCTGTGCGTCGTGCACGGCTACGACATCGGCGATGCGCAGCCCGACGAGGGAGAGGAAGAGATGCAGCTCGGCATCTTCTCGATCGACGAGTTGTGGCGCAAGATTCGCGAGAACGAGCTGCCCGACGCGAAGACGCAGATCGCGGTCTTGTGGGCGCTGAGCGCGCGCGACTAGTCGTCGCGCTGCAGGCGGCGCTGCTGCGCGCCGCCGCCGACTTCGGCGAGAACGAGGCGCTCGCGCCGCACCAGACGCGCCTGCTGGCGACCGCCGCTGGCCTCGACTACGTGCTGATGCTCGCGACGGGAACAGCCGGCGTGCGCATCCCGGAACGCGACGCAGAACGCGCGATGCGGGAAGGGATCACGCGCGGCGTCGACGACCTGCTGCTTGCCGCCGGCGAGATCGCGCAGCTCGCGACGCCGCCCGCCTCGGCGTTCGCCCGCGAGGCTGCCAAGTCGCTGCGCGAGATCTTGCGCGAAGAAGACCTCGCCAGCGACGCGCGCACCTTCGCCGTGATCGCGCTCGCCAACGCGTGACGATCGACGCCGCCGCGATCGCCGCTTCGCTCGATGCCCACGAAGGAGCGCTGCTCGATGACGAGATGCGCTCGGTCGTGCTCGATCACGGCGCGCGAACGTCGCGCGTCACCGTGCTGCTCCACGGCCTGACCGCCAGCCCGCGCACCTGGCGCGAGTTCGCTCGCGTGCGCCACGCGCGCGGCGAGAACGTCCTCATCGCGCGCCTGCCGCGGCACGGCCACCGCGACCGCATGTCGGAGACCCTCGAGGACCTCACCCGCGACGAGCTCGTCGCGCAGGCGGCGCGCATCATCGACGCGGCGCACGCGCTCGGCGAGCAGATCGTGCTGGTCGGCCACTCGCTGGGCGGTGCGCTCGCGCTGCACCTGGCGCACCGCGACGCGCGCGTGTTTCGCGCGATCGCGATCGCGCCGTTCCTGGGCATCAAGCAGCTGCCGCACGATTGGAACGCGTTCGCGCGCCGGCTGATCGAACGGATGCCCAACCGGTTCCTGTATTGGAACCCGATCGACAAGGGCCGCGGCGCGCCGCCGCACGGCTACCATCGCTATTCGACGCGCTCGCTGGCGGCGGGACTCGCGCTGGGCGACGCGCTGCGCGACGACGCCCGCGCCGGTCCGCCCCAT
>Ga0302324_100017545_pt1 | contig 14183 bp, 16 predicted proteins | sample Palsa_T0_1_FD_201949 | JGI IMG/M metagenome (GOLD analysis project Ga0302324, IMG submission 201949) | Peat permafrost microbial communities from Stordalen Mire near Abisko, Sweden - Palsa_T0_1 | ecosystem: Environmental > Terrestrial > Soil > Palsa > Peat permafrost | place: Sweden: Abisko... | reverse complement strand
GCAAAATAGTACAATATTTTCAAGCCTCGAGACTGAGCAACCGTTGGCAAAATGCTCTATTGGCGGCACTACACGCGCTTTTGCCGCGGCTTCAGCGACAGGTTGGTGCGCAGTGAAGCACACAAGGTGGGGCGGGACCCGGTCGAAATTGCTACAGCAGCCAGAGTACGGCCGCGGAATGGAACGGCGATAACGGCTCCCCGCGAGTAGCAGAAGGCGCTATATTTGCGTGGAGCAGGAGCCACGGACGTGTCGGTCGCCATAATCGTCGACGTGTTTTCAGACGCAATCAAGCGGGTCGTGAAATGGACAGGGATGTCGTACAAATGCATAAAAATCATGTGCATACAGATCTTGCGCCACACCTCCTTGTGACGCATTACTTGATCCCGCGGCGCGTAGTCAGCGGGTCGCGGTGGTTGGGCTGGGATAGTTTGATGTTCTCACATCCACCTGCCGTTTAGCGACGCTCGGAAACACAGCGTGCACCCCACAAGTTTTGCAAACGGAATAGAAGCCACGTTTGACTCTCTGATTTCTGGGCGGCTCGCGATTCTTGCGGGTGCCGGACTGTCGATGGCGTCGCCAAGCAATCTGCCCTCAGCTGCTCGAATAGCCCTGCTGGCCAAGCAGAAATACGAAAGCATCTACGGTACAAGCAGGGCCGCTCTACCCGATGGGATTTCGGAACAGGCCGATTTCTTCTTCTCGCGCGGAGAGCTCAGCACGGTCTATTTTGCCGTGCTAGTAGACCCCAATTCGTTCGCGGCGCCGCCAAATCCAAGTCACGCCGCTATCGCAGATCTGCAACTTGTCCAGCTAGTCGATCTATCGATTACCACAAATATCGACACTCTTATCGAACACGCAGGCGCGACTCTTTACGGTCAAATCTTTCCATGTATTGACGGCGCGCAGCTATCGACAATCCCAATTGGCGCCGCATCGCTGCTCAAGGTTCACGGGTGTATCGCTTGTGATCACGACAACACAGTGTGGGCGGTCGCTCAAATCGGTCAACCACCCATTTCGGAGCGAATAGCAAAGACCCGAGCTACGCTAAAAGACCGGTTACTCAATAAAGACCTACTCGTTGTAGGATACTGGACGGACTGGGATTATTTAAATTCTGTGCTGGATGAATCGTTGGGGTTGGTGAACCCTTCGAAGGTAATTGTCGTAGACCTAGCGGACGCCGCAACGTTCCCTACGAAGGCGCCAGAGTTGTACAAGTTGGGCTCCCGCGCATCGTCGTTCATGCACGTTAAGGTTTCAGGCGCGGATTTTCTGGCGGAGCTGCGAAACAGATTTTCCGTCTCGTTCGTAAGGCAAATCCTCTACTCCGGACGGGCGGAGTTTGAGAACACTTATACTTCAGTTCCGAATCCGTCTTGGTTAGAACCCGGACCAGATGACAATGACACGTACTGGTGGATACGGCGCGACCTGGAAGGATGTCTTCCAAACAAACCGGCGCTCGCAAGTCAACCGCCCGCAAACGAACCCCTAATGGGGCTCACTTTATTACAAATTCAGGCAGCGGGAGGAGTGCGAAACGGCCGCTACTGGGAACTGAACGGAAAGAAGATCAGATTGCTGCGCACGCCAAATCAGGCGTTGCACCGTGCGATATCCAATTTTGAGCGAGAAATTGCACCGACCGTAGCGCCTGACATCATCATTGCGGTTGGCTCAGAGGACTTTGCTCTCCCTTCACACGTAGCCCGTGGATCCAGCGCGCCGACGATCGCCCGCGGGACATCCGGACAATGGCTCACGCGGCCTCAAGCCCTCACTAACTTCGGAATAACATGACACGAATACTCGAGTTCTGTGAGCAAATTCTGAAAGAAGGAAGCATTTCAACGGAAGGAAGCTCGAGCCCTATCCCGCTTCTCATTTTTGAGGACGCGACGGTGCTTGGCTTTATCATTGAATACGATTCGTCCGCTGCCTTACTCGACAACTGGAGTCATCACGCGGACAGAGTGGTGGCTCACTACCAGATGGCCCTACGAAGATCAGCACTTAAAGCTTGGAACTGCAACTTCTTCTTCCTCGCGGCCGGCTCTGCCGACGCGAGGGAGCAAGCCGGATTCACGGCGATCGAGGAAGACCTCGTCGGGACGCGGAAAATCGCACGCGCCGGCGTCAACAACCTCCATGACGTGCGCGAAGCGTTACTTTCTTTACTGCCTATTCAAAACGCGCCTTCGATTGAGGCCGTAGATATGTCTGCTGAGGTTCGACTACGAACGTCAGAGTTGCCGTCCATGGCAATCGAGGCCTTTATCCAGCGGGCTGATGCAACCACCGTATTGCAATTAATGGGTTCGTCAGAATGAAACTAGAGTTTGTCGAGGTGTGCGGCTTTCGCGGTTATGCGGCTCCCGTCCGATTTCAATTTGGTTCTGCATATACGGTATTAGATGGTCGAAATGGTGCGGGTAAGAGTAGTTTGTTTGATGCGGTCGAGTTTGCACTTACCGGCACGATCAGCAAATACGAGAATGCCAGCGCAAGCGGTCAAACCGTGGACGACTATATTTGGTGGCGAGGTCCGTTTCCCGCGACGAAAGAAAAATATGTGGAAGTGGGATTTTCCGATTCTGGGAAAAGGGTATCGATCCGTCGGAATCAAGCGAGCCTTGTATCAGGAACCAAATTAGACGATTTGCAAGCGCTGTTGTGCGACTCGGCTATAGCCCCGGGCGGGGCGTTAGCTCAATTGTGCACTCACGCTATCGTCCGAGACGAACAAATCACCCGGCTTAGCCTCGATCTAAAGGAAACTGATCGATACGCTTTATTGCGAGCCTCGCTGGGTGCGACGGACGCGGAGGAATGGATCTCGAGAGCGCATCTGATAGCTGGCCTCGCCAAGGAACGCTTGGAGGCAGCTAAGCGGGATGTTGAAAATGCCAACAGCGCTCTTGCGGTATCGACACGCGCGCTCGACCAAATACGAGTGAGCATCATCGGCGAGGTTCAAATCAATAGTGCAGTTCAGCGACTTCAGAGATTGACTGAATCAAACCTTCCGGCGGACCAACTAATCAGCCGCGCGAGGGGATTCTTAGTAAGTCACTCCGCGGTAGCCGAAAAATTGAGGGGTTTTCTTGGAGCATGGGCTTCGACCGATTCGTGCCGTAAGCAAGTGGCTGTCCTGCAGCGCCAATTGGTCGAGGCGCAAGCGCTGCGCGACCAAGCGATCACGCGCATAGGGGCACTGCCTTCCGTATCAGCGCAGGAAAGCTCGTCGAATTTGAGCCGCAAGGCACGGGCAATTGCCAATCTAGTTCAACTCGGCAAGGACGTTGGATACACGGATGGACATTGTCCGCTGTGTTCAAAGAACCAATCCGAAGCAGAATTTGCACTCGGATTGGACCTGGCAATGGAGTTGGCTCGATCGCTGGACAAGTCGGCTGTTGCTTCAGCGGATCTCGAGCGTAGGTTGGACGATGCCCGTCGTGAGGTCGCGCAGTGCGAAGCGACAGTTCGGGAGCACGAAAAAGGGCTCAACGATGCCAAATCGGCGATAGCCAAGTATGAAGCCGATCTAATTGAGGCTGGGTTCGAGCGCGATGCAAGCGAAAGCGCGATACGCGACAGACTCGTGAGCGTAGAGGCCGAAGCACTTGTGGTGCAGCAGGATGTAAGGGTACTTGACACATTGAGCCTAAATCGCGACTTGGAGCGAATTGCTAAAGAGCTGGAGTCAGCAAAACAAAGGTCGACGCAGGCCCAGGCGCGGCTAAGCGCTGCCGTCACGACGGAAGCCTCGGCAAAGGCGCTACATGATGCAACTCGCCGCGCCGCTAGCGAAACTCTCGAAGTGCGTTTAGAACGCGTGCTTCCTCTCATGGCGGAGCTTTATCGTCGGTTAAGGCCGCATCCTGTTTGGAGTTCGCTTGAGTATGCGATTCGTGGTGACGTCCGGCGCTTCCTTAAACTTCAAGTGGGTAACGGCCTCAATCCGCAATTTATGTTCTCTAGTGGTCAGCGTCGTGCAACGGGTCTGGCGTTCTTGTTGTCCGTGAATCTCTCTTTGGCGTGGAGTAAATTTAAAACCATCATGCTTGACGATCCCGTGCAACATATTGACGACTTTCGTGCAGTACATCTCGCGGAAGTTTGCGCGCACTTAATCGCGCAGGGACGCCAGGTGATTTGCGCGGTCGAAGACGAAGCGCTTGCGGACCTTTTCTGCAGGCGATGGCCGGCGTCAAATACTGATGACGCAAAACGGATATCAATCGGTGCTGATAAAGATGCGAACATCGCTATTCTCTCTGAGCGCTGGCTGACGGCATTACCTCGCGACACGCTTCTGGCAATGCCAAAGCTCGCGGCCGGTTAAGAATTCAAGACTGCGCTCGACGGGGTAGGGTTCGACGCCGCAAGTTTGTCAGCGATTCTACGCCCTGCGCGACGCGCATTCTGTTGATTGACTGCGCAGTGGCTAAGTAATGAATTTCCTCACTCGGTGGCGCTGAGTTCCACATGTCTTGTAATGCCCGCCACGCTTTCGCCTCTGCTGTCGGCTTAAATTGCCAATAGTCTATTTCGTAGCAGACCCCCATGTTGTTGTTTTGTTCTTCAGGGGAGCACCGGATGGCCTTAGCCCCTGAGTACGGCAGAGTGCAGGCGGGGGTATCGACCAGCAACGCGGAAGCGCTGGGATGCAGAAGGATACGTATGCCTTTAATTCCGCATCTTTCGGCCGAACTTGAATGCACGACGGCAGTTCCCAGGAAATGCGCCGAATGCTCCCCCCATTCTCCAATGATGTCTGACTTGAACCGGATTGAGGCAAAACTTCCCCAAGCGATCCCTGCGCGCGCTGGTATGTTGTTTTGCAGCAGCGATTGTACGATGTGGATTGCGATGGCGACACACTCAGACAAAGACGAAGTAACAATGAAGGCAGAATCGGAGAATGTGATAGCGGTAAGCAGGTGGTTCATCTGGGCTAGTTCAATTGCCCACTTTAGTGTGTAATGAAAGTGAGCAAATGTCTCCGTCAAGGGGTTTCTAGCACCCTGAAAAATATCTCCGAGACCAACGAGCAAGTTTTGTCGTCGCCGCAGAGCATCGAAATCGAGTGTATTGAGCTCCGTCAGCTTGGCGAAACCAAGGAGGTCAACGAATAGCACGGCCCGATTCTGAGTTTCCATTGCCAACAGGACTCACGTTGCAGGACATCCTATCTCAGCACGGATCGCGACCGATCGGTTGAGTTAATAATTGCATGCTTTCGCGGAATCGCCGAATGATTCAGAGACGCGCGGGTTAGCCGCCCCGAGTTCATCCAGTTCCGGGGCATGTCGAGGACTGTATAGACACGTTTGATCTGTTGGAAATGTTAAATCTCGGTCAATATCTGCGAAGGTTGGTACTTGAAGTGTTACTACGGACAGTGGCCAGTGGATAAATTTGAGCGAATCTTCAGACTTCATGCGGTCTTAAACGGACGAAAGTCCGCCATCTCGGCCCGTGATCTTCAGGAAAAGCTGGGGTGCTCACGCGCCACTCTGAATCGAGATATCGCCCTGTTTAAAGATTACCTGCACGCGCCGCTTGAGTTCGACCGCGACGCGAGCGGTTATCGGTTTTCAACCGCGTCCGGGACTTTTGAGCTGCCCGGATTGTGGTTCTCCGCCGCCGAGCTGCAGGCGTTGGTCTTCCTGCAACGACTGGCGGAGGATTCAGGGGGCGGAATTCTGCAGGAGGAGATCAAGGCCCTCGCTCGTCACTTGAACGAACTCACGAAACACAAGCGTCTGCACCTGGAGGAAGCTTCGACTCGCTTACGATTTCCAGCACTCGTAGCGCGTCCGGCCGGCGCAGCATTTGCGGCCGTGCTGTCCTCGACGTTACGGCGCCAGCAACTGCGCTTCGGATACCACGCCCGCGGTTCGGATAAACATACGGACAGGGTCGTCTCACCTCAACGGGTCGTTCACTACAGAGAGGCCTGGTATATGGACGCCTGGGACGAGGTAAAGCAGGAGCTGCGCAGTTTCTCGGTTGATCGCATGTCGAATGCCCAAGTGCAGGACGCCGCCGCTCGCGCCGTCGCGGAAAGCGAGCTCGACGAGCATTTCGGCGGCGCATTCGGCATTTTCGGCGGACGGCCGGACAAGACCGCTGTGCTCCTGTTCACGGTGGAACGTGCCAGATGGGTCGCCGACGAAGCATGGCATCCAAAGAAGACAGCGCGACACTTAGAGGATGGGAGTTACGAGTTGTCGGTTCCCTATCGAGATAGCCGGGAACTCGTCATGGAGATCCTTCGGCATGGACCCCATGTGAAGGTCATCGCCCCAGAATCGCTGCGCCTGGAAGTCGCCAAACAGCTATCCGCAGCACTCGGCCAATACACCCCTTAACATAAGACTAGTCTCATGTTTTGAGACTCACCCAGGGCAAGCTTCCCGTAAGACCAAACCCAGGGAGATTGCCGTGCCTACCTACGTGATCGTTGCCGCCATCGTAGCCGGCGCCTGCGGATTCGCGCTGGCGTGGCTAATTCAAGCGTCCAAACTGGCCGGCATGCATGCGACGAGCAAGAGCCAGCTCGACGCGCTCCACGCAAATGCGCAGTCACTCGAGAAGGATATCGTTCTCGAGCGCACGGCCCTCGCGGAGCTGCGAGAATTGCACATCACCGAGTCTCGGTCTCGCGCGGCCAAGGAAGCCATCGCTGATCAAGTTCCTGGATTGAGAGATCAGTTGGGAGTTCTTCAAAGTCAACTCAGAGACCAGGCCGTCCGGGCCGCGGAACTTGAAACCTCATTGGCGGCAAGTCAGCTGGCGAACAAAGAACAGCGCGACCTGCTGGACAAGGCACAGCAGTCGTTCGAAAGCTCTTTCAAGGCGCTCTCTGCGGACGCTCTGCGGAACAACAATCAATCTTTCCTCGAGCTTGCGCAGTCCAATTTCGCGACGCTGCAAGGAGAGGCTAAGAGCAATCTCGACGCACGGCAGTTGGCGGTTGACCAATTGGTACAGCCGATTAAGGATCAGTTGGCCAAGGTCGACACGAAGCTTGGCGAGCTCGAGTTACAGCGAGTCGGCGCATATTCCGCCATCCATGATCAATTGAAAACCTTGAACGAGGCGACTCTGCCTGATATCCGAAAAGAAACGGGAAGCCTCGTCAAAGCACTCCGGCAGCCCATGGTCCGTGGTCGGTATGGAGAGATGCAACTCAAGCGAGTCGTCGAGATGGCCGGCATGCTCGATCACTGCGATTTTATCGAGCAGGCGAACCGGGAAACCGAGGATGGACGTTTGCGACCCGACATGGTCGTAAAGCTTCCGGGCGGTCGGAATATCGTAATCGACGCCAAGACGCCGATCATGGCGTACTTGGAAGCGCTTGAAACCTCGGATGAGGAGGCGCAACGCGCCTGCATGCTTCAACACGCTGAGCAGTTTCGCAGGCACGTTACCGCCCTCGGACGCAAGTCCTACTGGGATCAATTCACCCCGACACCAGAAATGGTGGTGATGTTTGTACCAGGGGAAGTGTTTTACAGCGCCGCACTACAGGCGGATCCGACACTTCTCGAGTCCAGTGCGGCCGAAAAAGTAGTCCTCACCACACCGGCAACCCTCATCGCGTTGCTTCGCGCCGTGGCCTACGGTTGGCGACATGAAAAGCTCGCGCAAAATGCCGAGGAAATCGCCAAGGTAGGGCGAGAGCTCTTCGACAGGCTCTCCGGCCTGGCCAAGCACTGGTCCGATGTGGGCACCGGCCTCACGAAGGCCGTCGAGGCCTACAACAGGTCAACAGGCACCTTGGAATCTCGGGTCTTGGTTTCGGCGCGCCGGTTAAAGGACTTGAAGACGGTCCCGGAGGAAGCGGAAATCGTGGTGGTGAAGCAGGTGGAGCTGCAGGCGCGAACACTTCAGTCAGAGGAATTGACCATCCCGTCAATTCAGGGAATTCAACCTGTCGTCAACGGCAGCCATCTCAGTTAGGAGCAAACCGTGTCACGCATGAAGGAATGGTTCATGGAGTTTTGTCTCGTGCTCGAGATAACCCCGCAATTGGAATATTGGATCGCTGCCGCGGTCGCGTAACCTGCATTGATATTTGCTTTCGGAACATGGGTTTTAACAAGCTTAGACACCTCGAGACCCTACGGCCAGATGGTCGCGGCAGTCGAAGGACCCTTCGAAATAATCTTTGTTGCGGTTTCGGCGATACTATTCTTTCACCTAACCTCGAAGGTGGCCAAGCAATATCGCAAAGCTCGCGCCCGACTATATGGCTATTGAAAATCACTCGGCCTTTGTCGTTGACTTTAAGAAGGCGGGCGTGAGCAAGCCATGAAGTTCGCCCTCGTCAACGGGCAACGCGAAGAAGCTCGGCCCAATCTTTCAGGCGAATGTCCAGTCTGCGGAAGATTGATGGTGGCAAGGTGCGGAGAAGTCCGGGTTCGCCACTGGGCTCACAAGCAGAGTAGTGTTTGCGATCCGTGGTGGGAGAACGAAACGGAATGGCATCGCGCCTGGAAAGACCAGTTTCCTGCTGATTGGCAAGAGCATGTCCAGCACGCCGAGACCGGTGAACGTCATATCGCAGACGTGAAGACCTCTCGAGGTTGGGTGATCGAATTCCAGCACTCATACCTCAAACCTGAAGAGCGTCGATCTCGAGATCTGTTTTATTCAAAGTTGATGTGGGTTGTGGACGGAACCAGACGCAAAAGAGACATCGAGCAGTTTGGTCATGCCTGGCAAGACGGCATACCAGTCGGTGGGAATCCAAACTTGCGGAAGACGTTTTCCGATAGCTGCCTTTTGCTACGGGAATGGGCAGACAGCCCTTCGCCTATATTTATCGATCTCGGTCAAGCTCAAATCCTGTGGTGGGTACTTGCTAGAGGCGTCAACGGATCGGCATACTTGGCGCCGTACTCGCGTGCAAAATTCATTGAGAGCCATCGTAGCGGGGCAACAGAAATGGCAGCGAGAGAGTTCGACAAATTCGTCTCCGAAATCCCTAAACTCGTCGCTAACTACGAGTCATGGACCGGTGCGCAACGTATCCAGGACATTCGACGATACCCGATCCTCAGGAACAGGTCTCGCAGACGCCTTTAGCCCTCGACCCGAAAGATAGACCATCATTGCCAGCACCGTTGCGTGCGCAGTACGCTCTGCAATGCATGATAAGGCTTAGCTTAGCGGCCGTTATCGGTCTCCTGTAAAGCTGAACTATCACCCGAGACAACTCGAAGCTTTAACGGCGCCCGCCATCTGAACCCGCTGGCGGTCAGTGTTGTGCTCCTCGATTGAGGGGTCTTGCCAATCCCCCATCCGGGGCTTTTGGGCTGGTCATCAAAAGCATAGCCTCGTCTACAACCTTATGAATCCATATTCCCCGATGTTCCATGCGATCCGTCCTGTCGCCGATGCCACGGTACGATGCTTGCTACGATCGTTTGGATTGATCGAACACGCATTGGTGCTGATCGGGGTTCCGGAGGCGATGTATCAAGCGCTTCGGATCGGTGCGATCGTATTTGTGCCGCAATTGATTGCCCTAGCCAGACACCTATGGGGGCTGCGGGTAGACCGGGCATCGCCACGGCGGATACTTCTGCAGCGGCCAGCGAGGATAACTACGGACATCGGTCTGATCGCCGCGGCAACAAAGTGATGAAGTCGGCGGTCAAATTCATGGCCTCGTCCGAGTGCGCCGCCGCGGCTCCTGCGCGTCTAGTCGGTTCTACCGGCCGCGGCGGCCATCGGACGGACCGAACAGACCCCAACGCTCGAAGTCTCTCGATTGCGCCGCGTTTCAAGTTCGCCTGAGGGAGAAATAAATGCCACACCTCACCGCGCTGTTTCTATCGCGTCTGCAATTTGCTTTCACAGTGTCGTTTCACATTATTTTCCCCTCTTTCACCATCGGTCTGGCGGCCTGGTTGGCCGTGTTGGAAGGACTAAATCTCATCACCAAGAAGCCGGTCTATCGGAGGCTATTCGAATTCTGGCTCAAGATCTTTGGAATCGCGTTCGGCCTCGGCGTGGTTTCGGGAATCGTGCTGGCTTTCGAGATGGGGCTCAACTGGAGCCGGCTGTCGGAAGCATCCGGGCCGATCCAAGGGCCGCTGCTTGTCTATGAAAGCTTCACTGCGTTCGCTCTCGAGGCGGCCTTTTTTGGCGTCCTCATCTATGGTCGTCGCCGCGTGTCGTCGGGACTGTATTTTTTCTCTACGCTGATGGTGTGTTTGGGCACTACCTTTAGCGCGTTCTGGATCATGGTCAACAACAGCTGGATGCAAGCGCCTGTGGGTTATGAAATGGTCAAAGGCGCATTCTTCCCCGTTGATTGGGTAAAAATAATTTTTAGTCCCGTGGTGTGGGTGCGGTTTCCGCACATGTTGTTGGCTGCGTACATCACCGGTGCTTTCTGCGTGGCGTCAACGGGTGCCTGGTACCGCATTCGCAGAACCTATGCCGCGGAAGCAGGCGTCATGTTGAAGATGGGGCTGTTCCTCGCTGCCGCACTTATGCCTCTTCAGCTTTTCTTCGGACATTTGAACGGCGATTATGTGCATGATCGGCAACCCGCGAAGTTCGCTGCGATTGAGGCACGATGGCAAGACGAGCAGCCTGCCGGAGAGGTGTTAATCGCCATCCCGGACTCCCAAACCGAAAGCAACCGCTTCGAGTTGAAGATCCCCTATCTGGGAAGCTTGGTCGCTGCGATGCGGTTTGATTCCAAGGAGGTGGGTCTCACGGATTTTGCGAAACGAGATCGGCCCCCGGTGGCCATTCCTTTCTTCGCATTCCGGATCATGGTCGGCTGCGGGCTTCTGATGCTCGGGCTCGCGTGGTTAGGCTCACTTCTGCAACTGGCGGGCAAGATCGATCGCCAGCGGCTGATCCTGTGGGCCATATTCTTGAGCTTCCCACTGCCATTTGTCGCAACGCTCACCGGATGGTTTACCGCGGAGGTCGGTCGGCAGCCGTGGACGGTATACAACGTCTTGCGCACGGCCGATTCGGTAACTCCGAGTCTCAGTGTGGGCCAGACCATTGCCTCGCTTGCCTTCTTTGGATCCGTTTATCTTCTGATCTTCACGTTTGGCACGATATTCATCTATCGACTCATCAAAGCAGGTCCCACTGGCGTCGGCGCCGAATTGACAGGAAATGCGAAGCGGCCGATGGCGGTCGCAGGCAGGGCGCCGGTGCAGCCCGCAGTGGATGCCGGCCCGTGATAATCTACTTTGCCGCCATTCTTGGGCTTGCAATCCTCTTATATGTGCTGCTGGACGGATTCGACCTGGGCGTTGGAATGCTCTTTGGCTTGACGCGTGATCCAGATGACCGACGCTCGATGCTCGCCTCCATATCGCCTGTGTGGGATGGTAACGAAACGTGGCTGGTGTTGGCCGGAACGCTGCTGTGGGGTGCCTTTCCTCGCGCATACTCGCTGATCCTGCCCGCCTTCTATTCGCCGATTGTGTTGATGCTGGGCGCATTGATTCTGCGTGGCGTCGCCTTCGAATTCCGTTATAAAGCCCGCGGTTCCAGAGAATTTTGGGATATGGCATTCAGCACGGGGTCTTTCATTGTCGCCTTTGTGCAAGGTGCGGCGGTCGGGGCAATCGCGGCAGGCGTCCCGATCGAGAATGATCAGTATGTGGGAGGTCCGTTCGGCTGGCTAACCCCGTTCTCGGTGCTGTGCGGCCTGACTTTGTGTTGGGGATACATGCTGCTCGGGCTTGGATGGGTGATCGGTAAGACCGAGGGCGCGCTTCGCGAGAAGGCCTACCGACGCATCAAGATCTACACATGTATCGTGGGATTCTTGCTCATCGTTCTTTTTGTCTATTCATTGCACCTCGAGCTACAGATTCTGAATCGTTGGAGGGAGCGGCCGTCTCTCGCAGCATTTCCAGTGATCGGTGTGGGAGCGGCCCTGTTGATCTTGTTCGGCGCTCGTGATCGGCGCGACTTTAGGCCTTTTATTTTGGTGTTGGTGGCCTTTATCGCGGCCTTCGGCACCTTTGTGGTCTCGTTCTTGCCTTACATACTCCCCTTCTCGCTCACCATCGCCGAGGCCGCCGCGCCGCCGGCGAGTCTGCGCTTCATGTTTTGGGGTTCGGGACTCGTGGTCCTGCCGATGATCTTGCTCTACACGATCACTGTCTATCGCGTGTTCCGCGGCAAGCTGGTGAACGAAGTTCAATAGCGAAAGCGCTGGCCGCGAGCCTGCGCTCAGATAGCCACCTCGGCTTGGTCACTCCACGATTACGTTGTACGCTGAGCGTGAGGCCGTGTGCTTCAAATGCCTCCTCGCACTTTACTTTTTGTTTTAAGCGCTGCAGCGCGTTGCCGTGACCCTGAACCATGAAGGGGGTGGTTACCATCGGTGCGAGCGCCTCACCCAATCCCGCGTACTTAACAAAGCAAGCCCGCCGCCAACCTCAAACGAGTGAAGGTCACTTACCTGGATCGCGTGATTTCCAAAGGCACCGACTCCATTAGAGTAGCGAGGCGTGATGGTAGAACGAGAGCGTGCAATGAATCATACCTCTATATTCGAAAGTGCCGGGCGATCTCGACGTTCGATTCGATTCGTTGGCACACGTATGTTCGAGCGAGCAGTCTCAGTTGTCAGTGCTGCACGGCATCATGATGTTCACTGAAGTCCGACGCGTTCGGCGTGCCTGGAGCCTCATCAACGCTCGGTGGCCTGAGTTTCTACGTATCGTGCATCTAGATCTGACGTCTTTGCGAGAAGAACTTGTTCGTGCGCTCGCCGGCGCAGTCCTTGGCGCTGTCGGCGGATTTCTATTCATGGGTTTCCTGTCGGTCGCCGTAATCGTGACGGCATGGGATTCAGTTCACCGAGTACTGATAGCCTGGCTCATATGTTTACTGTGGGCCGCCATTGCCGCGATTGGTTTGGCCTATGCCCGACGTGTACTGGAGGGGCCACTACCCTTTGGCAGAATGAGCGCTGAAGTACTGCGAGATATTACGCAGGTGAAGAAAGAGACATGACTGCACTGGCCTTACTGGGCGTGGATTGCCCTGCCTCGCCTCGCCCGCCAGTCGATCAACGCGACTCCATGCCGCGGGGCAATGCTCACTGGTTCGACTGTGACAAGCCGTTGCGTTCATTCCACGATTCCTCTACCGCCCCGATTGCATCCTAACTGAAGGAATTCATCCCATGAGCAGAACGTCTGCTGATTTCATCGCAGAAACATTGATCCAGGCCGGCGTCAAGCGCATCTATGGCGTAGTGGGCGATTCCTTGAATGGGTTCACCGACTCGCTGCGCCGTCTGAAAAAGATAGAGTGGGTGCACATGCGCCATGAGGAGGGGGCCGCTTTTGCGGCGGGAGCCGAAGCTCATCTGACAGGCGAGCTGGCGGTCTGCGCCGGAAGCTGCGGTCCTGGAAATCTACATCTCATCAACGGGCTCTTCGATTGTCATCGGAGCGGAGTTCCCGTATTAGCCATCGCGGCGCATATTCCGAGCACTGAGATTGGCATCGACTATTTTCAGGCGACCCATCCGGAGAGCCTCTTTAAGGACTGTAGCCACTATGTAGAATTAGTCTCCGATCCTCGTCAGTTGGCGCAAGTGTTGACCCGGGCTATCCGGGTGGCCACGGCCCGACGCGGTGTGGCCGTGGTCGTGATTCCGGGCGATGTGGCGCTGAAGCCGGCCACAAGCGCGGTGCCCAAGTGGCTGATCCCTGCGGCGCCCACCATTACTCCTAGCCTCGATCAGCTCGAGTCGTTGGCGAATCTGCTCAATGAGGCTAGCCGAGTCACCTTGTTCTGTGGGGCTGGCTGCTCAGGTGCCCACGCGGAGGTACTGGCGATCGCCGAAACGCTTAACGCGCCGATTGTCCATACGCTGCGGGGTAAGGAGCATATGGAGTACGATAACCCATATGATGTCGGAATGACGGGGTTGGTGGGCTTTGCATCGGGATACAAAGCCATGAAAAACTGCGACACCCTGCTGATCTTGGGCGCCGATTTCCCGTATCGACAATTCTTCCCTGAGGACGCCCGAATCGCACAAATAGACGTGCGCTCGGAAGCACTCGGCAATCGCTGTCCCCTCGAGTTGGGTCTCTTGGGCGACATCAAAGCCACGTTGGCAGCAGTTCAGCCACTGTTAAAGA
>Ga0302324_100017544_pt1 | contig 14184 bp, 11 predicted proteins | sample Palsa_T0_1_FD_201949 | JGI IMG/M metagenome (GOLD analysis project Ga0302324, IMG submission 201949) | Peat permafrost microbial communities from Stordalen Mire near Abisko, Sweden - Palsa_T0_1 | ecosystem: Environmental > Terrestrial > Soil > Palsa > Peat permafrost | place: Sweden: Abisko... | reverse complement strand
GACTTCCTCTGATTTCTCAATCAGACCCAGGCCGTCGCGCAGCCACTGCACTACCGCGCCACCCACGAAGACGCTGCCCTCGAGCGCGTACTCCGTTACGTCTCCAATTTTCCAGGCGACGGTCGTGATCAGCCGGTGGGACGAGGGCACGGCGCGCTTGCCGGTGTTCTGCAGCATGAAGCAGCCCGTCCCGTAGGTGTTCTTGGTGAGGCCCGGGCGGATGCAGCGTTGGCCAAACAGAGCGGCCTGCTGATCACCTGCGATGCCGGCGAGCGAAATCGCCGACAGTCCGCTGACTCCGGTCACTTCTCCGTAGACCTCGCTGGACGAACGTACGCTGGGCATCATCGAGATGGGAATGCGAAACAGGTCGAGCAGTTCACGATCCCAATCTCCGGAGTGAATATTGAAAAGCATCGTGCGGGAAGCGTTGCTGGCATCGGTGGAGTGGAGGAGGCCCGCGGTCAATTTCCAGAGCAGCCAACTGTCAACTGTACCGAAGGCGAGCTGGCCACTCTTGGCGAGAGCACGGGCGCCTGAAACATGTTCCAGAATCCAGGAAATCTTGCTGGCGGAGAAATAAGAATCGATGAGCAAACCGGTACGCTGCTGGATGAGCGGTCCATGGCCTTCACTTCTGAGGCGCTCGCAGAAGTCGGCGGTGCGACGATCCTGCCAGACGATGGCGTTGTAGACCGGTTCACCGGTAGCGCGATTCCACACGATGGCGGTCTCGCGCTGGTTGGCGATGCCGATGCCGGCCACGTCGCTGGGGCGAGCTCCGACTTTTGCCAGGGCCTGCAATGCGACTGCGATCTGCGACGACGCGATTTGTTCCGGATTGTGCTCGACCCAGCCGGGCTGGGGAAATATCTGATCGAATTCCTGCTGGGCGACCGCGCGAACCGTGCCCTCACGATCGAACAGGAGGGCGCGCGAACTGGTGGTGCCCTGATCCAAGGCTAGAACGTATGGCACGGAGCCTCCTTCGTCGGCGCGATTCGCAGATGGTCGCGGATAGCCTGCAAAATGAGTCGTCCCGGCGGCTAAGGCCGGCGGCATCCTCTAGACTTTACGGCGCGGCTGAAAAGCCGCGCCCTTTCAAACCCAATCTATGCTCTCAGGGCGGCTAACGACGCTCGTTCAAACCGACGGGCGCAGGAAACGGCGGATGCCGAAATCATAGACGGCAGCGCCCACCAGACCTCCGAGGAGAGGCGCGAACACGGGAATCCACCATACCCGAGTTCCATCGGTGAGGCCGTTGTTGCGAAAGCCGGCCACTGCGGTAAACAGGCGGGGGCCGAAGTCGCGCGCGGGATTGATGGCGTAGCCATGCATGCCGCCAAAGCTCATGCCGATGGCAACCACTACGAGGCCAATCATCGCGGGCGCAAGATTCGCTCCCGGCGGGGCATTGAACTCGTCGGTAATGGCGAAGATGAGCAGTACCAGTAATGCTGTGCCGATGAGTTGATCCAGAAATCCGGCAGACGGCAGGTCGGGAAATGCCGGGAATGTCGTGAAAATTCCCGCAGTGTGGTCCAGCTGCGCATCGACCTGGCGGAAAGCTGGCAGATAGTTCCAGTAAACGAGGGCAGCGGCGACGAACGCTCCCGCAGTCTGCGCGATGGAATAAGGGAGCACTTTGCGCCAAGGGAAAGCGCGAAAGACCGCCAGAGCTAGAGTCACGGCGGGATTGAGATGCGCCCCCGAAACTTTTCCGGCGACATAAATGCCCATGGTCACGGCTAGTCCCCAGGCCAGAGTGATGTTGGTAAAGCCGCCATGAATGGTCTCGCCGGGATTTTTCGTGGGGAACAATACGACCATGGCGACTACGCCGATACCCAGCAGCATGAGGACGAAGGTGCCGAGAAACTCCGCGATCAACTCCGCCATCAGTGTGGGCCTGGGATTCATCTTTATCCAGTCTCCAGTCTCCAGTCTCCGTCTCGCCAGCGTTGGCTGGCCGCGAAGTAGTTTACCAAGAGGTGCGGTTCGACGACGGTCTTCCGAGGGTGGTCCGGAGCGCCGAAGCAGATTCTTGCGGCCACTCGAAAGTCAAGGTGAGCTGCGATTTCCTCTTGACATCCCCGCCCACGCCCGTAAGATAAGACATATTTATGCAATATAGTGAATAATTATTCATGATGAATAAAACACTCCGGCAACGCGCGGTTCTGGAAACCCTGAAGCACGGGTCCATTGCCAGCCAGGAGGACTTGCAGCGGGTATTGCGCAAGCGCGGATTCAAAGTCGGACAGGCTACTCTCTCGCGGGACATTCGCGACCTGAACTTGAGCAAGACGGCGCATGGGTATTCCCTGCCCCATGGCGAGGGCGCGGCCGGAGTTGCGCTGCCGCCGGTTTCGCGGCTGGTGAAGGAGTTTGTGCTCGATATCCGGTCGGCGCAGAACCAGCTCGTGATCAAGACGATTGTCGGAAGCGCACAGCCCGTGGCCGCCGCGCTGGACGAGGCTGACTGGTCCGAGGTGGTGGGCACGATCGCGGGTGACGACACCATCCTGATTGTGTGCCCGGACCGCGACGACGCGCGGAAACTGGCAGGACGGATCGAGGAAATGCTGGCGTAGGTTGATATTGCCGAGGAGTCAGTTCTGAGAAGTGACGGCGAAATTAAAAACCGCGTTGTTGGGCGCCACGGGATATTCCGGCCTGGAGCTTACGCGGATTCTCTTGCGCCATCCCAAGCTGGAAAAACCCGCTCTACTGCGGCGAGTTTCGGACAATGGCAATGCAACCGACCTGGCCGATGTGTTTCCGGCGCTCTCCGGCAATGGCGGTTACCCGCTGCATTCGCTTTCCTGGAGTTCGTTGAAGCAACAGGGGGTGGGATTGCTCTTTTTGGCGACCCCGCACGAGGCTTCGCGATCGCTGGTGCCGGAAGCGATGTCTCATGGACTACGCGTGGTTGATCTCAGCGGGGCGTGGCGTTTAAAAGAGGAGCAGCATCGCGCTATCTACGGTTTTCAAGACTCGGATGCCACGGTCGCGGCGGAATTGACCGACAAGGCGGTTTACGGGTTGCCCGAGTTAAACGCCGACGCGGTGGCCAACGCCGCGCTGGTGGCCAATCCTGGGTGTTATGCGACTTCAGTGATTCTTGCGCTCGCGCCGCTACTGAGGGCCGGGGTGGTAGATCGCGAGCGCGGAATTATTTCCGATTCAAAGTCGGGGGTTTCCGGTGCTGGCAAGGAACCCTCGGCAAAAACCCATTTTGTTTCTGTAGCCGACAATTTATCGGCGTATGCGGTTTTCAATCATCGCCATGTGGGCGAGATTGTAGAACAGCTTTCGTTGGGATCGGGAGAGTTGACCTTTACGCCGCATCTTCTGCCGATTCCGCGCGGCATCCTCTCGACTATTTATGTGCAACTAAACCGGCAGATGACGCCGCTGGAAGTGGAAGCGTGCTTCCGGAACTTTTATTCCGGCAAGCGCTGGATACGGATTTTTCAGACTCCGAAACTTCCGCAGGTGCAGTTCTCGTTGCATACGAATTATTGCGATCTGGGGTTTTGCCTGGCGGAAGATGGGCGGCGGCTGGTGCTGATCTCTTGCATCGACAACCTGCTGAAAGGCGCGGCGGGACAGGCGGTGCAGAACATGAACCTGATGTATGGCTGGGCGGAAGACGAGGGCTTGCAATGACGATCGTGATCAAAATCGGAGGGACGGCACTGGACGATGCGACGACGCTGCGCAAGTGCGCGCGGGCGATCGCGGAGTTGGCGCAGGACGGGCATCGCGTGGCCGTGGTACACGGCGGCGGGAACGCGTTGACTCGTATGCTGAAGCGTCTCGGCATGCAGAGCGAATTTATTGGCGGGCTGCGCGTTACCGATGCGGAGACTCGCGACGTGGCCTTGATGGTGTTGGGCGGAATGGTTAACAAGAAAATGGTGGCTGCGATTCAGGCGGCAGGCATGCCCGCGGTTGGATTCTGCGGCGGCGACGGTATGAGTTTCCGCGCCCGCAAGAAACATGTACGCGGAAAGGATCTGGGATTTGTCGGCGAAATATGTTTCGCGGAGCCGTGCTGGATCGAGGCCCTGTGGCGTCAGGGAGGAATTCCGGTGCTGGCGTCAATGGCACTCGGCGCCGACGGCGAATATTACAACGTCAACGCGGATGAGATGGCGGCGGCGTGCGCAGCTGCCTGTCATGCCAACGCACTGATTTTTCTGACAGACGTGCCCGGAGTGAAGGACGCTGAGGGCGCTGTGATTCCGTGGCTGAGCACGAAACAGGCAGAAGATCTGGCAGCGGGATCGGTGATCAGCGGCGGCATGTTGCCCAAGCTTGATGCCTGCAAACGAGCGCTGAAACAGGGGGTGGGACGAGTCCGTATTTTGCCGGCGGCGGGGGCTGAGGCGCTGCCCCAATTTTATTTGACCAAGCTGCCGTGTGGGACCGAGGTGACGTGTGCGTGAACAAGTCCCCCACCTTCGGCAAGCTGAGGGCAGGCTTTCTGGCGCAAAGAGTGCGCGAGAAATGGGCCACACGGTTGCGGTGCTGTGGTGAGAAAGAAAGTTTGAGAAAGAGGAGCTAACGTTGAATAGTCCATTGCAAAACAGGGCGCCAGCTGTGCCCGAAACTTTTCCCGGCACCTTCTGGTGCCCCGACCTGATTTCGACGCGCGATCTAGGACCGCAGGGTGTTGAGGCGGTGTTGCATCTGGCGGAGCTGATGAAATCGCGGCCTTCGGTTTTTCAGCGGTCGCTGGCGGGCAAACAGATGGTGATGTTTTTTGAGAAGCCCTCGCTGCGCACGCGCATCACGTTCGAAGCAGGAATGGCGGCGTTAGGTGGAACCGCGATTTTCGTTGACCAGACTCAGGAGCGGCTGGGCGCGCGCGAAACGCTGAGCGACGTGGCGCACAATCTCGAGCGCTGGGTTGACGTGATCGTTCTGCGAACGTTTGCGCAGGAGACGATCGAGGCCCTGGCACAGTTCGCCTCAATTCCGGTCATCAATGCGCTGAGCGATCTGGAGCATCCCTGCCAGGCCCTGGCGGACTATTTCACGCTGCAGGAAAAGTTCGGCGACCTGAGGAAGATCACGCTGGCTTATGTCGGCGACGGCAACAACGTGGCGCATTCGTTGCTGCTGACCTGCGCGTGTCTGGGATCGTCGATCCGGATTGCAACGCCCAAGGGCTACGAGCCGAATGCGAAGATTGTTGCCGATGCGCGGAAGATAGCGAAGCAGACCGGAGCACGTATCGAACTGCTCAGTGATCCGCACGCGGCGGTCACCGGAGTGGACGCAGTTTATACCGATGCGTGGGCAAGCATGGGACAGGAGCACGAGGCTGAAGCTCGCGCCAGTATATTCAAGCCTTACCAGGTGAATCGCGAACTCATGGCGGAAGCCGCGCCGCACGCGGTGTTCATGCATTGCCTTCCGGCGCATCGCGGCGAGGAAGTTACCGACGAGGTGATGGACTCCGACAACTCCGTAATCTTCGAGCAGGCGGAAAACCGGCTGCACGCGCAAAAATCCATTCTATATTTGTTGCTGGGCGGCGCGGTCCGTCTGCCCGTAAGGAGCGCTCATGCCTGAGAAAGTTGTACTCGCTTATTCCGGCGGTCTGGATACGTCGATCATTATTCCATGGCTGAAAGAAAACTATTCCTATGACGTCATCGCCATGGTGGGCGACGTGGGCCAGGGAGACGATATTGAAGCCGTCGTCGAGAAGGCTTATGCCACGGGTGCAAGCAAGGTGGTCGTAGAGGATCTTCGCGAGGAATTTCTGACCGGGTATGTCTTCCCTGCATTGAAGGCCGGGGCGGTTTACGAGCATAAGTATTTGCTGGGAACATCGCTGGCGCGTCCGGTGATTGCGAAGCATCAGGTGGAAGTGGCGTTGCGCGAAGGCGCGACGGCGGTCGCCCACGGGTGCACGGGGAAAGGCAACGACCAGGTGCGGTTTGAATTGACCTACCAGGCTCTGGCGCCGGAGCTGAAGATAATCGCGCCGTGGCGGGAGTGGACATTGAAGTCACGAGAAGATTGCCTCGATTACGCCGAGCAGCATGGGATTCGAGTCGAGGCCAGCCGCACGAAGATTCACAGTCGCGACCGGAACCTGTGGCACATCAGCCACGAGGGCGGCGAACTGGAGGACGCGGGGAATGCGCCCTTGGCCACAACTTGGCAGATCACGCAATCGCCGCAGGAAGCTCCCGATGAAGAAGAGCAAGTGAAGATCGGCTTCGAGGCTGGAGTGCCGGTATCGGTGAACGGGATGAAGATGGATCCTGTGTCGCTGGTTGAGTTGCTGAACGAAATCGGCGCGCGCAATGCCATCGGCCGCATCGACTTGGTCGAAAACCGATTTGTCGGAATCAAGTCGCGGGGATGCTACGAGACTCCGGGAGGCACGCTGCTGATCGCAGCTCACCGCGAACTCGAAGCGCTGTGCCTGGAGCGCGATGTCGCGCACTTTAAGGAGCACATCGGATTGAAGTATGCGGAGCTGGTTTATTTCGGGCTGTGGTTCACGCCGCTGCGTGAAGCGCTGGATGCGTTTGTCGACAGCACGCAGAAGGAAATGACTGGGAGCACCACCTTATCGCTGTACAAGGGAAATGTTTCCGTGGTCAGCCGCGAATCGGAGCACTCGCTTTACCGGACAGATCTTTCGTCGTTCACCATGGGCGACAGCTACGACCAGAAAGACGCGGCGGGATTTATCCGCATTCTGGGCCTGCCGTCGCGGTCGCGCGCACGAGCTCGCGTAGAGGTCGCGCGATGAAGATGTGGTCGGGAAGGTTCCGGCAGCCGCTGGACCCTGATTTCGAGCGCTGGCAGCGGTCGTTTGGATTTGACCGCAGGCTTCTCCAATATGAACTCGCGGCCAGCGGGGCGCACGCGCATGCGCTGAAGAATGCGGGCATTCTGTCGGCCGAAGAACTGATTGGAATTCTGCAGGGGTTGGAGCAGATCGGAGAGCGCGCGACAGCTTCTCCGTCGTTTCTCGACGACCCCGAGGCTGAGGACGTCCATCACTTTGTTGAAAAACAGCTCGTAACCCTGGTCGGAGATCTGGGATACAAGCTCCACAGCGGGCGCAGCCGGAACGAGCAGATTGCGACCGATCTGCGGTTGTACGTACGCGCGACAATCGACGAAGTTCGCCACGAAATTGCGGGGCTGTGTAACGCGGTCGTGGATCGTGCGGAACAGGCTGGCGACGCGGCCATGCCTGCGTATACGCATCTGCAAAAAGCAGAGCCGGTTCTGGTTGGCCATTGGCTGCTGGCTTATGTAGAAATGTTTTTGCGCGATGCGGATCGGCTGGCGGATTGCCGGAAGCGTCTGAACCTGTGCCCGCTAGGATCAGGCGCGGTCGCGGGGGCGACGCTTGCGCTGGATCGTGCACTGATGGCCGACAGGCTCGGATTCGATGGCGCGACCGGCAACAGTATCGAGGCCACCAGTGATCGCGATTTTGCGCTGGAATTTGTTAACGCGCTTTCTCTGCTGGCACTGCACCTCAGCCGCTGGGCGGAGGAGATGATTCTCTTTTCCTCGCAGGAGTATGGATTCATTGGGTTGCCGGAGGCTTATTCCACGGGCAGCAGCGCGATGCCGCAGAAGAAGAATCCGGATCTGCTCGAACTGGTGCGGGGCAAAGCTGGGCGCGTGATCGGCAATGCAACCGCGCTCATGGTCGCAGTGAAAGGGTTGCCTTTGGCTTACAACAAAGACCTGCAGGAGACGCAGGAGCCGGTTTTCTCGTCATCCGACACGCTTCTGCAAATGTTGCCGCTGGTGACGGGATGGATGAAGGCTGTGGAATTTCATGACGAGCGGATGAATGAGGCAGCGCAATCTGGATTTATGAACGCCTGGGCTGCGGCTACGTATCTGGTGCAGCAAGGCGTTCCATCGCGGATTGCCCACGAGAGAGTCGGCAAAGCCGTGCAGATGTGTCTGGAGCGCAATTGCGAACTGCAGGATCTGGGATTAGAAGACCTGCGGTCTCTGAGTCCGCATTTCAAGGAAGACTTCTACGAGTCGCTCAAGCTCAGTTCGGTGCTCGCGATTCACGATGTTCCGGGAGGAACCGCACCGGCGCGGGTGCGGCAGGCAGTCAATATAACGAGGAAGAGAATCGCGTCTCTCCATGAGGAGGTCCATGCGCACGCGTAAAGCAATCCTGCCCGACGCACAGCACATTCACGAGCTCATCTGTGCCTACTCCGGTGACGGCACGCTGCTGCCGCGCACGCTGGCGGAGATTTGCGAGAACGTCAGAGATTTCGTGGTTCTCGAAGATGACGGCCGCATCATCGGCTGCGGAGCGCTGCATTTGTATGGCACGCACCTTGCCGAAATTCGCTCCATCACCGTGGCGCCCTGGGCACAGGGCAGAGGGGGCGGCGGGCGACTGGTGCAGGCTCTGCTGGCGGAAGCGAAGCGCCATTGCGTGGATTGCATCTGTCTCTTCACGCGGAAGCCTGACTTCTTTGCTGGTCAGGGATTTTCCGTAGCTCAACGCGAGGACATTCCCGACAAGATTTACAAGGATTGCCATGCTTGCCCGCGATTTCATTGCTGTGACGAAGTCGCCATGGTGCGCGGCGATTTGCCCAAGTTCGCAATTCTTCCCGAACCGGCGAACTGGCTGGTGAAGCTGCAGGAGTGGGCGCCAGGGGTCACGGAAAACGCGGCAGAGGCCGTCGGAGATCGATCGAGCTCCAGGTGAGGGCCAGGTTGAGATCTAGTTCACAGCTTGGGCGCCATCTTCGGCTGAGCACAGATATACCTGAGCATCGATCCCAGTGGCTTGGCGATAGCGTTCGGCGATTTGCTTCGCGAAGTCTTCGGCGCTTTCTTCCCGCACAAGGTTGACGGTGCATCCGCCGAAACCCCCGCCGGTCATCCGTCCACCGCAGAAGCCAGGCAAGCCCTGGGCAGCTTCGACCATGACATCCAGTTCGCGGCAACTGACTTCGTAGAGATCGCGCAGGCTGTTGTGCGACTCGCGCATCAGTTTTCCCACTCGATGTAAATCGCCCTCCGTGAGTGCGCGGGCGGCGTCCAGCGTTCGTTGATTCTCGCGGATCACATGGGTGCATCGCTTCCGGATCGTCGCAGGCAGGTCATTCGCGTGCTGATCCAGCATTTCAACCGAAACATCCCGCAGAGCGCGGATCGCAGGATCCCAACGGGCGAATGCCCGCACTCCCACTTCGCACTCTTCGCGGCGTGTGTTGTAGGCGCCGGTAGCCAGATCGTGTTTGACCATGGTGTTGCAGACCACAAGCATCAAACCAGTGGGAATCGGAACGAATTTGAATTCCAGAGACCGGCAATCCAGAAGAAGACCGTGGCCCGCCTTTCCCATGCAAGAGACAAACTGGTCCATGATGCCGACACGTGCCCCGACAAAACTGTTTTCGGCCTGGCGGCAAAGTTGCGCAATTTCGGGCAATGGCAAACTAGTTTCGGTGAGGCTTAAAAGAGCGAGCGCCGAAGAAACTTCGAGTGCCGCGGACGAGCTGAGACCGGCGCCGATCGGGACTTCTCCATGCACCAGCAGGTTCGCGCCGGCCAGCTTGTGCCCTTGCCGCCGAAGGACGGAGGCTACGCCTAGAACATAATCGCACCACGCACCGACGCGCTCTTCAGGCAGGTGGTCGAGATCAAATTCGAAATTACCGGGGAATTCTTCGGAATGGATCAGCAGTTTGCGATCCCGCCGCGGAGCGATCGCCACATACGTGGAAAAGCCGAGGGAGGCCGGCATAACGAAGCCGTCATTGTAATCAGTGTGTTCGCCAATCAGGTTGACGCGGCCCGGCGCGCGGAAAATTCGGGGGCGAGCGCCGAATATTTTTTCGAACACAAGAGCGAGTTGGACGGTCTCGTTTTCCTTCATCCGTTAAGGTCTCGTACCAGCGCAACTGGATTTCCGCGATTTAAGCATGGACATGTTCTCTGGCTACTCTCGATGGCCAGTAGGGCTCGACGGGAATCTCCGGTTTCGCACCGGTGATCTGGTCGGCAAGAATCCGGGCAGTGCCGAGCGAGGTAGTGATGCCTAACCCCTCATGTCCTGTCGCAAGGAATATTGACTTGTCAGCGGGCCAGGGACCGATCAACGGAAGTTTGTCGGGAGTGGCGGCGCGAAAGCCAGCCCAACTCTGAACCATCGACGTTTTTCTCAAGCCGGGCATGTAGCGTTCAGCGCGTTGCAGCATCTTCTCCAGAATATCGTTGTCTACCTCTTTGTGCTCGACTCCATATTGACGCGAGGAGCCGATGAGAATTTGTCCCCCGCGACGGGGCTGAACGTTGAACGCGACTGAGTCGCCGCTGACGGAATGGGCGCTCTTCAAATATCCGAATTCCACAAGTTGGTGCCGCAGAAATCCAGGACGGCGATCGGTAATGGCCAGATGGCCTTTTCTTTTCCTGATTTCAATTCCGGAGGTGAGGTCTGAGGCGGAAATCCCAGCCGCATTCACAATAACGTTTGCGGAGAGTACCGAGCCGTCGGCCAAGCGTACACAGCCATTTCCGATCTGCGTAACGCTTTGTCCAAGCAAAAGCTTGGCGCCCCACTTCTGAGCACGTTCCATCAGAAAGCGAGCGGCACGCGCCGGATTTAGCACGCAGTCTGCCGGAACTTTCAAGCCGCCCGCAAGTCCGATTCGCAGATTGGGCTCCAGTTGTCGCAGGGCGCGCTGACCGAGTTCCTCGACTACGACACTGTGTTGTTGGTAATAACTTCGTTTGCGCTGCACTTCGGCCATTTCTTCTTCGTCAGCGGCGATCCAGATTGTGCCCGGCTGATCGAACTCCACGTCGTCGGGCAATTCGGGGCGCAATGCCTGCCACAGTTGCTGCGAATATCGGGTCAGAGCGAACTGGGCTTCGGAATCGTCCATCACGACGATATGCCCCATGGCTGCGCCGGTCGCACCGCCCGCGATCCCGTTACAATCGACGACAACCACGCTCAGGCCGCGACGCGATAACTCATCGGCACACGCCGCGCCCACAATGCCCGCGCCCACAATAACAATGTTGTTTGTCGTAATACTCACGCCCCGTCACTCATGACCCATTCACGATCGAATCCCCATGCGTAGGGGATCTTTTGGATCCATCACGAGTTCAGCTTCAGCGTTCACGAATGCAGATCCCGTTATGCTGGGATGTACCTTTCCATCGCGAACGATAACGCTACCCCGAAAAACGCTCCCGATGATGCTTTCCTGTTTCCACATTTCGCCTTCGCGGATTTTTCCGTCGGCATAGAGGCAGGCGAGTTTTGCGCTGGTGCCCGTTCCGCAGGGTGACCGATCGTACGCCTTCCCCGGACACAGAACAAAATTCTTGCTATCGACGCCGGGTAGAGTGGGATTCCCGAACAATTCGATGTGGTCGATTTCTTGATTTTCGGCTCCTGTAATTTTTTGTTGGCGAAGAGCCCGGCGGATGGCCCAGGTGAAGTCGGTCAGTTGTTCAACATTTTTGAGCGATAATTCCAGATTGTGATCGCGCACCAGGAAGAACCAGTTCCCGCCCCAGGCAACATCTCCCCGCATTTGGCCGTAGCCAGGAATGTCGACTGCGACATTCGCCGCCAGACGATAGCTCGCAACATTGTTGACCGTGACCTCGCCATTGTCGCGCAGGATGGCGCTAACCGTTCCGACCGGAGTTTCGATGTTGTGCTCACCAGGATGGATCCGCCCCAGAAACGAAAGTGTGGTTATCAAGCCGATAGTGCCGTGGCCGCACATCCCGAGATAGCCCACATTATTAAAGAAGATGACTCCAGCGGTATGCGCCGGGTTCTGCGGCTCGCAAAGGAGCGCACCTACCATCACGTCTGAACCTCTCGGCTCATTGACAACAGCTGAGCGAAAACTATCGTGTTCCTCGCGGAAGCGCCCCAGCCTCTCTGACAGCGGACCAGTTCCGAGGTCGGGGCCTCCGCTCACCACCACGCGCGTTGGCTCGCCGCCCGTGTGGGAGTCAACGACTCGAACTCGCCGGAGCTTACCATCGCTCATTCCTGTGGGCATCCCTTTGCCAAGCGTCAGCTACTAGAGTACAGAAAGAATATATACGGCATGCGGAACGGGCTTGCATTACTCGGGCAATTTTTGTTCGCCCCGAATGGAAAGTTGAGCATCGTCATGAGCTGCGGCTATGCCCGGTTGTCCGCCGCCCACGGTGATGGTGTAATCTCCGGCTGTGACCAGACGATCACCGGACTCGTTCACATAACTCAGGTCACGCGACTGCAGCGAGAGCCTTAGGTGGCGCCGATCACCCGCGTCGAGATAGATACGGGTAAACCCGCGCAATGCCAGGTTCGGCGCGCCGGCCAGCTTGGGGAAACGGACATACAGTTCCACTACTTCCATCCCCGCCCGCGAACTCGCGTTCTTCACATCAACTTCTACCGCAAGAGGATTTCCCGCATCGAGCTCGGGACTCGAAACTTTCAAATTGCTGTATTCGAATTTCGAGTAACTCAGCCCGTAACCGAACGGATAAAGAGGCTCCCCTTGAAAATAGCGATAAGTGCGGTTCTTCATGGCATAGTCTTCGAAGTCCGGTAACTGCTCCACACCTTTGTAGAAGGTCACGGGCAAACGACCGGCAGGATTATTCTCGCCGGAGAGAGTTTGAGCGATGGCGGTTCCACCTTCTTCTCCCGCGTACCAGGCTTCGAGAATTGCATTGGCGTGATCGTTAGCCCAATTCACACCGAGTGCGCTGCCGTTCATCAGGACGACGACCAGAGGCTTGCCTGCGCCTTTCAGCGCTCCGAGAAGAGCTTCTTCCTCCGCGGGCAGATTCAAGTTGGTGCGGTCGCCGCCTTTGAACCCGGGCAGGTCGACCTTCATCTCCTCGCCTTCCAGCGTCGAGGTGATGCCAACGACCGCGACCACGACGTCGGCCTGCCGTGCCGCGGACGCGGCTTCGAAACTCGGGTCAGGGCTCACTGGCAGCCACACCAGTTTTGTACCGAACCCACCGTGCAGATACTCAATCTTCAATGCGTAACGATGCCCTTTTTCCAGCGACATCGTGACTTCCTGAGTGTTCGGGTCGTGAAGTACGGCGTCGTCCACAATCAATTTTCCATCCAGCCACATGCGGTTCATCGAACCGATCAGACCGATCCTATAGCTGCCACTTTCGGCGGGAGTGAGGAAGCCGGACCAGCGGACTGAGAAGTCTTTCATCCCGTCCGGCGCTGTGATCGCGTGCGCATCGGGGCGCGAGAGTTGCAGATCAAGCTGCGCGTCGAGACGAACCAACTGGGGAGTGCCGGAGATATCGCCGGCAAAATATTCGCCCTTCAGTCCTGGCTTGCCATCATCGGTCGAAAGGACGGCCGTGGGAATGACCGTTTCATGGCGCAGGAAATTTGTTCCGGCAACATAGGTTACTGCAGCCGACGGAAATTGCTTGCGAATTCCTTCCAGGGCGGTCACTGCGTGCGAAGCGGTGCCGCTGTAGTTGCCGTGCAGCACCTCAACGGAATCGGCCAAGGGGCCAACCACGAGAATCTTCTTCACTCCCGGCGCCAGGGGCAGCACGCCGTCATTCTTCAGCAGGACCATCGACTCCCGTGCCGCCTTCAGTGCGAGTTGCCGATGCGGGGCGCTGTCAATCTCGGAGTCCGGCGTCCGCGCGTACGGCACCTTCTCAGGAGGATCGAAGAAACCCAGCCGCATTCGCGCCGTGAACAACCGCCGCAACGCAACGTCGAGATCAGCCTCGGTGAGCAGCCCTTGCTTTACGGCGTCGATGAATGGAACGTAGTCGTGATTGTTTTTGGCGATAGTGAAGAAGTCGGCGCACTCGTTGTCCATGCCTTTCTTGAGTGAAACTGCGGCGGCTTCAGCCTGGCTCTTGGCGAAGTGGTGTCCCTGGAAAATATCGACAATTGCATCGCAGTCGGAGACAACGTATCCGTTGAACTTCCAGGCGCCGCGAAGCTCGTCTTGCAACAGGAATGTATTCGCGCACGCGGGCTCTCCGTTGACCCGGTTGTAGGCACACATCACGGACTCAGCTTTGCCTTCGGTGACGGCGGCGCGGAAGGCCGGCAGGTATGTGTCTTCCATATCGTGCTTGGAGACCTGCACGTCAATGCTGTGCCGCGACGGTTCC
>Ga0302324_100017541_pt1 | contig 14185 bp, 9 predicted proteins | sample Palsa_T0_1_FD_201949 | JGI IMG/M metagenome (GOLD analysis project Ga0302324, IMG submission 201949) | Peat permafrost microbial communities from Stordalen Mire near Abisko, Sweden - Palsa_T0_1 | ecosystem: Environmental > Terrestrial > Soil > Palsa > Peat permafrost | place: Sweden: Abisko... | reverse complement strand
GCACCGCCGGATCCACATACTGCAGCGCGATTCCTGATTCCAAAGGGGTCTCGGCCCCAGCCACAGCAACGGTCCATGCGGCGCAGGTGATGAAGGCCAGCAGTCTGTTCATGCGCTACCTCGAGGCTCGATCCGTTAAATGCGTGCCGGGGCGGAAAATCATAGCATCTCGACCCCCTACCGCGACGGCCATCGAGCCCGACCGGGTGTCACCCCGCACCGGTGCTGTGAGCACGGGCTGACAGCCTAACGCGGACGTTCGGCGATGCGGAGCTGTGATGGCGGTGTGCCATGATGGGCAGATAGAGGAGTTCCGGGTAGTAGTCACCCTCCTCACGCGAGTACTTCGATGCGCACGCTATGCATGTTGTGCCTGGGTCTGATCATGGCGCCTGCATGGGCGGGCTCGGCTGCACCAGCCATTTCGGCGGACACGCCCACACCACTACCAAGTATCACGCTGAGCGCGGAACAGGCGCGCGAGGCGCTGCTGGTGCTGCGTGATCCACGACGTCGCGCGCAACTCGAGGATACGCTGCAGGCCATTGCCGCGGCGGGTGCGCTCAGCGTGCCGGCCCCCGCCGCGACTGCGGCTGCGTCTGCGCCGAGAGCTCCGAGCGGTATTGCGGCGCTGGCGCCAGGGGCCATCAGACCCAATGGGCTGGTGTCCGATCTCGTCCGGCAGGCTGCACATTGGACCGCGCAGACCGAGCAGTCGCTGCGCGGCTCGATTGCGGCCTTGCTCGATACGTCCTCGATGCGTGCATGGTGGCGCGATCTGTGGCACAACCCGATACAGCGAGCGGAGTCGGGCCGCATCGCCGGGTCGCTGTGCGGCGCATTGCTGCCTGCTCTGGCGCTCGCATGGCTGGCGCATTGGTTGTTGGGCCTCTGGCGAGGCCGCTCGATAGCCACAGCGTCGCGTGATTCGACGAGCGCCGCCTCCGTCGCGTTGCTGCACCGGTTGCCGCGCGCCGCACTGCATCTGCTGTTCAATCTGCTGCCGCTCGGGGCGTTCGTCATTGCGGCGAGTATCATGGTGACCATTCTGACCGAGGCCGGCAGAGCGCCGGATCGGGCGCTCGACGCGCTGATCGATATCTATGTCATCAGCCGCGCCATCGTGATCATCGGCAGGTTCCTGTTCCAGCCCGAGGACCCAGGCCTGCGTCTGGTCCCCATCGGGGATCAATGGGCACGGTACGCGCAGCGTTGGATCGTCCTGATCGTCAGCATCATTGCCGGCGGATTGGTCGTGGCCGAATTCGCGCTGTCCCTCGGACTCGGCGAGGAGGCCTATCTTGCATTGCTGAAGGTGGTGGCGCTCATCGGTCACGCCATGCTCGCGATACTGATCCTCCAGTGCCGCACACCGGTGGCCGTGCACATCCGGGCGAGCCTTGCCCGGCGCAAATCACTGGCAATGCTCGGCGGCGCCCTCGCCGATTCGTGGGCCTTCGTCGCCGCATTCGCTGTGATGGCGCTCTGGTTCGTGTGGGCGCTCGATGTGCGCAATGGGTACCGCGTCCTCCTGCATCTGGGAGGCACATCGATCGCTATTCTGATCCTTGCACGGCTCGTATCGATTATTGCCTTTGGCGCATTGGCACGCCTGTTTCACGCGCAGGAGGATCCTGATCACGGCTCGCTCCTACAGCAGCATGCCTATCGCTACTATCCTCTGCTGCGGCGCCTGCTGTCGTGGACTATCGCGCTCGTCACGGCGTTGCTGTTGCTGCAGGTGTGGGGGGCGAATGTGCCTCAATGGTTCCAGAGCGGAACGATCACACACCGGCTCAGCAGCACGCTCGTGACGATGGCGGTTGCGATCACGCTCGCATTATTCGCGTGGGAATGGATCAATGTCACGGCTGAGCGCCGCCTTGATCGCTGGACCAAGGCGAACGATCTGGTGCGAGCCGCTCGTCTGCGCACGTTGCTGCCGATGCTGCGCGCGGCCTTGGTGCTCGCGATCGCTCCGGTAGTCCTGCTCACTGTGCTGAGTGATGTCGGCGTCAACATCGCGCCGCTGGTGGCGGGTGCGAGCATCTTCGGCGTCGCGCTCGGCTTCGGTTCGCAGAAACTCGTGCAGGATTTCATCACGGGCATCTTCCTGCTCATGGACAACACCATGCAGGTGGGCGATGCCGTCACGCTGGCGGGGGTCTCGGGCACCGTGGAGCACTTTTCGATCCGCACGGTACGTCTGCGCGGCGGCGATGGGTCGGTCTATACGATACCGTTCAGTGCGGTCTCGACGGTCAACAATACGAGTCGCGGTCTCGGCAATGCGGCCGTGAGGGTGAATGTCGCCTACGGGCAGGATATCGATCGGGCCATCGTCACGCTCAAGGAGATAGGCACGGCGTTGCGCCACGACCCGCAATTCAAGGACGGGATCCTGTCGGACTTCAGCTTCTGGGGGGTCGACCAGTTGGATGGGGCGTCCGTTACCCTGTCCGGGCAGATCGAGTGCCTGGATAGCGCGCGCTGGGGCGTGCAGCGGGAGTTCAATCGGCGCATCCTCGATCTGTTTCGCGCGCGCGGCATTGAGATCGCCAATCCGCAGCGCAGCGTGCTTCTGCAGGGCGCCCCAGCGCCCTCTGGCAACCCTGCCAGCGTGCAGACTTTGCGCCCCTCGGGCGGCGCGACCGCGGCATGAACCTCGAGGCATGGAGTGCGGAATCGCCCTGTCAGTGAACGACTACCCGGAGCGCGAGGCGCATCCGACATCGGCGCAGGCCGGCGCCCGTTAGAATGAAACCTTCCGGTCTGCCTTCCAAAGCAACGCCGCAAGGATCCCATGCCCAAGGGTGTAGTTGACTCGGCTGTCCTCGCCGCGGCCTCTGGCATCGGCATGAAATTGGCGCGCCTGTGCACCGTCACACCCGGCAACTGCTGAGGCCGGTACAGGCGGTAGCGCGGCTGGCGCAGCAAGCCGCGCTGGGGTGGTCGGAGCACAACGCATCCAGCATGGGCGCTGCAATCGCTTTTTATACGGTATTCTCGATTGCGCCGATCCTCGTGATCGCTGTCGGCGTGGTTGGGCTGTTGCTCGGCACGGATACCGTACGATCCGCTCTGCTCGCGCAGATGGATGCCCTATTGGGGCCCGCCGGTGCTTCAGCCGTGGCGACATTGCTGTCCAACACGAGCTACATGGGCAAGAACCGGCTTGCAACCAGCGTCGGCGTCGTCACCTTTTTGATCGGCGCCAGCAGCGTTTTCGTCGAACTGCAGGAGGCACTGAGCCGCATCTGGGGTACGGCCGCGAAACTCAGGGGTCGCACGATCTGGCAGCTTGTGCGCTCGCACCTTTTATCGGTCGGATTGGTATTGGGAGTGGGCTTTCTTTTGCTGGTGTCTCTGGTCGCAAACGCCGCGCTGGATGCGATTGGAAGCTGGCTCGACAATCTGATCGGTCACGGCACGGTGTTTATGCATATCGTCAATCTGGTGCTGGGTCTGTCCATGTCGACACTCGTGTTTGCGCTGGTGTTCAAGCTGGCCCCTCGCGAGCCCATTGCCTGGACCGACGTTTGGGTGGGTGCGATCGTGACGGCGGTGCTCTTCAGCGTCGGCAAGGTTGCGATCGGGTTGTACCTGGGCAGGAACGCCTTTACCTCGATTTACGGCGCGGCCGGCTCCTTTATCGTGTTATTGCTGTGGGTCTATTATTCCGCGCAGATCTTCCTTTTCGGCGCGGAATTCACACGGGCGTACACGTACACGCACGGGACGCGGACTGGCACCGGCCCCCGCCATGTCGAGTCGACGGCTGCGATCCAGACTCGTCCGAGGGTCGCGGTTTCGCGAAAGCGCCGCTAACGCCGCTAGCGGCCTTCACGCGTGGGCGGGCGCTGACGCGCGGCGGCTGTCACGTCCTATGCCGCGCTACCCCCTCCGCGTCCTTAATGGGTGGACCAGATGTTTTGCCGTTCGGTAGGTAGGCCGGCCAACCGAGTCGATGTTGCCGTGGTCCACGTCGGGGAAAATCATGATGGAGCGCGCAAACAGACCAGCCTCACTCGTGCCGCCCCCTGCACTGGGCGGTCGTCGAGTTGAACTCGACTCCTCGGCGGCCGGGCCACTGTCCTGGTACCAGGACGGTCCAGGCGTTCGGGCTCGCTGCTCGACGCCATTGCTGCTGATCCACGGGATCAATGCCGCGTCGTCCGCCTACGAAGTCAAGCCGCTTTATGACTACTACGCTCGAGAGCGGCCGGTCTACGCGCTCGAGCTGCCGGGTTTTGGTTATTCGGGGCGAACGGACCGGCTGTATACGCCGAGACTGATGACCGATGCGATCCACAGTTCGGTAACGCACATCCGGCGTGAGCTGAATTGCAAGGCAATCGACGCGCTCGCCTTGTCGCTGTCGGCGCAGTTCCTGGCCCGGGCCGCAGTGGAGGCCCCGGCCTCGTTCAGGAGCATCGGACTCGTGAGTCCCGCCGGCTTCGCCGGCGACAGGCTTTTCGTGGGTGCCACGGAGTCGACACTCGGTCGAGCGTGGCTGCGCCCGCTTCTCAAGGGTTTAGGAATGCGTCGAGGGCTCTACAGGATGTTGACGCACCGGCGCGTGATTCAACGCTTTCTGCAGCGCACCTGGGGGTCATGTCAGATTGATTCGCGCCTCCTGAACTATGGTTGCCTGACCTCGCGGGCCGCCGGCGCCGAATTCGCAGCCATCGATTTCCTGACTGGTTATTTATTCAGCCGCGACAGCCGCAGTGTGTACCGCCAGCTCACCGTCCCGGTATGGGTGGTTCATGGTAATCACGGAGATTTCTGCGATTTTCGCGCCCTGCGTCAGATGAGCGACTGCCCGAACTGGACGATCGAAGTGCTCGCCACCGGCGCGCTGCCGCATTTCGAACGTCCGGGCGAATTCATTCGGCGCTACGATGATTGGAGTTCGCAGCTCCAAACGCAGCTGGAGCGCGACCTGGAAGCCCGCGCTCGGTCCAGTGATGTTCAACTGACCCGGCGCAGCCCGTCGAGTCCGACTGCGCAGCTGGCGGACGTGAGCGCATGAGTCGTGTCGCCTAGCGTATGAGCGTTGCGTCCGGCGACGCGGTAACCCTTGATTTGGGGTTGACCGGAAATTGCCAGGTGGCCTCCCTGATCGACCGCCAGGGCACTCATGTGTGGACCTGCATGCCACGATTGGACGGCGATCCCGTCTTTTGCGATCTGCTTACAGGCACGCACGCGTCCGGGCGCCCCGGGCGCTGGGCGCTCGAGCTGGTCGATCAAGCCGATTGCCGACAGACCTACGAGCGCAACACGGCGATACTACAGACGACGCTTACCGACACACACGGGGCGAGTGTCCTCATCATCGATTTTTGCCCTCGCTTCCGACAATATGCGCGCAACTTTCGTCCAGCCATGCTGGTGCGCATATTGCGACGCCTCTCCGGGCGCCCGCGGCTGCGCATGTCGCTCACGCCGGCGGAGAACTACGGTGAGCGGGCGCGGGAGATGGTATCGGGATCGCACCATATCCGATACCTTGGGCGCGAGGGCGAGCATAATCTGCGACTCACGACCAATGCCAGCATCGCCGCAATCATGGGACAAAGCGTGTTCGTACTCGATGATCCTCTGGCATTTATCTTTGGTCCGGATCAGCCGGTGGATGAGTCGATACCGATATTCGCGCAGCGAATGCTCGACGCGACACGCGAGTATTGGAGCGACTGGGTGCGGACCCTGGCGGTTCCGTACGAGTGGCAGGAGGCGGTTATTCGGGCGGCCATCACGCTCAAGCTGTGCAGTTACGAGGATACCGGCGCGATCATCGCGGCCATCACGACTTCGATCCCGGAGAGCGCCGACAGTGGTCGCAATTGGGACTATCGCTTGTGCTGGATTCGAGACAGCTATTTCACTATCCAGGCGCTCAATCGCCTGGGTGCCACACGCACCATGGAAGGCTACCTGCGCTTCATTCAGAACCTCACGGCCACGCTGCCATTGCGGCTTCAGCCCTGCTACGCCATCGACGGGGGGACCAATCTGGATGAGACAGTGATCGGGCATCTGAGCGGGTACCGTGGCATGGGCCCAGTGCGGATTGGCAATGCCGCCTATGCACAGGTGCAGCACGATGTGTATGGCGCGGCGATACTGGCCGTCAGTCAGAGTTTCTTTGATGAACGTCTGGTGCGACCCGGCACTCAGGCACTGTTCGAGGCGCTGGAGCCGCTCGGAGAGGTGGCGGTAGCGGTGTTTGGACTGCCCGATGCCGGTATTTGGGAATATCGCGGCCATACGGCTGTGCACACCTTCTCCGCAACGGTGTGCTGGGCGGCTGCCGACCGCCTGGCGAGAATCTCCGCCCGGCTGCTACTGCGCGACCGCGAACAGTATTGGCGCGCTCACGCGAGCGCGATGGCGCAGCGGATCCAGGAGTCGGCCTGGTCCGAAGCGCAACAGAGCTACACGACGACATTTGACGGCGACCGCGTCGATGCCAGCCTACTGTTACTGCCTGAGCTGGGACTCGTGGAGTGGCGCGATCCACGGTTCGTGAGCACCGTGCAACGCATCGGCACCGCTTTGAGAAGAGGTCCGTTCCTGCTGCGCTACGCTGAGCCGGATGACTTCGGCGTGCCTGTCGTGGCCTTTAGCGTCTGCACCTTCTGGTATATCAATGCGCTCTGGGCTACCGGGCAGCGCACCGAGGCGCGGCAACTGTTCGAAGAGATGCTCCGAAATCGCAACAGCCTGGGCTTGATGTCCGAGGATCTCGCGCCGCTCACCGGCGAGTTGTGGGGCAATTATCCGCAGACCTACAGCATGGTTGGTATCGTGAGCTGTGCCATGCGGATGTCACGGAGCTGGGAGGATTCACTGTGAGCGACGCGTCAGATCCTCAGATCGAATGCGCGTTAAAGGGGAGCACCGAATGTACATTCGGGTAGGCTACGAATTGATTTTCCAGTGTGCCCAGTCGACACCCATGATTTTGAATCTGAGTGTGCACCAGTCGCGGGCGTCAGATCTGCAGCGCCCCGACATCATGCGCACAGAGCCGCGAGTGCCGATGCATATGTACCATGATGCCTTTGGCAACTGGTGTACGCGCATCGTCGCCCCGCCCGGGCGAATTCGACTGACAGCCGACACCATGCTATGGGATAGCGGTCAGGCAGAGCCGAGCTTCCCGTCGGCGCGACAGCAGGCGGTTGAATCACTTCCGCAAGAGACGCTGGTATATCTTCTCGGCAGTCGCTACTGCGATACGGATCTTCTGCAGGACTTTGCCTGGCGGCAATTCGGGCACTTGCCGTTGGGATGGCCCCGGGTGCAAGCAGTCTGCGACTTCGTACATCAGCACGTCGAATTTGGCTACGCCTATGCGCGCCCGACCCGCAGCGCCTCTCAGGCATGGCTCGAACGGCAAGGCGTATGTCGCGACTTTGCTCATCTGGCCATCACCTTGTGCCGCTGCCTGAACATACCCGCGCGGTACTGCACTGGCTATCTGGGCGACATTGGCGTACCGCCGGACCCTTCCCCCATGGATTTTGCCGGATGGATGGAGGCGTATCTCGGCGATGCCTGGCATGTATTCGATCCGCGCCACAATCAACGACGAATCGGACGCGTGCTGATGGCGCGGGGTCGCGATGCGGTCGACGTCCCGATCAGCATGGCCTTCGGTGCCAATATTCTCGAGAGCTTCAAGGTCTGGACGGATGAGACGACAGCCTATGATATCGAAATGCGCAGTGTCCTTTAGCGCTCAACGTCCGTCAGAGAATCTCGCGCTACTTACGCTGACTTGAGGCTCATGGCGTGCTCCTCGGCGATCGAACCGGCCAATGTCAGCTCCGGCAATTGGATGGGCTGATCGCAGTCCAGCCAGTCACACGGCGGCAGCGGCTGATCGCAGAGCAATGCCAACAGACTGGCATTGGTCGCCTGCACCGAATCAAAGGGTGTGCCATGGCGCGAGCCGCGCACGAACACGACGGCGGCGCGCAGCTTCGCGGCAAGCGCGCGCTTCTCGGCCATGGAAAGATAATCGTGCTCGCCTCCTATCACCAGCGCACGAGCGCGGATTCGATCCAGACGATCCAACGCGGTCCATCGCAGCAGCGCCTGTCCCATACGAAGGATTGACTGGGTACAGCCGGCACCGATAACCGCGACCGCTCTTCGGCGCAACGCACGCTGCCAGGGTTCAGGAAACATTCGCGCGGCAAGCAACCACGCTGAGCGCCGCATGCCGAGCACGCGAACCAGTCCAGCGGAGCCGCGGAGCTCGAGCCAACTGCGCCAATGATCGACACGATAGGCCGCCAGACTGTTGATCAGTGCCAGTCGCCGGACCTGTTTGGGCCGGTGCAGCGCCATCTCGAGTCCGACCGCGCCGCCCAGGGAATAGCCGATGATATTGGTGCGCCGTACTTTCAGGTGATCGAGCAAGTGCCATAGGGATTGGGCGCAGCCCAAAATGCTGTATTCGCCGCGCGGAGGCACGCTGTGGCCGCTGCCCGGCAAATCGGGAATGATCAGTCGGAACCTGCGTTCGAGGGCAGCCACCTGAAACGACCAGTCCGCGCCAGTGGATCCGAGGCCGTGAATCATCAACACCGCCTCACCGCGCCCGCGCAGCAAATAGTGCAGCGGTGAACCATCGTTGGCCAGGTACGGCATGACACACATCCTTCGCTCGACTTGGAGACGTCTGTCCGCATTGACAAGGCAGATAGTGATTCGATTGACCGCATCGCCTCCAGCGTATGCCGCCGCTTCGTCCTGTAGGTCAGCGCCGATTCGAAGTAGCAGCGAATTCGCACGCTGCCCGAATGCATCGGTCGGTGCATGCCTACGGATGATCGCGGCGCCGTCTGAGCGGATCGGCCATGCTACGCTGCACAATTACTGGCAGGCCGGGCAGGGAGATAGTGGATAATCACGCCACAATCGGTTGGTCGCGCACCCTGCTTTTGTTGTCGATGCTGCTTGCCGGCTGCAGCGCCGTGCGGCCATTCCCCCCAGAACGTGCGCTGCCGGCGCCCGCGGCAGTGGTTTACGTCGCACGTCGAGGGTGGCATATCGATGTCGGCTTCGCGCTGAGGGATCTGGAGCCGCCGCTGGCTGCTCTGGGCGCAGATTTCCCGGGCGCCCGCTACCTGACCTTTGGCTTTGGCGACCGCCGATACTTGATGAGCCGAAATCACAGCGGACCCCAACTTCTGGCAGCGCTCTGGCCCGGACCCGGATTGCTATTGGTCACTGCCCTCAAGGGGACGCCCGAAGCGGCCTTTGGCGCGGATCAAGTCATGGCTCTGCGGATCGACCGGGAACAGATGCGGGCCGTCGAAGCCTTCATCTGGCAGTCGCTCTCGATGCGTCCGGGGGGCGCCGCGCCGCTCGCTGCGGGCCCTTACGAAGGCAGTCTCTACTATGACGCTGCTCCGCGCTACTCGGCGTTCCACACCTGCAACACCTGGGCGGCCGAGGCGATCGGTGCGTCGGGATTACCGATTCACACTGCTGGTGTCGTCTTCGCCGGTCAGCTCTGGGGGCGGATCGGCCGATTGAATCGCGCCGAGCCTCAATTCGATTCTGCGCCTGTACCGGCGCGTTAGTCGTCACCGCCTATCGAAGGCACGTCGCTGGCTGGGAAGGACTCATCCAGCGCCTCATCCAGCAGCGCATCCGCATGCTTGCGCTCGGCATCCGCATCGAACAGGAGATCGGCGTATTGCGTCTCACGCCGCATGAAAGCGAGCGCATAGGAGCAGGCGGGATTCACTTTCCAACCCTTCTCGCGCGCTACCGTCAACGCTGCGCGCATCAGTTGCGCGGCGACGCCACGGCCACGAACGGCCCCCGGCACCTTCGTGTGCACGATGGTCATGACGCCATTGGCGTAGCGGTATTGGAGGATCGAGCGGCAGCCGGACAATTCGGCTGAGAATTCTTGCGCCGCGCAATCGTGCTGAACGTGTAGATCCACGGACGGTCTCTCATCGACTCTTTCAATGGGAAGCGGATGATACGACGGATACTCCGCCGTGTCGTGACACAAATTATGCTGCTGCCGTCATCCCCGAGCGAAGCTCTCCTCCCGCGCCTGCGGCTCATCCGCCTCGAGCAACTGCGTGAGCTCCGTGGCGGCGACGGGGCCGCCGAAATAATCCCCTTGTCCCTCACGGCAGCCCTGTTGGCGCAAAAACTCGAGCTGCTCCATGCTCTGCACGCCCCCCGCAGACACATCGAATTGCAAACAGCTACTCATGCTGATCAACGCGCTGAGAATGCTGGCACCATCCGGATTGGTCGTGAGATCGTGTACCAGGGATTCATCGACTCGCAGCACATCGATCGGCAGGTGCATCAAGTGGCTCAGGTTCGGTATGCCAATGCCGAAATTCCTCAGAACGAGCCGCACGCCGACACTCTTGAGCGACTGCAGCACGGCTGCAACCCAGGCCGTCTCGGGCACCAGCAGCGCCGCATCGAGCTCGAGTTCCAGGTCACCAGGCGCGCAGCCCTCATCCGCCATGATGACACACAGGTTCGATATGAACTCCTTGGCCCGCAGCTCGACGGGTGAGACGCCGATCGCAAGGCGCGGCACCGACAGTCCGGCGTCGCGCCAAACTCGAAGCTGACGGCAACCGGTGCGCAGGGCCCACTGGCCCAGGGGCACGATCAACCCGGTCTCCTCTGCTATCGACATGAACTGGGCTGGGAGCAGTAATCCGCGTTGCGGATGCATCCAACGAATGAGCGCCTCGACACCGACTAACGTTTCGTCCGAGAGACTTAGCTTTCGCTCATAGTGCAATACGAACTCACCCTGCTCAAAGGCCCGGTGCAGGCTGTTCTCCACCCACTGACGTTCGAAAGTGTGCTGATTCATTTGCGCTTCGAAGAACCGGTAGGTATTACCACCGCTCTCCTTGGCGCGATACATGGCGAGATCCGCATGCTTGAGCAATGCGTCGGCGCTATGGCCATCGTCCGGGTAAATCGCTATGCCAATACTTGCGGTTACGTAAAGATCCTGCTCCTCGATGGCACAGGAGGTACTCAGCGTCGATAGCATTTTCTGCGCACAGATCTCCGCATCCCGTGCGTGCTTCATTTCCGCGAGCAATATCACGAATTCATCGCCACCCTGGCGACTGACTGTATCCGAGCTGCGCACGCACTTGAGCAATCTCTGCGCGACAGACTGGAGTACCCGATCGCCGATTTCGTGGCCCAAAGTGTCGTTGATGGATTTGAAGCGATCCAGATCCAGGAACAACACCGCGAGCTGTCGCTGATTGCGGTGCGCCATGGCGATGGCTTGACTCAATCGATCTCGCAGGAGGAGCCTGTTCGGTAGATCCGTAAGACTGTCATGGTGCGCCTGATGCGATATCCTCAAGGTGGTCGTGCGCGCCACGCTCACGTCGTGTAACACCACCACTGCGCCGACGATGTTGCCGAGAGTGTCTCGAATAGGCGCCGCACTATCTCCGATCGGTATCGAGGCGCCATTCCTCGCGATCAATGTGCTCTGCGCCGGTAGCTTGGCGACCTGACCGGTCTGCAGTGCGACGCTGATGGGATTGTCCACCAGCTGGCGCGTATCCTCGTTGATGATCTGGAGAACGCGGTCCATGGGCTTGCCGGCGGCGTCCGCCGTCGACCACCCAGTCATGGCTTCGGCAATTGGATTGAGATAGGTTATCCGGCCCCGAGCGTCCGTCGTGATGACGGCATCGCCGATGCTGGCCAGCGTTACTTCGAATAACTCGCGCTGCTGCCGGAGCTCTTCGGCCTTGCTGGCGAGTGCCTCGCTCGCCGCCGCCAATAGCTGCCGCTCGACACCCTGACGGCTGAAGCCCTCGTCGATGGGAACCCGCCCCTCGCCGTAATCCGGCCTGGGATTGATGCTCATAAAATCAAATGCTAGGGCCTCGTTCGCGCCGCGTCTGTAGGACTTCGCAGCAACTGTGCTGTGGGCCACAGTCGGCACCGGACACATTAACTGAAGTCAATAAATCCGGGCGACCTGATTACGCTGGCAGGCAGATGAATGATGAAATCACTGCCGCAACCCGGTCCGGCACTGCGAGCCTCGACGCGACCGCCGTGCAGCGTGATGAGTCCTCTGACCAGCGCGAGCCCTATGCCGAGTCCGCCTTCGGCGCGGTCAATCGCGGATTCCACCTGGGAGAACATCTCAAACACGCGCGGGAGGGCGGCCGCGCTCAAGCCTATGCCGGTGTCTCGCACGGTAATGCTGAGTTCACCGGCTTCTCGTACGATGATGAGCTGGATCTTCCCGCCCTCATCGGTGTACTTCGCTGCATTGGCCAGCAGATTAGACAGTGCCTGGGACAGTCGCAGCGGGTCGACCTCGAGCTCCACCGGTGGCGATGGGAGCTCGATCGACAGAACATGCCGCTTGGATTCGATCAGTGGTCTCGTGGTCTCCACCGCCGTGGCGATCAGCGAGTTGAGCGTGATCCGATCCATTCTGAGTTTGAGCCGGCCGGAAGTGATGCGCGATACGTCCAGCAGATCGTCCAATAAGAGAGCCATGCGCCTGGACTGCCGGGCGATGACCTGCTGGGCCCATTCCCGCTGCGCTCGGTCTGCGGCCGAGACCTCCAGGATCTTCACGGCGTGGCCGATTGGCGCGAGCGGATTACGCAGCTCGTGTGCGAGGGTAGCCAGAAATTCGTCCTTGCGCCGGTCGGCCTCACGCAGCGCCTCCTCGGTCTCCTTCAGACGCCTGATATCCAGATTGATTCCGGCCCAGCCCCGGATCTCGCCGTGATCGCCCTTGATAGCGACTCCCTGAGCGAGCACCGGGTGATAGGCACCGTCGGTACCCAGTATTCGATGCTCGCGGTACCAATTCTTTCCGGACTGCACACATTCTTGCCATAATTGCAGCGTCGCCGGCACATCCTCCGGGTGCAAGCGCGTCGTCCAACCCACGTCCGAGCACTGCTCCTGCGTCAGCCCGCTCAAGCGCAGAAACGAGTCGCTGGCATAGATGTTGCGACCGGCCGCGTCGCAGACCCATACGCCGTACTCGATCGATTCGCCGATGGCTCGGTAGAGCTTTTCACTCTCGCGCAAGGCGTGTTCGGCGTCTTTCTGCGGCGTGATATCGATCAGCAGACTGGCGAGCAGCGAACGCGCTCCACTGTCGTCCGCCTGTATACGACCGCGGCCGGCCAGCCAGCGCAGCGAACCGTCCGCGCGCACGATGCGGAATTCAGTGTAGCCAAAGATGCCGGTACGCAGCGCCGTGGCATGCGCGGCTTCGACCGACGGCAGGTCATCCGGATGTATAAACTCTCGCCACACTATGGGATCGCCGCCCAGCTGGCTGCCATCTTTGATCCCGAACAAGGTCAATAAATTGCGATCGGCTGTGAACTGATTGTTGCGCAGATCCCAGACGCCGGTGCCGATCTCCGCGGCAGCCATGGTGCTCTCCAGTCGGGCGTTGGCGCGAGCCAGTGCCGCCTCGGCGGCCTGACGCGTATTCACTTCTTCCTGCAGTGTGGCGTTGGATTTCTCCAATGCGCGAGCCCGGGACTGGACCTCGTCCAGCATGCCGTTAAACGCATCGACGACGAGTCCCATCTCATCGTCGGTCGTCCTGGCCGCTCGAAAGGAATATTCGCGCCGCTCCACGATCCGGCGCGCGACGTCGGCCATCGACTCGAGAGGATTTGTGATGATGCGTTGCAGCATGTTCGAGAGGACCAGCGCGACCAGCATACTGAGCAGAATGATTGCGGCAAAAATGCCGATATAGGAATACACGCGCCCCGCAATGTCATAGTGGGCCTGCAGATAGATGGTGCCGAGAAACTCGTCGTCCTTGACGATCCGCTGCGTGACCTCGACCTGCTCGCCCGAGACGCGTGGACTGCTGATTGCGGGCGCCCTCGGAGCCGGGTGGTGGCCGCTGCGGGTGTAGGTGGCATAGAGATTCCCCTGACTCCCGTAGAGCGCCGCGACCAGCACTTCCGGTCGAGCCTGCAGCGCTGCCAGCGCCGAGCGCGCTGCCTCCGCGTCATCGAATGCGAGCGCAGGGGTCGTCGATTGCGCCAGAATGCTCGCCTCGACCGCCAGATCCGCTGCCCATGAGTGGCGATACGCGCTCAAATCGTGGGTCAGTATGGCGGCACCGGCGACCACC
>Ga0302324_100017537_pt1 | contig 14187 bp, 10 predicted proteins | sample Palsa_T0_1_FD_201949 | JGI IMG/M metagenome (GOLD analysis project Ga0302324, IMG submission 201949) | Peat permafrost microbial communities from Stordalen Mire near Abisko, Sweden - Palsa_T0_1 | ecosystem: Environmental > Terrestrial > Soil > Palsa > Peat permafrost | place: Sweden: Abisko... | reverse complement strand
TCGACCAGTTCGTCGAGCTGGCCCCGCTCGAGCAACCACCTTCCGAGCTCGACGACCGGTGCGGGCGCGGCACCCGCTTTGCCCATGTCGTTGGCCAGCCAGTAGTGCCCGACAGCGTCCCAGTCACGCCATGCGCCCCACTCGGCGAGCGCCTGATCGGCTGCCTCATCCGAGCCCTCGAGCGCGCGTGCGATCACCGGCGCCAGCGCCTCGGCCTGGCGGAACGCGTCCTGAATGCCCTGGCCGGCGCACGGGTCCTTGAAATGCCCGGAGTCGCCGACCAGCACCCAGCCGCGCCCGGCCGCCTCCCGGAAGTAGCACTCCCAGCGCACCATCCCGAAGATCTTGCCCACGCGGCGCGCCCCGGACAGGATCTCGGCCACCGGCTCACACGCGCGCATGTGCTCCATGTAGCTGCCCTCGAGGTCAGCACGGAAGCTCGGGAGCATGCGCAGCTCCGGCATCACCATCGCCTGGTGCAACCCGCTGTCCGCGGGGAGCGCGACGACGAAACGCTCTCCCCAGCGATGCAGCACGAACGCGGGGTCCGGGCCTGGCGTGGCTCCCTCGAAGAAGGACCAGTACGCGAATCGCTCGTTTGCTGTGACGTTGTACTTGCGAGCGCCGACGAGGCCGGCGACCGTCGAGCTGCGACCGTCGGCGCCGACGAGGACCCGCGCAAGCAGCGTGCTCTGCGCCCCCTCCCGCTCGATCCGCACGCCGGCGACCCGACCGCGCTCGTGCACGAGTCCTGTCACCTTCGTCCCCATCCGCAGCTCAGCGCCCGCCTCGGCCGCAGCCTCTGCGAGTATCGGGTCGAGCAGGTGCCGACGAATCGAGGTGGTGCCGCCGATGTCGCCCGGGCGCTGCGGAAACGCCTCTGTGAATTTGAAGTCCTCCTGGCGGAAGTCCACACGTCCTACGAGCGTCGCACCGGCGGCGACTATCTTCTCGGCGACGCCGAGCCGCGCCAGGAACGCCAGCGCCTGCGCTTGAAAGGTGTGGGTCGACAGCGTGTCGCGCGGGAAGGTGGCGCGCTCCACCACCGCCACGCGCAGACCGCGGCGCGCGAGCAACGCCGCCAGCGGCGACCCCGCGCACCGCGCCCCCACCACGACAACGTCGAACCGTTCACTCATGCCATTCTCGCTCAGCACGATACCGGGGCCGGGCGCCGGTGAGCTCTCAAGCCTTGCCTGGCTATCGGTCGCCCGCCGTGCCGGTGGCGCCGGATGTCCCGGCCCAGGCTAGAGCCGAGAGCCAGCCGCGCTCGTTTGCGAAGAGGACCGCCTGGGTGCGGTTGGCCACGCCAAGCTTGCCGTAGATGTTGTGAAGGTGGGTGCGAACGGTGCCGGGGGATAGCGCGAGGTCGTGCGCGATCTGCTTGTAGACGCTGCCTCTGGCAAGCTGCTCGAGCACCGCGAGCTCCCGGACGGAGAGTGGGCTCGGGTCGATGTGGCGCCGGCGCTGACTCGCGCCTGGCAGATCGCACATCAGCCGCCGCAGCTCCCCGGGTGTGAGCCCGACCACGCCAGCGCTCAGGAGCATCTCGCCAGGGGATACACGCGCGCCGTGGCGCTGGTGGGCAAGCATGTCGGCCAGCCGGACGATCGCCGCCTCGCCCGCGGCGTCGGGGTTGTGGTGGCGTTCGATCGTGCTGGCAACGGACGCCGGCAGCCCCCAGCGGCGGATCAGCACGCCCGCGACCACGGCGTGGTCGACACCGAGCTCCGTGCGCTCCTGACGGATGCGCTCCTCGGGCGTCCTGGCACGACGGCGGACCTGCGAGCGGTAGCCGGGGTGGGCGTGGATCAGCACCAGCTTGCCGATGTCGTGCAGCAGGCTGGTCACGGCCAGGCGGTCACGGCTGGCATAGCCGGCGCTGGAGGCGATCCTGTCGGCGGCGCGCTGGGTGGCGAGAGCGTGCAACCGGAAGCGCTCGGGCGCGGACTTCCAGACACCGGCGCGCGCGAAGAAGTCGAACGTGCGCACGCGCTCGGCGAGCGCTCGGACGGCCTGGGTAGGAAGCAGCTCGACGGCTACGGCGATGGTGTCGACGCGCCCGCGGCCGCCCTGCTGGGCGTTGGCGAGGCGCAGGACGCCGGCCGTCAGAGCGACGTCGGACTCGACGGCAGCGACGACGTCGGCTGAGGCGTGGTGCTCGTCGGCGATCACTGACAGCAGGCGATCGCGCGACTCGACCAGCGCGGGAAACTCCTCGAGCGCTTGGAACGCCGTCGTCAGGCGTCGACCGTGGTCGGTGTGCCCGTGTCGCTGCCCGGCGGGCGCCGTCACTGCGAGGGAGCCGCCGCTGGGCGACTCGCTTGTCGGTGGGACGCCGAATGTCATGGCGTCTCCTCACTGCGGCGTCGAGCGCCACGATAGATGGGGAATGGCTCCCCGGCCTCTTCGACCTATCGCCTAGATCGGCAGCTCGCGGCCTCAGCGTTAGGCGGAGGTGCCGCGAGCAGTGCGCGACATCTCCTACGTCCCGCAGCTTTACCGGACACCGGCGAGCCCGCCTGATCGCCCGCTGACGCGTCTCGTGTTCAAGCAGTTGACCGCCAACACCGATATCCATTAGCATGACGTTGGTTAGCTGATGGAATCCTTGCGGTTCTTGGGCCGCACCTCGCATTGGGACGTCCCCGGGTTGGAACGTCGGGCCCTTCGTGAGCCGCAATCGTGATCTTGCGATCGCGGTCGAGCACGGTCCGACGCCGAACACGAGCGGTCATGATCAGCGGGCTGATCATCGGCCTTGGTTGCGCCGGATCGGCGCTCGTCGCCTCTGAATGGCGCTCCAGCCTGCTGCGCACGCAACGGCAGTCGTTCAAGACCGAAGCGGCCGATTTGAGCAACGCGCTCGGCTCGAAGCTCGATTCAGGCCTCGACCTGACGCGCACCTTGCGCGCGATCGCGACGCTGGAGCCCACCGCCAGCGACACGCGTTTCCTCGAATGGTATGACCAGCTGCGACGCGGTGCCGGTGCTCCGGCTGGCGTCGCCTCGGCCCTGATCCAGATCGTGCCGGCGTCCGGCCTGCCGGCGTTCCGGCGCGCCGCGCTCTCCGATCCGGCGTTTCGTGCGCTCATCGGCGGCAGGTTCGCGATCGTGCCATCCGGTCGCCGCTCGGTCTACTGCCTCACGCGTGCGTCCGTCGGCGGGACGGCCGCAACGAGCCTCTACCCACCGCTACTCGACTATTGCGCGCCGGTGATCCCCGGCTTCGGGCGATCGCCGTTCGACGCGTTGATCAGAGCCGCGCGCGACACGGACTCGACGATCGTCGCGCCGATCCCAGGCCTGTCGCTGGTCGCCGTCGGCGAAGCGGTCTACCGGCGTGGCGCGTCGCTGGCGACGCTCGCCGAGCGCCGCGCTGCGCTGACCGGTGTGATCGGCACCTCGTTTGACGCAACCGCGCTGATCGGGCCGCTCCTGGCCGGTCGTCGGTCGCTTTCGTTGGCGCTGTATCACCGCAATATCGGCGGCCCACTGCAGCTGGTCGGACGCGCGGGCGTCGCCTCGCGCGGCTACTCCGAACGCAGCGACCTGGGAGACGGATGGGTGGTACAGGTGGCCGGCAGCGCATCGCCGTCGGCTTCTCCCGATCTGCAGGGCGCGACGGTCCTGGCAAGCGGTCTGCTGATGACGTTTTTGATCTTCATGCTCTACGAGGTACTCACACGCTCGCGTCAGCGGGCTTGGGGCTTGGTCGGCGAGAAGACGGGCGAGCTGGAACACACGGCGATGCACGATCCCCTGACCGATCTGCCCAACCGGCATCTCGTGCTCGACCGCGCCGAGCAGATCCTCGCCCGAGCTCGGCGCCTGGATGTTCCCGTCTCCGCGTTGTTCGTCGACATCGATGACTTCAAGCAGGTCAACGACCGCTACGGTCACCAGGCCGGCGACGAGATTCTGCGGCAGGTCGGCGCGCGCCTGAAGACGGCCCTGCGCGACAACGACACGATCGGTCGTATCGGCGGAGACGAGTTCGTGATGCTGGTCGACTCCATCGGGCTCGACGCCGCCCCCGAGCTGGTCGCACAGCGGATCCTGGACGTCCTTCGCCAGCCGATCCACCTGGCCGAGGGTGACCACGCGCCGCTGTGCCTGACGGCGAGCATCGGCATCGCGACCGGGCGACCGGCATCGGCCGAGGATCTGCTGGACGATGCAGACCTCGCCCTGTACAGGGCCAAGGCCATCGGCAAGAACGGATACGTGCAGTTCGAGTCCTCGATGCACACGGCCGCGCAGGATCGCATCCACCTGGAGATGGACCTTGCGGGCGCGCTTGGCGGTGAGCAGCTATTCCTCGTCTACCAGCCGATGTTGGATCTCCACAGCGAGAAGGTGGTGGGCGTCGAGGCACTGCTGCGATGGCGCCATCCCACCGCGGGCGTGATCCCGCCCGACTCGTTCATACCGATCATCGAGGAGAACGGCCTGATCGTCACCTTCGGACGGTGGGTGCTCGAACAGGCCTGCGCGCAGGCGGTGATCTGGCACAAGAGCGGGTTTCCACTCAACATGTCCATCAACGTCTCCGCGCGCCAGCTCGAGCGAACGGAGTTCGTGCAGGAGGTCCGCGCGGCGCTGCACGACAGCGCGATGGACCCCGCGATGCTCACCCTCGAGATCACCGAGACGGTCCTGATGCGCAAGCCCGAGACCACCGCCGGGCTCCTCAAGGAGTTGAAGGCGCTGGGAGTTCGCATCGCGGTCGACGACTTCGGAACCGGATACAGCTCCCTGGCCTACCTCCGCCAGTTCCCGGTCGATTCGCTGAAGATCGACCGCACCTTCATTACGGGCCTGGAGATATCGAACGAGGCGCACGCATTAACACATACGCTGATCCAGCTCGGCAAGGCGCTCGGACTGCAGACCCTCGCCGAGGGGGTCGAGCACCACGACCAGGTGCTGGAGCTGCAGCGGGAGGGCTGTGATCTCGCCCAGGGATTCCTGTTTGCCCGCCCACTCACAGCCGACGCTGTCGCAGGGTTCCTGCGTGGCAATATGGGCCTGACGGGCAACGCCGCTCGAGAGCAGCCAGCGCTGGCGAGCGATCGATAAAAGCTGACACCAAAGCCAACCCGCCGTCGGATCAGCTGGCAGCCGGAGCCGGAGAGGCGGCTCAGCCTCCCGGTGTTGTCGTCGCGAGCTGATGGCGCAGCCGGTCTGCCCGGGCTTGCTGGCGGTCTCGAGCCGCCTGCTCCCTGTCGCGGATCCCTCGCTCGCCATCCGCCAGCGCCCGGCCCTCGGCCGCGGCGACGCGAGCGGCCGCGGCGCGTTCGCGGTCAGCGGCCGCGCGTATCGCGATCTCCGCGCCCCCGGCGCCGCTCGGGGTGGCGGTGAGAGCCGCCAGCGCCTTATCGCGCAGGGCAACGACCCGATCGCGTTCGACCGCCGCCAGATCGCGTGCGTTGGCAACGGCGTCACGACCGGCGGCCGCCGCGACACGACCCGCCAAAGCCCGACTTCGCTGCCGCGCGGCGCGCTCGCGAAGCTGACGCGTGAACTCATGAGCTCCGGCGTCGCCACCTGCTAGGAGAGCGCGGTCGCTGGCGAGCTGGTCCATATCGGCCGCGGCCTGGTCGCTGTCCGCGGCGGCCTGGTCGCTGTCCGCCGCGCTCTGGTCGCTGTCAGATCGTGTCTGATCGGCGTCCGCCAGCGTTTGGTCGCGTTCGCCTAGCGCCTGCTGGTCGGCGAGCATCGCCGAGACGCTCGCCACGCCCTCACACTCTCTGTCAAAGGCCCCAAACGTCGAATCGGTGGGTCCATCGCCTGGCTTTTGGGCGGTCACAACGCGCTCCTCAGAGTGGTTAAGCGATGCGTCTGAGTGAGCAGCGCGCCTATCCGATTGACACTCGTAGCGTAGCACCTGCCGCGGCGCGCATTACGTGTATTCCCCGCATTCTGCGGCGATTCTCCTGGGTCGCATAACTCTGCTCAGCGGCGAGCGAGCCGGCGCCCGCTCTCGGTGCCAGGAGGGGTGTAGTTGAGCTCGAAGTGGTGGTAGAGGGCCGACTCGTCGGCCTGGGAGAGCTCCTCGCCGTGCTGCTCGATGTTGGGCGCGGACTTGACCTGCTCGCTGGTGACCGCCACCTGCAGATCGTCGGGGCCGACCTTGATCCCGCCGAGCGGCACGAACGTCAGGTGCCGACCGATGAAGCCCTCCTTGACGGTCGCGAACTGCGGCACGTCGTTCTCGACGTCGACGTAGACGTCCTCTAGCTTGCCGATCTTCTCGCCGTCGCTGTCGAGCAGCATCTTTCCGTGCCACTCGGCGACGTTCCACTCGGCGCCCTGTTCATCGTTCATGCTCGCATCCTCGTCCGGTGTCACGTTCACGATGCCCACATTGTAGGGCGGCCGGCACCCGTCGGGGTCTTTGCGAGGATGCGGCGGTGCGGCTGCTGGCGCGAATGTCCCCTCGGGATCCCGCCGAGGCTCATCGGGCTGCCACGCCGCTCGAGCTGTTCTTCGATCTGACCAGCGAAGCTCGAAGCGACTCTCCGCCAGCCTGAGGCGATACTGGGAGTCGTGTCCAACTCCGCGCCTGGCGCAGACCGCGCAGCAGCACTCGTCGAGGCGGTTCGCGACGATCCCAGGGGGCGGCTGGTGCTGTGTGCCCGCACATACGAGGACCCCGCGGTTCGGTCTACGCGGCATCTTCGGTTTCGCCGGGCGGCGCTGTCGTTTATGAGGTGGCAGGTCGGTCGCGGCGTGTTGGCGTCACTCGACGCTGAGGTCCCCGGAAGTCGCTGGTGGCGCGCGGTCAACGAGCGGCTCCTGCGTGACGGCTGCGAGATGGTCGCGCGCAGCGGTGGGCTGGGCGGTGGGCCGTCCTCTGCGACGGTCGAGCTGTGGATGAGGTTCCTCGCCGATCCGACCGCGCGCAGCTGGTACAGGGCGCACAACGCGAGCATTGTCGCGGCGTATCTCGACCATCGCGATCTCGCCGAGCAAGAGGGCGCGGTGGAGCGTTTCTTCATGAACGTGGTCCTCTTGCGCGTGCTGTACGCGCACTCGCTTGTCGCAGCCCCGCGGCTGTCGCTCGGGCGCTTCGCGCCACTCGGCAGGCTGCTTGGAGATCCACGCCTGGGGATGGCCGGCGCGTTCCTGTCGCTGTCTCGCATCCTGCCCGAGCGCTACCCGGTGATCGATGACCTGCACACCTACGTCAACGCCGAGAACAGCCTCGGGCGTCTGCTCGATTACGGCGTGATTCTGCCCCGACTCCAGTCGCTTTACGAATGGTCCGCCGAGGATCTCGGCCAGCCCGCGCTCGTGCACCTGGTGCGCGAAGGAACTCCGAGCTACGTTGCTCCACCCGAGGCGGCCCGGTTTTGGCGCCCTGTCCCGGCTCCAGTGACGGTGCGCCTGCTGTCGCGAGTCACCAGGCCCTTGCCGGGACGCTACGATTCGGGCTTCGTGCCGACGTAGCTCAGCTGGTAGAGCACCTCCATGGTAAGGAGGGGGTCTCGGGTTCGAGTCCCGACGTCGGCTTGCCCAAAAACCGCATAGTCAAGCGGTCAAACAGCCAGGCGCATGGCCGGGGTGCTACCCCTCGCCAGGTGGCGCTGATGCGCTGCCACGTCGCGGACGATGTTCTCCAGGGAGCGGCTCGGGCGCCAGCCGATGAGCGCCTGCACCTTCGTGATGTCGGGCACGCGGCGGTACATGTCCTCGAAGCCCTCGCCATAGGCCTCGTCGTATGAGGTCAGGGAGATATCCGAGCCAGATCCCGTCACCTCGATGATCCGCTGAGCCAGATCGAGAACCGAGATCTCGTTGGTCGCGCCGACGTTGAACACGTTTCCGTAGGCGCTCTCTTCGGTCATCAGCCTGAACAGTGCCTGGACGACGTCGGCGACGTGGCAGAAGCAGCGGGTCTGACGACCGTCGCCGTAGACGGTCAACGGCTCGCCGGCGAGCGCCTGGCCCACGAGCCTCGGGACGACCATTCCATAGCGCCCGGTCTGCCGCGGGCCGACGGTGTTGAACAGGCGCACGACGATCGTCGGAAGCGCCCGCTCGCGCCAGTAGGCCATCGCCAGAAACTCGTCGATGGCCTTCGAGCAGGCGTAGGCCCAGCGTCCCTTGTCGGTGGCCCCCATCTGCATGTCGCCGTCCTCTTTGAACGGAAGCGCCTGGCTCTTGCCGTAGACCTCGCTGGTGGAGGCGATCAGGACGGGCTTCTTCTTCTTGTTGGCGTGCGCCAGCACGACCTCGGTGCAGTGGACGTTGGTCTCGATCGCTCGCACGGGGCTGTTGACGACGAGCTCGACCCCGACAGCGGCGGCCAGGTGCACGACGATGTCGGACTCGTCGACGAGCTCGGCGACCACGGCGTGGCTGTCGGCGGAGCCGACCGTGTATTGGAAGCGAGGATCGCCCTTCAAATGGCGGATGTTCTCGATGCCGCCGGTCGAGAGGTCGTCGAGCACGTGCACCGAGTGGTCGTGCTCGATCAGCAGATCGCTCAGATGCGAGCCGATGAAGCCGGCTCCGCCGGTGATCAGGAACCGCATCTAACGTTTGCCGATCGTGCCGGGTCCGGTGAGGTGACGGGAACGTCTGAGCATCGCTCCTCCGAGCCCGCCGAGGATCAGGATGGCAACGCCTCCGGCCAGGAGGGCAAGCAGCGATCCGCTGTCCCCTGAGGCGCGGGAGCTGGAGGCAAGCACCGAGGAGGGGAGCGATTCCCGACTCGCGATTCTCGTCGAGCTCGGTTTCGACGCAGACCCCGGTCCCGAAGCGTTGGCGGCAGCCGACGTCCTGCGTGTGCCCGAATGCGACGATCCTCCGGGTCCCCGCGGCCCGATGCCAGCACCGAACAGGGGCGTTGACGAGCTGTCGCTCGAGCCTTCGGCGCCTATTTGCCGGGCCTGGCTCAAAGGGATCACGTACTCCTTGGCGGCGGGCGAGCCGGGGTCTACGTGAACGCCGGGTTCCAGGCCCGTGTCGGCCCGCGTAGCGGACGGTGAGAGCGCCACCAAGGTCACGGCAAGGACTCCGCCAAGTGAGGCTGCTGCGCGCACGGTTTCGGAAGACTACGCCTCTAGTGCTCGAGGGCGCCGCCAGGGTCGCGTGCTGCCGCAAGAATCGATTCATCCCGCGGATTGAGATTGTGGGCGTGGTCGTAGTCCCACGTCGCCTCCGCGAACCTCCGCTCGCGTACGGCGAGGTCTCCGAGCAGCACCCAGGTCACGAAGTTGCGCGGTTCGTGCGCCAGGGCATCTTCGAGTGCTGACGTCGCCTGCGCGGCCTGATCGAAGCGAGCGAGGGCCGCGGACTTGATGTAGTAGCTCTGGACCGAGTCCGAGTCGATGTCGAGGGAGCGATCTATCTCCTTCAGCGCTGACGCCGGCCGGTCATCGAGCAGGCTCTGTGCGCGGGAACGGTAGTAATCGGCGAGGCCCTGGCGGGCGAGGCTGGCGCCAGCGACGACGAGCGTCACGAGCAGCGCGGAGGCGCCCAGCGCCATGGCAGGCCTCGCTATGGGCGAGCGTCGCTCCTCGATACGGCCGACGCCGTCCGCGGGCCGGGATACGCGACGGCGCGGACGCACGAAGACCGCCAGGCCGGCGAGCGCGATTGCGGTGAGTCCCGGAAGCAGCTGCATCCAGTCGACGCTCGTCTGCACCAGCCAGGCCACGAAAGCGCCAACGCTGGCAACGAGCAGCGCCTTGGACAGCGAGGAGCTCGCAGCCTCCCGGCGCATGCGGACCGCCCCCCACGCGACGCCGGCGATCAACGCGGCGAGCAGGAGCGCGCCAACGAGGCCGAGCTCTGAGAGCGCCTGCAGCTCGATGGAGTGCGGCTGGTCGATGTCCTCGGTCGTGGCGCGCTGTTCGTAGTATGGCCTGGAGTAATTGCCAGCTCCCACGCCCAGCACGGGGTTCGCCTGCCACACGCGCCAGGCGATGCGCCAGTAGTCATAGCGGTTGCCCCCTCCGGACAGCAGCCTCGAATGGCTGAGGGACGAGGACGGGGAGCCGCTGGTGCCAGGTTCGGCGAGATGTGTGAACGCGTGCCACTGGGTGCGCACCTCGCGCTCGATGCGGTTGACGGAGCCGACTGCCAGCACGAGCGCCACCAGGACGGGCACAAGCAGCAGCCACGATCCGGCTCTGCGAGCCCGGGACGCCAACCCGGGCTGAGCGGCGAGAAGCCCCCAGGCGAACGTGAGCGTTGCCCACGCGCCGGCCGCCGCGAGCGCCGCCAGCAATGCTGCGCGCCCAGCGGCATGACCGGCGGCAGGCGGTATCGGCCCGGAGGCGTGCCGTTCGTAGATGTGCAGAAGATCGGGCGCCGCGACGGCGACCGCGCCGGCCACGACCAGCAGGGCATACATCCGCCGCGCGCGGCCGGGAACGAGCGCGACGACCACGATCAGCGCCCCGAGCATCGCCAGCGCCGTGCCACGCGACTGCGACAGGAGCGCCAGGCAGGCCATCAGCGCGGCCAGCCCCGCCCCCGGCCCGGCGAGCAGCGCGCGGCGCGACTCGCCGGCGGCGATGCTGAGCCAGAACCCCATCACGAACAGGCAGCCCTCGCCGTTGATGTAGCCAAGCGGCACGTTGAGGCGTCCACCGAGAAAAAGCGCCGCCGGGTCCGAGCCGAGCAGGCGCGCGAGCACCGAGACCGCCACGGCCGCGACCCCGAACCCTGCTGCTCCAAGCAGCACCGCCGAGCGACGATCGCTGCGCAGCAGGACGAGCAAGACCAGCAGCAGCGCCCCGTAGGCGAGCCAGCGGTTGCCGCTCACGACGGCGTTCTCCACCGATTCCGCCCAGGCGGTTGAGCTCAGGGACCAGATCCCCAGTCCGAACAGGCCTCCGAGCGCCAGCGCCGCGGGAGCGCTGGGGCGCACCGGACGCGCCACCGCCCCGACCGCCGCGGCAGCCACCAGGCCGAGGCCGATGGGGACCCACAGGGACGTGGCGTAGTAGGCGAAGAAGAACGGGCTGAGCCCCGCCCCGAGACCCAGAACCGCCAGTAGGATCGCTCCGGCCGGCAAGGCTCCCCTGCCGCTTGACGCACGAGTGAGAGCGTCGGCCCGCGCCCCGAGCTCCTCGACTGTCTGATTCTCCAGGACGACGATCGCGCTGGCGGCCGCGAGCAGGTAGAGGACGGCGCAGACCACGATGAACGAAGCCCCGCCCTCCAGCGCCAGCACGGCCACGACCGAGACGACGGCCTGGAGTGCCCCGAGGGCGAGCGCCACCGCACGCGCGCTCGGTAGGAACCTGCGGACGCGGTGCGTGAGGTGGTCCTGTCCACCGGTGAGGATCGACACTCCCCTGCGCCGCCGCGAGACGATCACTAGGCTCGTGTCCAGCGCCGGAATCCCGACGAGCAGGAGCGCCACGAGCAGCGACTCCCAGGCGACCGTCGAGGTGCCCGCCGCGACCATCACCAGCACGGCCGCCGCGAAGCCCATCGGCATGCTGCCGCCGTCCCCCAGGAAGATGCGCGCCGGGAGGCAGATATTGCGCGGGAGGAAGCCGATGCAGGCGCCGCCCAGCGAGGCGGCGCCGACCGCCAACCACACGTCGCCCCGTACCACGCCGATCAGTGAAGCCCCGACCGACACAGCCAAGGCCATCGTGCTGGCCGCGCCATCCATGTTGTCAAAGAGGTTGAAGGCGTTGACGACCCCCAGCACCCACAGGCATGTCAACGACAAGTCGACGGGCCACCCGGCGTGCAGGTGCCACCCGAGTCCGACCGCCCACACGAGCCCCGCTAGCCCGAGCTCAACGCACACGCGCAGCAAGGGCGATAGCGTTCTACGGTCATCGATCGTGCCCACCAGCCACAGCAGCGCCACGCCGCCGACGAGCGGGACGGTCTTGCGCCAGTCACCAGCGGCCATGAGTACCGCGACGGCGAAGCCAGCCATCACCGCCGCTCCGCCCAGGTAGGGGGTGGGTCGCTCGTGATCCTTGTAGCCGACAGGCGCGTCGTAGAACTGGAGGCGCCCGGCTACGCGGATAGCGTAGGGCGTCGCTGCGTAGACGACCCCCGCAGCGACGAGCAGGCTGGCTACCAGGCGCTCAGCGAGAACCAACGGGACTCGCGTTCACACGACGAAGCCCGCGCACGTGCCGATCGGGAGGGTGGAGTTCAGTGTAATGAAAAGATACGGCAAAATGGTATTGCTAGCATGGCCCGAGCGGCCCTGCTCAAATATACGCATGTCCACGCCTGACCTCGATAACACTAGCGTTCCGCTGCCCAATCTGGCAGAGTCATATTGGCGGCTCGTCGAGGTTCGAACGCGGTTTCCCGGCGCACCGCTCACCCGGATCTCACCCGATTGGCGAGAGAAGCCCGTTCCCGGGGGCCCGGCTGCGCGACTCTTCGCCAGGCACATGGCGGGGATCGGCACGGTGCTCGACGTGGGCGCGGGCGATCGGTACTGGTCCGATGTGCTTCGCCGGATGGGCATCGGCACGGATTATCGCTCAGCCGACGTCGAGACCGGCCACGAGCACGACTACGGCGATTTCCTCGCGGTCGAAGACAAGTTCGACGCGGTCCTAATGCTCGAGCTGATTGAGCACCTTCCCCTAGAGCTGGGGCTGGCTTTCATCGAGCATGCGGTTGAGCTGCTGAACCCGGGCGGGACGCTCGTGATCGGCACTCCAAACGCGCACCACCCCAACTGGGTGTGGAGCAGCTGCCTGACACACATCCGGCCATGGCCCGTGCAGGATCTATGGGCCGTATGCCAGCTCAGCGGCCTGACACGCGTCGAGGCCTACCGTCAGATGCTCGTCACGCCTCGCCGCCGTCCGCTGCTCCCCGTACAGCTTGGCCTGTCCAAGCTGCTCGGCCTCGATCCGGCCCACGGGGTCATGGTGTTCGCGCACAAGCCCCCGCTGTCATAGCTCGTGGCGTGGCTTTCCGAGAAGGCGGTTCGCCGCGTACGGCTCTCCTACAGAGCTCATATCGCCAATCACGTCGACCTCCTGATGGCGGTCAGCGACGATGCCGGCTTTCGCCGAGCTTGGCTGAAGGTCAGTCCTGAGCTCAAGTGGAACCAACGACCGAGCGCCCGGCGTCTGTGGCAACTCGCCCTGCTGGCACGTCCGGGTACGATCGTGGAGATCGGCTCGTTCCTCGGCAACAGCACGATCTACCTCGCGCTGGCAGGTGGAGAGGTGCATGCGGTGGATCCACACACACCCCAGTCCCTGGTGCAGGTGCCGACCGCTGTGGGCGCACTTGGATCGCGGTCCGAGCGACTGTCTGCGGAGGCGACGGGTCCAAGCGAGACCTTCTTGCGGAACCTCGAGCGGTTCGGCGTCCGTGAGCGTGTCGTATACCATCGCGCGCCGTCCGTCGAGGCCGCCGCATCGTGGAGCGCGGGCGCGATTCGACTCCTTTATATAGACGGATTGCACACCTACGAGGCGGTGCTGCAGGACTATCGGGCCTGGAGGCCGTTCCTGGCCGAGCAACACGTCGTTCTCTTCGACGACTACCTATGGGCTGAGGTGCAACATGCCGTAGACGAGCTTCGTTCGCAGGGCGAGTCCCGCTTCTCGTATGTACGCGGCGGCCAGGCGATCTTCTCGACGGCAAGGCTTCCGACACGGGTCATAGGCCTGCCGTGAGAGAGCGGACCGTCAGCCGACGACCTCGCGGTACACGTCGATGGTCATGCGAGCGACCTGCTCCCAGCTAAACGCAGATGCGCGTCGCTGGCCGGCCGCGCGCAGCGACGATCTAAGCGTATCGCTGGCGATCAGGCGCCCGAGCGCCTCGGCCAGCTCCTCGACATCGCCGGTGGAAACCAGCAGCGCCGCGCCGCCGGCGACCTCCTGGGTGCTTCCGGCCCTCGTCGCGACCACCGGCGTGCCGCTTGCGAACGCCTCCACGATCGGGAAGCCAAATCCCTCCATGTCGGTCGGGTAGGCGACCACCCAGGCCTTCCGATACCAGCCGGCAAGCTCGTGGTCGCTCAAGTAGCCGCAAAACGTGACCTGTTTCGCCAGGCGACGTTTGGCCAGCTCGACCAGAACCGGAGGCGGCTGTCCAGAGAGGACGAGTTGAACGGACGGCGCGTCTGTGCGTATTCGCGCGACCGCCTCGATCAGGTCGGGAACCCGCTTGCGGGCATCGAACCCCCCGGTGTAGAGAATCGTCGGCTCGACCGTTCGC
>Ga0302324_100017536_pt1 | contig 14187 bp, 9 predicted proteins | sample Palsa_T0_1_FD_201949 | JGI IMG/M metagenome (GOLD analysis project Ga0302324, IMG submission 201949) | Peat permafrost microbial communities from Stordalen Mire near Abisko, Sweden - Palsa_T0_1 | ecosystem: Environmental > Terrestrial > Soil > Palsa > Peat permafrost | place: Sweden: Abisko... | reverse complement strand
CCATCCGCGCATTGAATTCTGGTCTGTATGAACAGGGTATTTCCTTCGCTGCTGGCGACGGTAATCCTTTTCTGAAAGAACACGCTAACCTTGCGCAGGCCGTCAGCCGTTGCGACCATTCACGCAGCGGCGCATCCTTTTAATTGGTGTAGCCTATGACGAATCCACAGGAGTTCGCGAAATGGGAGTGACGGCGACTTTTGATCTTGCGGCGTTGGCGAAGACTTTTCCTGAGTCAGCCACAACGATGCTTCTTGATATGCGACTTACTGACGAAGCTGCAGCCAGTTCGCGGCTCTTCCGAATCTACGAGCCAGTCCCGCTGCACTATCACCGGGGATGCGATGAGTATCTCCTGGTCATCTCAGGCAGAGCAGTGGCGACGATTGGCGACAACGCGCCGCAGGAAGTGGGCCCTGGGCAGCTGGTATTCTTCCGGCGCGGCGTGGTTCATGGTTTTCGAGAGATATTTGAGCATCCGCTGGTGGTGTTTGCCGTCGATACGCCGCGGCGAGACCCGGCAGATGTGACCTTTGTGGATCCGGGCAGCGGGACAGTGGAGAGTTTTCTTCGGACGGTGAAGGAGTACTGAACCGCTGTCCGCTTGGCTATCTGGCTATTCTCGCTGGCCGCGCCCGTGCACGGCTCAGGCCCCCGAGCCTCCTCGCGGCTTGCGGCTGACTGCTTTTCGCAAACCGATTGCCTTGTCACGGAGAGGCACAAGGGAATGCCCGCAGCCAGAACCGCTATTGGCGAAACACGCATCCTACCTTTGCAGGTTGGGCACAAATTCCACGTATCTGCCAGCTTTCGGCCGCCTTTACAATCGAGTTGGAGACAACCATGCCATACAGCCTGCGGGCTCTCCTCAATGACGAGCCGGGCAGCACCAGAGCGAAGATAATTGCCGTTTACGGCATCCTGCTGGTGTTCAATGCGGCGGCTTGGTGTTGGGCAGTTATTGCGTTTCGCCATTTCCCGGTGCTTCTGGGCACGGCATTTCTGGCCTACAGTTTCGGTCTTCGCCACGCGGTGGATGCGGACCACATTGCCGCAATCGATAATGTCACGCGTAAGTTGATGCAGGAAGGAAAGCACCCTGTCGCGGTCGGCTTCATGTTTTCGCTTGGGCATTCGACGATCGTGGTGCTCGGGTCTCTGTTGATTGCAGCGACGGCGTTGGCTCTGCAGCACCGCATCGATGCCTGGAAGGAGATTGGCGGAGTAATCGGCACGCTGGTGTCCGCCTTATTTCTGATTGGCATTGCGATGGTCAATCTTCTCGTGCTTCGCTCCGTCTACCGCGCATTTACACGGGTGCGCCACGGGCAGCCATATGTTGAAGAAGATCTGGATATGCTGCTGGGCAATGGCAGCATTCTAGCGCGCTTGCTAAGGCCCATGTTCGCGATGATTCGCGCGAGTTGGCATATGTACCCCCTTGGCATGCTATTCGGTCTTGGCTTCGATACGGCCACTGAGATTGGCTTGCTGGGCATATCGGCTGCCGAAGCTTCCAAAGGGCTATCGCTCTGGTCGATACTCGTATTTCCGGCGCTCTTTGCTGCCGGCATGTCGCTGATCGACACCACGGACAACATCTTGATGCTGGGAGCTTACGGCTGGGCCTTCGTGAAGCCGGTGCGCAAGCTCTACTACAACATGACGATTACCTTCGTCTCGGTTGTGGTCGCCTTGGCAGTCGGAGGCATTGAGGCCCTGGGCCTGCTCGCCGGACACTTCCAACTCAAAGGCACCATGTGGGAGCTGGTGAGCAAGCTGAATGCCAGCTTCGGGCTGCTTGGCTACGGGATCATCGCGCTGTTTGCCCTAAGCTGGATCGCATCTATTGCGATCTATAAGTGGCGTCGCTTCGATGAACTGGAGATGATTCCAGTGCCGGGTCCGCAAAGGCTGAACTAACCAGAGCCTGAGCTAATCTGTTCAGCTTCGGTAAACACCGAGATGCCTAAGGATGCTTGTCCTTTCTGCCGGTCAGCACGCCCGAAGAATAGTAGAAGTCGTTGTATTTCGGGGAGGCTTGGACTGGATCTGTTGCAACGGCTGAGCCGAGGACCGCGCCTTTACGCGTCAACGTGAGAGATGGAGCCTTCCCTGCCCGCAGCGGAGTGTGCACATCCGTGCTTCCTCTTTGAAGGTGAATAATCCGGGAATAATCGCCTGTCCTGATGCTGAGGTCGGCTGGGGCAATCAGATTGGCTGTGATGTACAGATCATCGGCAACGGGACCATATTTGCGCGTGACCGGAGGAGTTCCTGCATCGAAGCTATTCGGCTGGGTGCGATAGAAATAGTAGATCGTATCTTGTTTAATGGCCGGCTCCACGCCACTCTTGTACCATTCGATGAAGAAGCGAAGCAGAGCTGTTGCCGCCGCATGGCTGTGAAAGTAGCCGAGCGTATCTCGCGGCACGCCAGTGGAATCGAGGAAGTTGGCTCCGGGATATTTGTTGGGATCGTCGATCGGGCTGACGTACGTGCCTTCTATGAAGTCGTTCCAGGTGATCACTTCTACCCACTCCGGATGACTGACGTGGATGGCGTCCATCCACATGGCTCTCATGCCGGCAGCGCCGCTGTACTCGTAGTAACGATTGGCATTGGCTCCCCAGAACTGCAGGCAGACGGGCGCCATGAAGAGTTTGTTTCCGCTGTGCAGGACGGCGGCATAGCTGTCGCTGGAGGGAAGCTGATCCGATTCGCTGCCGGAGCCGGGAACTCCGGCGATACCCCAGTAAAACGCGCCGTCAATCAGCGGCCGCCAGGTGTCGACGCCCTGCTGGATGGCTGCCCTTGAAGGCAGTTCCCCACCCCAGAAGAAGGCGGGGACGAGAAAGATCGGAAGAGGAGCATTGCTGGGCGCTTCGCTAACAGGATTTAATGCGGTCGGTTCAGCTTGCGTCGAGGGATGAGTGCCGAGAGCGAGGTCGTCGCGGATCTGCCGCCAGGCCGAGACGCCCAACTTGTCTCCGGCAAAGGTTGTGAGCACGAATCGGCCCTGGCGGCGGAAGTAAACCTCGGCATAGCGGGGATTGCCGGCGAAGCGGCGCATCATGTCCTCGACGTCGTCGACGCCATTGCCGCAGCACATGTCTGCGGAGAACATAAGATGAAAGCCGCTGTGAAGGCGCAACGCGGCTTCAAACATCTGCGCCGCGTAGCGAATGTAGTAGGTCTGGTGCAGCCAGCCGCCGGCATTCAGAGCGAACCCGTCGATGCCGGCCGACTGCGCCTCGCGGATCTCTCGTTCATAGGAGGCAATCTTCAACTCCTGCGTGGGATCGGAATCGCCCTGATAGTCCTGATTAGTGAGCATGTAGTGCGCAAAGACCATGCGCTGGGCCGGAGCGGCGGTTGCTGTCAAGAGGACCACGCATGACAGGATGAAGTCCCGCGCAACGAAGACGAAGATAGGGGGCATGAACTTCATCCACGCGCCTCCACGCCGATGCAGGATATCAGTATTATCCATGTGCAAGCGGTCACTGGAGGTTCAGCACTGTTCCGTTGCCGGAGTCCGGTATGGTCAATTCGAAATGCTTGTCTTATACCGCCCCGCAGGATGTAGGATCCTTGATTTGTCTTTCCGGGAAGGCGACTGTCCGGCAAACAAAGCCTCCATGAGACTGCTGGACGAGGAGCACGGAGGATGCCGTGCCCTTTCATGTGCCCATTCGTAGTGGAGACTTCTTAGAAGTTGAACTTCGCCGAGACCTCCAAAAGCCGCCGGCCAAGCTTTAGTGGAGCAGATCCAAAGCCTTCCGAAGGGTTATAGGTTGCCGTGGTCGGCGATCCGTTTACCGACGTGTCGCTCAACTGCAGCGTTGTCTGCGATGCATAGCCCGTGCCGAAGCTGTTCAGCGGATGGTTAAGGAAATTGAACGCCGCTATGCGAAGCCGCAGGTTACGGCCTTCTCCCATTGCGAAACCTCTCTCCAACGTGAGGTCGGAATCGAAGAATGCCGGGCCATGAGCATATGGCTCGATGTACTGGCCATTCGTTCCAATTGCGGGAAGTGCGAAGCATGACGGATTGAGGTACTGATGCGACCCGAGATGCGATCGTGGGTTGCACGTGAGCAGAGGCTGCAGGTTGACATCCGGCGTGCCGAGGATCGACTGCGATTCAACAGGATATGCGTTGACGCCCTGCCCGATATTGCCTTGCACATAATAGCCAGGCGAAGCGCTTACGCCAGTCTGCATATTGGGTCCGCTCTGAATATTGGTAATGCCCGAGATGAGCCAGTTGTTGATAAAACCACCCACCAGACGGTCCGATGAAAACTTGCCTGTTTGGTACGAGTAGCTCAGGTTGAGAACCTGGGTACGATCGAAATTCAGCGGACCATAGTTGTTTGCGAGGTTGAATGGGTCGATGCCGGCGGTCCAGTTGAAGTCCGCCGAGGAACCGAGAATGCCGAGCGCTTTGGAGAAGGAGTAGTTAGCGTTGAAGTTCAGGTGGCCGACGCGTTTGATCGCCTCGATCTGCAGCCCGTTGTAGTTGGCATAGGTGTTATGCCGAGGTTCCAGAATCTGGCTGTAGTTGGGATATGGCCGCGCCTTCTGGACGGCCTTGTCGCCGGTGTAGTTGTAAATGTTGTCGAGGCTCGCAGCCTGCACCGGTGTGCAGCCTGTCGGGTTGCATGCATTGTAGCCAGCAGCCGCGTCGATCTTCGCCGCCGCCGTAGCCGTGAACAGGGTTCCGACCGGGATCGCATTCACGTTGTCCAGCACGACGGCCTGCGTAGTGCCGTTGTCCATCAGCGAGTTGCTGTTGTTGCCGACAAACGATGCCTGCAGTATCCAGTTGCCCGGCATCTGCCGCGCAATGCTCAGGCTGTAGTTGTTGGTCACGGGCTCTTTGTTGTCGGTGGGGTCGAGTCCATAGATGGTTGATGGCGAAATATAGGTCTCAGTGCTTCCTGGCCCGGTATTGCCGTAGGTGCTCGGATTGAGATGGAGTGTGTTGACGCCTTCCAGCGTGTTGTCTCCAAAACCCTCCAGGTCGGTGTAGCGCACGTTTTCAGCCTCTGCAAACTCGCTGGTTACATCCGTGACCGAATCGTGGAAGCGGTAGATGCCGAAACCGCCACGCACGACCGTCTTGCCATCCTTGAAGACATCCCAGGAGAAGCCAACCCGTGGCTCAAAGTAAATCGGCGGTGTACCCACACCTGAATTTGGAATGGATGGGGTGTTCCCATGCCAGGTGACGCCGGGCAAAGGATTCGTCGTCGCGTTATACGTGGAAGTGTAGAGGTCGGAGTTCCAAATGGCGGCGCCGATGCCATGCGCATCCTGCCATGAGCCGAGCTTGGAAACGCGGGCGCCAAAGGTGACGACCAGGTTTGGGACCACATGCCAGGTATCCTGCCCATAAAAATCCGTGTTCCAGAAGTACAGATTCGTATACGGATTGAAGTTCTGCTGATGCCAGTCCTGGATCTGCCCTTCGAAGAAGTTTGCCAAGGCGTTGCCGCTGTTGAAGTGTGGATTGCCATATGCGGGCGAGCCGTCGGGGTAGGTTCCGTTGTAATCGGCAAAATAAGAGCCGGCAGATCCATAGTAGTAGTCCTGGATGATGCCGTTTGTGGAGGGGTTTGTGGCGGTCTGGTTGTTGGTCGTACGCTGACTGAAGATACCTACTTTGACCGTGTGCTTGCCCCACACCTTGGTCAAGTTGTCGCCAAAGTTGGGCTGCAGCTTCTTCAACTCCAACGGGTTGAGGGAGTAGTCGGGCCACAGACCCAGCGGCAGGCCGCCATAGGTCGTATACGTTCCAAGCTGCGGATACTGTGTGTCGTTATTGTTGAAGGCGCCGTTGTAGGGATAATTGAACGCGCTCTTCTGTAGCGCGGCGATCTCTCTGGCGTCAAACGACTCGACGAAGGATGCGAGGGTTGCGTAGAGTTCGTTGGTCAGCGTGGGCGTAAGCACAGTGACGTAATTCGCCGCCGCGCTGTGCACCCAGGTGTCGTTGTTGACGCCGTAGCCGGGCGTGTTCACTTCCCCCATCACGCTCGTGGGCTCGTAGTACGGGACCAGCGGCTCACCCTGCTTGCCCTTTTCAAAGCTGTAACGCCCAAAGAGCAAGTTGCGCGGGCTGATGTTGTAATCGACACGGCCGACAAATTGGCTAACATTGTTGTTCACCAGGTCAAGACTGTCGTAGTTGAAGCCATCTGTCCCCGTCTGAGCCCGAGTTGGAAGCGGCAGTGTGTTGTTGACCAGCGCCATAGCGCCTGGGTTCAAAAACGCGGCGATGTTACCGTTGCTCAGCGTTGAGTCGTTGTCTCCCACGGTTGGCGGCGTGTTGAAGGTGCCGTAGTTGCCGTTGGTTATGTTTGGGCCCAGGAAGGCTGCAAGGGCCCCTGCGCTGAAGTCGCCAGTGCGCATCGCGGCCGTTGGCACCAGCGCATGGATGATTGCGCTGCCGGAACTGCCGTAGGCGTAGACATTGCGTTGCGCGTCATATTCAGAGCCCGCGAAGAATGTCAGTTTCCGGGTGTGGGGAATCGGCCCGTTCACGGTTCCACCGGGATACACAAAGCGGTCGTCAGGCCGCGCGATCCCGTTGTACTTCGCCAGCCAGTCGTTGGAGTTGAGCTGGTAGGTCCGAGCGTAGGTATAAAGCGAGCCGTGGTAGTGGTTTGTGCCCGACTTGGTAACGCCGGTGATGACTACGGGTCCGTTCGACTGGTCGGCGCCGAAGTTCGACGTCTGCACCTGCACTTCGCTGACGAACGAGTCGTTGATGTTCTGCAGGTTCGCGCCGAAGTTGCCGGCGTCGGTCAGGTTCGCGCCATCCAGTTTCAGGGTGATGCCAGCCACCGGCGCGCCATTGGAAGCGTAGGGCGTCGGCTGTCCCACCTGGACCTGCGAAAAATCTGGCGCGGCATTGGTAGATCCCAGGCTGCGGATTGCGAATCCGGGCAGAGTCCTCTGTAACTCGGTCGCGTCGCGGCCAACTATCGAAAGCCGTTCGAGATCGTTCGCAGAGATGGTCGAGCTCAACTGGCCGTTATCCAGGGGCAAGCCGCCAACGCTCTCCTCCACAGTAACCGTCTGCGAGGCAGAACCCAGAGTTAGGTGAATGTCCGGAATCGACTTATTGTCGTCGGGATCGAGATGGATCGGGCTCTGGGCAAAACTCTCGAATCCGCTTCGGGAGATAGTCAGGCTGTAATCGCCGCTCGGAATCGCCGAAAAATTGAACACCCCCGCACCGTTGCTGGTTGTCGTGCGATCGGAACCATTCTGCAGATTGTGCAAGGTGACCGTTGCGCCGGGAATGAGCGCGCCGCTGGGATCCGTCACTAAACCACCGAGGCTTGCGCTTCCCACCTGCCCCCGCAGGAGCGTGGCAGGCAGGAGAATAGCTGCGAATAGGAAGACCAGGCAGAGATCCATCTGGGTCCGACGTCTTGCTCGTATCATCGAATTGCCTCCAGTCCCGTAAGTCCTGGACGCTGAGGTTTTCAGCACGCCGGATGCAGGACAAATTGAATCGAATGGTTTGTAGCGACATGAAATCTACACATGCAAAGTGCCTTGCGGCAAACTCCCGTTCTTATCCGTAAAGACTTACCGTAAGTACCGCGATTGACCGAAGGGGTGCCCCTAATTATCTATGGAGCGTGCTGTTTTGTGGTGGGGGGTATAATTCTCGGTGCAGGAGACCCGCCGCAGTGAGTTCCGCCACCAGTCCCCACGAGATATTTTCCGAGGAAGAGAAGCTCGCTGTGGAAGCGCAGGTGGAGCGTCTGCTGGCTACGCCGTTCTTTAACCACAGCCGTCGATTCCCTTCCTTTCTGCGTTTCGTGGTCGAGCAGAAGCTCTCCGGAAATTCCGATAATTTGAAAGAGCGGACGCTGGGGATCGAAATCTTCGGCAAATCGCCGGGCTACGATACGGCGAACGACCCGATTGTTCGCGTAACCGCGGCGGAGATCCGCAAGCGCATCGCCCAGTACTACCAGGAGCCGGGCCACCAGGGGGAGTTACGGCTTTCATTGCCGCCTGGCAGCTATATCCCACAGTTCTACCTATCTCCGGCGGAAGTGGGGCCCGAAATTGAGCCAGACCTCTCAGGACTCAACGCATCGACGATTCCAACTGGCGAGAGGTCGGATTTCCGTTTGCACTGGATCAGGTTGCGCTGGCTATTCGCGGCCGTGGGCAGCCTGCTGCTGGTCGCCATAGTCTCCTTCCTGGTGTGGCGTCAGACTGGCGTTTCCGCTTTTGGCGAGTTTTGGAACCCTATTCTGAGTTCGAATGAGGCGGTGCTCTTTTGTCTTGCTGATCAGACGCAGTACACGGCCATCTCGCTGCGGGATGCGGAAGACCCGACCCGGCAGGTGGTGTTAAACGAGGAAGTGACTGCCGTTGTCATTGATGACCTTAGCACGATCACGAAAGTCGCGGGCGTCCTCCGGTCTGCCGGAAAGCGCTACACAGTACGCGGCGAGGGCAAAACCAGCTTGATGGACCTGCGCAATGGACCATCGGTCATTCTTGGCGCTTTTGACAATGCCTGGACACTGCGCCTGTTGCGACCGCTTCGCTACCATTTTGCCAACAATCCGGAGATGACCGTTTTCAGCATCGTCGATTCCTCCGCGCCGGGGAAATCGCGCTGGGTTGTCGACCGCGCTCAGCAGATTGCAACCGGAATTTATAAGGATTACGCGATCGTGGCGCGCTTTACCGACGCCACGACTGGCAAGCCTGCGCTGATCGCAGCCGGAATAGGTCGCGGCGGAACAAATGCCGCCGGAGAGTTCCTCACCAACCCGGATCTGTTGCAAATCGTTCGCAACCAAAAACCTTCCCCGGGGATGAAGAATGTTGAAGTCGTTCTGAGCACACAAATCATTGGCGGAGAGCCGGGAACGCCAAAGGTCGAAGCAGTCTACTACTGGTGACCATTCCGGTCATCGTGTCAGCGCAAATCGAGAGATTCTTGAGAAGGGCTAAGTAAGACTGGCTGGCCGAGTGGGTATGCGTACCCTAAATCGGCGACTATCGGCTGTGGTGGTTCAAAGGCTACAATCCGGGTCCGGACGTGAACTGTCTGATAGCAGGACAGAGAGACCTCACGTTGAAGATTCCCTCGGACAAGGTGAAGCCATGGCGGTCCACTCGAAGGAAGAAGTTTTCTCAAAGATTCGTGACCACGCGTACGCAACCAACTTCCTGCCACATGCTCTTCCCAAATACAAATTCCCGAAGCAGGAAGCCGATCCGAAGGCTGTGTATCAGCTGGTTCATGATGAACTGCTTTTGGACGGGAACTCTCGTCAGAACCTTGCGACGTTCTGTCAGACATGGGTTGAGCCGGAAGTCCGCAAGCTGATGGACGAGTGTATCGATAAAAATCTGATCGACAAAGATGAGTATCCGCAGATGGCGGAGATCGAGTCGCGCTGTGTCCACATGCTTGCGGATCTTTGGAATTCTCCAGACGCCGCAAACACCCAGGGCTGCTCTACGACTGGGTCGAGTGAGGCGGCCATGTTGAGCGGACTTGCGATGCGGTCGCGATGGGAGAAGCGGCGCCGGGAAGCGGGTCTGTCGACGGCAAAACCAAACCTGATTTGCGGTCCGGTTCATGCATGCTGGCCACGATTTTCGCGTTACTTCAATGTAGAGCTTCGCCAGGTTCCGTGCGAGGGACGCAGGTTATTGCTGTCGCCCACAGAAATCCTCAAGCGCTGCGATGAAAATACGATCGGAGTGGTGCCAACGCTGGGAGTCACCTACACGCTTCAGTACGAGCCGGTGCAGGAGATCGCGATGGTGCTCGATGACCTGGAAGAGGAGCGTGGGTTGGATATACCGATCCACGTGGACGCGGCCAGCGGTGGTTTTATTGCGCCCTTCATTCATCCTTCCCTGCCATGGGATTTTCGGATTCCCCGTGTGAGGTCGATTAATGCCTCCGGGCACAAGTTCGGACTGGCGCCGCTGGGGTGCGGCTGGGCGATCTGGCGGTCGGCAATCGATTTGCCGGAGGAACTGGTCTTTCGCGTGAAATACCTTGGCGGGAACATGCGGACGTTCGCTCTCAATTTCTCGCGGCCAGGCGGGCAGATTGTCGCACAGTACTACAACTTCGTACGCCTGGGCCAGGACGGTTACACGAGAATTACTCAGGACTGCGCCAACGTGGGACAGTGGTTTGCAGATGAACTCAAGAAGTTGGGCTTATTTGAGCTGATCTATGACGGCCGTGGCGGAGTGCCTGGATGCACATGGACCATCCCTCGCGGGCAAGATCCCGGCTTCACGCTCTACGACCTCGCGGATCGTCTGCGTGTACGCGGCTGGCAGGTACCTGCCTATCCTATGCCGCAGAACCGCGGCGATCTCATTGTGCAGCGAGTGCTGATGCGGCTTGGCGTGAGCCGCGATCTCGCGGGGCTTTTGTTCGAAGACCTGCAACAGGCGATCAAACATCTAAAGAAGAACCCGTCTTCGAAAGCTCTCACTCGCCAGAGTGCTGGCGGCTATCACCACAGCTGATCTTCCGATCGTGCCTCGTTGCTCTGTCCCATATTTCAGTGACCCATTCCGAGCGACCTCAAAAAGACTCGCCACAAGATGTGACTATCGGCGCCATCGCAACAGTTCTAATCTCGCAAAAGTCATCACCAACCGGAAGGAGGCCAGGACAATGGCAGACTACGAGAGCGAATTGGAACTGGAACTTGAAGATGAATTTCACGAGGGTGAATTCGAAGGCGAGGATGAGGCTGGTCTGGAAGGTGAAGGCTGGCTGGGCGCTCTGGGCAATATTGCCGGCGGTCTTCTGAGCGAAAGCGAAGACGAGTACGAGGGCGAGTACGAACTCGAGGACGAATTCGAGGGCGAGGACGAACTTGAAGGCGAAGGCTGGCTGGGCGCTCTGGGCAACGTCGCAAGCAGTCTTCTGAGCGAAAGCGAAGACGAGTACGAAGGCGAATACGAAGATGAGCTCGAGCAGTTCTCCTTCGGCAACTTCTTCAAGAAGGCGCTTCCGGTTCTCAAGCAGGTAGCCAAGGTGGCGGCGCCAATTGTCGGCACCGCGATCGGCGGACCGCTCGGCGGCAAGCTGGGAACCATGGCTGCGGGAGCTCTCGAAGGCGAATACGAAGATGAGTACGAGGGTGAGTTCGAAGACGAAGCTGAGTCGGAAGTAGCCCACGAGATCGCCTCTCACGAACTGACACACAATGAGGCAATGGCGGAGATGATGGCAGAAGCTGCGTCGCATGAAGCACACGAAGGCGAAGCGGAAGCGATGGCCGGAGCCGCATTCGTGACGGTAATTTCGCCCCGCGACCGGAGAGCGCTGCGGCGCATCTTGCCTCACCTCACGCGTGGCACAGCCATTCTGACTCGCATCCTTCGCCGTCGTCGCAGCACGCGTGCGGGAGTTCGCGCAGTACCGACGATCATGCGCCGCACAGTGAACAGCTTGAAGCGCCAAGCCGCCAAGGGTGTGAAGATCACACGCCGGAGAGCGGGACAGACTGCGGCGAAACAGGTCCGCAACGTACTCGGCAATCCGAAGGCTGCCGCAGCCGCGATCCGGCGCAATGCAAAGGTGAGCAGCGTGTACAAGCGCCCACTCCGCTCGCGCCGCAGGCACGCAGCGGCAACTGCTACAACGACGCGACGTCGCCGCCGCAGCAGTTTGCGCTAGACATCCCTGAGCCGGCAGGTTCGAACAATTTCGAACAATCAAGCGGGAGGATTCATCATGGCATACGAGATGGAAAGTGAACTGGAAGCCGAATTCGAAGAGGAGCTTGAAGACGAATCGGAAGACGAACTGGAAGATGAAGCCGTCCTTGAAGGCGAGGGATGGTTAGGCAGAATCGCCGGCAGTTTGCTCAGCGAAAGCGAAGGCGAAGACGAATACGAAGATGAGGGCGAGTACGAGGACGAGATCAGCCCGGTCCGCAAGGTCTATGCCGATGCCATGATGGAGCATCTCGGTGAGTTGGCGGCCGAGGCCGAGACAGAAGACGAAGCTGCCGAGCACTTCTTGCCACTTGTAGGAATGGCCGCCAGCAAGCTTCTGCCTGTAGTGGCCAAAGCAGTTGCGCCCATGGCAAAGAAGGCTCTTCCGAAAATTGCCCACGCGTTGACCAAGGCTACGCCCAAGTTGACGCGAGGCGTCAGTACGGTCGCGAAAGCACTTCACCGAAATCCTCAGACTCGGCATCTCCTTCGCGCGGTACCGGGCATCGCCCGGCGCACGGTTGGCAACATTGCTCACAAAGTAGCGCGAGGTGGGCACGTAACACCGCACACAGCGGTGCAAACGCTGGCCAGGCAAACGCGGCGGGTGCTGGGCACGCCGCAGCACAGGGCGCAGGCGCTTAGACGCCATCATCATCTTGAGCGAAGATTCCACGGGCACGTTGGGCACGGAGTTGGCCGGCCGCACGTGCGCTACGGCCAAGCCGGGGCAGGTATTCACGGAGGCCACGTGCACGGAGTTCGGGGCGTGCCGCATGGTGTTGCCCATGGTGTGCCTCGCGCCGTCGGGCACGGTGTCCATCCCGCTCACCGTCCTGGAGCCAGAGCAACTGTCCCCGGCGGCGCATCTGGCGCACACTCTGGCGCACGCTCTGGAACGACCGCGGGCGGGCATAGTGCTTGCTCATGTCCGAAGTGCGGCGTCGCGACATACTGCCGTTGCTGCGGGCAAGTGATTCGATAACAACCTCAGACGCAGGGTGAACGCCATGGGCACGTTGGCCGAAAAGTCGCCACAAGAGACAAGGAGGGAGGAACCGATATCACGTAACCGGCCTCGCCCCGCTACAGGCGCGACTCAGGTGTTATTGCCCTGGCTGAGGGCGCAATCGATCAATGTTACGCGCCATGCAGCGGCGCTCCGTCCGTTCAAGCGCGAGGAGTTTGGCACGGGAGCGGCCATGCCGTCGGAGGGACATATTCAGGTTGTCAACGATCTGATTACGAAGCTGCGGCGCGGCCTGTTGAAGGTGTCGGAACGCGTTCACGACTCGATCGCTACTGCGAGCGAAAAGCCAACCTCTGCCATGTTGCAAACAGTCGTGGCGCGCAAGGACAAGGCCCACCACTGGGTTCAGGGAATTGAAAAGATCTGGGACTTTTACTTCGAGCTCTTCGGCCAACGTCAAGGCAAGTATGGAGATTGGTTGCTGAGCTGCGATCGGATCGCGATGGATTGCTACCAGGCCGCCTACACCGGACTTGGAACAGCGCGGTCCGTACCAGCTCCGCCGCCGTTCTGCTACATGAAGACAGGTTTCGCACCAGCTACCATCCGGCGCGGCATCCGCATGCGCAGGCTGGGCAAACAACTGAACCCTTTTCCGTTAGTGCAGTTGCCCTACCACAGGTTGGTTAATCCATGGACGCTGGGCGCGGTGCTGCATGAGGTGAGCCACAATCTGCAGAGCGATCTGGGCTTGAACAAGGATATCCCGCGTCAGGTAGGTTTACGGCTGCTCAAGGCAGATCTGGGGCGTTTCGTCTCTTCGGTCTGGGTGCGCTGGAACCGTGAGATGTTCGCGGACATGAGCGCTCTGCTGCTGGGCGGACCGGAGGTTGTCGGCTCGTTGATGGATGTGATCGGCAGAGCGCCCGCGGCGGTGTTTGCGTTCAATCCGAAGGGGCCACACCCAACGCCTTATTTGCGGTTGCTCATCAGTGCCGAGATGCTGCGCCGGCTTGGCTTTGAAAAGGAAGCAGAACAATATGCTCGGGCGTGGACTCGAATCTATCCGAACCCGCAGACCGGAACGATACCGAAGAGTGTCCTGGCGACGTTTCCCAAGGCCTGCGCTCTGGCAGTTGACGCAATGTGCTTTCGGCCCTTTCCGTCGCTGGGAAACAAGAGTCTGTCGCAGGTCATTCGCTTCGAGAAGAAAGACCAGAAGATGATTGAAGAATCGGCGAAGCGGATGGCGGCGGGCACGGATCCTGGAATTATTCCAGAGCGTTTTCTGATTGGTGCGGCGCGCTTTGCCCTGAATCATCACATGGCCCGCCCGGGAGTAATCACCGAGAACTTTTACAAGGAATTAGTGAGGAGATAGCCGTGGCACTTGAAGCGACATTTCGCGGATTGTCAATTTGTCTCCATCAGCTGCACGATGCGCTGAATGATCTCCAAGTCACCCT
>Ga0302324_100017535_pt1 | contig 14187 bp, 11 predicted proteins | sample Palsa_T0_1_FD_201949 | JGI IMG/M metagenome (GOLD analysis project Ga0302324, IMG submission 201949) | Peat permafrost microbial communities from Stordalen Mire near Abisko, Sweden - Palsa_T0_1 | ecosystem: Environmental > Terrestrial > Soil > Palsa > Peat permafrost | place: Sweden: Abisko... | reverse complement strand
AACCTTCGAACTTGGCATGCCGGGGCACCAATTTGCGCGTGGATGTTGGTCTTCTGTAGCCGCCCGTGCTCGGGCCGTAATACCAGGCTGAAAAAACGGATCAGGAATGATAAGTCGGCTTGTGTCCGACTATTCCGGCGTAATCACGCACAAACAGGAACTTACGCTGGCGCACGTTTACCGCCGTCTCAGTTCCTGTTTTGCCGACGATGCACTCAGAGCATCCGCGGGCCACTGCGGTGGTATGCGCTTTCTCCTCAGCTTGATCTCAACCCACCTCGGAGGGCGCATTATCCAGCACCTCGCTGCGGCCGCGTCCTCGAATCAACATAGCTCGGCCTCTATCGCCAGCAGCTACCATGATCAATGTGCGCGTGCGCGGAATATTCTCATCCTTCGTTGCGGTAAGAAGGACCATCTCCTACTCGTGCCGCAGAGCCGCCAGCGGATCGATTCGGGACGCTCGCCTTGCCGGCACATAACCAGCGAGAATCGCGGCGCTTAGGAGGACGACACCGGCCAGCGCCAGGGTTCCCGGATCATTGGGCTGGGTCTCGAACAGAAGCGATTTAACAAGCCGGGACGCGCTCAACGCGGCTGGCACGCCGATCGCGAGTCCCACCGCCGCCAGCAGTAGAACGCGGCGCAGAACCATCCATACCACGGCGCCGCGTTGCGCGCCCAGAGCCATACGGATTCCAATCTCGCCGACCTGCCGCGCGATGTTGTAGGACATCGTTCCGTAGAGCCCCACCCACGCCATCAGGAGAGCGAGAACCGCGAAACCCGTGCACAGTTTCGCGAACGTGATTTCGCGGCTGATGGTCCGATCGATTTCGGCAGCCTGCGTGACCACGTTGGTGACGGGTATGCGTGAATCTGCCTCCCGCACGATCTCATGCACACTCTGAACAAACCGCAGCGGATCACCCGCAGTGCGCAGCGCGTAGGTCATTCGGTCCGGAGAAAACTGGCTGACCGCTACGAACACGGTCATTCGACTCCCCTCTTCATTTTTCAGACCACCGTACCGCAGGTTAGCCGACACGCCGACGATTTCGAGGTCACGCTTCTCGTCCGGGAGCGTGATGCGCCGGCCCACCGGATTCCCGTTCCCGAAGTAAGTTCGCGCCAGCCGCTCGCCGATCACTGCAACCGGCCGGGAGCCCGGTTGGTCGCGGTCGTCAATCTCACGCCCGGCCAGGATCGGAATCTGCATCGTGGTGAGGAAACGCGGTCCGGCGGCCAGGACGCGCGCGTCTTCGATGGTAACGGCGCCGATCTTCAGTGGCCCCCTGATGGCCTGCCCGGTGAAGCCGGCGTTCACGATCGAGGATTGCGAAAGCGTCGCGCTGCTCACGCCGGGGATCGATTCGAAGCGCTTGCGCAGGTCCGCGTAAAAAGTGGCGATCTCCGGGTCGCGATGCCCGGCTTGGCGCGCATTCAGTGAGAACAGAAGGATGTTCTTGCGAGCGTATCCCAGTTGGACGGAGTGCAGGTTGTTGAGCGTCCGGACAAACAGACCGGCGGCGACCAGGATGAGAAAAGAGATCGCGATTTGGGCGACCACCAGAACCTGCTGCGCGCGGCGGCGCGGTGCGCCCCCGGCCTCACCAGAGGCGACTTTTCGATCATGTTGATCGGTTCCGGGTTGCCGACGACCAAGGAAGTTAACCGGACACAAGCGCGTTTCTCGGTATGGATGCGGTGAGCTCCCAGTCAATCCAGCCATCACGCAGTAGTCCACTCCGGATTCCGATGCGGGGCCGCTTTGCGCCCGCAATTGTTTCGAACCACTGGCTCCTAGTGCAGTGTCTTCAAAATAACTAGACAGTTCCGGCGGCGGCGTGGAGCAGACGATCGCTGTTTGTCGTCTGCGAGTCCGTGGTCGAAGCCGGCAGGCCACCAACAACGATGGCCTGCCCCACGCCTAAATCCGGTGCCCAGCTATTTCGTGGACACTACACTAGCGCGGTGGTTTTAAGTGTCGCTATTGCGACTCCTCTTGTGCTTCGACAAGAGATCTGGGATTCTCCTTGTAGAAGTGAAAGGGGAGGATATGCCCGATTCGCAACGTATCGAACTTCCGCAAGGCACCTAGACCTGCTCATCCTGCAAGCACTGGCGCTCGAACCCCGGCATGGCTGGGCCATATCCGAGCGCGTCCAACAGATTTCGAGCGACGTGCTGCGCATCCAGCAAGGCTCGCTCTATCCACCGCATGGAAGATTGGCTCAAACAGCCCGCCACGTGCAAGGTGGAGCTTCCCCCGGGGAACTGATGGATTATAAGGTAATGATTTATGTGGGGCGGCTTGTGGGATTCGAACCCACGACTTTCGGAACCACAATCCGACGCTCTACCAACTGAGCTAAAACCGCCGCAGCGACCCTTTCAGTTTACCAAAAACACCCGGCGCGTAGCGCGCCCTCCGGCGAAGCCATGTGAAGCGTGGGAATAAACTCCACCGCCGCCGTCTTATGCCACTATAGGAGTATTGTTTTCAAAGCTCCCGCAAACCGGCGAATTCGAAAAAGTAGCCTTGCCGCACCTGAACGAGCTGTATCGGACCGCGGCCCGGCTGCTCGGTGACGGAACGAAAGCCGAGGACGTGGTGCAGGAAACCTATTTACAGGCCTGGAAGTCGTTCGCCCGCTTCGAGCCGGGCACCAATTGCCGCGCCTGGTTGTTCAAGATCCTGATCAACACCATCCATCACTACCGGCGCGGGTGGTTCAACTTGCGCCGGGTGAAGGAGAGTGAAGAGATCCTGGAGCAAACCGCGGCCTGCGCCGCCCCCGCCCCCGAGCGCATCGCACAGGAGGAAATCCTGCGCGCGCTGGGCCGCTTGCCGCCCGATTACCGCGCCGCCGTCCTGCTGGCGGATGTCGAGGAGTTCTCCTACAAGGAAATCGCCGCACTGCTGGACGTACCCATCGGAACCGTGATGAGCCGCCTGAGCCGCGGCCGGAAGCTGTTGCGCGAACAGTTGAGCGGGCTGGCACGGTCTTATGGTATCGGGGAGGGCGGCGCATGAACAACGCGTGCGAGAACATGCGCGAGCATCTGGATGCCTATCTCAGCCGCGAACTGCCGGAAGAAACCAGCCGGGAAGTTCAGCGACATCTGGAGAGTTGTGCGCTGTGCGCGGCTGAACTCGAAACGCGCGCCCGCGTCCGCGCGCAATTGCGGGCTGCGGTGCGCGCCACACCCGTTCCGATTCACTTGGAATCCAAAGTTAAGCGGAGCGTAAGGGGCCGGCTAGCGCGCCCGCGCACCGGGCTATGGGCCGTCGCGGCCGCAGCCCTGGTGATCATCTGCGTAGCCTTAGTCCACCAGTTGCGCGTCGCGAGCAACCCGGAAGAAGCCATTCTGCGGAAAACCTCCGGGCGCCTCGCGGCGGTGCTGAATGTGGGATTGCGAGATCATCTGCATTGCGCCGTCTTCCGCAAGTACTCCAAACAGCCCGAAGCCGCCCGCGAGATGGCGGCCGAACTCGGCCCAAGTTTCGCGGATCTGGTCCCGCTCGTTCAGGCGAAACTACCGGGCAACTTCCGCATCATCCAGGGTCATCGTTGCGATGCCGGCGGACGGCAGTACACGCACCTTATCATTGCGGGTGGCGCCGGCGGCGGCAAAATCGTTTCGGTGATTCTGACTCGCCGGCAACCAGGTGAGTCCTTGATGGGCGGCATCCATCAGGCGGGCGTGGATCGCTTTCAGGTGGTGGGATTCGAGAGTCACGATTACCTGGCCTATGTGATCTCCGATCTGGATGCGCAGCAAAACCTGCAACTGGCGGCTGACTTGGCTCCTGCACTGCGCGAATACCTGGCGGCGCAAGCGGGCTGACATCCCCAGGATAAAGACTGATCGTTGGACGATCGGGCCTTGCCTATGACCGGGAGAATGATACACTTTACGCCGCCTCTTCCGCCGACAACGCGGTCCACCAGATTCCGACGGCAACCTTCGACCTTGCGATTCTGCCGAACGGCCACTTTCTGGTTGCCAACATTGATGGCTCCAACGCCGATCCGAATCAGCCCAGCGAACTGGTTGAACATACGGCGAATGCGAGTTTCTCGCCCAGATGTCAATCGATCCCAACAACGGAGGCGAGTTCGGTCTGAGCGTGAACAACATAGGCTGGGGAACGATAGAGCCGCGGCGGTTTCGTCGTAAGTCAGCCCACCGAAAAACAGCAGTTCAACGACCTTGCTGTTTCGCGCATCATGCGCTTCGAGGTGTTGCAGAGATTCGTCTAGTTCGGCAAGACCCAGGTCCGGCCGGGTGCCTACTGGTACGTCACAAAAAGAAATTCTTCGACGCCCGCATCCACCAACCCCAGGTCGATACCCGTCGCCGTAAAGGTCGCCGGGGCGGACAGGTTGGACAACAACAGGAAACCCGCGGAAACAGTGACTCCGTCCTCCGTAATCGAAGAACTTACAGGCACCGACAGCAACACCGAGGGGGGCACCGTAAACGTACCCGCCGAAGCCGGCGCCCGGCAACTGAAAAAACCCACCAGGTAGCTGTTAGCGGCGGTGCTCTCGGCTGCCAGCGAGAATCCCGTGATGCCCACGTAGGAGCCGGTTTGGCCGCCAGTCCAATTCACCGTGAGCCCATTCGACCGCGTCACCGGCGAAATGCTGCTCGCGTTGGTGAACGTCACCGGAGCCGCGAGCTGGATTGTCGGCGTGGTGAAAGCGCCCACGTCCGGCCCGCCCGTGCCGCTAAACGTGAAAGCCCCGCCAGCAGCTGGGATGAAATCAGTAAGGCCGGACGTGGAGTAGTTGTACACGCCGTTTGTGGTCGTGAGAGGCATGGCCAGGGTGCCGTCCGGACCGTTGATATCGATAGCCGGGCCGGCATTCAAAGAGGTGAACTGGAATGCCAGAGGCAGGGTTGTAATGCTGGTGTTGGTGGTCGTGAAGAAATCCACAAAGCAACTGCCGATCGAGCTGAACCCTCCCAACGCCGCCGCGAAAGCTCCCTGGTTGTATTGCGCGGATGTGATTTTCGAGAAGCTGGCGGAACCTGCGTCAATGGTGGTACCGCCGACGGTCACCCCATCGACCGTCTCTCCCGGCAAGGTTAACTGGCTCACCGAAACGGTGCCGACGCTGAGACTGCCCGTTGAGAAGAGTTGATCCAGAAGGGAGGCCGTAAGCGGACTATTAGCGTCGGTACAGGTGCGTCCGCTGGCAGCCACCGGCAGCGTCCCGAAGTTGCTCACATAAGTGCCGGTCTGTACCACCACCGAGACATAACAGCCCGTAATTCCCGCGGGAACCACGACGTTAATCTGGTCCAGCCCGGTGAACCCCGACCGTCCCGCGTACTGCACGGTAGCCGCGATGCCGCCGATAAAAACCTGGGGCGTAGGGGCCACCGCAACCCCCGTGGCATCGTTCGCCACCGGGCCCAGCCCGGTTCCCCACAACTCCAGGATGTCGCCCGGATTGGCAGCCTCCGAAAAGTTGAATAAGACATATTGATTGCTGGCGTCGATACTGGCGTCGTAGCCCTGCGCCGGTCCCGAACCGTTGTTCGACGTCAACAGACCAAAGTCGCTGGCCACCACCTGAATGGGAAAGCCCGTGCTGGTGCCGGCGCTGGTGGTCACCGTGATCGTGCCCGTGCCCACCGGCGTCGCCGAAGGAAGAACCGCTGCAATCTGGGTAGGGTACAGGTAGTAAAACAACGGGTGCGTGACAGTGGTGCCCACCGTGACGTTGATCGTCACCCCGCTCAACGTGGCTGGGGGCGGGCTTTGCAGGGGCGATTGCGTTGACGAAAAATTCGTGCCGTAAATCACAAAGATCGAACCTTCCGCAATGCCGTAATTCGGCAGCCCCGGCAAGGTGTTGCTGTAGTTATTCAACAGGCCCGTGACGGTGGGCGTCTGCCCCATCGCAGTGCCTGCGAAAATGCCCGCCAACGCGAGCGCCAAACCGGACAATCTCATATTTCCTCCATGTGCATAGTGCACCGAAACCGCTGACCGTTTCATATTCTCGCACATGCGAATAACACTTATTACACCTGCGCGCCTGCGCCGCAAGTGGTAGCCTCTAGAAATGTACTCCACATCGCGAACTCTCTCGTGTGCAGCCGCTGCAGCCTGCGCCCTGACCCTCTCAACGCCCGTCAACGCCCAGCCAGCACCTGCCGGCAAAACCGCCGAGCAGGCCTTCAAGAACATTCAGGCGCTGCAAGGGACGCCAGCCGACCAGGTGCTCCCTGCCATGCAATTCATCGCAGCCTCGCTCGGAGTGGAATGCGAGTTCTGCCACGTGGAGCACAAGTTCGAGGCCGACGACAAGCCCGCTAAGGCGACTGCGCGCAAGATGATCGCCATGACACTGGCGATCAATAAGGACAGCTTCAACGGCCGCAAGGAGGTGACGTGCTTTACCTGCCATCACGCCAACCACGACCCCGTAGGTACGCCGCCCGTCCTCACCAGCGATGCGGAACCCGAACACGCCGAAGCTGCTCCGGCCGCTTCCTCCGCCGCGGCGCCTACCGCCGATCAGATCCTCGAAAAATACGTCTCGGCGGTCGGCGGAGCGGAAGCGCTACACAAGATCTCCAGCCGCGTGTCGAAGGGCAACATCACCGCCATGGGCCACGACGCACCCATCGAAGTTTTCGCCAAAGCTCCGGACAAGCGCATGTCCGTGACGCATATGGCGTCGGGCGAAAGTATCACCGCCTTCGACGGGCAGGGCGGATGGCTCGGGAATACAGGGCGCGCGGCGCGCGAGATGTCGGGTCAGGAAGCCGAAGCTGCCCGGCTCGACGCCGATTTCTACTTTGCCACGCATCTGAAGGAGATCTTCACCGGATTCCGCGTGGGGCGTCCCGATAAGATCGGCGACCGCCCAGCCTTTACATTGATCTGCATGCGCCAGGGACAGCCGCCCGTGAGGCTCTACTTCGACCAGTCCTCCGGCTTGCTGTTGCGGCAGGTGCGCTATACCGACACGCCCATCGGCCGCAATCCCACCCAGATCGACTATGCCGATTATCGCGCGGTGGATGGCGTCCAGGTGGCGTTCCGCTGGACGCTGGCGCGGGTCAACGGTCGCTTCACTATTCAGATTCAGGAAGCGCAGCAGAACGTGCCCATCGACGACGCCAAATTCGCCAAGCCCGCCGCCACCGGCGGTGGGGACGCCAAGCCGTCCACGCACTGACATCTTGCAGCGAAGGTGTAGCAGGCCAGTGCGCTCGCGCAGCCGGCGCGCTGGTCGAAGGCCGCCTACTCGTCCCGCAGCGCCACCACCGGATCGATGCGCGTGGCACGCATCGCGGGCGCCGTACATGCCGCCAGCGCCGTTACCAGCAGGACCGCCCCGACGATGCCGAGCGTCAATGGATCGCGCGCGCTCAGGCCGAACAGCAGACTACTCAGAACCCCTGCAATAGCGATGGTCGCAATCAGCCCCAGCAACAATCCCCCGCACGCCAGAATCATCCCTTCTGCCAGAACCTGTCGCAGCACGGCGCCAGGCTGCGCGCCCAACGCCATACGAATTCCGAGCTCGCGGGTGCGCTGTCCCACCGAGTACGAGATTACGCCGTAAAGGCCAACTAACGTGAGCAGTCCCGCCAGCGCGCCGAAAGCCGTGAACAGTACTGCGCCCAGCCGCGGCGCCCACAGAGACTCGCGATTCGCTTGCACGGCGGTCTCGAGATCCGATAGAAGCACATCGCGGTCCAGGCTCTGTACTTCGCGCCGCACCGCGCTCAGCATGGCCTCCGGTGCCCCCTCGGTGCGCACCCACAAGGTGACGGTGGGCGAATAGAATTGTCGCAGGCATAAATAAACCATCAGCCGGGGCGGCCCTTCCACGCTGCCATTGGCGCTGTCCTTCACTATCCCGACGATCTCCGCCGGTGCGCTTTCGCCGAAGAAGCGTAAACGCTCTCCAATCGGATTGCTCCCGCTCGAAAGTAGCCGCGCCATGGTCTCATTCACCACCACCACGCGCGGAGCGCTCTCCGAGTCGCCGGGCGAGAAGGCCCGGCCGCGCAGCAGCGGAATGCGCAGCGTTTGAAAATATCCCGGCTCTACCAGATCGATAGGCGCCACCGCGCCCGGTCCCGCCCCGGTTTGCCGCCCTTCAACGGAAAAGCTCCGCGCCCGGTACGCAGTGAACGGAGCATTGAAGCCCAGGGTCGCGGCGGCCACTCCCGGCAAGCTGCCGGCCCGCGCCAGCACTCGCGCGTAATACTCGCGCCCCTCCGCCACGGTGAAATGGCGCGCCTTCACGTCGAGAGCAACCGTGGCCATGTGCGCGGCATCGAATCCGGGGTCGACCGCCTGCGCGTTGCGCAGGCTCCGCAGGAACAGGCCGGCGCCCGTCAGTGCCACCACGGACAGAGCCACCTGTGTCATCACCAGCCCACTGCGCAAGTTGACGCGATGGCCCGCGCGCGTCCAAGGGCTGCGGCGTTCTCTCAGCTCGGTCGCCAAGTCGGTGCGGGTCGCACTCATGGCCGGCGCCAATCCGCAGATCAGCGTGCCGAGCACGGCAATCAGCAGCGTAAAGGCCAATACGCGGCCGTCCAACCGGAGCGCTGCATCCCCGTTTAGCATCCAGGGTGGCCGAAACGTCCACAGCAGGTCGCGCCCCCAGCGCCCCAGCACTATGGCCGCCGCGACTCCGGCCATCGATAGCAGCGCGCTCTCGGTGAGCAGTTGCCCAATCAAGCGCCCGCGGCCCGCACCCAGCGCCATGCGCAAAGCCATTTCTTTTCGCCGGCCGGCCGCGCGCACCAGCATCAGATTGGCAACATTGGCGCAGGCGATCAGCAGCACCAGCGCGCTCACGCCCAGGGCAACCCCTCCCACCAGCACGAAACCGCCGCGTGAATTGGGTTGGATAACGGATTCCGTCAGCGGGAGCAGGGTTACCGTGCGGCCTTCGTTGTCCGCCGGATACTCTCGCGCCAGTTGGGCGGCCAGCGTCTTCATATGGTCTTGCGCCTGCTGCCGGCTGACTCCTTCTTTCAGCCTGCCGAAGACGGAAAACAACAACGCCTTGCGATAATCGATCCAGTCGGCCATGGAGAAAATCTGCGGGTACATCATTATGGGAGCCCATAGGTCCGTGTTCACCAGCGCGCTAACGCCATGAAAACCCTTAGGCGCTACTCCTATGACGATGTACTGGAGGTTATTCAGACCGATGCTTGCGCCGATGGCATTCCGGCTGGCGCCGAATCTACGGGTCCAGAAGGCGTAACTGATGACTACCACCGCTTGCGCGTCGGGGACGCGGTCTTCCTCCGGCAGGAACGTGCGCCCCAGGATCGGCTTCACACCCAGCACATCGAAATAGTTTCCGGATACAATCTGGCCTTGAACGTCCCCGGGCTGGCTTTCTCCCGTGAGCGTCGCCTGGATCGAAGTATATAGAGCAAGTCCCCTGAAAACAGTGTTGCGGTCCCGGTAATCCTTGTAATTCGGATAGGAGTTATAGAGCAATCCGGGGTTGATCCGGTCGAGCGTAAATACCGACACCAGCCGCGCGGGATCGCGCACCGGCAGCGGCTGCAGCAGCACGGCGCTGACCAGGTTGAAAATGGCGGTGTTCAGGCCGATTCCGAGAGCCAGCGACGCGATCGCCACCGCTGTAAACGTGGGGTTCTTCCGAAAGCCACGCAGCGCGTAGGCCAAGTCCCGTGTCAAAACATAGTATAAGGTGGGGCGCGCTCACCCGCCGGTTACTCACTGGCGCACTGGCGTCACTGCCTGCGCGTTATGCAGCGTCAATTCCGTCGGCAGCGCCACCTCGCCGCCCTCCGCCAGTCCCTCGACAATCTGCACGCGCGTCACGCTCGAAACGCCCGTGCGGACCGCTCGCCATTCCAGCCGGCCGCCCTGCAGCTCGAATACGCCCACGCCATTTGCGTCGCGCCGCAAGCACTCCTTCGGAATCGTCAGCGCATTCTCGACCGTGGCCGTGCGAATGTGGACATCGACATTTGTCCCCGGTACCAGCGCCCGGCCCGGATTGTCGATGACGACGGGCACTTCGCCCACCTGCCGGCTTCCCAACGCTACGATGTTGACCGCCTTCCGCTCCACCGTGCCCTGCCACGCCCGGCCCGGCAGCGCATCCCAGTCGATGGTCACCGGCTGGCCTTCCTGCACGCGTCCCAATTCGGGCTCGTCGACATACACACGCACGCGCAAACGATCCAGCCGGCCCACGTTCGCCACCAGGTCGCCGGCATTCAGATAGGCTCCCGGCCGCGCCGCCAGATCATAGACCACTCCGCCGATGGGTGCGCGAATCACGGTTTGCGCCATGTGGCTCTTGGCCAGTTCCACAGCGGCTTCGGCGTCGCGCAACCGCGCCAGCGCCACCGTCTTGTCGGCTTGCGTGACCAGCACGCCGCGTCGCTTCTCCAGTGCCTCGATTCCCATGTCCGCCGCCTGCAACTTACTCTTCATCTCATCCACTTCCAACATTGAGGCTGCCTGTTTATCGGCCAGCCGGCGCAGCGAAGCATATTCTTTCTGGTCGTGGTCCTTTTCCACCCGTAGACGCGCCAAGTCGCTTTCGATTGTGGTCAATTCGAGCTGCTTGCCGCCCGCGTCGATGGTGGCCAAATCCGCCCGCGTCTGCGCCAGATGTGCTTCGGCGGCATCCAGGTCCGCCTGCAAACCGGTGTCGCTTAGGATCGCCAACGGGGCACCCTGGCTCACCGGCTGCCCCTCTTGCACGGGAACCTTGTTCACCAGCCCGGCCTGCTCCACGCGTACCGACTGCCACTCGATCGGCTCCACTTTGCCGTTGGTCGGCAGCGTGCTCACCAGCGTCTCGCGGATGACTTTGGCAAAAGGGACCTGCGGCGCATCGTTGTTCCGGTGGTAAGCCCACCAGCCGACCGCGGCCAGCGGGATGGCGAACAGCCACAGCAATTTCTTCACTTCTTTAATCTTAACCTGTGGTGTAAGCTGGCCTTATGGGTTTGTCTGCACGCAATCAACTGGGTGGTCAGATCAAAGAAGTGAAGCTCGGCGACGTGATGGCGCACGTCGTGGTTCAGGTTGGCGAGAATGAAATCGAAAGTGTCATCACCAGGCGCAGCGCCGAAGAGTTGCATTTGAAAATAGGCGACAGCGTTACCGTGGTCATCAAGTCCACCGAAGTGATGATCCAGAAGTAGTGTGGGGCGGTCGTGCACGCCGTGCGGCGGATGTCCTGGCGCGCCCCTGCGAAATGAAAAAGGGCCCCACCAGCAGGGGCCCTTCGCTCCGAAGAAATTTGGACAACCTGGAATCTAGACCCTGGCGACGTTCTCGGCCTGCAGTCCCTTGGGCCCCTGCTTCACCTCGAACTCTACCTCCGCGCCTTCATCCAGGGAACGATACCCGTTTGCCTGGATCGCCGAAAAGTGTACGAACACGTCATCGCCGCTGCCTCTCTGGATGAAACCATAGCCTTTGGCGGCGTTAAACCATTTCACAATGCCTTTTTCTCTCACTGCTTCTTCTCCTGATTCATTGTTCGCCCCGCCCCGGGAAGAGGTCCCAAAACAGCTCCAAAAACGAAAAAGCTACGAGCGGAGGCTCGTAGCTCTAAGGACTTTCGGTGGCGCGGGACAAACAACCATGTCAAAACTTGCACTTGGAATTATCGCAGATGGCAATGGTGCGGTCAAGCCCAATTTGATATAAAATCTTGCGGAGGAAACAGATGCGCGACAGTGGGACAGGCCACTCGGCCCGTCCTTCCGGCAGTGAGGTCGAAATACTGGAAGCCATCCGCCGCCGAGTGCGCCTGCCGGGCGGGCGCGGCCTGGCGTTGGGCATAGGAGACGATTGCGCCATTTACCGCCCCCGCGGCGCGCGCGAAGATCTGCTGTTCACCACCGATCTGCTGCTCGAAGACGTGCATTTCAGGCACGCCACGCACCCTCCCGAAGCCCTGGGCCATAAGGCGTTGGCCCGCGGATTGAGCGATATCGCCGCCATGGGAGGCGTGCCGCGCTTCTGCCTCCTTTCGCTCGCCGTCGGCGCCTGCGCGAACCGGTGCTGGATAGATCGCTTCTATGACGGATTGCTGCGCCTGGCGCACATTAGCGGCGCTCCCCTGGCAGGTGGCGATCTGGCGCGCGCCGCCACGACGGCCTGCGATATTGTCGTTTGCGGGGCGGTTCCGCGGGGTCGCGCGCTGCGGCGCGATGGCGCAAGCGCCGGCGATGCCATCTACGTCTCCGGACGGCTCGGCGGCGCCGCGCTGGGTCTCGAACGCGGAACGGGCAAAGCGTGGTTGCGGCATCTGCGCCCGCAGCCGAGGCTGCCATTGGGCGTCTTTCTGCGCGAGCGTATCGGCGCATCGGCCGCCATGGACTTAAGCGATGGAATCTCGTTGGACTTGCACCGCATGGCGCTGGCTTCCGGCCTGGAGGCGGCCATCGAGGCGCCGCCCCGGTTTCCAGGAGCCAGTCCGCAGCAGGCGCTTCACGGCGGCGAAGATTACGAGTTGCTATTCACCGTGGGCCCGCGGGTTAAGGTGCCCGCGCGCTTCGGAAGCATCCCGCTGACGCGTATCGGCGTCATGCGCCGCGGCCGGCCGGGCGCCGTAAGTCTCGCGGGCAAACCCTTGCCGGCGATGGGCTACGACCACTTCCGGGGCGCCCCATGAGCGTTCCCAATCCGGCCCCAGATCCAGCGCCAGATCCAGCTCCCGTCTTGGAATTGATCGACGCCTTCCGCCGCTCGAAGACCATGTTCGCGGCCGTCTCCCTGGGCGTTTTTGAAGCCCTGCACGAAGTCCCCGCGGACGCGTCCAGCCTGGCCGCGCGCCTGCTCGGACCCGACGGCAGCCTTGGCGCCGGCCCGCTTGAGCGCCTGCTGGATGCGTGTGTGGGCATGGGGTTGCTCGACAAGCGCAACGGCGCTTACGCCAACCAGCCTGTCGCTGAAACTTACCTGTGCGACCATAGCCCGCTCTCCCTCACCGGCTACGTGCTCTATTCCAACGAGGCGCTATTCCCCATGTGGGCGCACCTGGAAGATGCCATCCGCGAAGGCAGCCATCGCTGGACGCAAACCTTCGGCTGGCACGGCTCCCTTTTCGACCACTTCTTCAAGACCGATGCCCGGCGGCGCAGTTTCCTGCGTGGGATGCATGGTTTTGGACAGTTGAGCTCCCGGCCGGTAGCCGCCGCTTTCGATCTCTCGCGCTTCCGCCGCATGGCCGATCTGGGCGGCGCCACGGGACACCTAGCCATCGCCGCTTGCGAACGGTATCCGCAACTGCGCGCCGTAGTCTTCGACCTTCCCGTGGTGATCGCAATGGCGCGGGATTACGTGGCCGTCTCGGCGGCGCGGGACCGTATCGAGCCGATCGCCGGAGATTTCTTCCACGACGATCTACCGCCCGCCGATCTGTATTCTCTGGGCCGCATTCTGCACGATTGGCCTGAGGACCGCATCCGCCTGCTGCTGTTGAAGATCTGCGAAATGCTGCCGGCCGGAGGCGCGCTGTTGGTCGCCGAGAAACTGTTGGACGAGGACAAGTCGGGGCCCACCGCCGTGCACATGCAATCGCTCAACATGCTGGTCTGCACCGAGGGCCGGGAGCGCACCCTGGCCGAATACACGGCGCTACTGCACGAGGCCGGCTTCGCCTCCGTGGAGGGGCGCCGCACTGGTGCGATGCTGGACGCGGTGCTGGCCGTTAAGGCGAATTCCTAAGGATGGCGCCTTCGTCTTACATTCGCCGCCAACGTGTTACCCGTAACCATCCGGCGGTCAATCGCATCAGATCAAGTAGCCTTGGTGTTGTACGGCCGGATTCTTTACCAGGAACTTTCACTAGATGACATCATTTTTCCGCCTCACGGGGCGTCTCATGTCCGGCCTATGCGTTTTGTCCCTCGTAGCGCTGATGACTGCGCTCGTGCCTGTATGGGCGCAATCGGCGGATGGCGCCGGTGCCAGCACCGCGAAGCCCGCCGCTTCCGACGGCGCCCCGCCTGTGCTGCCTGCCAAGAATCCGGCGGACACTGCGAATAGCCCCCAACCGGAACAACAAGACAAGCGTGTTTTCGGCGTGTTTCCAAATTACCGCACCACTGACGGCAACGTTCCGTTTCAGCCGATTACCAGCAGTCAGAAGATCCTGATCGGCTTGAAGGACTCGTTCGATT
>Ga0302324_100017534_pt1 | contig 14187 bp, 11 predicted proteins | sample Palsa_T0_1_FD_201949 | JGI IMG/M metagenome (GOLD analysis project Ga0302324, IMG submission 201949) | Peat permafrost microbial communities from Stordalen Mire near Abisko, Sweden - Palsa_T0_1 | ecosystem: Environmental > Terrestrial > Soil > Palsa > Peat permafrost | place: Sweden: Abisko... | reverse complement strand
TTCGCGGCCGACGACTGGCTGGTCAATCCACTCAGCAGCGCTGTTCCGATGGGACTTCCCCAACCCGTGCACGCATCCCAGCCCGGGCCCGCCGAATACGCGCCGTTATTGCCGGACACGATATCGTTGAACCCAGTGCTGGACAATGCGCCGTAAATTGAGTTATTCAAAAACCCGACGCTTGTGCCGAGCTGCTGATTGAGCAGCGCGATCAGTGCCGACCACAGCGGAGCTACCGCGCTGGTTCCCCCAACTACGATGGCCTGCCCGTCGACCTCCACGTTGTAGCCCGTGTCGGGATCCGCGTCTCCCGCCACGTCCGGAACGCCGCGACCCACGAATCCCGTATTCACCGAAGCCGGCACGTTAGCCGATTGCTGGTAAGCGGGCAACTTAAATGTTTCGCTAACTCCGCCGCCGCTCGCGCCATTTCCCGAACCGTCGTTCCACACCACCTCGGACTGAATGGTTCCGTTAGAGCTTTCGAGCGTGGTGCCACCGCAGGAGAGCACGTTTGGGCTCGACGAGGGAAAGTCCACGTGTGCCTGGCCGTCGGTCTGGTCGTCGTCCGAACCATCGTCACCGGATGCCGTGCAGACCATCACGCCAAGCGTCACAGCATCCTGAAAAGCCTGATCGTAGGACTGCATCGCTTGAGAGGTCCAGGTAGACTCCGCCCCTCCCCAACTGATGGAGATGACGTTCGGATGAGTGGTCTGGTCGTGTACCGCCGTGGTAATGGCGTCCAGGAAACCCTGGGTCGTATTCGGCGCAAAATATACGGCGATCGCGGCTCCCGGCGCGACGGCCCCGGAGACCTCGATATCCAGCAGCACCTCTGCGTCGGCGCTGTTGGGATCGCCGCTGGGCTGGTTGGTGGCGCCGTCGACGGAGAGGGCCGTGACCTGGGGCGCAGTGATTCCGAGGTTTGAAAAGAAAGTACTCAGGTCCGATTCCTGATAGCCCCCGCCTAATTCAATGAGCGCGATGGTTTGACCAGCTCCGGTAGCGCCCGGGGGGAATTGATAAAGTTGGGCGACCTGCACGGGCGAATACGAAACCGCCTCGGCGGCCAGCGGCTGCGCGGCGGAGTTCCGTACGCGAAACCGGGCTCTGGCCTGCTGCCGCTGATCGAATCCGAACAGGCCTTCGATGATCTCCGAGAAATCGGGGGGAATCTTCAGCGTGCCACTGCGGCCGCGAAACGTGCGATCGTTCTGGCTGTAGAGTTTCATCTCCGCGCCGAACGCCCGGGTCGTGTTAGCCACGGTGCCTGTAAGCCCGACGCTGCGGCGCGCCAGATCGGTACTGGCCACCGCCAGACCCTCGTCCGACGCAAAATCAACAAGCTTTTGAACATCGGCCGGATCGGCGCCATACATCCGCGCAAAATGTTCGCGGCTGACGGGCGGAGCCGTACCAGGGGGCGGCAGCGGGTTGCGGCGCCGCAGGACAACTGTCAATTGAACGATTTCGTCCGGAGCCGGGGTCCCCACAACTTCCGCGCCGGGCGGAGGGGGCCGGAGACTACCTTTGAGTTCTACTTGTTCTTTGGCCATAGTTGCGATTCTAGCAGGGGAGGCCGCAGAGTTCAGTCTCGAAAAATACGCTCACTGCCGAAAGCCGAGAGCGGAGACCACCATGCCGAGTTCACGGTGGTCGCCGGGCACGAAGAAGGTACGGTCCACCGTGAGCGTTACCGCGGCAGTGGGGCCGGCAGGCGCTTGAGCCGGCGATTTCAGAATGTAGGAACCCGGCCCGCTGTAGGTTTGGGAGGCGATTTCGCGGCCGTCGAGCAGCAGATGCACGCGACGCGCCGGAGCCGGGCCGGGGATATTGAAGGCGGCTTCCACCGGGAGCGGCTGGGCCGGGGTTTTCAGCAGCACCGTAGCGGCGCCCGACATCCAACGCCACGCGTCATTTTCGAGATCGTACAAGCCGCTTACAATCTGGGCGCGCGCCTCGGGGGCGTTCATGGGCAGGTATGCGAGCGTGGGGTGGCGTTCCAACACGATGTCGGCGCGCACCAAGTCAATGGGAGCGGTCACAATATCAAAAGGCAGCACGCCTTTGGTTGCGGTGGAATAGCCGGAGCGGGCCTCCAGGCCAAAGAGCTGCAGTGGCAGCCACGCGCGAATGGCTTCTTGGGCGATGGGGGCAACAGGCGCGGTGATTTCGAGCGGATAGGCGAGGCGGCTGGACACCACGATATCGCCGGGGCGCAGCACCTGGCCGCGCTCCAGGGGAAGCCCGCCGTCGGCTTCGACGTAGAAACGCAAGCCCCATTCGCCGTTGATGTAGACCCGGTGGCCGGCGGTCTCGGGGCGTATCTGCGCGGCAAAGCGGCGGTAGCCATCCCAGTGCTGGTAGTTGGTGATGGCGAGCGCCAGGCTCAGAGCCATTTGGGCGGCGAAGCCGAGGGCCAGCCATTTCGGGCGCAGCCTCGAAACCAGCAATGCGACCGGTGCCGCCATGGGCAGCAGATAGCGGGCCGATCCGGCGAAGAAGACCACCAGGGCCGCAGCGAAGAACAGCGCGATCCAGGCGGCCAGGAACGCAGTATCGCGATCGCGCCGCTTCCAGGAAAGCATGACCGCACCGGGCAGCAATGCCGGGAATACCAGGAAGCAGGCATGCACGGTGAGCGCCGCGGCGCTGCGCAGTTTATTCGCGAGCGCCTGGAGCCCGTAGCTGGTCATGTATCCGCTCATCACGGCGGCCGGCACAGCTCCGGAGGACCACCGCTCGAAGACTTGCCACGCGAGGATAGTACCCGGCGGCACCAGCGTCAGTGCCCAGGCGGTGCGATCGTGGCGGCGGTAAAGCCAGACGTAGACCGCCAGGATGGGCGTCAGAAATACGGCCTGGTAGGCGCTGAAGGAAGCCAGCACCAGGGCGATCGCCGCGGCGGGCCATTTGGCGGCGACGAAGAATGCCACGGCGGCCATCCAGAAGGCCAAAAACGGTAGATCGGATTCAAGTGAATTGCCGTTGATCACGAATGCCGGAACGGCCAGAAACAGCAGTGTGGCCGACAGCGGATGGGGCGAGAAACGTTTGGCAAGCGACCACATAGCCAGCGCCGCTATCAGCGAAAAAAGAATATATGCGGCATGGAAAGGCACTTCGCGGATATCGCCGATGACGGCGAGCAGCAGGCCGAGGAACCAGGCATTGAAGGGCGGGTGCGGATAGCCGCGCAAATCTATCGAATCGCCCATAGCAATGTAGCGGACGTTATTGGGATGGAGTGGATCGATCTGGGCGTGCTGGGCGCCGGCCAGATAGTAAACGTCGTCGCCCTGAATGGCCTGGTTGAGAAAAGGCAGGCGGATGAGCAGCACCACTGCCACGATAATCGCGACAGGCGCGATGGTTACGGCGCGACTGGCTCGGGGAGCGGTTCCCATTTCAAAATCGGACGGCGCGCGGCCTTGGCTTCATCGACGCGGCTGGTGCGGGTGGAGTGGGGCGCGGTCTTCACCAGCTCAGGATCGCTTTGGATCTCTTTGGCGATGGAGATGAGGGCATCGATGAACAGGTCGATCTCGATCTTGCCTTCGGTTTCGGTGGGCTCGATCATCATGGCGCCGCGTACGATCAGAGGGAAGCTGACGGTGTACGGATGGAAGCCGTAATCGATCAGGCGCTTGGCGATATCGCCGGTGCGCACGCCCAGGCGGGCCTGCCGGTCGTCGCTGAATACGACTTCATGCATGTTGGGCAGAGCGTAGGGCAGATCGTACCAGGGTTCCAGCGCTTTACGGATGTAGTTGGCGTTGAGCACGGCGTCCATGGTGGCCGCGCGCAGTCCGTTGCCGCCGTGCGCCAGGATGTAGGCGAGGGCGCGCACCAGCACACCGAAGTTGCCATAGAAGGCGCGCACTTTGCCGATCGAATGGGGACAGTCGTAGTCGAAGGTCCAGCGATCGCCGTCGCGCTTCAGCCGGGGCACGGGCAGGAACGGCTCGAGAGACTTCTTCACAGCCACCGGACCACCGCCCGGACCACCGCCGCCGTGCGGCGTGGAGAAGGTCTTGTGCAGGTTGAGGTGCATGACATCTACACCGAAATCGCCAGGGCGCGCGATGCCCACCAGGGCGTTCATATTGGCGCCATCCATGTACAGCAGCGCCCCTTTTCTGTGCAGGACTTCGGCCGCCTCGATGATACGGGATTCGAAGACGCCCAGCGTGTTGGGGTTGGTGATCATGAGCCCGGCAACATCTTCATCCACCGATTTTTCGAGCGCCGCGAGGTCGATCAGACCGTGCTCGTCGGAGCGTATGTTGCCGACCATGTAGCCGGCTATGGCCGCGGTCGCGGGATTGGTGCCGTGCGCCGAATCCGGAATCAGGATTTTCTTGCGCGGATTGCCGCGCTGCTCGAGCAGCGCCCGTATCAGCAGAATGCCGGTTAATTCTCCGTGCGCGCCAGCCGCGGGTTGCAGGGTAATGGCATCCATGCCGGTGATCTCGAGCAGCGCGGATTCCAGATGCGCCATGATTTCGAGAGCGCCTTGCGAGAGCGATTCGGGCTGATAGGGATGTGCCCAGGCGAGACCTTCGGTGCGCGCGACCAGCTCGTTGACGCGCGGATTGTACTTCATGGTGCAGGAGCCCAGCGGGTACATGCCGTGGTCGATGGCGTAGTTCCAGGTGGAGAGACGGGTGAAGTGGCGGATGGCCTCGACTTCGCTCACTTCCGGGAAGCCTTCGATTTCCGCGCGTACGTGGGCTGCTCCCAGAGCGGCGCGGGCGTCCACGGCTGGAACGTCCAAGTCGGGCAGCTGATAAGCTTTCTTGCCCGGCGAGCTGCGCTCGAACAGGAGAGCTTCGTTGGGCGAGATGTGAGGGCGGACCTTTTTTATCGACATTTAGAAAACCGACGCCAGCGCGTCCATGTGTTCACGGCGCGACATTTCGGTGGCGCACAGCAGCATTTCACCGGATAGCTCCGGATAGAAGCGGCCCAGGGGCAGGCCGCCCACAATCTTCTTTTCGAGCAGGGCGCGATTGATCTCGTCGGGCGAGCGGCCGTTGGTCGAAACCACGAACTCGTTGAAGAACGGCCCGGAAAAGCGGGGCTGCAGCTTGCCGGCGAGATAGTGCGCTTTGGCCAGATTCTGTTCGGCCAGCTCGCGCAGGCCCTGCTTGCCGTAAACGCTCATGAAGACGGTGGCCATCAAGGCGATCAGCGCCTGGTTGGTGCAGATGTTGGAAGTGGCCTTCTCGCGGCGGATGTGCTGCTCGCGGGTGGCCAGCGTCAGGCAGAAAGCGCGACGGCCGAGCGTATCCGTGGTTTCGCCGACCAGGCGGCCGGGCATCTGGCGGAGGAACTTATCGCGGGTGGCGATGATGCCTGCATACGGGCCGCCATAGCTGGGAGAGATGGCGAACGACTGCAATTCCCCGGCGATGATATCGGCCTTGGCGGGCGGCTCGAGAAGGCCGAGCGAGACAGCTTCGGTGAATCCCATGGCGAGCAGCGCGCCGCGATGGTGCGCCAGGTCGGCCGCGCGATTCACGTCTTCCACCACGCCGAAGAAATTCGGAGATTGCAGGATCACCGCGGCGGTCAGAGGATTCAGCTTGCGTTCGAGATCGTCGAGATCGGCCGCGCCGGTAGCCTCGTCATAGCCGAATTCAGTGATGGGCATGTGCTGATTGCGGGCATAGGTTTCAAGGACCTCGCGGTATTCCGGGTGAACGGTGCGGGCTACCAGCAGGCCGCCCTTGCTGGTCAGGCGCGCGGCCATAAGCGCAGCTTCGGCCAGGGCCGTCGAGCCGTCGTACATGGAGGCGTTAGCCGCGTCCATGCCGGTAAGCTGGCAGATCATGGTTTGAAATTCGAAGATAGCGGTCAGGGTGCCCTGCGAGATCTCCGCCTGGTAGGGCGTGTAAGAGGTGAGAAACTCGCCGCGCGAGACTACCGTATCAACCAGCACCGGGCGGTAATGCGCGTACACTCCCGCGCCCAGAAAACTGGCGTAGCCGTTGGCGTTGCGATCGCCGCACCGCCGGAAATAGTCCACAATTTCGTATTCGGAAATGCCTGGAGGCAGCTTGAGCGGCTGTTGCAGCCGGACGGCCTCCGGAAGATGGGCGAACAGACCTTCAGGGCTTTCCACGCCGCAGGCTTCCAGCATTTCGCGGCGTTCGGAATCAGACTTCGGAAGATAGCGCAAACGTTATTTTTCCGCTCCTATATATGTTTGATAGTCGGCGGCGGTAAGTAGATTCGCTATCTCGCCAGGATTGCTCAGACGGATCTTGACCAGCCAGGCTTGGCCGTGCGGATCCTCGTTCAGTTTTTCGGGTTTATCCGCCAGCGCGTCGTTGATGCCGACCACCTCGCCCGAGACAGGCAGATAGATGTCCGACACGGCCTTGACCGACTCGACCGATCCGATGGTTTTGCCCTGCTCCACCTGTTGGCCGATTTTCAGGGTGTCGCGGCCGTATTTGAAGTCCACATAGACAATATCGCCGAGCTCCTGCTGGGCATGATCGGTGATGCCGACGGTGCCCGTATCGCCTTCCACGTGCACCCACTCGTGTTCCTTGGTGTAGCGGTAATTATCGGGATACATTATTTGGCTCGTTTATAGAACGGGGTTTCCACGGTGACGGCGGCCACCGGCTGGCTGCGCACGACGACGTCGATGGCGCGGCCCACGCGGGCCTCCGCCACGGGCAAAAAACAGAGACCGATATTTTTGTTCAGGGTGGGCGAGGGCGAGCCGCTGGTGACCCAACCGGCGGGGACCCCATCCACCCGCACTTCGTAACCGTCGCGGCCGATGCCCCGGCCGGTCATCTCGAAGCCGGTAAGCTTGCGATGAATGCCCTGCTCCTTTTGACGGACCAGCGCCGCGCGTCCCACAAAATCGCCCTTGTCCAGTTTCACGATCCAGTCGAGGTCAGCCTCCCAGGGTGTGATGGAGGCGTGGATTTCATGGCCGTAGAGGGCCATCTTGGCTTCCAGGCGCAGCGTGTTGCGCGCGCCCAGGCCGCACGGCTTGATGCCGAACTCCTGGCCGGCCTCCAGGATTTCATTCCACAGCCGCGGCGCTTCGGCGGGGTCGATGTAAATCTCGAAACCGTTCTCGCCGGTGTAGCCGGTCCGGGCGATGCGCGCCGGCGTGCCTGATACCGTCCCATCGGCGAACCAGTAATATCGTATGGCGCCCAGGTCCACCGGGGTGAGTTTCTGCAGCGTGGCGCGCGCCAAGGGACCCTGGATGGCAAGTTGGGCGTAATCGCCGCTCGACAGACGCACCTCGGCGTCGAAGCTGTTGTGCGCGCGGATATGCTCGTAGTCCTTTTCCTGGTTGGAAGCGTTGACACACAGGAAATAGTGGTCGCCGGAGACTTTGTGGACCAGCACGTCGTCCACGAAGCCGCCATGTTCGTAGAGCAGACCGGCGTATTGAATTTGGCCGGTCTGGAGGCGCCCGGCGGCGTTGGTGGTGACGAAATCGGCGAGTCGGAGCGCCTCGGGGCCGGTGATGTCGATCTCCCCCATGTGGCTGACGTCGAAGACCCCTACGCTCTTGCGCACGGTGAGGTGCTCATCGACCAGCGAGGAATACTGGACGGGCATGTCCCAACCGCCGAAGTCCACCATTTTGGCGCCGGTGGAGCGATGCACGGCGTTGAGACAGGTGGATTTGAGAGACGCGGCGGCGAGCATCAAACTGGTACTGTAGCAACCGGGTGGGGGGGTGTCAAACGATGCGGGGGGCGTCGGAGCGGCAGGCCGTTTACACTGAAGGCATGACCACCGCACGGTATATCTATTGGCAGGACGGTGAGCAATGGCTGGGGTATTTCGAAGAATACCCGGATTACGTCACCCAGGGTGACAGCATGGAGGATCTTCAAGAAAGCCTTAAGGATCTCTTTCATGACCTCACGAGTGGCGAAGTCCCCGGAGTACGGAAGGCGGCCGAGTTGTCCATCCGATGAAGCGGCAGGATTTGGTTCGCCGCCTGGTCGAGAGCGGATGCGTGCTCGTGCGGCACGGCGGCCGGCACGATTGGTATCGCAACCCTCGAACCGGGATGTGTCCGCGACACACGGAGGTTAACGAAAACCTGGCCAGGCACATCCTCAAGAAGCTAAAGGGGTGATGCGCGGACATCTAAATTGACGCTCGGCTTGCCGATGAAAGCGCCGGCCGCCCTGGCCGATTCTCTTCTGACGAGCCTCGATGTGGCATGGGGCGAGATGCCTGAGGAAGCGAGGCGCGAAAAAATTACCGATGTCTTCAGGAGATCGATTAGGGAGCAGTAGAGGCGCGTGTTGTAAACTGGCGGATACGGAAGGAGGTTCGCCCGTACGCGTTCCCGCCGCTAAAAAAGGGTTGACAAGAAAAAGGCGGGTGAGGAACTCGCGGCGTTCTTCGCTATGTGCCCTTCCTCGGTCGACCAGCGCACGCAGATGCTCCTGAGCCGGTTGGGCAGCGCCGAGCTGAAGACACGGGTGGCCGCCGCATTGCGCATGCGCCTTTACCGCCCTGAGGGCAGGGTCCTGTATCCTGCGGGTTTTTGCATACGAAAGTGTGGACACTGGTGAGCTGCTGTCCGGCGGCGTGAGCGCAGCAAGCGAGCAGCGCGATGAAAGCGTTTACCTGCATTTTGCCTGGCATTGAATTTCCGTCCGTCAGCCGTTATCATATTCCGTCCTGGCGAGCCCGTTGTCATAACAATGTGAAGAATATGCATAAACATCACGCCTCGGGAATGGTATGCTTCTCGCTCCCGGTCAACTGTTGCTATCTACAAGCCGCACTTGGATTTGGTTCGGTGGTGTCGGTCACCTTGGCCAACCCGAAATCCAGCACCTTCATCGTGCCGTCCGGCCGCACTTTGATGTTGCGCTCCCTCAAGGTCCCGGCTCGGATGGCAGCTATGGGCGCCTTTTCGCTAACTCGCGTTCGATGTCGGCGGCCCAGTAGGGTAACGGCGGATTCAGGATCTCGTGACCGTTTACGGTGATCAGGATGGTATCTTCGACGAATAACATCTGACCGTCCACTTCGACCCCCGGCTCAAAGCAGATCACATTTCCGGCGTGCAGAACTCTGGGAAAGCCATCAGCCATATCCAGACCCAATCCGTGCAGGGGCCACTGGCCGTTGGTCGCTATTTGCTCGGCCGCCTTTTGGCCGGCAGCCGTCTTCGATCCGCCTCGGTGCTCATTCACATATGTGACGCCAGCTTTAATAATGTCCTGTCGAACGGCGCCTTCCTTCATGGCATCCACGCCCGCCAGGTATGCACCGGTCAACAGGTCGAGGGCTTCCTTCTGCCCGACATCAAAGTGGCCCGTCACAGGTACGGTGCGGCCCAGGTCCCCTTTATACATGCCGCTGTCACAGCCCAGGTCAACGCGCACGATATCTCCGGCCTTCGTGACGCGGTCGAGGTTGGTGGAATCGAAGAAGGCGGCGAACAACGCGGAACCCAGCGAATTCGGTCCTGAGCGAATCCAGGGCCGGAGAGACGGTCCATTGGAGCCCGCCTGGAGGCACGCGCGTAACACTTCGCCTTCGATTTGCCGTTGGGCACGCCCCGGAGCGATGGCGGCTGCGGCTGCCCAGAATGCTTGCGCCGTAATTGCGGCCGCTTTGCAAAGCGCCGCTATCTCATCGGTGGATTTCACCTGCCTGATTTCATCCAGCATCGGGAACGCATCTTTGATCGCGAGCGCGGGCCAGCGGGAGTGCACGGAATTCTTCCACAGCAGGTACGGATTGAACACCGGCGCCAAGCCTTCGGGATTTCCCGCGTCACCCATTTGTCGGCCCGTCTGGCCGCCGCTATCGAGGTAGAGGGTGAATTGCGGATTGGCGGACTGGCGCGCGTCCAACCACGCGACGAATTCACTCCACGGAACTACGTGTTCGATGGAGAAGGCCGCTTCACTCTCGCTGCCGGCCAGCGGAAAGACCGCGTCTAATCCAGGCAGGTCTTTATCGCGGCCCATTTTCAGCCGGACGAAAAGCCAGCTCTCTTTGGATGTGCCGTCAATCGCGAGGATCGTCCCTTGGGCGTTGCGCAGCCCAGCGAAGTAATAGAAATTGGGATCCTGGTGGAACCCGGCTTCTTCCCAATGCTTCATACCGGAGTTGGCATGCAGCAAGATGATATCGCCGGCAGCCTTTTCCGCGGCGGTCTGGCGCCGGGTCTGAAAAGGAGCAGCTCCGGTCTGGCCAAAGCCGACCGCGGGGATTGCGAGATAGAACCACAAGTATCGAAATCGCGCCGTCATCGTGAACCTCATTAGCGTCGCATCGTCGCGCTTGCATTCATGGCACCCGGTGCGGCGGAAACAAATTTGTTAACACGTGTCAGGTTTGCCGTTGCGCATCGCATTCTGACGTGGTGCTCGGAGAAGCAATTCGACCACCAGCGCGCAACTCATTGTCCAGGCGGTTGGCATGCTCCTTCGTATTCGATCATGGGACGGATGGTTCCGCTAGCGAACGGGAACCACGATTTACATCTGGCAAAATGGGGGATTGATTTACTTCTCCATAATCGCCTGGGTATTACTGACTCCGAGTGAATCACGCGCCAATCGTACGAGGCTCGAGTGGCGTGGAGCCTGACCCGTCTGCCGGCACCGTACGGCAAGTCCTGGGATATGCTAGAAGCGAGTGTAAACTTCGCTTTAGGCCGTCCGTAACCGGTTGTATCCAAGTCGGTCTAAGCCAGAATCAGGCCGCAGAGGGGGACCGGATGAAGCGCACGTGGACGATCATAGGGGTAGGCGACGTGCCGGGCAGCTTCAAATGGTACCAGGCGCTGTTCGGTCAGCCGCCTACACTTCCTGCCCATGACGACTTCGGGCAAATCCTCGATTTAGACGGAACTGTCTTGCTCTGCCTCCACGAGTGGGGTGCCCATGAGCATCCCTCGTTGATGAGCCCCAATCACGGGACCCCCGGCAACGGCCTCCTGTTGTTCTTCCGTGTCGATGATTTCGACCTGGCGCTTCAAAGGGCACGCTCTCTCGTCACTCGGCTCGAAGAGGAGCCACACGTGAATCCGAGCACTCAAACCAAGGAGTTCTCGCTCCGGGATCCGGACGGATATTACGTTACGATCAATGCGCTCTCTGCGGCGTAAAAAAAGGCGTCGCAGCTGCCGGGCGCTAGCCGGAGCTTCGTGGGGCAGCGCCGCCCGAGTTCGCGCCGCTCGCCTGGCGGCTCTTGCCGTCTAGCGCCCATTCCGTTAGGGATCGTCTCGTGGAGTCTCTGACGATTCTGATCGAGTCACGCGTCAGTCGGACAGAAGTTTGGCACGTATCTGCGCAATCGGCGTTCCGAGCTTTTGGCGGTCGGCGACGCCACACTGCCCGACGAACTGGCGCGCGTTTGTCCGACCTCGCCTTCATCGGTGGCAACGATGCGCCGCTCATCGGCGAGCGCGCCGATGTGAGAGGCGCTATCTGTTCGAGCGCCAACCTCCCAAACCGCAGCGAACGGCAGGAGCTCGACGCGTTTGGCGGCCCCGCGACCGAATGTACCGAACGATTCCTGGACGGAAGGGGAAATATCGACAGTCCAGCTGCCTGCTTACGCCGCTACGCCCGCCCGCATGCCATCCAGGGCCGCATGCAAATAGTCATTGTAGAGGTCCACAAACAGTTGTTGCAGGACGCGGTTCCGAATCCCGTTTTCGGCCAGCATCGCCGATAAGTCACGGACCGTCCTGAGGTAGAGGCCGTCCACCGATTGTGGACTCCAATCCCCGGCTACGACCGGCGTCACTCTGGTGCCGCGGTCTCCGTCTTGGTCCACCCAATCGTCGATCATCTGCATGAGCAACGACGTATCGGCCATCCATTGCTGTTCGTGATTCCACTCGCGCTGTTCAAACCGCGACAGGCTGCCCCGCAGCCCCATGTGGGGGCCCACCACGTACCACATGCCCTTGATCGCGGCGTCAATTCCAGGCCAGCGGTGGCCCATGCCCGTTGGATCTGGAGCTTGGGTGACCGCCAACGCTTCCGCCAGGCAGTAGCTGCGCACCGCCGGTTCCAGGACCGTCTCCCAAAAGGCGGATTGCCAGGTGTCTTCACAGCGCCGTATCGTTTGAGCGAGCGTCGCTATCGCTTGTTCGGCGGGTAGCGGAGTTCGCGGTGACTTCCTGGTGAGCAGCGAAGCGATGCGGAGCACCGCTGCTTCACCAGAAGAAGCTGTTTCATCCAGTACCACGTCCAACATGCCCATCAGCGTGGAGGTTAACAGCAGTTGGCGATGCACCGCCTGCGGCACCAGCCAATCCAAGCCAGCCAGCAGGGCGCAGCCCAGCCTTATGGCCAAGCCTCTGGACAACGGCAACATCGCTACGGCTTTTATCGGCAGGCGCAATAGTGCGGGGCCATCGGCGCTTACCAACAACATCGAATAGCAGGCTCGCGCATACATCTTCGCAATGAAACCGGCCTTGGAGGATTGCGCATGCGCGGTAGATCCCGAGGCGATGGCGGGCGCGGTTGGCACGTGTGCCGCCCACTGTCTTGAGACCATGTCCGAAAAGGCAATCCGCAGCGGTGCGATGTCGGGTGGCGGCACAGGAATGAGTGTCTCAATGACGGCAGCACGACGGCAGTGTCGTTCGATGGCGTCGGGTGGGCCAGGCGTTGCTCCGTGGCTCTCGTCATTTGCCCACCAAGATTATTGCATCAAAGCGAAGATCCCGCCCGGCCGGGCAGCGCCTACCGATTCCTGGTGGAACAACTTCCCCACGCCTGTCGGGCCGCCTAATCAGCGAACGCGCCGCAATGCACGGGTGTACGATGGCGCGCCGCGATCATTGTTTGTAAGACATTGCGGATTGTATCAAGAGTGCGCCGACGGAGGAATGAACCTACAGTACCTTCGTGCCGTACTGCTGGAGTGCCTTCTGATTGAACTCGACGCCGAACCCCGGCGTGTTATCGAGGTACAAAACGCTCTTTTCAATACGGGGCTTCCGATTATAGATCTCGAACCAGAACGGGTCGCGGTCAGGATTGGCGAACGACTCCAAGATGTAGCCATTGGGGACGGACGCGAGGAGATGGCCGTGCAATACGGGCTCGTGGTGAGGCGCCATCTTGATGTACGACATTGAGGCCATGTCGGCTACCTTGCGCCACTCGGTAATTCCGGCGTGAGCGTTGCAGTCGAACTGCATGACGTCGATGGCGCCGGTCTCCATCAGTCTGCGGGCGCCCCAACGCGTCAATTCGTGCTCTCCGGATGCGAGCGGGATGCGGGTGTTCAGCTTTACCTTTTTGAGGGGCTCGACATCGTCGTACCAATGCAGCGGTTCCTCCAGCCAGACGATATCAAGGTCGTACATTCGATTCGACGCCTGGATCGCGGTGGGCACATCCCAACCCTGGTTCGCATCCAGCATCAACTTCACCCTCGGCCCAACTGCCTCGCGCACGGCCTTGACGCGGTTGTAGTCGTCCTCTACGGAAAAGCCGCCGCTGATGCCTCCAACCTTGAGCTTGATGGCGTCAAAACCCTGGTCTATGTATCCGCGTACTTCCGTAATTAATTCCGGTATGCCCTTCCCCTCGCGGTAGTAACCGCCGGTGACATACACCGGAACCGTATCGCGATATCCACCGAGAAATTTGTATACCGGCAGGCCCGCGGATTTGGCCATTATGTCGTAAATCGCCGCGTCGATGGGCGCCATCGCAGAGATCACGTCGGTTGCGTTCCAGCCCCGCGTCGAGGGCTCACGGCCGTAGGTAATCGCGAACATCTTCTCCCAGATCTTCCCGACCATGAACGGGTCCTCCCCAATCACCAGATCGGCGAAGCCCTTACGGAATAAATCCGCGCCGCCTCCGGAGCCTTCGCCTTCACCAGAAATGCCGGCGTCGGTGTGGAGGGTCACAATAAGGCGGGAAGCTGTCGGCTGGAAGCCGCCAATAGGAGAATTGGCCATCCAGAAACGTTCTTTCAACGGCTTCTCGAGGTGCAGAACCTCGACCTTCGTAATCTTCAACTGCCTTGACTGGTTAAACGGGCGATCGGCCCGCGGTGTATCGGCAAAGAGAGCCGCGGGAGTGCCGACCAGGGCGGCTTGAAGTAATTTGCGGCGTGTCATGACGAGGCCAGTTTATCACTCGGAAGTCATGACAGTCGTGGTCCTTCTTTTCATAACAGGCT
>Ga0302324_100017530_pt1 | contig 14189 bp, 13 predicted proteins | sample Palsa_T0_1_FD_201949 | JGI IMG/M metagenome (GOLD analysis project Ga0302324, IMG submission 201949) | Peat permafrost microbial communities from Stordalen Mire near Abisko, Sweden - Palsa_T0_1 | ecosystem: Environmental > Terrestrial > Soil > Palsa > Peat permafrost | place: Sweden: Abisko... | reverse complement strand
GCTCTCCGGCATCGGTTTCATGTTGCCCTGGCGGCACCGCAGAACGGTTATCCCAATCGCGGCCTGACCCGTCTGTTGCAGCTCGTTGACACTTTTATGACACTGCGCGCGCAATATGTGGCCGTTTGCAACAAAACGCTCATATACGGGCCCTAGACTCCACTTCCCAGTTGCCGCGAACCTTAAAGAATGGCCGCAATGCCGGCGTGGCCACTATGCTGCCGATGAAGAAGAAGTGGTCCAAACTCTTGGTTTTCTGCGCCCTGGCCGTTTCGGCTGCCGCGATGGCGGACGAGCCCCCCGCCGGGGCGGTCGTCGCGGCCCCCGTGACAGCCGCGCCTGCTACACCTGAGGCACCCGACCCGTCGGGGTACCAGTTACAACCCGGGGACATGCTGACGGTCACGGTGTGGAAGGAGACGGATCTGCAGGGGGACGTGCTGATCCGTCCGGACGGCGGTCTGTCCTTTGCGCTGGCAGGGGAGTTGCACGCCGCCGGGCACACGGTGGCCGAATTGACGGCCATGCTTACGGAACGCATCCGCAAATTCGTGCCGGATGCGGTGGTAACCGTGGCGGTGAAGGCGGCCAGCGGCAATCGGGTCTACGTCATCGGCAAGGTCACGCACGCGGGCGATTTTGCCCTGAGCCGGCCCATCGACGTGATGCAGGCGCTGAGCCTTGCCGGCGGCGCCACTCCGTTCGCCGATACGAACTCCATTCGCATCCTGCGCCGCGATGCCAGCAACCACCAAACCTCCATCGCGTTTCGCTACAGCGACGTGGAGCACGGCCGCAATCTGGACCAAAACATTTTACTGCAGAGTGGTGACACGGTTGTCGTCCCATGACTCGATGCCGGTGGGCACGTCACTGCTTCACGGTAGCAGCGATGTGCATTGCTAATGCGGCGCGGCCGGGCGTCTGGGGCACCGATCCGGTCCTCGGGTTTGCGGCCGACTTTTCGACCAATCCCGGGCTATTGAACGCGCCGCACAGCTCCGAGACTCATGAGGCGATTCTGATCGATGTGCCCACCACCTACGTTGCGGACGCGATGAAGTTGTCGATCGATCCAAGCTTCCGGATCAGCAACAGCGCGGGCTATTCATCGCTGGCTTCGGATTATGAGCACCTGACGGCCTCGGGCGAGATCGACGGCGAACGCAATAGCTTGGTGCTGACAGGGGAAGTCGCGCGCGACTCCAGCCTGTACTACGACTACGCCTTCAATGGCTCGGCGGGCGTCAGACGTGATACCACCTTGGCGGATTTGAACTGGACTCGCATGTTGACCGAGCGGACGAATTTTAGCCTGGAAGTCGATTCGAACCGGGTGCTGTATGACGATACACTCGGCGTCGGCCTCAACACGCTCACCGACTATCGCTACACCACCGCGGCTCCATCGCTCAGTTGGAAGCAAGACGAGCGGACCACCTTCACGCTCACCGGCAACGCCGGCGTGTATGACGCGATCAACGGTCAGACCAAGAGCACCAATTCCAATTTGGAAGTCGGATTCACGCGGCAATTCACTTCGCTGTGGACCCTGACGGCGAATGCCGGCTATTCGCGGGAAAGCAATACCATCGAAGAATACTTCGGGCCCTACCTGCTGGGCACATTCAAGTCCACCGACAACGGCACCATCTTCAACGCAAACCTGACGCGCCAAGGAGCATTGCTAACCGTGACCGCCGGGGCATCTCGCAGCCTCGTCCCGTCGGGTTTCGCGTTTCTTGCGCGGCAGGACTCCTATCAACTGAGCTTTGATTACCAGTATAGCGAGCGCTGGACTTTCGACGGGCATGTGCGCCGGCTGACCTCGCTCGAACCGGTGGTCATTGGTCCCGCGCTCGATCAAAGCTATTTGGATACCGGGCTGTCGGCGGTGTGGCTGTTCACGGAGCACTGGACGTTCACGATGCGGGCATCTTACGTGAGGGCGACATATGGGCCGCCGACGGTGAATGTGGATGCAAGCGGCGTAACCCTGCTGCTGTCGCGCAAGTTCAACCACATCGGGTGGCATTGAACCCGCCGATGAATGGTCCCGACGAAAAGCCCTCGGTCGACTTGCGGGAACGCTGGCTGGCGTACTACCGCCGGCGCGCGACATTTCTGCTGGTCGCGGCCGGCGCCGCGGTGCTCACCATTCTGCTGGCGGTGTTGCTGCCGTCGACCTACCGCTCCACCGCCATCATTCTGATCGAGCAGCAGGAGATACCCCAGGAACTGGTCCGCTCGGTGATCACCTCCTTCGCGGATCAGCGCGTGCAGGTCATCAGCCAGCGGGTGATGACAACGCAGAATCTGATCACGCTCATCGACCGCTATGACCTTTACCCCAAGGTACGGCAAAAGCAGCCGCGCGAAGTCCTGCTGGAGCAGATGCGTGATGACATCGGGATGAAAATGATCAGCGCGGATGTCATCGATCCGCGCAGCGGCCGCCCGACTCAGGCGACGATCGCCTTCAGCGTGTCGTATCAAAGCGAGTCCCCGGATTTGGCCTTGAAAGTGGCCAACGATCTGACCTCGCTCTACTTGAACGAAAACCTCACCTCCCGAACGCAGCTTTCCCAGCAGACGGCGGCGTTCTTCGGCGAGGAGGCAGCGCGCGAGGCTGCCCATATCGCCGAACTCGACAAGGCCTTCGCCACCTTCAAGGAACAGCACCGCAAGGATCTGCCGGATCTGGCGCAGCTGAATCTGCAAACCATGGATCGTACGGAGCTGGATCTGCGGGACGCCGAGAACCGGGTTGGCGCCTTGGATGCGCAGCGCGTGCTGCTCGAAGCGCAGCTCGCCCAGATCAGTCCCACCGCTCAGGTTTACTCGGACACCGGGCAGCGGGTCATGGGACCGGAGGATCGGCTCAAGGTGCTCAAGTCACAGCTCGCGAGCTACCAGGGGAAGTATGCCCCAGGCCACCCCGACATCATCAACACCCAGCACGAGATCGACGGTCTCGAGAAGCTGGTGAACGGCGACGACGATACCGCCGAACGCACGCGTCAGCTCGAGGAGGCGCAGACGCAGCTGGCCAGAGCCCGCGAGAAATACTCCGCGGATCATCCGGACGTGGTGCGCCTGCAGAAAACCGTCGACACTCTGCAAAGCGCCGTCAATGAGGCGGCGGCGTCGGGCAAGAAGCGCGATCCGGGTGAGCATGCGGATAATCCGGCGTACATCCAGGTCAAGGGCCAGCTCGACGCCCTCAGCGTCGATCGGGAGAGCGCGATCAAACGCCGCGACGAATTGCGCGCCAAGCAGGAGGACTATGAGCGGCGCCTGGCGCAATCGCCCGACGTGGAACGCCACTATCAGGAGCTTTCCCGCGATCTGCAAAGCGCGCAGCTCAAGTACCAGGAGATTCTTGCCAAGCAGACCGAGGTGCAGGTGTCGGAAAACCTCGAGACCGAGCGCAAGGGCGAGCGATTCACCTTGATCGAACCGGCTCAACGACCCGAAAAGCCGATCAGTCCGAATCGAGCGCTGATCTTGATACTGGGTCTTTTCCTAAGCTTAGGCTTGGGCGCCGCAGGCGCCGCCCTGCGCGAGTCCATCGACGCCTCAGTGCGCGGACCGACCGATATCCGTCAATTGCTGCAGGTTCCCGCGCTCGCGTCCATTCCCGTCATCGTGACCGCCGAGGATCGCGCGCGCCGGAAAAAATTCATCCGGTTCGGCTGGGGCGGCGGGGTGGCCGTGCTGCTGTTGATCGTTCTCAGCATTCATCTGTTTGTGCGCCCCTTGGATGTAGTGTGGCTGAGCCTGCTGCGCCGGATTGGGGTGTAGGCAATGGATCGCATCCGCAAGGCATTGGATTTGGCGCGACTGGAGCGCGCCCAGGGCGGTGAGCGCGCGGTTCAGAACGAACCTCTCGGCAAGACACCGACGACCGCCATTGTCTATTCCCGCACGCGCATCTTTAAGCCGCCGGCGGAAGTGCTGGAACGCAACCGTATCATGCTTCCCGGATCGGAAGACCCCGCCGCTGCGGCGTTTCGCATGTTGCGCACCCAGGTGCTGCAGCGCATGGACGCAAACGGCTGGCGGTCGCTGGCGATCTTGAGTCCCGCCGCCGCGGACGGCAAGACGACCAGCGCCGTGAATCTGGCGGGAAGCCTGGCCAACGACCGGTTGCATACCGTGCTGCTGGTGGACTTCGATTTTCATCGACCGACGCTCGCGGCCCGCTTCGGGTTGACGCCCGAATTCGGCGTCGACGATGTCTTGAGCGGACACGCGGCCCTGGAGGACTGTCTCTACCATCCGGAGGGATTCGACCGTCTGGTGATCCTGCCCGCGCGTGCAGTGCTTCCCAACTCCTCGGAAGTACTCGCGGGGCCTCGCGGCCGGGAAGTGGTGGCCGAATTGCGGGCACGCTACCCCGAGCGGATCATCATTTTCGACTTGCCCCCCGTTCTGGTCGCTGACGATGCGTTGTCGTTCATACCCCTGGTCGAATGCGGCCTGGTGGTTGCGGCGGAGGGCCGTACGCGGCGCAACGATCTGGTTCGAACCATCGAGCTCCTAAGTAAGCTTCCCTTGGTCGGCACGGTATTGAACCGTGCAACCGACACTACTTCGAGCTACTGAGACGGCCGTGTACGAGCGTCACTTCGGCTTCAACACCAAGCCATTTGCGCTGACCCCGGATCCCGCATTCCTGTATCGATCGCGGCAGCACGCCATGGCGCTCACCATGCTGGAATATGGCCTGGAGGCGCAGGCCGGATTCTCGCTGCTGACCGGGGAAATCGGTTCGGGCAAGACCACCCTGGTGCGTCAGCTGGTGCGCAGCCTCGGGGACCAGGTCGTCGTGGGCCTGATCAGCAATGCCCATGAACGCTTCACCTCGATTCATGGCTGGGCGCTGTCGGCACTCGGGGTCGTCCCCGCGAACGATTCCGAGATCTGCAAGTACGAGGCGCTGGTCGACTTTTTCGTGCGCGAGTACGGCAAGGGCCGACGCACACTGCTCATACTGGATGAGGCGCAGAATCTGTCGGTCGAAGTGCTGGAGGAGCTGCGCCTGCTGTCGAACGTCAATTCGGAGAAGGACCTGGCGCTGCAGATTCTCCTGGTCGGCCAGCCGGAATTGCGAACCAAGCTATTGCGCGCGGAACTGAAGCAATTCGCGCAGCGGGTATCCGTTGATTTTCACCTGCGTCCCTTGGACCGCGACGAAACACAAGCCTATATCGGCCATCGCCTGACGGTGGCCGGCGGAGACGCCGCCCTGTTCAGTCCGCAAGCCGTCGACATGATCTATACGCAGACCGGCGGCGTTCCCCGACTGGTGAACCATCTATGCGACTTCGCGCTGGTGTATGCATTCGCGGAAGGAAGAACCGCGATTGACGGCGACTTGATCAGCCAAGTGATTCGCGATCGCGGCGATCGCGGCGATCGAGGGATGTTGACGGCCAAGCGGCGCAAACCGCGCCGCGTCACCGCGCCGAGCGACGCGGTTTAGTTTGCCGTGCCGGTGTGTCCTGCTGTGTCTGTCGTTCCTGGCATGCGCCGTTCACGCCGAGGGCCTGACGCCGGATCGGCTGGGCGTCATCTACAATCTCAATGACTCCTCGAGCACGCTGGTTGCCCATTACTACGCGAGGCAGCGTGCCGTACCCGAGGCCAACCTCATCGGCTTGAATGTTCCCGACAAGGCCGGTATCAGCGGCGAAGAGCTGCGGCAGCTGCGCTCGCAAATGCTTCAAAGGCTGCCGTCCAATGTGCAATCCTTGCTGCTGGTTTGGTCGAGGCCTTACGCGGTCGAGTGCATGTCCATCACCAGCGCCTTTGCAGCGGGCTACGCTGCCGGCAACTGTAACTTAGGCTGTGCGCGCACCGCGCTGAATCCCCTGTTCGATACTCCGGGATGGCTGCCGGCCGACACCACCGGTTGGCTGCCCGCCATGCTGCTGCCCAGCGCCGATGTGGCGCTGGCGCGTGCGGTGATCGACCGAGGCATCCGCGCGGACGGCTCCCGGCCGCCGGGAACCGTGTATCTGGTGCGCACTCAGGATGCCGTGCGCAATGTCAGAGCCGAGGGTTTCGACGATACGCAGACCCTGGTGGGGAGCCGGATCAAGGTGGTGCAGCTGAGGACGCCGATCGATCGGCCGGTGCCCGATGCAATCGCCTACTTCACCGGAGCCGTGCGAGTGGAGGAGCTGAATCGCATCGCGTTTCGCCCCGGTGCCGTCGCCGATCACTTGACCTCATTCGGCGGTGTCCTCGACGGACAGGGGCAAATGTCGTCGCTGGAATGGCTGCGCCAGGGTGCAACGGGATCCTATGGCGCGGTCTCCGAGCCCTGCAACCACCGCGGCAAATTCCCCAGCCCGGCGATTTTTATGGACTACTACTTGCGGGGAGATACTCTGCTGGAGGCGTACTGGAAGAGTGTCGCCATGCCCGCTCAAGGGTTATTCATCGGAGAGCCCCTGGCGAGGCCCTTCTCCCCTACGGATGCGGAATGACGGCCTACGTATTCTTAAACCGCTACTTCCTTCCGGATCAATCCGCCACCAGCCAAATGCTGTCGGATCTGGCGCAAACGCTGGCAGTGCGCGGCTTCGAGGTGCATGTGCTGTGCTCGCGCCAGTTGTACGACGACGCTGATGCGCGGCTGCCCTCGCGCGAGCGGCTGCTGGGCGTAGAGGTGCATCGAGTCGCGACCACTCGGTTCGGACGATCCCGGCTGCCGGGCCGTGCGCTGGACTATGCATCCTTCTATCTGTCGGCGGCCTTGACCCTGTTGAGGATTCTTCGGCGCGGCGACGTGGTGATTGCGATGACCGACCCGCCGCTCCTGTCCCTGCTCGCGGCGCCCATTGCCACACTCAAGCGCGCGGCGCTCATCAATTGGCAACAAGACGTGTTTCCGGAAGTAGCCTCGCACTTAGGGGTCAATCCGTTGCCGGGCGCGGCTGATCGATTCCTGCGGCGCCTGCGCGATGCCTCGCTACGAGCGGCCATCACCAATGTCCTGGTCGGCGAGCGCATGTGCGAGTACTTCGCATTGCGCGGAATCCCCATGGCGAAACTCGAGGTCATCGAGAATTGGTCGGACGCCGATGCAATCCAGCCGAAGCCGGCCGCGGCGAGCGCGTTGCGCAACGGCTTAGAATTGGGCGATCGATTCATCGTCGGTTACTCCGGCAATCTCGGCCGGGCCCACGAGATCGACACCCTGCTGGCCGCCGCGGAGGCGCTCAAAGATGAGCCTGCATTCCTCTTCTTGATGCAGGGCGGCGGCGCCAAGATGGCGGCGCTGAAAGACGCCGTCGATCAACGCAAGTTGCAGAACTTTCGATTTCTGGAGTATCAGCCGCGCGAGGCGCTGGAGGACAGCCTGGCTGCCGCCGATGTGCACCTGGTGAGTCTGTTGCCGGCGCTCGAGGGGCTCATTGTTCCGAGCAAGCTGTACGGCATTCTGGCCGCGGGCCGGCCGGTGATATTCATCGGCGATGCCACCGGCGATGTAGGCCGCGTCATCCTCGATGCGCAATGCGGCCGAACCATCGCGGTGGGCGATTCGCGCGGCTTGGTGGAGACGCTGCGCCAGTTGCAGGCGCAGCCGGAGCTTCGGGCCGCGATGGGGACTCGCGCACGAGCCCTGCTATGCGAGAAATTCACCGCAAAGAAGGCCTACGAGCGCTGGGTCGCACTGCTCGAGCGCGCTAAGTAATACCGGATATATAGAGCGCGGCGGACAGGTGAAGTCCACGCACATCACTGGCAAGAACTTTTACAACGTCAAGAAAGCGTTACGCACTCACATGGATACGAGCGCGAATCTGATGACCGACGAACACAAGAAGTTCTGCAACATCGGCAAGCAGTTCGCCAGCCATCAGACGATCAACCACGGCGCGAAGGAATACGCTCGGGGCGATGTATGCACCAACACTGTCGAAGGTGTGTTCTCGATCTTCAAGCGCGGCATGACTGGCGTGTACCAGCACTGTCAGAGCAAGCACCTGCATCGCTATTTGTCGGACTTTGACTTCCGATACAACAATCGCATTGCACTAGGCGTGAATGACAAACAGCGTGCCGATGCGATCCTGGCTGGCGTGGTCGGCAAGCGGCTGACTTATCAAGCAGTTAATTAGAAAGCGGCGATTGTGGCGATGGAGTAAAGTGTAGTGATGTCAACTATCATGGAAGCTACACCCACTATCATGGAAGCAAGGATCGCTAAATGAAGAAAAAAAAGAAATCTGCTGCGGAACTTCAGTCAGCCCGCTTCATCGCAGCCGCGAAAGCGTTTGGCGTGGGCGTGACCGGCAAGAAGTTTGAAAAGGCGATGAAGAAAATCGTCAAGGTACCTAAGAGCAAAATCCCGCCGCGCTAGATTCGAAGGTTAGGCAACCGTGAAGGGAACTCGCAATGCCAAAGAACCTGCTACCGGGCCAGTACAGAAAGCGATATTCGTTTAGAGAGTTTCAGCCCTACGTCACTGCGCTTGGTCGGTTGACCCTAGCCTGGAACGAATTGCAGGGAGCCCTTGGAGAATTGTTCTGGACACTAAGCAATCCGAAGCCGGAGCCGGGTTTAAGGATTATCTATAATCCTATTTACGCATGGTCTGCTCTGAAATCGGATCGATCCCAAAGGGACGTGCTCAAAAATGTAATCGACCGCTCGCGACACTTTTGGGGCGATAAAAAAGCGCGAGAAGATTCAATGGCTGGTTAAGGAATGCAACAGCCTAGAGGACGTGAGGAATGACGCCATTCACTCGCCTTTGGCAACCATACGGCGCCACCCATACGACCTCATTACAGATCACACATCCCGAAGTAATACTCATGACAGGCTTGGCGCTGGAATCGGACCCAGGACCTTCTCCAGAGACAGCCCAAGTGCCAGCAAGGTCCGATCACTGCCTTTCAAGGCATCGAATTCGAGGCCGACCGGCAGACCATTCGACGTCATCCCTGCAGGCAGTACTAGGCCGGCCATACTCGCGCAGTTCCCGAGTGCCGTGTTGCGACCCATGGCGACCGTCAGCGAGACTTTCCGCCCGCGAATGACGACCACCGCCTCCTCGCCAATCTGCGGTGGCGGCACCAAGATCGGCGGAAATGCCAGGGCGATGAGCTTGTGCTGTTCAAAGTAGCGGCGGATGTCCTCGCAAATCACTTGCCGTTGAGTCAGCGCCGATTCATAGGCTTCTTGCGTGGGCCGATTCGGGGGCAGCGCATGTGCCTTGAATGAGTCTTGCAGGCTTTCGCCGGCTTGCTGCAGCAGTTGCTCGAAAGTGATGCCCGTGCCTTGTGATTCCAGGAAGGCAGCAATGGCGGGCATCATCTCATACGCCAAAATCGTGGCCACGGGACCAAGTGAGGCTCTGGCGGCGTCAGGAAGCTCCGCCTCGACCAGCGTGGCCCCGGCAGCGCGGAGCTTGTGAAATGCTTCGGTCGTGATTCTCTCGACTTCGGGGTCCAGATCACTCAGCAAAGATTTGGGGGCAATGCCAATGCGGGCGCCCCTCAAGGCCGTTGGGTGCATAGGCGCATGATCGCCGGTTACCGCCGCATCGAATAGCGCAAGGTCCGCGACGCAACGCGCCAGGGGGCCAACCTGGTCAAACTTCGAGTCGCTGAGCGGCATGATTCCGTCGTCCGGATAGCGGCCGAAGCTTGGACGCAGCCCGGCCAGTCCGCACATCGAGGCGGGGACGCGAATGGATCCCCAAGTGTCCTCGGCGACCGCCAGCGGCGCCATGCAAGCGGCCACGGCGGCGCCGGACCCGCCACTGCTGCCGCCCGGCACATGAGTTGGGTCATAGGGGTTGTGAACGGCCCCGAAATTCTCGTTGTTGCTGGTCCAGCTGTACGACAACTCATGAAGATTCGTCTTGCCCATGAGAATGCCGCCCTGCGTCAGCAACGATTTCAGCACTCCAGCATCATCCCTCGGCCTGAAGTCGCGCAATGCCCGCGTCCCGTTTGACGTCGGCAACGCCTTGGAGTTGATACTGTCCTTCACCGGAATGGGCAAACCATGCAGAGCGCCGAGGACAGCGCCGGAGGCGCGAGTTTTGTCGGCGGCCCTGGCGGCTTCCAGTACCCGCTCTGTGTCCAGCGTGCGAAAAGCGTTCAGGCTTGCCAGATGCTGCGCGCGCCCAAGCAGCGCACGTGCATAGTCTTCTGCCGTGATCTCTGCATTTTTAATGGCCGTAACCGCAGCGACTGCGGAGAGATTGGTAAGCATGCGAGCCCTCTGCAATTAGCTGATCGCGCATTGAATCATGAAACAGGGCGCCGCTTGCCAACCGTGGCAAGAGGATGAAAGTATTGGGCCATGATTTTCCGCCAACTCTTTGATCAGGCATCCGGAACGTACTCCTACCTGCTCGCCAGCCGGGCGGGAGGCGAGGCACTTATCATCGACCCGGTGCTGGAGAAGGTTGATCGCTATCTGCAACTCGTGATGGAACTCAATCTGAAGCTGGTCAAGGCGCTGGACACGCACCTCCATGCCGACCACATCACCGGCCTAGGGGCGCTGCGCGACCGCATCCATTGCATCACCGTGATGGGTGAACAGACCAAGGCCGACGTGGTGTCGATGCGGATAGGAGACGGCGATAAGCTCACAATCGAGGGGCTTGCGCTCGATGTCGTCTATACCCCCGGCCACACTGACGATTCGTACAGTTTCGTGATGTCGGACCGGGTGTTCACCGGCGACACGCTCCTCATTCGCGGTACCGGTCGGACCGACTTCCAAAACGGCGATCCTCGTGCGCAATATGAGTCGATCTTCGGGCGGCTCCTGAAATTACCGGACACGACGCGGGTTTACCCTGCGCACGACTACAAGGGCGACACTGTCTCCACCATCGGCGAGGAGCGGGCGTTCAATCCGAGGCTGCAGGTGAAGTCAGTTGAAGAATATATCGAGCTGATGAACAACCTGAAACTCCCCAATCCGACGATGATGGATGTGGCGGTACCCGCCAACATCAAGATCGGGCTGGCGCAGGAGGAGATCGCGCGCCGCGGCTGGGCGCATACCGCAGGCGAGGCACTGGCCCATCTCGGCAAGCCCGACATCGCGTTCATCGATCTGCGCGAGCGCTCAGAGCGCGAGCGGCACGGCACCATCCCGGGCTCCCTGCATGTCCCTTACGCGACATTGGAGGAGAGCATCCTCTCTGGCGGCATGCTGCATGAACTGGCCAAATCGACCAGCAAGCGGCTTCTGTTCTATTGCGCCTTCGGCGAGCGCTCCGCCATGGCGGTGCAGGCTGCGCAGGATGCGGGGCTCACCGCCGCCTGCCACATTGCGGGCGGCCTCGACGCCTGGAACAAGGCGGGTGGGCCGCTGGCACACTGACTGAACCGCGCCGCTCCGGCCGCGACTGCGCGCTGGTTCCTTAGGTTTTTGGCTGCGGTACGATGCGCAGATACGGTTTCGGCGCCTTCCAGCCTTGCGGATACTGTTTCTTGGCGTCGTCGTCGCTAACCGAGCCGGCGATGATCACGTCCTGGCCGTTCTTCCAGTTCACAGGCGTTGCCACTTTGTGCTTGGCCGTGAGCTGCAACGAGTCAATCACGCGCAGCACCTCGTCGAAGTTGCGGCCGGTGGTCATCGGATAGACCAGAATGAGCTTGATCTTCTTGTCCGGGCCGATGACGAACACGTTGCGCACCGTCTGATTGTCGGCGGGCGTGCGTTTGGCCGGATCGCCGGATGCGGCGGCGGGAAGCATGCCGTAGAGCTTCGACACGTTGAAATCCGTATCGCCGATCATCGGATAGTTTGGAGCAAACCCCTGCGTTTCCTTGATGTCGCTTGCCCAGCCCGCGTGCCTGTCCACGGAGTCGACGGACAGACCGATGATCTTGACGCCGCGCTTGTCGAATTCAGGCTTGATCTTGGCCATGTAGCCGAGTTCGGTGGTGCAGACTGGCGTGAAGTCCTTGGGGTGCGAAAACAGCACCACCCAACTGTTGCCAATCCAATCATGGAAGCGGATCTTGCCTTCGGTGGTCTCCGCTTCGAAATCAGGGGCCGTATCGTTAATCGACAGAGTCATCGCATTTCTCCCGGATTGAGATCCTAAAACTAATCGAAGCCGGAATTGCGGTCAAATGCGCATCAATCGAGGTGCAAATGGGAGGGTCTTTCGCGCTGCAAGCCCAGCAACCAGGCATAGGCGTCGAAGGTCAATTTTCCCGCGGTGGCCCAACCAAGATGTTGCGCGACATAGCCGCGGCCGGCTTGACCCATGGCCGCGCGCTGCTGCGGTGTCGTTGCCAGTGCGGCGCGCAGGCCCTCCGCAAGGCCGTCCACTCCGGGCTCCACCCACCAGCCGGCCTTGTGGGTCTCGAGCAGGGACCAGGGCGCGCCGCGGGTGGTGAGCACCGGGACGCCGTACGACAGGGCTTCGGCCACCACCACGCCGAAATTCTCGGAATACGTCGGCAGTACGAATACATCGGCGGATTCGAATAGCGCGCGTTTGGCGGCACCGTCCACTTCGCCGGGAAACTCGAATTGCGATTCGATCCCCAGTTGGGAAATCAAATCGCGCACCTCGGCGAGATGCCCTGCTTCGTCGGGCCCCGCGATGACGATACGCCAGCCGGGTTCACCGACGCGGTGCCAGGCCTTGATGAAGGGCAGCAGTCCCTTGATGGGATGAATGCGCGATAGATACAGAATCCTTCTTGGTCCCGTGAGCGCGTGGCGAGCGTGTGTGTCCGGCAGCGGAACGCCGATCGGCACGATGGCCACCGGCGCTTTGAGGCCCAACCGGCGCACGCTCTGGTATTCAGCGTCTGCCGTCGCCATGAAAAGGGCCGCCGAATTAAGGATGTTGCGCTGGAAGACGGCGAGCGCGACGCGCTTGCGGGCCGGCTTTTCCGCCAATGCGCGCGCCTCGAGCATGCCGTGCGGACTGATGACCAAGGGGATCCGTTGGCGCGTGGCGTAGCGCGCGGCTGCATAGTTGGTGTAGCCCCACAGGCCGTGATCATGGATGAGGCGCGGCGCCCTCGGGGACAGCGCGGCCGCAATTTGCTGCGTGAAGCGCGGCGACCATAGGCGGCGTCCGGCGAGACTTACGGCCTTGGTGGAAGCCGCCTTCGCACGCGCGGGCAACAGCAGCTTGTCCTCGGGACCATCGCCGACGTAAACCACCGTTGCCTGGCAACCTTGCTCGCACAGAGCATCGGCCAATTGGGATACCGCGCGGCTTAAGCCTCCGTGAGATCTATTCAGCGAGGCAACGGTGAGCACCGCCGAAATCGCCGCTTGTTTAGGATCGCTCATAGCAGCCGATCGTAGGCCTGCAGGAAGGGCCGAAATGCCGTCTGAGCCGCATATCGCGACTCCACTGTGCGCCGGGCGGCCGCGCCGAGCCGGGCATTCAGATCCCAATCGGCGCAGAGTGCACGCAGCCGATGCGCGAATTCGCGCGCATCATCCAGGGCAACGAGAAATCCATCTTGGCCCTCGGAAATGATTTCTTCGGGACCGCCGCAGCGAGTGGCGACGACGGGCACGCCGCAGGCCATCGCCTCCACGACCACCATGCCGAATCCCTCCTCGTCCGAGGGCAGCGCCAGACAGGCGGCATCTTGATACAGCCGGATCAGGTCGGTGCGCGACGGCGCTCCGGCCAGCCTGACGCGCCCCGCGGAGCCCACCGATGAGAGCGCCGATTTTGCCGCCCCCGGCAGTTCGCCCTGGCCCGCCAGCACAAGTTCCGGCGGCCGTTCCGACTCGGCGCAGAGCAGGGCGTAGGTACGGCACAGCAGAGGAAGGTTCTTGCGCGGATCCGCCAATCGTCCGACGAAGAGAATGTAGGGATTGTCGCGTACCCGCGCCTGGCGCGCCGGCGAGGGGGAGAGCGCCTCGCAATCGATGCCGGGCGGTGCCAGCACGACATTCGTTTGCGCGCCGCGGACGATGCGCCGCGCATACTCCAGCATCCAGCGATTTTCAACCATGACGGCATCGACCATGCGCAGCGCCCGGTCGTCATAGCGGTCCATGATGGCGGTCATCAGTCTTCGCCAGCCGCGCATTGCCGCTGCGCCCTCGCGCAAGGCGCGGCGCCTCTCCATGACGATGCGGGTTGCCGCTTGCAGCACGATCGGTTTGTTGCATCCCATGACCGCCATCGCCAGCGCGGGCGAGCCGGCCAC
>Ga0302324_100017528_pt1 | contig 14189 bp, 7 predicted proteins | sample Palsa_T0_1_FD_201949 | JGI IMG/M metagenome (GOLD analysis project Ga0302324, IMG submission 201949) | Peat permafrost microbial communities from Stordalen Mire near Abisko, Sweden - Palsa_T0_1 | ecosystem: Environmental > Terrestrial > Soil > Palsa > Peat permafrost | place: Sweden: Abisko... | reverse complement strand
AACATCTCCATCCTCGTTGCCTCTCCGCGAAGGGCGCGCAGTACGGGTATCTGGTCGGCCGGAAAAGGGGTAACGGTATCGCGCATGAAAAGGCCGTAATGGCCCACCCAGGCATCGGGGGGAAGAGCCGTCGCTGCCAGACCGAGAAGCTTGCCGGCCGCGACGTTCCAGAGCACGAACTTTGCCTCCGTGTCGATCGCCACCAATCCCTCCGTCATGCTGTCCAGCACAGACTGAAGCTTTTGCGTTTGTGTCTCCAAGGACTGCTGCGCGCTTATCAATTCCTGCGTTTTCCTCGCCAGGCGCTCCTCAGTCTGTTTGCGGACCGTAATATCGGTGATCGATTCCACGACGAGGGACGATTTGCCATTGCCACCTCGATGTAATACCCATACGCTGGCCGCTATAACCAGGCGGCCATCCCGAGTGCGGTGTAACAACTCCCCCTCCCAAGTCCCGTCGTGCTCGAGACGTTCTTCGATTTGTTCCAATGGCTCAGGAAATTGAGTGTGCAGCAATTCATGCGAGATCCGGCCCACCGCCTCTTCCCGCGTGTAGCCATAAAGTTTCTCTGTTCCACCACTCCAGACCTGAATCCGACCCTTTGTGTCTCGTACCATGACCTGGGCAAGATTAAGGATTTCAGCTTGCTCCCGAAGCGCTTCGTCCGCGGCCACCTTGCGTTCCGTTACGTCCCGCGTGACCTTGGTGAAACCTTTGTGTTTGCCCAGATTGTCATAGATCGGTGAGATCACGACGTTCGCCCAAAACAAGGAGCCATCCTTTCGGATCAGTTGTCCCTGCTCCTCATAGCGGCCTTCCGTCAATGCCTGCTGCAGATCTCGTGAAGGCTTACCTGAGGCGCGATCCGCGGAAGTGTAAAAACTTGAAAAATGTGTACCGAGAATCTCTGCCTCGCTGTACCCCTTGATACGGGCCGCTCCCGCATTCCAACTCGTTACGTTTCCAGCCGCATCCAGGGTGTAGATGGCATAGTCTGGGACGCCGTCCAACAGCAGGCGCAGCAATTCCTGACTTGCGGCCAGGTCCAACCGGGCCTTTTCCGTACTAGCGAGGTTCTCCTGCAATGCAGCCTCCGCTCGCAACCGGAGGGTCAGTTCCTGTTGCTGGGAGCGCACCAAATTCGGAAACGACATCGCCTTCGGAACCAGCGGTATCAACATGGCCGCCGTGAGCACCGAAACTGCCGCCGTGACGGCCTTGATCAGTCCGGCGACGAAGTAGGTGGCGTGCCAGATGTTCCAGATCTCCATCACGTGTGTGGTGCCGCAGGCCAGAATGAAGCTACCGAACATCCAGAAGATTTTGTTTAAGGGCAGGGAACGGTTCTTGCGGATGAAGTAGATGAGGACGATGGGAATGCAATAGTAGGCGGCGGCGATTAGGCCGTCGGAGATTACATGTAGCCAGACGATGCGCGGGTCCCACATGTAACAGAAGCCGTGCGGCATGAAATTGGGAGAGAATAAGTGTTGAAAGAAGTTCATGGCGGCCTTGGCCCAACGCCTCCCCAGAAGACATCAAGTTCAGTTGAATTCATGCTCCTGCTTCATGCGTGATGCGGGCTCTTTCGCCGGCACACACCTGTTCATTCCGAAGTCCTCCCCAAACGCACAAATCCGAATAAACCTCCGGGAGCATTTGACCCATGTTGAAACCGGCCCCATAAGTAAATAACTGGCTTCCCAGTTCATTTCCCAATTGGAAACAGTCAACTAATGAATAATCGGCAGCCCCGGAGCCAACCTTTAAGGCAACGGTTCGCCCGCTGCTGGGTTAGCTTATTTCTTCGCTCCACAATCGAATCGTTTCAATCAAGGGCGCGGCAGGGATCACGGCAAACATCCAAAATCGTACGGAGCCGTCTTCGATAGTCCTGAAAGTGTCGTTTCCGGTAAATTCATGGGGTGGGCCGACCTTCGAGATTGTTTCAGCCATCCCTGCGGGACTAGATGGAAATGGCAGTCGAGTCTAGTAAACTCCTGTATATCCGGTAGCCATCATTTTTGTTCGCTTCCGGTACTTTTGCCTGCCAAACACTGTGCTACCAGGCGAGAGCAAAACTTAGATATCTATGACGAACTACGATGCAGTCGTAGTCGGCTCCGGCCCGAACGGTTTGTCAGCGGCGATCGTTTTGGCGCGCGCCGGGCTTTCTGTCCTGGTGCGTGAGGCCAACACCACCATCGGGGGCGGCGCCCGCTCGCTCCCTCTGACCCTGGACGGATTCGTCCACGACATTGGCTCTGCCGTACACCCAATGGCACTGGCCTCGCCGTTCTTCCGCTCTCTCCCGCTCAACGATTACGGCCTCCAGTGGATCCAACCTCCGCTGCCCCTGGCGCACCCGCTGGATGGCGATCCCCCGGCCGTGCTCGGCCACAGCATCGACGAGACCGCAGCTACCATCAGCCCCGACGGCAAAGCATACCGGCGCTTGCTGCAACCCCTGGTTGATGACTGGGACGTACTGATCCCGGAGATTCTGTCTCCCCCCCTTCACCTGCCGTCGCACCCTCTTGCCTTGGCCCAGTTTGGAATTCGGGCTCTTTGGCCTGCAGCCGCGCTTGGTAATTTTGTCTTCCGCGGAGACCGCGCCAAAGCTCTGTTTGCCGGCCTCGCCGCCCATTCCATCGTGCCGCTGGAGCAGGTGGCATCCTCAGCCATCGGTTTAGTGATGGCGGCTTCAGGGCACGCATGCGGCTGGCCTATCCCGCGAGGTGGTTCGCAGCAGATCACCGAAGCGCTTGCGGCGTGCCTGCGCTCCCTGGGCGGAACGATCGAGACCGATGCCCCGGTCGATACCGTCGACAGCCTGCCGCCGTCGCGGGCGCTGCTATTTGATCTGACTCCCCGGCAGGTGGCCCGCATCGCCGGCCATCGGCTTCCCCAGGGCTACCTTAAGAGCCTTCGTCGATTCACCTACGGGCCGGGCGTCTTCAAAGTCGATTGGGCGCTGGCCGGCCCGATCCCCTGGAGAGATCCGGAGTGTGCGCGCACCGCCACGCTGCACATTGGCGGGTCCGCCGCGGAGATCAGCGCCAGCGAGAGCGCCGCCTGGAACGGCAGATTTGACGGTAAGCCATTCCTGTTGCTCGCCCAGCAGAGCCTGTTCGATCCCTCCCGGGCGCCGGCTGGACGCCACACGGGCTGGGCTTACTGCCATGTTCCGAATGGATCGACCCTCGACGTGACCGGCGCCATTGAGTCGCAAGTGGAAAGGTTTGCGCCCGGGTTTCGCGACTTGATTCTGGCCCGCGCTACCAGGAACACCGCGCAGATGGAAGAATCAAACGCCAACCTGATCGGCGGGGATATCGGCGGGGGAGCGAACAACCTCTGGCAGCTCCTCTTTCGCCCCACCCTTTCGTTCGATCCTTACCGGGCACCCACCGGCGGTATGTATCTGTGTTCCTCCTCCACCCCGCCGGGCGGGGGAGTCCATGGAATGTGTGGATACCACGCTGCGCGTTCCGCCCTGAGACACACCTTCGGCAGGTAACCAACATGCCCCTCAGGCCAACACTTCTTCAGTACCTCTGGAAAGCGTTCGTTACGTGGGTGTCAAACCGTCCAATCCAGCAGTTGCGTGGCGCGTAGAGTTCGTCGATATTGCCAAGAGCGAGCCGGTGAGCGCATTGGAATTTCGCGTTATTTGGGAAATCGAGATCGAGGCAGAGTGCCCGAAGGAAGCGGCCCAAAAAGCACGCGAAGTGCAATTGAGACCGGATATGCCGGCTACTATCTTCGAGGTTTGGGACCACGCAGGGCAAAAGATGCATCGCCTCGACCTGGCGGAGCCAATCGGAAGGTTAGACGATGCCGCACTGGCCTCCCTCCGCTCAGCCTTCCGGCGTCTGCAGTGCGCGCCCGAGATAGGCCGTGAGGCAAAGGACATCGTCTCCGTCATGCTGGTTTTTCTGGATACGCAGCAACGATATGCAAGACATCGCCCCTAAAGCATTTTCAAAGGATTGGGTGCCGGTATAATCGACCCCCATGAAGGCGCATGTTTACGTCACGCTTAAGCGCACCGTCCTCGACCCTCAGGGGCAGACCATCCACGGAGCGCTCAAACGCATGCAATACACCGGCGTCGAGGAAGTGCGCCAGGGAAAATACTTCCAACTCACGCTGCGCACCATGGATACCACCGACGCCCGGGCTGAAGTGGAGCGGATCGCCCGCGAAGTGCTGACCAACCCCGTAATTGAAGAGTTTACCTATCGTCTCGAAGAGTGACCCATCCCCGTACAATGAAGGTCTATGTGCGGAATTGTCGGTTATGTCGGGCCCAAGGATGTAGTTTCGGTCATCCTTGACGGGTTGAGGCGGCTGGAATACCGGGGGTATGACTCGGCGGGTATAGCCGTAGGGTCTGCGGGACATGGTCTGGAGCTACGACGGGCGCCCGGAAAGCTGCGCAACCTGGAAGAGGTAATCCGCCAGCACCCGCTGCACGGCGCCTACGGTATCGGTCACACCCGCTGGGCCACGCACGGCAGGCCAACTGAAGAAAACGCCCATCCCCACCGGGACTGCACCGGGCGCATCGTGGTGGTGCATAACGGCATCGTAGAAAACTACCTGGAACTGAAGCGGGAGCTGGCCGAAGAAGGCCACACGTTTGTGACCGAGACGGATACCGAGGTGATCGCGCACCTGGTGGAGCAGGAAATGCGCTCGGCCGAGAACTCGGGCAAGACCATGTTGCTGGAGGATGCGGTGCGCCGGGCGGCGCGCCGCTTGACCGGCGCTTACGCCATCAGCGTCATCTCTGCCGATACGCCTGACACCATCGTCACTGCGCGCAATGGGCCGCCGGCCGTGGTCGGTGTGGGCGAGGGGGAATCGTTCGTCGCCTCGGACGTGCCAGGTATCCTGCACCACACCCGCATGATGTATTTTCTGGCCGATGGCGATGTGGCCGTGGTGACGCGGCAGGGGGTTAAGTTCACCGATCTCGAAGGAAACCTGGTCGAGCGCAAGGTGGAGAAAATTCTCTGGGATCCTATCCAGGCGGAAAAGGGCGGCTACAAGCACTTCATGCTCAAGGAGATTTTTGAGCAGCCTCGGGCCGTCCGCGACACCACCTTAGGCCGCATATCGCTCGAGACGGGGGAAGTGTTCCTGGGCGAGATGCACATCACCGACGATCACTTTCGCGCGGCGACGCAGATCAACATCGCGGCCTGCGGAACAAGTTGGCACTCCGCCCTGGCGGGCAAGTACATGATCGAGCGGCTGGCCCGCGTTCCCACGGAAGTGGACTACGCCAGCGAGTACCGGTATCGCGATCCCATTGCCGACCCGCACGCGCTGGGCATGCTGATTACCCAGTCCGGCGAGACGGCGGATACCTTGGCCGCGCAGCGGGAGATGGTCGCCAAGGGATCGATGACCGTGGCCATCTGCAACGTGGTGGGCTCCATGGTGGCGCGTGAGGCGCATGGAACCATCTACACCCATGCGGGCCCGGAGATTGGCGTCGCTTCGACCAAGGCCTTCACCGCCCAGTTGACGGCGCTATTTCTCTTTGCCCTCTACCTGGCGCAGAAGCGGGGAGCGATCGGGACCGCGGGCAGCGCTGAGCTGGTCGACCAGCTCAGCCGTATTCCGGGGAAGATCGAAGAGGTGCTGCGCCAGCGCGATGGCCAATGCCGCCAACTCGCCAAAGCTTTTGCGTCCGCGTCAGATTTTTTATTTTTAGGCCGTGGCATTCACTTTCCGATTGCCCTCGAGGGAGCGTTGAAGCTCAAAGAAATCTCCTACATCCACGCCGAAGGCTACCCGGCAGGGGAGATGAAACACGGCCCCAATGCGCTGATTGATGAGGATTTGCCGGTGGTGGTGCTGGCCACCAGCGATGCATCAAGTGCGGAATCTGTGCTGCGCTATGAGAAGACGCTTTCCAACATCCAGGAAGTGACCGCGCGCTCCGGCCGCGTGATTGCGATCGCCACCGAAGGCAACAAGCAGATTCGCGAGCTGGTAGAGCATGTAATCTACGTGCCCGATGCGCCCGAACTGCTGGCGCCGCTGATCGAAGTGGTTCCCCTGCAGTTGTTGGCGTATCACATTGCGGTGCGGCGCGGCTGCGACGTTGATCAGCCGCGCAATCTGGCCAAATCAGTGACTGTCGAATAAGAGGTGAGGGATATTGCAACGGCAACTTTTTACTGCGCGGCTTACGCGCAGACTCCTGCTTTCGGAACCTGCAGCTTGTTTCCATCTTGAATTTACCGTCGAGGATCTGGAAAAATTCGATTTCCAGCCCGGGCAGTTCGCCTCGTTCGTGGCTCTTGACCATGCGGGGAAGCAGCAGACCCGGGCCTACTCCATCGCCTCGGCGCCACGGGCAAACCAGTTCGACGTGTGCGTGAATCGCGTGGAGGGCGGGTTCTTTTCCAATTTGCTGTGCGATCTCCAGGTGGGCGATAGCCTTCAATTTCACGGGCCGCACGGACTGTTTATGTTGCGCGCGCCGCTGACCGACAGCATCTTCATCGCCACCGGAACGGGCATCGCTCCCATGCGAGGCTTCGTCGAATACCTCTTTCCGGAGAACGGAGAAGACCGCAGCCAGGGGCGAAACTTCTGGCTGGTTTATGGCACGCGGTACCAAACGGAACTCTATTACGAGGACTATTTTGAGAGCGTCGCCGCCCGGCGGCCGAATTTTTTCTATCGTAAAACGCTAAGCCGGGCCGATGACAGCTGGGCGGGATCGCGCGGCTATGTGCAGGAACTGGTGGAGCAAATCGCCGCCGATCATGCCCGGCAGAGCGCACAGGATCCGCGCCCGATCGACGGCGCGATTTATAACATCCATGCTTACATATGTGGGTTGAACGAAATGGTCGCGGCAAACCGGGAGTCCCTTAAGGGCTTGGGCTGGGAGAGAAAACAAATCATCTTCGAACGCTACGATTAGTGGGTGCCCACTATTTCTTCTACCTGTTGCTTCCACCCCTTGGTCTAGGGCAAGGAGAAAGCGACGTATACGCCGCCCGAGGGCTTTCTGCTCGATTGCCCTCCGCCGGCGGCGATGACCACATATTGCTTTCCGTTCACCATATAGGTCGACGGCGTGGCCAGACCGGAGAACGGCAATTCGGTTTCCCACAGCAACTTCCCTGTGGTCTTGTCGTAAGCGTGGAATTTCTTGTCGAAAACCGAAGCCCCAATAAACACCAGGCCTCCGCCGGTGACCACAGGGCCGCCATAATTATCCGACCCAGTATCCGTCATTCCCTTGGCCACCAGTTCCGGATAAGTTCCGAAGGGAATCTTCCACAAGTATTTGCCGGTACTCAAGTCGATCGCGCTCATAGTGCCCCAAGGCGGCGCGGTCGCCGGATACCCCTCCGGATCCGTGAAGCGGCGGAAGGCGATGGTCTTGTACGGCATGTCGTTGGCGGCCTCGCTCGCTCCTTCCGCAACCACGGGGTCTGCCGAGTTGGCGGACTTTCGCGGCGGCCGCTGCTGTTGCTGGGGCGCCTTGGTAAGGTAGCGCACCAGGGCGGCAACCTCTTCGTTACTCAGGCTGTTGAAGGGGGGCATGCGGCCCTTTCCCTGGCGGATGGTGCCTGCGATCTCGTCATCGGTCAGGATCCCCTCAATGCCCTGCAAGGAAGGGATCGCAGGCGGGGAGCCGGCCCGGTTGATGCCGTGGCAACCACTGCACTGGTTTTGGTAAACCTTCTCGCCCAGGCTGCCGGCGGGCGGCGGCACCGTCAAGCCGACCAACCATGCGGTGTCGTTCGCGTTCACGTACAGTACACCCGTATCCTGATCGACAGCGACGCCACCCCACTCTCCGCCCCCGGCAAAGCCCGGCAAGTCAATCGTGAGTTTATCCACGCTGGGCGGAATGAACTGGCCGCCGCCGATCATGGTCTTGAACTGCTTCACGGCCCAGGCATGCGCTTCCGGCGTGCGGTTGGTCAGCGTATCTTCCGAGGTGCTCTGCTGCGTATAGGGCGCGGGCACGGCGGGGTATGGCTGGGTCGGCGAGGCAACTTCGCCGGGCACGCTGCTTGACGGAACAGGAATCTCCGGGACGGGAAATAGCGATTCCCCAGTGGCACGATTAAAGACGAAGAGCAGACCGGACTTGGTTGTCTGAGCGATCACATCTACCCGTTTGCCATCACGGGTTACCGTACCCATTGCCGGGGGCGCGGGGAAATCGCGGTCCCAAAGATCGTGGTGCACGCCCTGGAAATGCCAAATGCGCTTGCCGGTCGCGGCATCGAGCGCAATCAGCGAGTCGGCAAACAGATCGTTGCCCAAGCGGTCTCCACCATAAAAATCGAAGACGGCAGAGCCGGTAGGCACGAATACGATACCGCGCTTGTTATCGACCGTCATCCCGGCCCAGTTGTTGGCGGCGCCGGCGTTTTTCCATGCGTCCTTGGGCCATGTGTCATAGCCAAACTCCCCCGGGTGGGGAATGGTGTGGAAGGTCCAGCGCAAGGCTCCGCTGTGTACATCGAAGGCGCGAATATCTCCCGGCGGCGCCGGATGGGTTTCGGGGTTTGAGCCACCGACAATGATCAGATCTTTGTAGATGCTGCCCGGAGTGGTGAGTGCGACGGACTGCGCCTCGTAAGGTTCGCGCAATCCCTTGCGCAAATCGATTCTCCCGTTCTCGCCGAAGCTGGAAATCGGCTTGCCGGTAGCGGCATCGAGTGCATAGAGATAGTTGCGAGCGCCTGCGAAGATGCGGCTCTGGTGGCCATCGCTCCAATATGAGACACCTCGTGTCAGCACTCGCCCGGGAAGATCCGATTCGAATTTCCAAAGCAGCTTGCCCGATGCCGCGTCGAGCGCGATCACGCTGCGGTGCGGTGTGGTCGTATAGAGAACCTTGCCCACGATAATGGGACTGGCCTCGATGCCCCCGTCTTCTCCGGTGTCATACTTCCACGCCACCGCCAGGCTCTTCACGTTGTCGCGATTGATTTGCGACAGGCTGGAGTAGTGTGTTCCGTCGTGTCCTCCGTAAGCTGGCCAATCCTGCTGCCCGAACGCCATCACTGACCCGGTAATGCAAAGGCCCAATCCAAGAGCCGCGGCTGCTCTCAACTTTTCCATTGTTAACCTCAACCGCCTGATTTTACAGGATGCTGGCGGAGTGCCGGTTGTTCGCTCGATGCGGCACAGAAAGATGTAAAGTGGTTGCGTCGTTCAAGAGGAGACTTATGAGCACTGACTTTTCCAGAAGAAGCCTGATGAAGGGGATCTGTTCTGCCGCTGCGCTTTCCGCTGCCTTACCGGCCGCCGCGGTTCTGCCTCCTGCCGCCCCAGACACGGCAACCGAATACAAGGGGCCGCATGGCCCGGGGATGCCCCAGGAAGGGCCCGATACACCCAAAATCTGTGCCCCAATTGGCGGCCGTGAGATTACCGATCAAGCGATGCGGGAAGTCAAGCAGCTGGGGGTCAACAACGTACTCATGGGCGGGCCCAAGATGCCTTGGCAGGAGTCGGATCTGCAGGCCATCGTCGACAAACTCAAGTCCGGCGGCCTTGCGGTGGGCAACATGATGATCGCCGGATTTAACAACTGTATTTACGGTCGAGCCGGGGCGGCCCGAGATAAGGAGATCGAGGACTTCAAGAGCTCTGTGCGCGCCGCAGGCAAAGTGGGTCTCCCGGTCATTGAGTACAACTGGTACGCCCATCGGGCCATCGAGGGTTATTACCTGGAAGAAGGACGTGGCGGAGCGGGATACACAGCCTTCAACATCAACCGGGTGGAGAAGCTGCCCACAGTACCCGAGGAAGGAGTCCATTCCGACGAGGAGCTGTGGAAGAACATCGCCTATTTTCTGCAGGCAGTCATTCCCACTTGCGAACAATCGAATGTACGTTTAGCGCTGCACCCCAACGATCCTCCGATTGCGGTTACCCGCGGGTCAGGACAGATTATGGCTTCGCTCGAAGGTTGGAAGAAGTTGATTACGGTGGTGAACAGCCCGGCGAACGGCATCACGTACGAATGCGGCGTATCCCGCGAGATGGAGGTTGACCCGGTCGAAGTCTGCAAATACTTTGGCACGCGTGACCGCATCAACCACGTACATTACCGCAATCCGGTGGTACGCACGCCGCACAACGACTACACCGAGACCTTCATCGACATGGGCGAGAACAATATGCTGGCCGTGATGCGAGAACTGATCAAGGTGAAGTACACCCGCCTGATCTATCCCGAACACGAGCGCGCGTTGGATTACGATAAGGCAGTCGGCATCCACAATCAATATCCGGGTGGCGGGGGATATACCGGGATGGTCTTCGACATTGCCTATGCACGCGCGATGTTCCAGGCCTCCATCATGCTGGAACGAGGCAACGAGTGGAAGGAGTTCTAGACTAAGCTACGCTCTCCGGTTGCTTTCCTGCTGCGCGGTTTTCTTGCGTTCAGAAGACAAGTTTTCCGGCAACATTGACGAGCCGGTTGCCGCCACTCGTCGCCGTGACCAGGCCAAAGGATGCGCTACCGTACTGAGTGCCGGGATTCGAGAACTGCGGAGTATTGGTGGCGTGCAGCCATTCACTGCGAAGTTCAAGATTGAATCGCTCCGACAGATGCATTGTTCGGAAGATCGACGCGTCGAGATTGAAGAATTTGGGCCCAGACGAAATGTAGTTGCCCACATTTCCCTGGGTTCCAGCTGGGGGCGCGGAGAAAAGACTGGTGTTGAACCATGGAGTGTTCTGAATGCCGTGCAGCTTTTGAATCGGGCCGCTCATGTTGGGGAAGGCCTGATTGCCCGGAGTGTTGAAGGTCGCGGTGCAGGAGCAGGTGAAGTTCAAAGGAAACCCGCTGGTCGCCTCCCATACTCCGGTCAGCGCCCAGCCGCCGAGCACCTGGCCGGCCACACCCTTGTTGGCAAATCGTCCTCCCTCTCCGAAAGGAAGTTTCCACATATAGGTTTCGTTGAAGATATGCGTTTGGTTGAAGTCAGTCTGTGCGTAATTGCGCCTCTGGTTGACATAATCAAGCAGTCCATTGGGGTAGTCGCTGGCCTCGCTGGCAAATCCAAGCGCCCTTCCATAGGCATAAGAGTTTGTTATCGCGAAGCCGCGAGCGAACTTATGATCGAACTTGATCTGTACTGCGTTGTAGTTCGAACTATAACCCAGGAAAAACTCGGTGGTGGAGGCGGTACGGCCAACATTTGCATTCGGACTGCCACAAGCCGCGCATGGGCCGTATTCCGGCTGGCCCGCCACACCTTGTCCGTATACGGTCGCGGCATTCTGGTTGTATTCGATAGGAGTATGGACCCCGTGATTGCCCACATACGCAATATCCACAACCCAACTTCCAGGGAGAGTCCGTTCGTAGGCGAAATTCCACGATTCGAGATACGGGTTCTTCCATGTCAGATTGATGGCATAGTAACTCTGGTTAAGCAAAGCAGGGGTATTGGCCGAAAGAATCCCATTCGCAGGCGGCACATAAGGCGGCAGGGCGGGAAGTCCCTGCGCCAGGGTTGCCGCGTTGTTGTTGGAAAGAATCGCCGGGCCAAAACTACTTAGGCTGCTGAACGACTGGCTAGGCTCGATGGGGTAGTTGTAGGCGAAAAGATCGATGTTCCAGGGAAGTGTACTCATCCCAAAACCACCGCGCACCACACTGCTGCTCGAGATGCGATAGTCCACGCCGAAACGCGGACTCCAGTTTTTGTAATCAGCCTGCAGTCCCATATTTCTTGGAACCACCCCGATTCCCGCTAGCTCCAGTGAATTGGTGCTTGGGACATAGTTCGAGAAGCCACCGGCAAAGTGCGGGGTAGGGGGGCCGTAATACTCCCAGCGTATCCCGGCATTGATCGTGAGCTTCTGGCTGGCCTGCCACTTATCCCCGAAGTAAAAGAAGATCTGGTTCTGGCGCAGAGCGGGAAAGACGTTCGCGTATCCACGCTGGACATTGTAAGGTACGCCCAGGAGAAAACTCGCGAATTGGTTGGCGAAACCGCTCGCCGGGGCGCCCGTCCCATTGAGCGCAGTGGTACCAGTCGCGAAATCAAAATAGCCCGGGGGGTAGCTGACCAGCAGTAGGTCGTCGCGCCAACGATGATAGTCCGCGCCCCACTCAAGAGTGTGATTGCCGGTCACCTTAGTCATGTTTTCCACACCTTCGATGAGCGTTCCCGCGCGCGTCCAGGGACAATTGCTGCAGCCGCCGATCATAGGGTCGGAGAAACCTTCACCCTCGATCAGGCTGATGCCGCTGGTGAACGAGTTCAGGTTCGCCCCTGGAATTCCAGCCTCTTGTGCCAGACTCTTTCCATACCCCGTGGGGTACGCAAGGTTGTCATAGCGGCTGATCCCGAAGCGGGCCTCGGAGAGCAGTTTTGAGGCAAACGGGTGGATCCAGTTGACGCCCGTCGAGAAGGTTTTCTCGTGCCCGTAGCCTTCCTCTCCGGCGATGCCGCCGCCGGAAAGCGGGCCGCCGTAGTCGCCGAAAAGTCCGTCCTGATTGAGAGTCGGCTCTTCAAAGCTGAAGCGCCCGAAAAGGTGATCGCTGCTATTAAAAAAGCGATCGATCGTCACATCTACATCGGGTGTGTCCTGGGTAAAGCCGCTGCCGGTGAGCAGGTTGTTTTGGTACTTAAGCACCCCGGAAGCACTCTGGTTGGCGTTGGGCATGCTAACGTGCGACAGCAACGCCAGGGCGATAGGATCCAGGCGGCTGGGAGGGATGACATTGAGGACGCCGTTATAACTGAACTGGGTTCGTCCGGTACCGCATAGTTTGGCGTTGCCGCCCGGCAGACAATCGACCGAATCTCCGGTCATGGGGTCATAGATCGGAGTCAGAGCAGGGTCGCTGAAATTGCCGGTCCGTATCGCCGCCGTGGGCACACTCACCTGGTAAAACTCGCCCAGGTGCTGGCGGTATTCCAGGAAGCTGACGAAGAAGAACATCTTGTCCTTCTGAATTGGACCCCCGATGTTCGCTCCAAAATAGTTGTAAACAGCATGATTCTTCGGAGTTGTCTGAAAGTATGACTTGGCTGAAAGGGCGTCGCCCTGATAGAAGTAATAGCCTTCTCCGTGAAACTTGTTCCCACCCGACTTGAGAATGACATTGGTGACCGCTCCCAGGGCCGTTCCCTGCTGAGGGTCGTAATTGCTGGTGGTGATCTGTACTTCCTGGATCGCTTCGATGGGCGGAATGTAGATTTGCAGCAGCTGGCTGCGCTGGTTGTCGCTCACGCCTTCGATATCGAAGGTGTTGTACATACTCGATTGGCCGTTTACCGTCGTGGACTCACTGAGTTGCTGGTTATAGAAAGTTGAATGGTCCTTTACGGTCGTGCCAGCGCCCGGAACAGTCGACAGCAGACCCTGGAAGTTGCGTCCATCCCCGAGGGGCAGCGCCGCGACTGCGGCGGTGTCGATATCGCGCCCGGTATCCGCCGTGTCCGTTTGCAACTCCGGCAGCACCGCACTGCTGACACTCACCGTCTGCGTGACAGCGCCCGGACTAAGAATTGTATCGGCGCGCAGGGTGCGGTCCGCGAACAGCGTCAGCCCGGTATTGATAGCTGTGCTGAAGCCGTCTTTCTGAACCGTGACGTTATAAGTACCCGGGGCGAGATCGGGAACCGAATAATAGCCGCTCGCGTCCGTTTGCGCTGAGTGGCTAACATTGGTATTCATGTCGGTGACGGTGACATTCGCGGCTGGGACCGCGGCGCCGGTAGAGTCGGAAATAGATCCCACGATGGTGCCGTTTACATTCTGGCCAAAAGAGGAGACAACTGACAGGAGCAATGCACACGCAAAAGGCAGGAGCCTTTTGCGCACTTCATCTCGTGGTCGCATGTCTTTCCCCTCCAGGAATGACTCGCCTATCACTGTCGACCAGGTCCGGTTGTATCCTGCGTCTATCTTCGCCTGGTGAACTCCCACTACCACTTTCGAAAGTGGTCTAGACTGTAAGCCCGGTCACATTTGTGTGTCAAGCTCCGGTATCAGGGCCCAGGCGGGAGTAGAGGCGGGCTACTGGAGCCTGCATGGGAACTGAATATGTAGGACCAAATGGACCTGTCCGGGTGCCCCATGTTCGCGCCAGCGTACGTGGGCCGATGATGGATTCTTCGAATGCTTTCGCTAGACGAGCAGAAGCTCTGGATGGGCTT
>Ga0302324_100017527_pt1 | contig 14190 bp, 9 predicted proteins | sample Palsa_T0_1_FD_201949 | JGI IMG/M metagenome (GOLD analysis project Ga0302324, IMG submission 201949) | Peat permafrost microbial communities from Stordalen Mire near Abisko, Sweden - Palsa_T0_1 | ecosystem: Environmental > Terrestrial > Soil > Palsa > Peat permafrost | place: Sweden: Abisko... | reverse complement strand
GGTGCAGTTCACCGACGGCGAAGGTCGCGTGGCGTTCCGGACGATCTTCCCCGCCTGCTATTCAGGCCGTTATCCTCACCTGCACCTGGAGATTTTCAAGCCGGGCGCACGCTCGCTCGATGAGACGACGCGAGTCTTGACCTCGCAACTCACGGCCCCGCGCGAGGTCTGCTCTCGAGTTTATGAAGGTGCGCCCGGTTACACGCGAAGCGTTGCGCAGTTCAAAGGTCTATCGCCCGGTGACGATATGGTGTTCGCGTCGAGCTCGCCCGCCGAGCTCGCGCTGCAAACCATGACCACCAGCGGTGATTTGGGCTCAGGATTTGCCGGGCACGCCACGATCGGAATTCGGACTTGAGGCAGATGAGTGAGACAGGGCGCCTCACCGCACGTCGTTATTCTCGCCGCCATCCCTTGAGCACGGCCACTCCGCCCAGCAGCAACGTCAGCGCCGCCACCGCGCCGGCCGCGTGGAACTCCGGGGCGCTCGCGACGACCGACGGTCCGGTTGCCGCCGCATGAGTCTGCGGGAGCTGACCGCGCAGCGCTGGATTCGAGATGTCATCTGTTTGCGCTCGTGCGGCCGAGCCGGCCAGTAAGGCAACGGCGGCGATCGGTAGGAGGCATCTCATCTTGAATCCCCTTTATTTGCAGACAGTGTAAGGCCAAAACCCCCGTCTCATACTACTAACGCAACAGCCCGCCAAAGGTAGACAAGCGAGAGGTGAAATTATGTTAACAATCGGGCGGATACAGTCCCGATCGCCTCAATGGAGCGGCTCGGTGGAGCTCGCGAACGGCACGTGGGCCGTCAGGACCATTCCGCCTTGTTTTAGGGGCTTGCTCCTCATCTTGCCTCCGAGTCCCCGCACCCGATGTTTCATCGCGGCCATGGCTATTGAATCCTCATCCGACGGTACTCCGGGAGCATCATGGGCCATGCGGATCTTGAGTACATCGCCCTCGATCTTCACGGCGATTTTCAACGACTGAATCGAAGGTTGCCTCAAGGTGATAGCGAGTGCCTCTTGCAGAATACGGTACAGACCCGTCAATGCAGCGGGCGTGAATTGCGGTTCCTCGCTCGGATACTCCTCGGTGCAATGGACGCCCGCTTCGCCGCATGATCGTTTTACATGCGAGCGGAGCGCCGCAAAGAGACCGAAATTATCCAGCAGACTCGGTCGCAGCTGTTCGATCATTTTGCGCTTCAAGTCGATGGCCGCCGACAGGGTGTGACGGACCCGCTCTATTTTTTTTCGCGCCTCATCCGGCGTATTCGAGTGCTGTTCGGCCCAAGCCGCATCCATCGACGCGGCCACGAGCAAGCCGCCCAGTTCATCGTGCAATTCTCTCGATATCCAGATTCTTTCCGCTTCATGAATCGATTGCAGATGCGTGATGATCGCGGGGTTCATAGGGAGCTTGCGATGAGACGAGTGCGGCATGATCTTCAACCGAGGACAGCGGAGAAAGGAGATTAGCTCGCCGGAAATTCTCTCGGCGTCGGCGCTACGGGTTATGGTTTTGTAGGTGCTTTCAACCTTTGAGCGTCGAGCGGCAACCTATCATTTGACATAAGCCATCGACTACGCGCAGCTATGCCGGGCCGCGCGTAGTCGATGCGAACACAGGCTCATCGAGGCCTACAGCCGGGAGCGACGGCCATTCAAAAGAAATGCGATGACCAGGACCGCCAAGATCAGACCGATCGGGCCGATTCCCCATCCGGCGCCCATGCCCCAGTAAAGGCCCCCGCCGCCGCCGAGCAAAACCAAAAGAATGATGACGATCAGAATGGTATCCATCACTTTCCCTCGAGTATTCAGGACAAAGAGCTTCCTGTCCCACAGTTAATCCGAGAACACCAAGATCTGCTGTAGGCGGATCGGAAGTTCCGGTGGTGTTTTCCGGCCGTAGCTAGCGCCGTTTGGACTACAGCGCGTTCGCCATGAATACGCCACCATTGATGAGTGCGCACGACTTACGGATTAGGAGAGTTAATTGAAAAGTGATCCCCCGAGCCGTGTCCGCGAAGGCAATGCCCAGGCGCACGGTGCCATTTGGGACGGTAAGGGAACCAATTTCACACTGTTTTCCGCGAATGCCACCAAGGTGGAGGTGTGCCTATTCGATTCCGGTGGCCGCACGGAAATTGAGCGTATTGCGCTCCCGGAGTACACGGACCAATTTTGGCACGGCTTCATACCCGACGTTCATCCGGGAAGCGTCTACGGCTTCCGTGTCCACGGTCCCTACGCACCCAAGGATGGGCATCGATTCAATCCCAACAAGCTGTTGCTGGACCCGTACGCGCGTGCCCACATCGGGGAATTGAAATGGGCGCCCGAAGTGTTCGGCTACGTACTCGGTCATCCGGATGGCGATCTGAGTTTCGACGAACGCGACAGCGCGGCATTCGTTCCGAAATGCGTGGTCGTCGATCCGAACTTCGATTGGAAGGGACAGCCGCGCATGGGCAGTGTGCCATGGGATCGAACGATCATCTACGAAGCGCACGTGAAGGGATTCACCAAGCTTCATCCCAACGTGCCGGACCATCGAAAAGGCACCTATGCCGGCCTCGGAACCAAGGAGGTCGTGGACTACGTCAAGGCGCTGGGGGTGACTTCGATCGAGTTGCTGCCGATCCACACTTTCATAAACGACAGTAATTTGCTGGAAAAAGGCCTCAAGAACTACTGGGGCTACAATACCATCGGTTTCTTCGCGCCTGATCCGCGCTACGCCTCTGCGCCCGAGCAATCGTTGCGTGAGTTCAAGGAAATGGTCGCGCGCTTTCACGATGCGGGGCTCGAGGTGATTCTCGACGTGGTCTACAACCACACCGCCGAGGGCAACGAGCGCGGCCCGACGCTCTCATTCAAGGGAATCGACAACGCGTCTTATTACCGGCTGCTGCCGGATCAAAAGCGCTTCTACATCAACGATACCGGCACCGGCAACACGTTGAACGTGTCGCACCCCAATGTCATAGAGATGGTCACCGATAGTCTGCGCTACTGGGTGAACGAGCTCCACGTCGATGGGTTCAGGTTTGATTTGGGCACGATTTTGGCGCGGGAGCCGAACGGCTTCGATAACCAGAGCGGATTCTTGAAGGCGTGTCATCAAGACCCGGTCTTACGGACCGTCAAGCTCATTGCGGAGCCTTGGGACTGCGGGCCCGGCGGTTATCAGGTGGGCGGCTTTCCGCCGGGATGGGCCGAGTGGAACGATCGCTATCGCGATACCGTACGGGATTTCTGGAAGGGCGCGGCGAGTGCGAGCGCCGTGGCGGAACGGCTGTGTGCCTCGGCGGATGTATTCAATCACTACGGTCGAAGGCCCTGGAGCTGCGTCAACTTCGTGACCGCTCACGATGGCTTCACCATGAACGACCTCGTGACCTACAACGATAAACACAACGAAGCCAACGGCGAGAACAATAAGGACGGAAGCAGCGATAACCGGTCCTGGAATTGCGGAGCGGAGGGCCCCACCGAAGATCCGGCCATCAATGCACTGCGCGGGCGCCAAATGCGCAATATGCTGGCGACGCTTCTGTTATCACAGGGCACTCCGATGCTGCTGGCGGGCGATGAGTTTGGTCGTACTCAGGCGGGTAATAACAACGCCTACTGCCAAGATAATGAAATCAGCTGGCTCAATTGGAATCTGGGTGCGAACGGCGGTTCGTTGGTCCAATTCGTGCAGCGCCTATGTGCGTTGCGCGCGAAGTACCCAATTCTCCATCGCAACCGTTTTTTGACCGGCAGCTACGATGAGGAACTCGAGGTCAAGGAATTGACGTGGATCAACGCCTCAGGTTCCGAAATGTCGGCTGAGGAGTGGGGCGATGCGAACATGAAATGTTTCGGCATGCTCATCGACGGCCGGGCCCGGCCGAGTGGAGTGAGACAGCGCGGGACGGAAGCCGCGATGCTGATGGTGCTGAATGCGCACCACGATCTCGTCAATTTCACCTTGCCCGAAAGCGCCGACACGCGTACGTGGTCGACGTTGATCGATACCAATATTCCCGTTCTCGAGCCGCAATTCCGCGGCAGTCCGGGCGACGCGTATGGCTTGACAGGGCGCTCGCTGGTGTTGTTCGTCCACGCTGAGTAGGGATCACCCGGGCGGCGGCTTGGCGCAAACGAAATTCCCGGCCTCGTCGATGCTGCCGTGGCCCGTCCAATGCTCGGCAAGCGGATAGGGGCAAAGTGGTCGTGTACGGATCGGAATCATGTCGGCGAACGAGATTACATCGTACAGACTGTGCGTGTTCGCTCCGCGCTCTCCGTAATCTCCGGCCACGATTGCCTGGGGCGCGAGCCCTTGCTCCACCCAGGCGATCAGCGCGGCGCTGACATTGTCCGATGCGCTCGCGTTGGGCGCAGGCGGCGCTATTTGTCCGAAAGCGGTGGGACCGCGGCCCCCGACGACGTGCCTGAGACCCGGCACCATGTACAAACGCAGGAACGCGGCGGTCTGCTCACTCCCCATTGTCGTTCGAACCGCTTCGTAGTAATCGATGGTACGCCCTGGAGGAATCGCCATGTCGTTCCAACCGTGGAAAACGATGAGCTTTCCACCGTGTGCCGCGAAGGCATTGAGATCCGGCTCACGCGCCTCGTACATGGGATCGAGTTTTCGCACAGCTTCCGGTGCATCCCGAACGTAGTCGAATCGGTCCAAAGACCATGAGGAATCGGCGTAGATTAAGTAGCGATAAAACTGCAGCGTCATTTGGTAAAGATAGCTCCGGCCGGGCGCCGAGCCTAGCAGCCAGTCCGACCATCCCGACTCGCCTCCCGGGGAGAAGCCATCGTGCCCCGTATCGCCGAGGTCGGCTCCCGGGCCTCGGTAGAGAGCCTTGAGAGAGGCCACCTGTTGCGCGCTGAGGCAGGTATCGGCGTCGCCATTCCTGCACAGCAAACTCTCGGGCTTGAATGCGCAGCGGCGCGGGTCATCTATCAATCCGTCCCGCAGTCCGTCGAGCTCATCGCACGCGGCCATCACGGCTGCGGTAATTACGGAGAGTTTGCTCGGCGGGATCCAAGCGCCGGGAGTTCGAACGAGCTGCTGTTCCATCCAGGCGACGGCTGCGATGGTCCTCGCGCCATCCAAAGCAGGCGCGCCCGCTTCGATGCCGTCGTAATCATCGGGGAACCGTTGGGCCTCCATCAGGGCCTCGCGGCCTCCATTCGAGGAACTCGAAAAGTAAGAGAATGACGCGGGTCTGCCGTAGTAAGCGGCCACGATCGCCTTCGCGTCCTTTGCCGTTTCGTGGATCGCGCGAAACCCGAAATCGATCAGCTTTTGTGGATGCTCGAGCGCCCAAGCCGCATCGAGATCGTCGGCTCGGTGCCCCGTGTCAGTGGCGCTGACTGCGTAGGAACGCGACAGCGCGATGGTCAAGCCGGGCTCATCGATACTGCCGGCGAAGGCGCCGTTACCGGTGGACCAGAGTCGGCCGTTCCATCCGGATTCGGGAAGCCACAGCACGGATTCGATGTGCGAGTCGTCGCTCGGCGTAATGAGCAGCTGCACCCGGCAACTCGCGGGAACCTTCAATCGAGGGACCACGGCGGAGGGCCGCTCGTATTTGCCGTCGGTAAATTTCGCACCGATGACCCGTGCGTTTTCCAGATGAATAGACATCAGGCCCTCGCAACGGTGTCGCGCGATGGTGGTGGCGTAGCTCGGCATCGGCGCAAGGGCTGCGAATGCGGCGATGCACTGAATGTACCGACGGCACCGGCTGGGCGGAATCGATGCGTGGCGCACTCGCATCACCCGCTTATGGGAACAAACCGGTTGTAAGGCTCGCCATGTCGCTCACCGCAGCATCATCTCCAATAAGGTCATCACGCGCCACTGCGAGTCCCCTTGTGGTGGTCCCCCAATTTAGCCGCGAAGCGGCGGTTGAGTATCCGGCTGCGTTTTCTACACTGTTGTTGAAAAGAGTCAGCGCAAGCGAGCTCGCTCGCGCATAGCCGGCGCCGGCGCAATGTTAAGGGAGAATTCAATGAAGATGAGCCAATCTGGCGTAATTACAAAGACCGCCCATGAAGCGAGCGATGACCCGGGATCTCGTTTGTTGCGGCGATGCGTCCATGCGGCCCTCTCCGGGACCGGCATAGTTGCCTCTCTAGGCGTTGCACAGGCACAGCAGCAGGCGGCGACTCCCGCAGCATCGGATACCGCGCTGGCCGAGGTAGTGGTCACGGGTTCCCGTATCGCAGTTCCCAACCAGACCTCGATCAGCCCCGTCACGTTCGTCTCGTCTGCGGAAATTCAGGAGTCCGGCGTGACGCGGGTCGAGGACCTGCTCAACCAGCTGCCGCAAGTGTTTGCGGACATGAACTCCAACGTATCCAATGGCTCGGATGGTACGGCGTCGGTCAACCTGCGCGGCTTGAACGCCAAGCGCACCCTGGTTCTCGTCAACGGCCAGCGTCTCGGTCCCGGCGATCCGTTGAGCGGCGCGCAAGCGGACATCAACATGATCCCGGTCGAGATGATCGACAGCATCGAGGTGCTCACGGGCGGCGCTTCATCCGTGTACGGCGCCGACGCCGTCGCGGGCGTAGTGAACTTCAAGCTCAACGATCACTTCGAGGGCGTCAAGGTCGTTGCCGACGGGGGTATCTATCAGAACAATAATCGCGACGTCCAAGGCGCCAACGAAGCCATGGCGGCCGCCGGGTATCCGGAGCCACCCAGCAACATCTGGGCCGGCGCGCAGCGCTCGATCGCGGTGATCGCGGGCCTCAATTCCGCCGATAACAACGGCAACGCCACGTTCTATGCCACCTATCGCAACGTCCTACCGGTGCTCGAAGGGAAATATGATTGGAGCGCTTGCACGCTCTCATCCGGCTATCTGGGGACCGCCGGCGGACCGAGCGGCTCGGGCGGGAAAAACGGCAAATTTGCGTGCGGCGGCTCGGAAACGGCCTATCCGCTCAATATAATCAACGGCAACACCGGTGCCATCAGCACGGTCGGACCCGGCGGCAGCCTCGTGCCGGGACCGGCGCTGTACAACTACGGCGCACTCAACTACTTCCAGCGCAACGATGAGCGCTACACGGCCGGCACGTTTCTCCACTACGACTTCAACGAGCACGCGACGATCTATGACTCTTTGATGTACATGGACGATCGCACCACCGCCCAGATCGCGGGGTCCGGTGACTTTGCCACGGCGAATAGCGTCAACTGCGCCAACCCGTTCCTGAGCGCAGCTCAGCTCGGTCTGTTATGCGCGGGAAGTACGGCCGGATTCTCGAACTCGGCTTTTTACCTCGCCCGCCGCAACGTCGAAGGCGGCGGTCGTCAACAAAGCATCGAGCACAGCGATTTCCGCGAAGTGTTGGGCGTGAAGGGCAAGATCGACGATGTATGGAGCTATGACACGAGCTTCAACTACAGTCTGGTCAATCTCAACTCGGACGCGCTGAACTACTTCTCGACGACCAAGCTGGGCAATGCGTTGGATGTCGTCGGCACGGCTGCCGCGCCGGTCTGCGCCGTCGGCCCGCCATGCGTCCCTTACAACATCTTCCAGCTGGGCAAGGTGACGCCCGCGGCCCTCGCTTATCTGTACACCCCGGGCATCACCGTCGGCCGGATCCAGCAGTACGACGTCATCAGCAATTTCACGGGTGACATGGAGAGATACGGGGTCAAGCTGCCGACCGCGAACTCGGGCCTGAAGATAAACGTGGGCGCCGAATATCGGGATACGAATAGTCAGACATTACCCGATGAAGAGGTGCAGACCGGAGATTTGTCCGGCAGCGGCGGCGCGACGCCCCCGGTCGGCGGCGGCGTCATCTCGCGCGAGGGATTCATCGAGGCGGCCATGCCGCTGATCGATGATCTGCCGGGAGCGCAGTCCGTCGATTTGGACGCCGGGTATCGCTACTCGAGCTACAACTTGGGCTTCAAGACCAACACCTTCAAGTTCGGCGTCGAATGGTCGCCCATTCAGGAGATCCGGCTCCGCGGTAGTTTCGCTCGCGCGGTGCGAGCCCCCAATGTCGTGGAACTCTATGCACCGGCCTCGGTGGTGCTGGACGGGTCCTACACCTCAGATCCCTGCGCCGGAAGTAAACCCGTGTACAGCGCCGCCCAGTGCGCAAGGACCGGCGTGCTTCCGGGCCAATACGGGAACATCACCCCCAATGCCGCTGGACAATATCAAGGATTGACGGGCGGCAATCCGGACTTGCAGCCGGAGACAGCGATCACGACGTCGTTCGGCATCGGTTGGACGCCGGCCTATGTGCCCAATTTGCGCGCGCAGGTCGATTACTACGACATCCATATCGAGAACGTCATCCAGGGAACCGGCGGCACCGTGATCCTCACGGAGTGTGCGACGCAGGGCATCTACTGTAACTTCATGCACCGCGATCCCTCCAACGGGACGCTGTGGCTCAGCACCGATGGGTACATCTCGGACCTCAACGTGAACGACGCCGGTTTGCGCGAAAAGGGCGTCGATGTCGATGTGTCCTACGGCTACGATGTGGGCGCGTTCGGCAAGCTGCACACCAATGTTGTCGGAACCTATATCTCTCAATACGACGAGATCCCGTCGCAGATCTATCCCGGGTTCCAATACAACTGCGCAGGGCTTTATGGTCCGTCTTGCAGCAGTCCGACAACCGGAGCGGGGACCCCTGTGTTTCGTTGGCGCCATCGCATGACCACGACGTGGGAAACTCCGTGGAGCGGTCTCGATGTGACACTCGCATGGCGTTACTACAGCCCGGTCAGACTCGAGTCGCTCAGTCCCAATCCGAATCTTGCGGCACCCAATGGCGGCACGGTCGCGAGCGGCGCCATCTCGAACACCGATGCCTACATCTCCTCGTATAGCTACTTCGACCTGACGGCGGCGGTGAAGCTTGCGGATAAGCTCACGGTGAGAGTCGGCTGCAACAACATTCTCGACAAAGCACCGCCGCTGGTGGGGGCTACCAACATTGCGGCTCCGCCCACGGGCAACGGCAATACCTTCCCGGGTGTGTACGACTCGCTGGGTCGATACATTTTCGCGGAGTTGACCGCACAGTTCTGAGCAGAAGAGGGCGAGGGGTTCAAATGCAGGTCGTTCTGGATGGCATAGATACTGCGCACGCAGAGGGGATTTGTCCCGAAAATCCCCCCGTCCAACGCCGGTCGTATCGGAAACGCATGGGCGTCGACATGTGGCAGAGCCAATTGCGAAAAGGCAGCCTCACGCTCGCGGTTCTTGCCTCGCTTTGGGACGGACCTCTGTATGGATCCGAGATCCGATGCCGGCTCGAGCGAGTCGCAGGTATCGTGGTCTCCGAAGGAGTCATCTATCCGATACTGCGTCGTCTTGGTAAGACGAACTTCGTGGAGACCGTATGGGTCGAGCCCGAAGCGGGCAGCCCGCGGCGGTATTTTCGCTTGACCTCGAGTGGTCGCCGGCACGCCTCTGAGTTGTGGAGCCGCTGGAGCGAGTTCACGGGCGGCATGCATCGCATGCTCGCGATATCGACCTACCTGGGCGAGCAACGAGCTTCCGAGCGCGAGAGCCCGCCGGTCGAATAAGGATGATGCACAGCTCGGTCGGTGATTTGATCCGGCAGGGTGCGCGACATTTCGGCGACAAAGCGGCGGTGATCTTCGAGGGAAGGTCATGGACGTTCCGCGAACTCGACCAGGCCTCCTCCCGACTTGCGTGGCACTTGCAGCGCTTGGGTATTCTCGCGGGCGAGAAGGTGGCACTCTATTCGGCCAACTGCCCGGAGTGGGTGATCGCCTATTACGCCGTGATGAAGATCGGAGGGGTCGTCACCCCGTTGAATTCCATGCTGACGCCGCCTGAGGCGGTCTATGTGGTCAACGACTGCAGGGCAGCCGCGATCATCGGGTCGGACGATTGCATCGCCGGTGTGTGCTCTTCGCGCTCTAGGACGGGGTTGCGCGAATGCATTGCCTATGGAGGTCAACCCCCGGAAGGCGCGCGGGATTTCAGCGCGCTCTTGGACGCCCCCCTCGGCGATTATCCGGTGGCGGGAATTCAATCTTCGGATGATTGCACGGTGTGCTATACCTCCGGCACCACCGGCCAACCGAAGGGCGCGGTCCTGTCGCACCGCTCGATCCTCCTCAATACGGAGTCGACGGCGGCGATGCATGGGCGCTGCGCCGCCGACACGATGGTCAATGCGCTTCCCTGCCCGCACGTTTACGGCAAGGTCATGCTGAACGCCGCGATCGCCTGCGGCGTGACCCTGGTCATGCACAGAACGTTCAACGCGGAGCGCATTCTGCAGAGCATCCAGGATCATCGCGCCACCATATTCGACGGCGTGCCGACGATGTATATGTACCTGTTGAATTGCCCGCGGCTGCGGGAGTTCGATCTATCCTCGCTGACGCGTTGCTCGGTCGGCGGACAAGCCTTGTCCGAGGCCAACACGCGCCGGGTGGAGCAGGCGTTCGGCTGCCGACTCCTCGAGGCATGGGGCATGACGGAGTTGGGCGGCACCGGCACGACGCATCGCTTCGATGGGCCTCGCAAGATGGGCTCCGTCGGGGTCGCCATGCCGGGCATGGATATTCGCATTCTCGCCACGGACGGGTCCGGGCGCGGTATACCCGATGGGGGAATCGGCGAGCTTCAAATTCGGGGGCCGGTCATGATGCGCGGATACTTCGGGCAGGCCGAGGCTACCGCCCAGGCGATCGACGCGGACGGCTGGCTGCACACCGGTGACCTCGCGCGAAGAGACCAAGACGGCTATCTGTACCTCGTGGACCGTCTCAAGGACATCATTATCACCGGCGGATTCAAGATCTACCCCAACGAACTCGAGCGCGTGATCTCCGAGCACGCGGGTGTCGCGATGGTGGCGGTCGGCAGCATAGCCGACGAAATCAAGGGCGAGCTGGCGAAGGCTTATCTGGTCGCGCGGCCGGGCAGTATGCTGGACCTGAGTGATGTGGATCGGCATTGTCGCGAACGGCTCGCCGCTTACAAGGTGCCGAAGGCGTATCAAATCGTCGCCGACTTGCCGAAGGGCGGCACCGGGAAAGTGGTGCGGCGCCGTTTGCACGAGCTCGATACACAGTAAGAATCATCCATCCCGGGTACCGACGGCGTCCAGTTATGTTCCATTTTGGGGGACCACTCGGTATCGCATCGAGCACGAAGCCTCCAATGCGGATGGGCCGTGATAACCTCATGAACACTTCCTCAACCGCTCGAGGTTTCCTGCCGGGCAAAATGCAACTGACCCTCGATGAGCAAGGGCCCCTGTATGAACAAATAGCGCGCGCACTCAAGCGCGAGATCTTGGGCGGCCGTATCAAAGCCGGCAGCAAGCTGCCCTCGACCCGAACGGTCGCACTCGCTCTCGGCGTTACGCGCAAATCGGTGGTGCATGCCTACGAGCTGCTGTGTGCGGAGCAACTCGCGTTCGCGCGCGGGGGCTCTGGTACCAGAGTTGCGAATATCGGGGGCGTGGCCAACCGAAAGCGGCTGCAGGCGCGACCGCCATCTCAATACGCGATAAGAATGAGGAAGCTACCCGCGCTTACCCTCGCGGGAGCACGCGTGATGCCGCCCCCGAAGTACAACATGCAGTATGGCGAACCTGTTCGCAGCGCCGCTTTTTTTAACACGTGGCGGCGAAAACTGGCTGCAGCGGCCCTGCGCGCGCCGCCGGGATATGCGCCGGCGGCCGGACTGCCGGCTTTGCGGCGGGCGCTGGCCGACTATCTGGGTCGTCGCCGCGGCATCATCTGCGATGCTTCCGACATTCTGGTGGTCGGCGGCACGCAGGAGGCGCTAACGCTGATCGAGCGCGTCTTGCTGGACGCGGGAGACACGGCGGTGGTGGAGGATCCGAACTATGAGCTGGCCGTCCTCAGTCTGACGGCCCATGGTGCCAGAATATTTCACGGCAGAACGGATGAGGAAGGCTTGGTCGTGCGCGAATTGCCTCGACAATCGGTGGGTCTCACTTACGTCACCCCGTCGCATCAATTTCCTTCCGGAGTCGTCATGTCACTCCAGCGGCGGTTGGAGCTGCTGAGCTGGGCCGCGAGCACAGGCTGCTATTTATTCGAGGATGACTATGACTCGGAATTTCATTCAGGCGAGGGGCCGCTCCCGGCGCTCAGGACGCTCGATATCGCCGACCGCGTTATTTACGTGGGTAGCTTCTCCAAAACTTTGTTCCCGTCTCTACGAATGGGTTACATCGTTTGTCCGAAAGGAATCAGGGACGATTTATTCCAAGCCAAGCTATTGAACGATCTAGGGTGCCCCGCAATCGATCAGGCCGCGTTGGCCACTCTCATCCAGAGTCGACAATACGAGAAATTGCTGCGTCATTCGGTGAAGGAGATCATCGACCGCAGGCGTGCACTGGTCGAGGCCCTCCGAGAGGTGACGGAAGCGGACATCGAGATTGGACCGCACGAGGGCGGAATGCACCTGGTTGTCTGGTTCCGCAATATGCACCCACAAAAGTTTCTGCGTTTCATCGAGCGTGCCAAGGGGGCTGGCCTCGGCTTGTATCCCATCGATCCCTATTACCACCACAAGCCGGCTCGCTGTGGGCTGATTCTAGGATATGCTGGCTTGAGCAGCGGTCAGCTGCGGTCGGCCATCGACCTATTCAGTCGCTGTTTGCAGGACGTCATGGCGGGTCACGAACGGTCGGCCGTACCGCTCTTATCCTAAGCCTTCCCTCACCGAGTCTTGCTCGCGAAGAGATCGGGATACTGTCTTGGCAGCGAGCCCCGATACTGATCCGGCGCCTTCACCTGAGCTTTGAAGGAGATCCGCATCATCCAACCCTGAAACGCGCGTATCAGCGCCAAGCCAAGCGGTAGGGCATCATAGGGTTGGCCGATTGGAGAGAAATGCTTGCCGAGGGATTCTAGAACGTCGATCGCTCTATTCGGCGCGGCGACGGCGTGGATGACATGGGCGAACGCAGCTCCCGCTCCGGGGCAGCAAGTCGATACCGAGGCCGACACGGCAGCCCGATCGCTTTATGCCGTTCAGTGCAGCAGTTGCCACGGAGCCGGGTTGGAAGGCGGCCAGTTCGGGCCGGCGCTCCGGGGCGCGCGCTTTTCGTCCCGCTGGAGCAAAAATGCCGCCGAGCTGTTGAAGTACGTCTCCTCGCGGATGCCGCCGAATGGCGGCGGGTCGCTTTCGGACTCGGACTATGCCGGTCTCGTCGCGATGATCCTCAAGACCAATGGCGCCGCGGGTGCCGGCGAGTCGGCCCAGTCGCCATCGCCTCCTGCCTCCGCCGGCGAGGAGGCTGCCGACCGGCCTGCCTCAAGTCCCTTCGAAGATGCGACCTACACGCGGGAAGTGACCGCTCGTCAAAAGCGGCTCGCACAAATCTCCACGGTCACGGCGCAATTACTGCGCGCACCGCCCGCCGACGATTGGCTGAGCTGGCGACGCACACAGGATGCATCCGGCTTCAGTCCGCTGCGGCAGATCAACAAGTCGACCGTTTCGGGTCTGCGCCTGAAATGGGCCTGGTCGCTCAAGCCGGGGCGCAACGAAATCGCGCCGATCGTTCACGACGGAGTCATGTTCGTGAACAGCGCTTCCGACGTCGAGGCTCTCGATGCGGCGAGCGGCGCCCTTTTGTGGCGCTACCGGCGCGACATCGCGCCGGAATACCGCGGGCCGCTCAACATGGTGCAGCGGAGTCTTGCGATCTTCGGCCGCAATCTCTATGTCGCGACTGCCGACCGTCACCTGGTGGCGCTCGACGTCGGCAGCGGCAGTGTCGTATGGGATGCCGAAGTGGTGGCGCCCTCGGAATCCGCGGGGGCAATCCTCTCCGCAGGGCCGCTCGCGGCCGACGGCGTGTTGGTGCAAGGCGTCAGTCTTGGGCCGGCCTGTCCCGGCGGTTGCTACATCGTCGGTATCGATGCCTATACCGGCAAGATGATCTGGCGCTTCGACACGATCGCGAAGGCCGGCGGCCCGGAGACGGATAGCTGGAACGGCGCGCCGCCGGCAGCCCGCAGTGGCGCCGCGGTCTGGACGACCCCGAGCTACGATCCTCAGTTAGGTGCAGTCTACGTGGGAACGGGCAACACCTATGACATCAGCCTCCTTCTCAGGTCGAATCCCGAGGCGGCGGGCAGCAACGCGGA
>Ga0302324_100017526_pt1 | contig 14190 bp, 12 predicted proteins | sample Palsa_T0_1_FD_201949 | JGI IMG/M metagenome (GOLD analysis project Ga0302324, IMG submission 201949) | Peat permafrost microbial communities from Stordalen Mire near Abisko, Sweden - Palsa_T0_1 | ecosystem: Environmental > Terrestrial > Soil > Palsa > Peat permafrost | place: Sweden: Abisko... | reverse complement strand
CCAGCTGGCGGCCGACCGCGTGGCCGGCCTGGAGCAGGCGCTGGCGGCGTTGCGCGACGAACTGCCGCCAAAGATCCGGCAGATCGTGGAGACGGTGGAAGCTTCGATGGACGTCCGGATCTCCGCCGGCGACCAGCAGGCCACCGAGCGGGTGGCCAGCCTGGAGCAGGCCCTGGCCGCGTTGCGCGCGGACATGCCCAGCGCCGGCGACTTCCGGGGGATAGTCGACGACAATCTGCGGCGTCACGCCGAACAGGTCGGTGCGCTGGACCAGAAGCTGACCGCATTGCAGGAAGAGCTACCGCCCAAGATCAAGGCCATCGTGGACGCCGTGCGGGAGTCCCTGGATGCCCGCCTGGCCGTCGAGCTGCAGGGTATCGAGGAGCGTCAGGGCGCACAAAACCAGCAGGCGGAGGCGCGCATCGGCGAGGCGCAGGAGCAGTTCCGCCAGCAACTGGCCGCAGAATCCAAAACACCGGCTCTGGAGCAGAGCGTGGCGCAGTTGCGAGCGGACCTGGCCGCCATGGACGCCCGGCTCGAAACCAGCGGCCGCCAATCGGCGGAGCACCTGTCCGGCCTCGAACAACATGCTGCCCGGATCACGGCCGGCGTAGCCGCGGAAATGGAAGCGTTGCAGGCGCGGCACCGCACCGAGATCGATCAGCTCGAATCCCGCTTGCGGGCGGAAAAGGCGGAGGAAAATATTCCCGCCCAAATCAATTCGGCCGTCGCCGGGCTGCGGCAAACGCTCGAGGCCAAACTCGCCGCGGAAATCCACGATCTGGAAGCCCGCACACCGGATCGCTCGCCCGACTTGGAGAAGGCCCTGCAATACGCGTCCCTTCTGGAAGCCCGCGTACAAGCGCTGGAGCAGAAGCTGCAAAGCAGCGCGGAGGAGACCGTCGACCGGGCCGTAGAACGGGTTTGGCAAGCCCTCGAGATCCGCTTGCAACAGCGCGAAGCGCAAGCGCCGCCGGCGGTATTCCAATCGCTTGAAACGATCAGCGGCTTGCGGCAAAAATCGACCAGCGCCGAACAGAGCGTGCTGGACCTGATCGCCGGCATCGGGCAACTGTTCGAGAAGCCCGGGCCGCGGGTGGTGCGGGAGACGACGCCGCGCGAGACGACGCCGCACGAGCCCGCGCCAGCGGCCGCTCAAATACACGCGGTGCCGGCGCCTGCCGCGGCGCCGCCCACGCCACCGGCACATTTCGAACCGGAACCGGCGGCGCCGGTGCGGGTCGAGCCGGAACCCATAGTGGCAGCGCATATGGAGCCGGAGCCCGCCGCGGCCATACTTACGGCGCCCGCGCCGGAACCCCAGCCTGAAGCCAGCGCTGAGCCAGATCCGGAACGGCCCTTCATCGTCAAGCCCGAGCTGGCGGCGAAGGCGCCGGAGGCAGTTGTGGAGCCGGCCCCACCGGGCCAGCAGGAATCCACGGCGCCCGTGGCAACCGCTGTGGCCGTGGAAGAAGAGATCGTTATGGAACCGAAGCTGGAGGAGAAACCTCCGGTCATCCTTTTCAAGCCCAAGGATTCCGGCCGCAAGTGGCGTATCCCGTTCGTTTCGTCGCTGCTCATGGCCATCGCCATCGCCTGGTTGCAGTTCAGTTAGATTCGCGGGCAGGCCGGCAGGCCAGGCCAGGATGTCCGGCCTACCTGCTATCCTGTTGTGCTGGATTCGATGATTATCTCCAGCGTGCGATCCTTCCTGCTCTCCTATCCGTTCCGCGAACCGGTGCGGCTGCCGTTCTTTGGCGGCGAGCGCACCATCCTCAAACGCGACGCCATGCTGATCCGCATCGAATCCGATGGCGGACTGGTGGGATACGCGCCCGGTCCGGGCAGCCAGCGCGCCCAAGACATCGTCGAAAGCCTGGTGCGGCCGTTTCTGGAAGGCCGCACCCTGGCGGACCCCGACGCCCTGCGCATCCAGTTTATGGGACAGCCCGAAGTGGATGCCGCCGCCGCCAAAACGTACTGCGCCGTGGAAGTGGGCCTTTTCGACCTATGCGCGAAGGCCGCGGGCGTGCCGCTTTCCGAGGTGCTGGGCGGCCGCGTGCGCGGCGTCATCCGGCTTTACGGCAGCGCCGGGATGTATATGCCGCCCGAGCGCTACGCGGCCGAGGCCGCCGCCATCGCGGACCTGGGGTTTCGCGCCTACAAGATGCGGCCGGCAGGGGGCCCCGAGGCGGACCTGGAGACCGTGCGGCAAATGCGCCGCGCCGTAGGTCCGGACTTCGACCTGATGGTGGATGCGCACACGTGGTGGCGCATGGGCGACCGCAGCTATAGCTTCGAAACCGTGGCGCGCCTGGCCCGCGAGATGGCGGAGTACGACGTGGCGTGGCTGGAAGAACCTTTGCCGCCGGACGATCACGAAGCGTATCTGCGCCTGAAAGAGCGTCTTGGAGAAAAGGACTACCTGCCTTTGGCCAGCGGCGAGCACGAGCCCAGCGAGGAGCGCTATCAAGACCTGATCCTGCGCCAGGCCGTCGACTACGTGCAGATGGACGTATGCTGCCAGGGCGGCTTCGCCATGGGCCGCCGCCTGATCGGCGAAACCGCGCGCGCCGGTCTGGGGTTCGCCTTCCACAGTTGGGGGACGGCGCTGGAGGTGATTGCGGCCGCGCATTTGGGCGTCTGCTGGGCGGAAACCGTGGTCGAGTGGCTCGAGTATCCTTGTTATTCGGCGGCGGGGCGCGAAGGTATGTATCCGTTTCCGCTGGCGGCCGAAATCCTGAAGGAGCCGCTCGAAATCGACCATGGCGACCTGCTGGTGCCGCGCGCGCCAGGGCTGGGCGTCACCGTGGATGAGTCGGTCATCGAGCGCTATCCGTGGATCCCCGGCCCGTGGTCGTATTTCCGCACGGATTCGCCGGCCGAGACGCGCGCCGTCACCTCCGATCACTCGGTCCAGTGGGAGCGGCGGTCGTCTGTGTGAGCCGGGAATGAACAGCCACCGCTTCCGCTACTACGACCTTCTGGTGCACACGTTCGTCGTGATCCTGCTGATCTCGAACCTGGTGGGACAGAAGATCACCGCCGTGGGGCCGTTCCGCTTCAGCGGCGCGATGTTGTTCTTTCCGATCACGTATATCTTCGGCGACGTCTTCACCGAAGTGTACGGATATGGCGCTTCGCGCCGCGCCATCTGGGTTGGTTTCTTCGCCTCCGCATTGCTGGCGGTCATGGGAATGGTCACGGTGTGGCTGCCGCCCGCGCCCGGGTGGGAGGGTCAGGCGGCCTTTGCCAAGGTCTTCAACTTCGTGCCGCGGCTGATCGCTTCCAGCCTGGCGGCCTTCTGGTGCGGGGAGTTCGCCAATTCTTTCGTGATGGCGAAAATGAAGCTGCTGACCAAGGGGCGGTATCTGTGGACGCGCACGGTCGGCTCGACGGTGATCGGCCAGGCGGTGGATACGTTCGTGGTGACGGTGCTTACGTTTGGAGGCAGCCTGAGCGCCGGGCTGATCGCCAACCTGATCGTCTCGGGCTATCTGGCAAAGGTGCTGTATGAAGTGGCAGCCACGCCGGCGACGTACTGGATCGTGAATTTTCTGAAGCGGCGGGAGGGGGTGGACGTGTTCGACACGAATACGGATTTCAACCCGTTTCATGGAGAGGGCTGACGTGGCATGGCGGTGGAAGCCAGCCGCGGTGGGGGCAGCGGTTATCGCGGCCGCCTCCGTGGCCTGGGCGCAGGCGCCGGCGCAAACGTGGGTCGCACAAGTAAGCGGCATTACCGCGTCATTGCGCGGTGTGAGCGCCGTCAGCCCGGCCGTGGTTTGGGCCAGCGGAACGGGTGGCGCATATCTGCGCACGCTGGATGGCGGCGCCACCTGGCACGCCGCCGTGGTGCCCGGCGCGGCCGATCTGGACTTCCGCGGCGTACACGCACTGGATAGCCGTACCGCCTGGCTGATGAGCAGCGGGACGGGCGCGAAATCCCGCATTTACAGGACCTCCGACGGCGGCGCCGATTGGCCGCTCATATACACCAATCCCGACGCGGGCGGCTTCTTCGATGCGCTGGCATTTTGGGATGCGCGCCGAGGCGTGGTGCTGGGCGACCCGGTGGATGGGCAGTTCGTCATCCTGACGACCGGGGATGGCGGGCAGACGTGGCAGCGCCGCAAGTTGCCGCCGGCGTTGCCGAACGAAGGCGCATTTGCCGCCAGTAACTCCTGCCTGCTGGTGCGCGGCAAACGCGAGGTGTGGTTCGGCACGGGCGGACCCTCTGGCGCCCGCGTGTTTCATTCCACCGACGGCGGCTTGCATTGGGAAGTGGCGGGAACGCCGCTGCGCCACGATGGCGCAGGCGCGGGAATCTTTTCGCTGGCCTTCGCGGACGCGCGGCACGGCGTGGCGATCGGCGGAGATTACGGCAAGCCCGCCGGCATGGCCGGTAACCTGGCCATGACCTCGGACGGCGGGCGGACGTGGGCCGAGCCGGCCGGAGCGCATCCCAACGGTTACCGCTCGGCCGTGGCGTTTCTCGGCGGCCGCAAGGTTTGGATCGCGGTGGGCACTTCCGGTTCCGATATTTCGCGTGACGGAGGCCGGAGCTGGACGCGTTTCGAGAGCGGCGCGTACAACGCAATCGGCGCCGCGGGCGGCTATGCGGCGTGGGCGGTGGGCCCTGGCGGCCGCATCGGCAAGCTGGGCTTCAAGTGACGTGGGCCAGACAGCGCGACCTGGGGGTCGCGCGCGGACGGGGGCGTCCGCCCCACTATGCGGAATACGCGATCAGGAAGATCCGGCGGAACGGAAATAGCACGCCTCCGGCGGCGCGGGGCGGATAGTGCGGCCGCAGCGACGCGAGGTAGTCGGCCGCAAAGCGCTGGCGCTCCGCATCGGTTTCGAGAACCGCCAGGAAGGGCCGCAATCCGGTGCCCCGGTACCACTCGACGATGGCCTCCGCATCCGGCAGGATGTGGAGATACTCGGTGGCCCAAAGGTCCAGGCGCGCGGTGGCGGGGGCCAGCACGTCATAGTAAAACTCCATTTCGTGGTGATGCCACTCGCACACTTTTCCTGGAGGGAACCGGCGGTTCCACTCGGGGGTTGCGGCCACCTCGCGCATGAGCCGGTGAGGCAGCGCATCGATGTTTCCTGGAATCTGTATCGCCAATGCGCCTCCCGGCGCCACGCGCGATAGCAGCCGGGGATAGACTGTCGCGTGACCGTCGACCCACTGCAAGGCGGCATTGGAGAACACTACATCGAACTGGCCATGGCTTGCGTCATGATTGCCCGCGGCCCACTCGGAGATATCGCCCTGTATCCACTGTTGGCGGGGATACTCGCGGCGGGCGCGCTCAATCATCTCCTGCGAGCTATCCAGCCCGGTGAATTCGGCATCCGGCCAGCGCTCGCGGAGCACGGCGGTGCTGTTCCCCGGCCCGCACCCCAGATCGATCGCGCGGCGCACGTTGGCTACCGCGATGCGCGCGGCCAAGTCGCGGCAGGGCTGGGTGCGTTCTGCGGCGAATTTCAGATACTGATTCGGGCTCCAGCCGGACATGTTCCGACTGTAGCACCGCGGACAGGCCAGGAGGCCCGTCCTACTAGAACGACAGGTGCAGCGACAATTGCAGGAAGCGCGAACTGCCGATCGTATGCTGGATGTAGCCCAGGCTTCCCGTCGGCGGAATCGAAGGCGGCCCCTCGTAATAGGGGAAGAAATCGACATCGTTGTTGGGCGCGTCAAAATCCGGGTGATTGAAAAGATTGAACGCGTCGAAGTTGAAACGCAAATGGTAGCGCTCGCCAAACTGGAACTCCTTGGCAAGGCTCATATCGAAACGAACCTGGAACGGCGCGCGGAACAGGTTGCGGCCCGTGTTGCCGTAAACCGATTCATACACGTCGCATCCCGATGAGTCGCACGGAGGAACACCGTCTTGACCAGGCGTCAGGAACTGCGGACCAAAATCGGCGGCATTGAGCACCGGGTTATTCACGTTGATGCCCGTAGTGCCCTGGAGTTGCGCCTGCTTCGCAGTCACCCCGGGCAGCAGCGGCACAATGGGATTGGTGATGTAATCGCTCGATCCGTAATACAAGCTGGCGACGGATCCCGAGTAATCGTAGACGCTGTAAGGCTGACCGCTTTGGGCCACTGTCTGGCCGCCGATCGTCCATCCGTTCACCAGATAGCCTAGGGACCGATTCGAGGTCACCTTAGGGAGCGTGTAACTGTAGTTGATCAGAAACACATGCGTTTGATCGAAGTCCGAAGAACCATAATTCGACTTAGGATTCAACGGATTGTTGCCGGTGAAGAACAAACCCAAACCGCTTTGTTCGTCGAGCGAGTGGGACCAGGTGTAAGAAGCTGTGAACTGCAGGCCATTGGATAAACGTTTGCGGGCCTGAAGCTGTAGCGCGTTATAGTTTGAGATGCCTTCGGCCTCGTACAAAACGGAGTTCATGTCATAGCCGATATAAGGGACGCGGCCCGGCGCGTTCCCGGCATATTCAGGCGCCGGGTCGTACGGTTCCAGATTGAGATACAAGGGAGTGACGCCGCCGTAAGAATACGTTTGACCATTGACCGGGTTTTGCGGAGTGGCAATCGCCGGCTGGTTGAACGGTATCGGCAATATTTCGTGTACGCCATGGTTGCCGACATATCCGGCGCTGAAGAGCCAGCTATTCGACGCCTGATACTGAATATCGAATGTCCAATTGAGCGTGTAGGGCAGCTTGTTGTTCGCATCGTAGCCGCCAATCAGGAACGGTCCAAACAGGTTACCCGTTGGATAGTTGCCATTCAGGGTGTCGTTGAGGTTCGGCAGCAAAGCCTGAAACGCCGCGGCGTTTTGGGGCGGCGGCGGGGGCGCCGCGGTTCCAAACGGCGTGGCCAGGGTGGCTCCCTTGCCTGCGAATATAGCCGTGACGAAAGGCTGCTCAAGCGTTACGCCCAACGGTCCGTTGAATCCGAAGCCGGCGCTGGGCGAGAACTCGCTGAACAACTCGCCGCGGTCGTAATACATGCCGAAGCCGGTACGCACGGTCAACTTCGGCTTGGGCGTCCATGCCAGGCCGATGCGCGGCGCCAAACCCCATTGGCGCTGTGTCACTAGCGAGTCGTTCGCGCCGGCGGTGCCGAACGCCGCATTGTTTGCGGCGACTTCAAGTCCGGAACTGGTGATCGTGTCGGTCGAGGCGTCATAGCCGTACAGGCTGGGATTGAAAGTTGCCAGCCTTCCGTATTTTTCCGTGAGGGGTCCGTCGAAGTCCCAACGCAGTCCCAGGGTCAATGACAGGTTGCTGAGAACTTTGTAGTTGTCGTTGACGAAGATACCCGCGGTGTCCGAACGGTAGTAGCGGCTGGCGTTGGCGTCGGGGAACGCGGCCGAGTCACTACCGGTACGGACGACGCCTTCCACAAAATTCAGGAAACTCTTGAAGCCGAGGGTGTCCGACTCGGTGTTGTTGTTGATGATGTTGAGCTGCGTGTGAGCCCAAGTGCCGCCGATCGCGATGGTGTGGCGGCCCTTTACCCAATTCATGGTAGACCCCAGCTCCCACTGATTCTGGTACATTCCGGCGTTGCCGAAGCTCACGCTGGGTCCAAATTCCAAGAGATTACTCCCTAAGGCGTCGGAGATCTCGATTTGAGGGAAACTGGTGGCGCCCAGCAAGCTCATGCCGAAGTCGCCCGGCGTGAACTGCTGTTGGGTCTGCGAATAGGCCTGCAACCGCGTGAATCCGGCGTGCTGCTGCCAGGTCAGGGACGGGCTCAGGATCACGGTGTTGTTGATGGCGCCCACCTGGCTGCCCGCGGCGAGTTGCTGCGGAAAACCGAGCAGCCCGCCGACCGCCCCAAACGGGTTGGTGGTGGGATCGTTCTGATAGTAATATTTCACGGTCAGGCGGTCCATCTCATTCACGTTGTAATCCATGCTGGCGATGCCTTGATTGACGCTGGACGTGGCGTTAGGCCCCTCTACCACCGCGTCATAGCCCAGCGCGTTCGCCGTGGTTGGATTCGTGATTTGAGCGCTGGGGAACAGGTACTGCCCATTGGGCAGCTTGGCCTGCAGCATGGAGAGCGCCACGGGGTTGACTTGCGACGTGGTAATCGTCTTGCCATAGCTCGTCTGCATCGCGTTCACGATACCCTGCAGGCTGCGGTCGTTGGTCAGTCCGATGGGCACGTCCTCATCTTTGGTGGCGTCCGCCGCATCCGCCAGGCGCACGCCCTGATAAGCCACGAAATAAAACAGCTTGTTCTTCTTAATCGGCCCACCCAAGTTCACGCCGAACTGGTTGCGGGCGAGGAACGGGTCCTTGGTGGTGATGGCGGGGGACGCGTTATAGAAAAACGGGGCGGCATTCATCACGCTGTTCTGAAAGTCCTCGTACAGCATGCCATGCAGTTCATTGGTGCCCGACTTGGTGATGACGCTGATGTGCGCGCCGCTATGCGCGCCCTGCGTGGCGTCGTACATGGCCGTGTTCACCGAAACTTCCTGGATGGTTTCGACCGGTGGCGTAGGCAGCGCCTGGCCGATGGCTCCGTAAACCGAAGTGCTGGTCTGAATCGCGCCGCCGGCGCCGAAGTTTTCACCGATATTCAGTACGAAGCGATTTTCGCCCACCTGGCTAGTGGAATTGCCATTGAAGAGATTGTTGGTATCCACGCCGTTCAGGGAGAAGCTGTTGCTGGTGTCGCGGTTCCCGTTGGCGAAGATGGCCTGATTGCCGAGCCCGGAGTTGCTGCCGGCTCCACCGAGAAAATCCGCGTGCACGCCCGGACTCAGGATCGCCAACTGCGTGAAGCTGCCGGTCCCCAGTGGCGTTTCTTGGATGGTCAACTGATCGACCACGTAGCCGTTGGTGGTGTCCACCTGGTTCATGAGCGGCGTAGCGGTCACTTCCACGGTGGTGGCGACCGTGCCCACCTTGAGGTCGCCATCCACCGTGGTGGTGCGGTTCGCGTTGACCAGCACCTGCGTGTGCGTTTCGGTTTCGAATCCTTCTTTGGTGAACGTCACCCGGTAGTTGCCAGCCGGAATATTACCCACGGAATAGGAACCATTGCTTTGGCTGTGCTGGACCACTTCCAGGTTGGTATCGATATTCCGGGCCCGCACGGTGGCGTCCGGCACTCCCGCGCCGGTGGCGTCTTTCACGGTGCCGGTGATGCCGCCCAAAACATCCTGCGCGGGCATGGGCGCGCGCAGCGCAAAACTCGCGAAGAAAAGGAAATAGACGACCTGCTTGATATGACGCGTCGGTGAACTCATCGTTATTGTTCCTCCATTTGGCCGCACGATCACGATCGCGCCTGGATGGCGCGCCGACGGCCCATTCCGAGCCGTATTCCGGCATCTATTGCGATGCCCTGCCCCTTGTTTGGTCTGGGAGCTGCCTCACCCAAATCGCAAGCTTGGCGACCCTGCGGCGCTCATGACCGAATTAGCTTATGATAACCTCAAATCTGCGGAAATCAAGTTGAAGATTTCGTTAATATCCGCCAGCCCGGACCCTACCGCCATGACCCTCGAAAACACCCGTCATTACAGCTTCACCGCGCGTCTCGATTGCCGGTACCTGGTACGCGCGCCGGAGGCCGCCGACGAGCGCACGGCGCTGGTGGTGGCGCTACATGGCTTTAGCGCCAATCCCGAAGCGATGCTGCGCCTGACGGCCGGCATGCTGGGCCCGCGGCACGCGATCGCGGCCGTGGAGGGCCCCAACCAGTTCTTCCTTGGGCAGGGAACCAGCGAGGTGGGCTACGGCTGGGTCACGAACAAGCACCCGGATTCCTCCGTGCGCCTGCATCACGACATGCTGCTGCATGTCCTGAACGAGGCCGGACGCGAGTACGGCATTCCGGTCTCCCGCCGTATTCTGGCGGGGTTCTCCCAGCCGGTGGGGTTGAACTACCGGTTCGCGGCCACGCATCCCGGCGAAATCCGCGGCGTGATCGGCATCTGCGGCGGCATTCCACGCAATTGGGAGGAGGGTCCTTATCACCCGGTGACGGCGGCCGTTCTGCACATTGCGCGCCGGGAGGACGAGTTCTACAAACCGGAGCTGACCGAGCGTTACGCCGAGCGCCTGCGCCTGCGCGCCGCGGACGTAGAGTTCCATATGCTGGAGGGCGGCCACCGATTTCCTTCGCAGGCCAGGCCTATTGCGGATGCCTGGCTGGCGCGCATTATGGGCGGCGGGTGAGTCCTGGATATCGGCGCAAAATGGGCCGATTGACGATCGGCCCGCAGGTTGGCAACTGTTGGCAACCTGTCCACAACGGCGTGCGCCGCGTCGTTCGCGTCGATACCCCCTTTTTTTGGGTTCGGCCGGTAATTATCATGGGTTGTTGTCCGCGATTCGCCATCCACGACTTCCTTCAGGGCACGAGGGTTGTGACCCCGCAGGACTCCGCCGCCGCCCCTGGCGCGCTCACGCCAACGGTCAGCGCGTCTATTGCGAGGAATTTCAGGAGTTGTTGGAACCCTTCCCGGTCTTTCTAAGAGAGTAATCGCATCGGGCTATTAATGCGGCGTAATTGCGGACTTCCGGGGCTGCCGCCACCCTTAGTAAGCCAGCACCCGCTCCATCTCCGCCATCGAGCGGGTGATTGGCTGATGTCTCCACTCCTCATCAAGAACGGGCGCGTGATCGATCCGGCTTCGGCCACCGACATGCGAGCCGACATTCTGATACGGGACGGCGTGATCGCCGCCGCGGGCGCGGGTCTGGAAGCGCCGGGCGCGCGGATCTTCGACGCCACCGGACTGATCGTGGCGCCCGGCTTTATCGACATGCACGTGCACCTGCGGGAGCCACGCATCGAGCACGCCGAAACCATCGAAACCGGCGCGTTCGCCGTGACCAACGTCTTCCCCATCGGCGCCATTACCAAAAACAGCGCGGGCGAAGAGTTGTCGGCCATCGGTTCCATGAAAGCCGCGGGCATAGTGGCCATCTCGGACGACGGACGCCCCGTGATGAACGCCCGCGTGATGCGCCGCGCCATGGAATTCGCGCGCTCCTTCGATCTGCCGGTGATCGATCATTGCGAAGATCTGAACCTGAGCGGCGGCGGCGACATGCACGAAGGCTACGAGCCCGTGCGGTTGGGCCTGCGCGGCATTCCGGCCAGTTCCGAAGACGTAATGGTGGCGCGCGATATCCTGCTGACGCGGGTGACCGGCGCGCGCTTCCACGTGGCGCACATCTCCACGCGCAACGCCATGGCGATGGTGGCCTATGCCAAGCAGCACGGACTGCCGGTCACCTGCGAAGCCACGCCGCACCACTTCGCCCTGACCGACGCCCACATGCGGCCCTACGACAGCAATTTCAAGATGAAGCCGCCGCTGCGCACGGCTTGCGACGCGGGCGCAGTGGTGGATGGCATCGTGGCCGGCGCTGTGGACGCCATCGCCACCGATCACGCTCCGCACCCCGGCAGCGAAAAGATGCAGGAGTTCGAGAAGTGTCCCTTCGGGATCATCGGCCTGGAAACCGCGCTGGGCCGGTCGCTGGAGCACCTGGTGCACACCGGCAAGATTCCGCTCACAGGCCTGGTGGCGCTGCTCTCGACTGGCCCTGCGCGCGTGCTGCACAGTGCTGCACCTGGATCGCGGAACCCTGGCCGTGGGCGCGCCGGCCGACGTGACCATCTTCAGTACCGATCTGCGGTGGACCTACGACGTGAACCAGTCGTTATCCAAGAGCCGCAACTCTCCGTTCGACGGCCACAGCTTCCGCGGCGGGCCGGTGGCGACGATTGTGGACGGGGCCATCGTGTGGCGGCGGGAGTAACCGGCGCGGCGTGAAAACGAAGGGTACGATGAGAGGAGGTAAGAACATGGCAACTCTTGATTGGTCCCAACGCCCCGCCGTTGAAAGTGTCCCCGGCAAGGTGAGCGGCGCATGGGTTTTGAAGGGTACCCGAATGCCGGTATCCGCCATTTTCGACAATCTGGAGGCTGGAGCTAGTATCGATGACATCATGCAATGGTTCGACGGGCTGGACCGCGAACAGGTAAGGGCGGTTATTGAGTCTGCGGTCCGCAGTCTCGATAAAGAGCCCGCGTACGCGCCGTAGATGCAAATTATTTTCGATCAGGCAATGCAGGTGCCGATCTTGCCGTGTCTCTAAGGACACACCGTGCGCACATCTGGCCCCCCGGCGAGGGCTGGTTCGACCTTTTGCTGACAACCGATGAGAACATGCGCTATCGACAGAATCTCGGGGCCGTAAGATCGCGATCTCGGTCCTCGGCCAGCAGCAGTGGCCGCAGCTTCGCCGCCGCATTCAGCGCGCGATTGAGGCTGTCAATGCGGCCACGCCCGGCAGCTACGTGGAGGTGACATAACGCTGCGCTTTACAGTAACCCTACCGCTGCCGAGCATTACTCGCGATCCTCCACCCAGCCCTCGCCCGGGACCCACCGAACCGGTCTGCCGGCGCGGCTGTCGACGAGGGCCTCGGTATCTTCCTCAGGCAAGCCGCGCGCCCATTCCGCAATCCCCTGTTCGGCGAGTTCTGCGCTTTCGGGGTGGGGATTTTGCAGCGATAGACGAAGCTGTGCGCGGCGCCTACGATCCAGCTCGGGGCGAGGGGCGTAAGGAGCGTCCGGGATGAAGTCGCTCACTCGCGCCCCTCTTCAATCAGTTCCTTGATAGTAAGTTCGCCGAGCGCCAGGCCCTGGCGCAACTCCCACAAGCGTGACTCTCGGGCAGGTGTGCGAGCGGGGTCCGCCGCGCGGAGAGCCTCCTCGATGGCTCGTTCCCGATCGGGTTGTAGTGCAATCGTCATGTTGGGCATCGTCGTATCCGGGATGACCGCGCCGTGCCGCGCGTTCGAGCCGGGGTCTATCCAAATACTATGATAACGTCGTTGCCCTCTAGCTCGTTGACCGGTAGCACCAAAATTGGTACAGTGGTTATTGGGCCCGTGACTCAAGCGCCTGCCGGCATATTTCTACCGCCTCGATAGCGGCAAGGAGCCGGTTCGCCAATGGTTGAAGGATCTTGAGCCGGAGGACCGGAAAGCGATCGGCGAAGACATCAAGGACGTTGAGTTCTCATGGCCTATCGGCATGCCGCTCGTTCGTCCTTTGGGCAGCGAATTGTGGGAAGTGCGGAGTAGTTTGCCGCGGGGCCGGATTGCGCGGGTCCTTTTCTGTGTGGAAGAGGGACGCATGATGCTGCTGCACGGCTTCATCAAGAAAACCCGGAAGACTCCGCAGCGCGATATCGAACTGGCGCTGAAGCGGGAAAAAGGAGGAAGCGCTTGAAAACGAAAAACGTTGGATCGTCCTTCGATGGCTGGCTGCGCGAGGAGGGCATCTACGAGGAAGTCACGGCGACCGCCATCAAACGGGTGCTCGCACGGCAGGTGGAGGCCGCAATGAAGGAGAAGAACTTTTCCAAAGCGGAGATGGCGCGGAGGATGCACACGAGCCGCGCTGCGCTGGACCGCCTGCTCGATCCCGAGTATGATGCGGTCACGTTAAGTACGCTGCGGAAGGCGGCGGCAGCGGTGGGGCGGGAGCTTCGGCTGGAGCTTCGGTAAAGCTCGCACGCTAAATCTCGCAAGGCTGGGTTGACACCCGACGCGCGTGAGTGTATGTTATACACATGGCGGTCGAGGATAAGAGCACGAAACGACAAAGGCGCTTGCGTATCGAGATCCTGGCGAAGCTCGGCGGGCGTTGCAGGAATCCCGACTGTCGTTGGTACAACGATGACGGCACGATCGGGTGCACAGACCCTCGAGCCTTGCAGATTGACCATGTCGGCGGCGGTGGCAGCACGGAACTGCGAGCTGGCCATGGCGTCGGGCTTGCCCATCTCTATCGAGTGAGGAGCGACACAGCAGGGCGCTACCAACTCCTCTGCGCCAACTGCAACTGGATCAAACGCCATACGGACAGGGAGGCACGTGGAGCGGATCAGCATAAGCGACCGGCGCGCCTGCGGCCCGGGCTGCAGGTCAAGGGTCGGCCGGTCCGGCGCGTCAGGGGAAGGCCTGTGCCGTCCGCGTAGACACATACTTGCGCGCGAGAGCTAGGCTGTGGGACTATTGGCAACAACAGTAAGGAACGGCGCGTGTCAAGCACTTTGAGACACCCAGCATAGATATTTAGTGACTATCTTCCTTTGTCTTTGGGTCGGGTGGAAGCGGCTTGTTGATCCAGACCTCCGAGGGTAAAGACA
>Ga0302324_100017525_pt1 | contig 14190 bp, 15 predicted proteins | sample Palsa_T0_1_FD_201949 | JGI IMG/M metagenome (GOLD analysis project Ga0302324, IMG submission 201949) | Peat permafrost microbial communities from Stordalen Mire near Abisko, Sweden - Palsa_T0_1 | ecosystem: Environmental > Terrestrial > Soil > Palsa > Peat permafrost | place: Sweden: Abisko... | reverse complement strand
CCTGAGGCCCGCCTGGATCGCCCGCCATCGCGTCGGCTGCCGCACAACGCGCCTCAGACAATCATTCACCAACACCGTTCAAGGAGCCACATCGTTCGCCCGTTCATATTTTCCGCAACCTGCTAGATGTAGTGGGATGCGGAGGGAGCACACAAGAACGCTGTTAAATAAGCTGTTAACTAATAGGCGGATGCTGGCTGGGAGTGTGACCCGCTCGACCCGATATCCTAAAGAGCCAGATCTTCGCTTGGTCGTCACGATGTTTGGAATAATCCGCCCGAGCGATACGGGCCGCTGGTACGGTGGAACAGGTTGTGGTGCGGGCGTGGACAGGGTGGCGTCAGAATCCGGGGGATTCACTTGTGCAGTCAGCACGGATGACGCGGAGGGGCCTACGATAAGCAAGACAGTCTTCATTGCCCCGCGAAGATTTGAAAGTCGATCTCTACCTCGTTCTTCACCTTTATCATTCCGCCACCAATACTGAGGGGCGTAATTCCAAAATCAGTTTGTTTGAGAACGGAATGTGTCGTGTAGGATTCGCCGGTCTGTTTTACGGTCAGGCTGACTGGTTTGGTTGCACCGTGCAACGACAGTTCACCATCGACCTTCCATTGTCCGTCGGCCAGTTTTTGGACGCGGGAAGATCGGAAGGTTATCTCGGGAAACTTCTTCGTCTCCAGTGTCATCTCCTCCATATGCGTCTGGATCGTTGCCTGATCTTTCGCGTCGATTTTGGGGTCGGGGTTCACCGTCATCTTTGCGGTTTCAACTCGGAATTCGATGTGCGGGGTGCCAGACTCCAGGAAGGTGCCGGAGGATATCGGCGCGTTGATGGTATGGTCATGGGCGGCAGCTGACAACAGCCCGGACTTGCCAACGTGAATCGTGATGGTGCTGCGCTGTGCGTCGATGGCTTTTTCCTGCGCTTTTTCCTGAGCAACGAGCTGCGCTGGCGCTACAATCGCCGTACAGAGAGCCAGAGTGCTAAGCCGCATAAGAATAAACCCTCCTTAAATTTCGTTCAAAGATTTTCGCCGGAAGCATACCTGTCACCACCTGGCGCCCGGCGGCGATCAGCAGGTTCTCCCACTGCCCGATATGCCCCATCAGAAGGGAGCGCTGCTGCACATGGCGTGTTCGTTCCCGGCGCAGTGATTCGTAACGGCGCAGGGCAAGTTCTGGAGACGCTTCTTTGGCAAATGACTTCGCAAGCACCAGCGCGTCTTCCAGCGCCATACAACCACCGAGACCGAGATTCGGCGTGCAGGGATGAGCGGCGTCCCCGAGTAACATCACTCTCCCGCGTCCCCAACGTTTCAGGGGAGGAAGATCGTACGCGCCATTTTTCAGAATGGCGCCTTCTTCGGTCGCGGCAATCAGGCTTTCGACGGGCTCGTGCCATCCTGCGAACATCTGCAGAAGCTCATGCTGACGGCCTTCGTATGAATCGACGTGGCCAGGATCGGTATTCGCCGTGGCATACCAGGTAAACCGATCGCCGCCGGTGCTGAGAATACCGAAGCGTTTTCCTCTTCCCCAGGTTTCGCTGTTCGAGCCCTTCGAGACGGCGCCTGTAAGACGCGCCAGCCCCCGCCAGACCGTGTAGCCCCGGTAGATTGGTTCACGGATTCCTAATAATTGAGAGCGAACACGCGAACGAATGCCATCGGCGCCGATGAGGAAGTCATGCTCCATCGAAATACCATTGGAGAAGTGAATTCCTACGCTGGATTTTTGCCGTTCGAAATAACCCAAATCGTGGCCGAGACGAATACGCTCCGCAGGCAATTCCGAAATCAACGCGTCCAGCAGATCCGACCGGCGTGTGCACAAGGCGGGTACGTCGAAATGCCCCAGCCCGATGTCCATCAGGATCGCGCCTGTCCTGGAGCGAACGAGGAAATTCCGGTTCAGCCCACTCAATGCCGCCACTCTTTCGAGCAGGTCCAGTTCTTTTAGGACACGCGTGGCGTTAGGCCAAAGCATCATACCCACGCCCACCTCGCGAAGCTCGTTCGCCCTTTCGTAGACTGTCGCGTCGATGCCGGCGCGGCGAAGCGCAACGGCCGCGGCTGCGCCGCCGACTCCACCACCGATAATGCCAATATTGAATTTAGAATTACCCATTGCCTGTTTTTATTTGTGTTTGCGCGAAAACTTCCGTTCGAGATCTGGCCAGAATTCCTTGAGGATGTTCGACGCCATATCGACGCCAAGCTGACTGCCAAGTTTGGATACGCCATCGGCCACGTCGCGATTCTCGGGATAGTACGCCATCGAAATTGCGACTGCAGTCGAGTTGCCCGCGATCTCCGAGAAGTTGAATTGCCCGCGGCCTGAATCGTTGTGGGTCCAGAAAATCTGGCCGACAGCGTATCCAAGTCTCGACCAGCCACCTCCTGTGCCGCGCCGGAAATAGCGCGGGTCTTGATGCAGGATCGTCGGGAAAACGGCTTCAGTCATATAATCGCCGATTACGTAGTCGGCATAAGAGGTAGCGAAGTAGTGCGCATACCCGCCAACTCCCTGACCGAAGGATCGATTGGCGTCTGTCAGTCCAGCCTCAGCGCCGAATAACACGCCCAACGCGACAGTTCCGCGGTCGAAGGAATCCAGAGTCGCAATGTGGAATTTCTCGGAGGGCGTGATCGGCTTATACGGCACGAGCATGAGCGACGTTCGAAAGTTCGGAATGATCCAGAAGATACGTTTGGACTCCGGCTCAGGAGGTGAGGTCGTCGAGGGCGCAGCCTGCTGACAGAAGACCGGGATCGGGAGTAAGCTCATCAGCAAAACGAGTGGATATCTCTTCCGGCAGCAACTTCGGAGACGGAGGCCCCTATTCCGCGACGGGCCGTTCTGGTCGGGAGTCGCAGTCTTCGGTGTCACGTTCGACGGGATGCAAGGATTCACCTGTGTAAGGAGACGCCTGCGATGGACTTCCGTTAATGACGATTCGTTCATCTGGGCCACGCTCTAACCCGAAACGGCTCATCATTTACGTTTATATCGGGCGAAGATGACCCCTGAAGAACAGCTGGATGACGAGATGTTCATTAACTCGAACTTCCCAGCAAAAGGGCCGATACAGAGAGCAGGAGTCAAGACCAATTTATGATCAATCCAGTTTCTTCCGCAACGGCAGGATCACAGGCCCTTGCCCCGCAGAATACGGCGCCAGCCAAGCCACAGCCTGCTTCGTCTTCCGAACCTACGGACTCGGTTCAGCTGAGTCCGAAGGCGCAGGCCCAGGCGTCTGGTGACGTCGATCACGACGGCGACAGCCACTAACCGGAACGCCACCTCACCGAGTGGGTGGCGAACCCGCGAATCGAGCGCTACAGGTGCCGATTCCAGAGAGAAACCCTGTACGAATGCATTAACATCAAGTCATGCGGCTGCTGTTGGTGGAAGACGAGGTTGAAATTCAAAGCTTCCTGCAGCGTTCGCTGACTGAAGCCGGATACCAGGTAGAAGCAGCCGGGGACGCCAGGACCGCCGAGCGCATGACCATCGAGAGCATGCATGACGTACTGGTCGTCGATCTTGGTCTGCCTGACGAAGACGGCCTCAGCCTGATCCTGCGATTGCGACAACTTGGGTTACGCGCACCTGTGCTCATCCTTTCGGCAAGGCGTTCGGTAGATGACCGTGTGCGAGGGCTCGAACAGGGTGGCGACGATTACCTGACCAAGCCCTTTGCTCTTGCCGAACTGCTTGCAAGGTTGCGCAATCTGGTAAAGCGAAACAGCTCTTCGGTCGCCGAGGCCACTCGCCTGCGGGTGCTCGATCTCGAACTGGATCTGCTCAGACGTGAGGCTTCCCGAAGCGGCGAGATCCTGAATTTGACGCCACAGGAATTCGTCCTTCTGGAGTATTTGTGCCGGAACGCGGGCCGCGTTGTCACACGCTCCATGATCCTCGACGAAGTCTGGGGTATGCGGATACAGCCCGACACCAACGTCGTCGATGTACACATCTACCGTCTTCGCGGGAAGGTAGACACGGATGGGCGTCGACCCCTCATTCGAACGCTGCGAGGAGTGGGCTATGTTCTCAAAGACCGCTAAACCAATCATGCGAAGCGCCGCCTGGCGTATCTCGATGTGGGCGACGCTGGCGTTCGCCTGCGGCACCATGGTCGTCTTCATATTCCTGCACCAGTTTGTCGCCGGGGACATCCAGCAGAGGACCGATGCGTGGCTGGCGGGAGAGGCTGGAGTGCTGAGCGATGTAGCGGCGCGAACTCCAAAAGGGGTGCTCTACAGACGAGTTGTCGGGGAGGTCGCCGAACTCGCGAGCAGGGAGGTGCCGCACAAGCGGGGAGCCAACGCAGGGTTGAACGATTCAGTTTTCTTCCTTCAAACCGCCGCCGATGGCTCGGTCGGTTTGTGGGTGGGAGCAGGGGATGTAAACGCCCATTTCACTGCGGTCAGGAACAGTAGGATTGTCCCGGATACGCCGACGAGCGTACACGTGATCGGTTTTGATGCGCCGTTTCGCGTTGTCTGCGTCAGCATGAACAACGGAGGCCAAATTTACCTTGGCCTGTCTGAACGGGATCAACTGCGAGTACTGGGCAAGTTGCGCCTTCGCTTTGTTCTTCTATGGTTGCTGATCGTGCTCATAGGTTCCGCAATAGTTTTTTACAGTACCCGGCGAGTGCTGCGTCACATTCAGGAGATCACGGACGCTGCTTCAAGGATAGGTGAGGCTGACTTGAGCAGCAGGGTTCCTACAACGCGCAGAAATGATGAAGTCTCACAGTTGGCAATCACGCTGAACCGTATGCTGGATCGCATCGAAAGATCGGTTCACCAACTACACACCATAACCGGGTCGCTTGCCCACGATCTTCGGAGCCCTCTGACAGCGGTACGCGCCAAGCTGGAGATGTCGCTGACCGCCGGCGCGCGAGACGAGGACTCGGAATCGATTGTGTCGGCCATCGAAGACATGGACCGTCTCACTGAGTTTTTAGATAAGTCCCTCGACGTTGCCGAAGCCAAAGCAAATGCGCTGAGGCTGAATCGCGTTTCGATCGACCTGGACGATCTTCTGAGAGTAATGATTGACCTGTACGAACCGTCAATGTCGGAAAAGGGGCTGCGTGTGAAGTTATGCAGCGCCGGGTGGCTTCAAGTCTCTGCAGATGCCGCTCTCCTCCATCGAATGATCGCCAACCTCTTCGACAATGAATTGAAGCATCTGCCGGCCTCATGCACCGTCACAATTTCTCTTAGCAGCTCGGAAGACTCCGCGGTTCTCGTCGTTGAAGACGACGGGCCGGGCTTCGAATCAGAGGTTCTCTCGCAAGTCTTTGAGCGTCGCGTGAAGGGGCGGAACTCGACCGGGCACGGCTTGGGTCTGGCGTTCGTCGAAGCTGTCGTGCGCGTTCATGGCGGGACTATTGAGGCTTCGAACCGGCACGAGGGAGGCGCGCGCCTGAATATCACGCTTCCGCTCGCCGTTAACTCGATCAGTGCGCTTTCCCCTGTCATGGCGCACGCTGCTGGTTGAGTCTCGTTCTTTTTACTTGTCCAACCGAAAAGCGATGGCGCTGGGCTGTAGCCAAACTCGAAGTTACAACATCTTTGCCGGAATTAACAATTCGCTGCTCACATCTTTGAAGCGTTGCCCTATTCTGCTGCGGCTGACAGGCTCGAACGCCGATCGCGAAATAGGTCTGGAAGAACTTCGGGAGACGGCGGCGCACGGCCACTATCTGGAACCGTTTGCCAAGCTGCTGCTGGCGGTGGCGGCGTTGCGCGATAAAGATCCGGTCCGTGCGCGCGATTGGGGAATTACACCGCCGCTTCCCCGACAACGAACTGTAGACGCGCGAGATGGATCGTATCGGCAAAGGAGCGCATTGACCGCCCACGACGACTGACCCAACGCAGGCGACCATCAGGCACGAAGGGTGGTGAGCTCGCGCCAGTTGAGGCCGAGCTCGACGACAAGGAGGGAAGCGAGCGTGAAGACGATAAGGCCGACGGCGGCGAGGGCATCGCCAAGATGGCTCCAGTAGAGGGGCCAGAGATTGAGCACGCGGCTGGAGACGAAGGTAAACGTTACTGCGTAGGAGCGAACCATCCATTGGCGATGCCGGGCGATTTGGCGGTTACGCGCGGTGATGAAGGCGGCGGTGGTGCAGACGACCCAGGCGGCGGCTTGCACGCAGGTTCCTGGCATGCCGGGGCGGCCGGCGGAGAGGGCGATTCCGGTCAAGGCACCGACAAAGACGGAGACGACGTAGGCGCGGCCAAGGACGCGATGGAATTTCAGGTAACGCTGGCGAAAGCGCGACGAGAACTGAATAGGGCCAGCCAGGAGAGCGATGACGCCACCGAGTGTATGGGGGACGAGGAGATGGCGGTCCGCGATGACCTGCAGACGGTAGGCGTGGTACATCGGGTAATCGGTGACGAGCAGAACTTCTGAAGTGATGAAGACAAATAGCGCAGTGAGACCAAGGGAGATCCAGAGAACGGTATTGAATCTGGAACGGTCGGAACCTTGCACGAGCAGAGTGGATGATGCCATGATTTGCTTCTTAGATCTCCGCCCCTGGCGCTATCTCTGTCGGCTCCATCAGTAAGCTCTTTTATCGATGCGGTTCATCTCGCGCGAGTACAGTTCGTTGTCCGGAAAACGTCTGTGCAATTCCCCAAGAAGTTCGCGCGCATGGACCGGATCTTTATCGCGCAACGCCGCCACCGCCAGCAGCATCTTTGCAAATGGCTCCAGATAATGACCGTGAAGCGCTGTCTCGCGAATCTCCTGCAGGCCCCTCTCGCGATCAACGTTCGAGCCCGTCACTCGCAGCAGAACACGGAGAGGCGCTGGCTTCAGGCTCAGCAGATAGTTCTCCACACCCGGACCAAGGTACGCGTCGGCAGCTTCAGGCTTCGCCTGTATCACTTTCTCCGCAAAGACGCGGCTCTCCTTCGTATAACTCAACGCGGCGAGGGACTGCTTTTCTACCAGACCCGCGTTATCGGCGCGCAGGCCCAGAGTCAGAGACTTGACGAATAACGCATCGGAATCGGCGCCGGATTTTTGCAATGCGGCATCCGCCAGCCGGTCCGCCTGGGCAATCTCGTGAACGAACAGTGCCTTCCTGTCTGGATCGGGCCGCAACTTCGCCCGGTCCTTGAAGCGGGAATCATCGACAAATAATTCGGATTCGAGAGCGCCCAATCGGGCAAGCTCTGAAAACAAATAGGCTGCGGCGTTTGACGCGGGGCCAAGCGAATCGTCCGGATGGCTCCGTTCCCAGGCGGCGAAGGTCGAGTGTGCCTCGTCGAACTTGAGGTCGTACATTTTAAGCCACCCGTCGTACAGTTCATGCTGCGCGGGTGCGCTTGCAGCCGACGATGAGCCGGCAAGCGCAAGCACGAAAGCGCAGGGAACAAAGAGGAAAATGACTCCGGCAGGTTTGCGTATGGGAAGCGCGGCCAAGAAACTTTGACGCCCTGTTGCCTGGACAAGTTGCGGTCGGAGCAAACGCTGATCGAAAATGAACATCTCGTCATTCAGGCGTTTTTCAAGCGTCATCTCACGGAGATATAAATGGGTTGGCGATCACATCCGTAGAACCTCGCCGTCCCGGAATCGTGGAAGTAGCCGGTAGGAGTCAGTTTTGTCGACATAGATCGGTTAGTGTGGGCCGCCCGTAAACCACACACCTGGACGATCGAGATGCGGCCGATCGACGTACGAATTGCGTCACTCTGCATCGATTCAGGAAGGAGATGAAACATGATTAACAGTCAGTTCTTGTCACGCCGAATTCTCATCGCCGGCGCCACCGTTGCCTGTGCCTGCGTCTCGCTGGCGTACGCCCATATCCGAATCGCGCCTGTTGAGTCAACACCCGGAGCCCGCGAGAAGTACACGATGCGCGTGCCGAATGAGAAGAAGGTGAATTCGACGAAGGTGGTCGGCGAGTTTCCAGAGGGCCTCGACATCTACGACTTCGAATTCAAGCCCGGTTGGAATATCGAATTCAAAAAGAACGACAGGGGCAAGATCATCGGCGCCACCTGGACGGGCACGCTGCACCCCTACGAATTCATTGAGTTCGGGATGCTGGGCATCAATCCCAAAGAAGAAAAAGACATGGTCTGGCGCTTCGTTCAGTACTATGACGACGGTACGACCGAGGAGTTCACCGGCCCTGTGGGGTCGCGTCTGCCTTCGCCTGTGACGAAGCTGAAGAAGCCGTCTTCCGGTGAGGCGTCGCCTACGGCGAGCCAGTGAGGCGTCCCCGACCTTGCGCACTTTTTCGAAGGAAAGCATGCTGCCTAGCCATCCCGGATTCGCGGTTCGGGAACACTTCCGCCACCTTCTGCTTGCCATCGCCGTTCTGGCTGCGCCGGCGATATTGCTCGCCCAGACCGACGAAATCCAGGTCTACGACGCCAATATCGCGGAGCCGGGCATCCTCAATCTGATGATCCACATGAACTTCACGCCGATCGGCCGGACTACCCCGGCCTTTCCCGGCTCGATCATCGCGAACGATTCGTTCCAGACCACCGCCGAATTCGGCTATGGCGTAACGCCCTGGTTCGAGCAGGGGCTCTATTTGCCGGTCACGACTCCCTACTCAACAAACAAGGGCGCTACCGCTGATGGCTTCAAGATCCGCGAGTTGTTCGTGCGGCCTCACGCTGAAGACCACACATTCTTTTACGGCATAAATTTCGAGTTCAGCTTCAACCGCCGCTACTGGGAGGAACGAACTTTTACCTCCGAAATACGGCCCATCGTGGGCCTGCATCTCAAACCATGGGACATCATTTTCAATCCGATCCTCGACAACGAATATTACGGCGGCGTCCGGAACCTCCAATTCAATCCGGCTACCCGCGTGGCCTACAACTTCAACGACCGATGGGCCGTCGCTGCCGAGGAATACGACGGTTTCGGCACCCTTCGCGATTTCGTTCCGGTCAGCCAGCAATTCCACGAGGTCTGGGCGGTTATGGATCACAACGACAAGAGTTTGAATATCGAAGCAGGGGTTGGAGTGGGCTACACCGCCGGAGGCGACCGCCTGACCTTCAAGCTGATGCTTTCCCGTGATCTGAACTCGAAACCCGAAAAACAGGCGCTGGCCGCGAAACCTCAGTAGGACCTCCGGGAACCGGTCATTCAAGACGTCGCTCGCCGCGACGGCGCACGCGAGACTCCGACGAGCTGGGAATATGCGTCCTCGCTGAATTTCTATCGGCTATATTTTCACGACGCCAACTTGTTGAAATTAGGCTTCACCGACCCTCCACTCGGCGGGAAGGCCGTGTATGTTCTTCCGTATGCCAAATCCGTCAGCAAGTCGGAGAGGATCAATCCATTACAGATACCCCCAGTACTCAACACCACGATTCTTGTTTGACATTCCAATACACACGGCGCACACCGCGCCACTGACTTATTTCGGTCAGACTGACCATCCGGATGGCATGACACCGTAAGCTTTGGCAGCGTCGCCACGGCGTTTGTCATGGCGCCGATCAAACGTTCGACAAGCGAGAGCGTTCGATCAAGCGAGAACGTTGGTTACCTCACAAAGTTCAACCAGTTGCTCGACAGACTTCAAGCCGCGAACGGGGCGGAGCCTGTGTTCCTCGGCTACATTTCTGAGTTCGGCCTTTTCCCCGAGGAACAGCGCGCGGATTTCTTACAAGCGCATGGGGACCTGGTGCGCGAAGCCTTCTTCACGCCGGCGGGGCGTCTCCTGATGGGGTATCCGGGCTTTCCGGCTGCCTGGATGTGCGCTCCGTTCGCGGCCGACGTAGAGGCTCTCGGCCCGGATGAAATTAGCAGTAAAGCAAAAAACATCCATTCTGGAAAACGAAAGCGATAAATCCCAGGGGGTTTGGGGGACAGCGTCCCCCATCAGAAAGATGACTTCTTCCTTGGGAGTTTGTACGGGAACAAATCTGCCGGCGTTCGATAGCCGAGCGCCTGGTGCGGGCGCAGGTGATTGTAGAAGTGGAAATAGTTTTCCAACGGTGCCCCATCAAGCCTGGAGCGTCCCGTAGGTGACATCCAACGCCGTAATCTGCTCGGGCTCGCAGCGGCCGTTCTGCTCTCCAGCCTCCATCCATCGTCGTACCGTGCAAATGTTCAGCGCCGCTGAAGTCCCAGGCTGGCGACGGTGGGATTGTGGACGCCATCAGCTTGCTTGCCAGCTCGTCTCGCTCTATCCTGTCTTTAGCCATCCGCTTGTTAGCTCCTTATGTGAAAGTCGCGATACTTCCACGGGAGCCAGCAGCGGCTGGCCTTTGTCAAGACCCTAATTTACACTCTTCTATTGACACGGGCCGTCGCACGAATCCATCGACAAGATCCGGGACGTTCTGTCGAGTATTTTGTCGGCGGCAGTGCGATATGGGTTGCTAGTGCAAAACCCGGCCGAGGGACTCAAGCTGCCCAGAGTTAAGAAGGGTAAGCGTTCTAAGCCGTACGTAACGCCGGTTCAGTTCGCGGCTTTGATCGAGTTGATTGCGGAGCCGTACGCGACGATGGTTTACGTCGCGGACTACACCGGTCTTCAGGTCAGCGAACTTATCGGTCTACGCTGGCGCAACGTGGGAGCCGACTCGATCGCGGTGGAGGAAAGATATTGCCGGGGCGATTGGGGACCGCCGAAGAGCGAAGCCAGCAACGCCACAGTCCCGGTCAACTCCGGCGTGATTAGTCGGATTCATCGACTGAAAACTCTGGAGATCGAGGTGAGAGCTGGGTGCGCCGTCCGGCGGTATCCAGCAGTGAAGAGCAGCGGCCCCGATGATTTGGTATTCCAATCCGTGAAGGACGGGGAGCCGATGCGTGACAACAACATTCTGGTCCGGCATCTGAAGCCGGCTGGATTAAAACTTGGAATCGGATGGGTCAACTGGCTGGTTCTGAGAAGATCGTTCGCCACATGGCTCAAGATGGCGGGCGCAGATGTGAAGGATGCTCAGGCGCTGATGAGGCACTCCAGGGCCAGCACTACCTTGGATGTTTATCAGCAGTTCGTGCCTGAGTCGCAGCGAAAAGTGGTCGATAGTCTGAGAGGGGCTCGCACCCCTGGTGAACTGACGGTTCCAATTGGTTCCAATAACTCGGCAGTTTGTAGGTGCATAATCGTGGTAAACATATATGGAATAAGATGCTTACCGACGGAAGAGTCCAGCCCTGAAAAGGCTGGCGTCGGTGGTTCGATTCCGTCCCTGGCCACCACTCTCAACCCGTTCTGTTTCAAAAATTTAACCGCACTACCGCACTCCAATCGATCACGCCGCCGTGCGAATGTGGCTCTGGAGACGTGGCGACGCTGACACTGAGCCGAGCTTAAGCGCTCGTTCATATCCTTTCCTGCTCGGCGCTAGGGTCCTTTTTCCTCGGTGTCGAGAAGCAGCGGTCTGGTACCGCAATTCCCGTTAGTTCCACAAGGTGCAATGTATCCCTTTTATAATCAATACATATAGGATTAATTTGAATGGCATATGACTGTAGTACCGTAGTACCTACTCCGTATTGACCCATTTTTCGACATCGGTAATAGTAATACTGGTACCTTGAAGGAGGATGCCGGTAAATGAAGAAAATACTTCTGATGATGACATTCGTCGTTTGCGCTTCACACTCGGTTTGGGCTGATCCCGCCTGTCCAGTGATCGAACAATCTCTCGCGATTTACCTTGGGACCACTTTCACGTGCGGAGATTTGACCTTTACTTTCAGCAGCGGAGCTTACACTTCTTCGGGATCAACCCCAATCCCTGCGGCGGACGTGTTTGTTACTTCCGAAACTGTCGGAAGCGAGACGGGGCTTGAGTTCAATGCTCCGTGGGGCCAGCCTTCCGGTGCAGGCGATCCGTCGACGGACTCGTTTATCACGTTCACAGCTGCGTGCAATAGCGGATGTGACATTAGCGACCTGACCTTGAACCTGGGTGGTGCAAGCGCCAGCCCCGACGGGGGACTAGTTCTCGTGTCGGAGACAGCTCCCCCGGACATTAGCCTGCAAGCGGGTTCGGGTGGAGGCACGACCATCCTTTCCGATTCGACCCTCATCGCTCCGACCTCGTCGATCACCGTATCCAAAGATATCCTGGTCATTGGTGGGACGGGCGGAATCGGTTCGCAAGTCAGCAACGTACAGAATCTTTTCTCTACGAACACCTCGACGGTTCCAGAACCGTCTTTGCTTTTCCTTTGCACGGGACTGTTGGCTTTGGTGCCGGTGGCGCGACGCAGGTTCGGGATTTAGGGCTTGGCTTTCGGACCCAGGTTGGGAGCCCGAGTTGCGACGCTCGCAACGTGCTGCGAGCGGCTTTGGCTCCCGTTCGAAGATTCGTAACTGCGGTCGCCGAGAGCGAAACAGTCTCGCGGAGTCCTACGGGGAAGGACCACGTTTCAGACCGCACGTTCCTTGATTAATTGCTGCGAAGTGCCGGGCCATGCGTAGCTCAGCGGGTCGGATGGCGAGGTGTGTGTCAAGTGAAGCAATCGGAGATCCATATGAAAAAAGCTGTGTGTTTCGGCCTTTGTGTTGTCTCATTCGCCGCCGCGTCCGGATGCCGGGCCGCGAAGCAGGACTACGTGGCGAGGGGAAATAAACAATTCGCCGCCGCGGAGTATGAGGAAGCATCCCTCAACTACCGCAAGGCTATCCAGAGCGACGGCGCGTACGGCGAAGCATATTATGGGCTGGGATTGACGTCTATCAAGTTGAACGATGGTCGGCGGGCCTACGAAGCTTTACGGCGGGCGGAAGAATTGTTGCCTCAGAACGTAGACGCCAAGGAGAAGTTCGCCGACGTCTGCCTCAGCTTCTACTTAGCGGACGCTAGCCACCCGCAGAAGCTTTACTCACAAATCAAGGAATTGTCGGATGAACTTCTCGCTGAGAATGGCAAGTCCTACGAAGGCCTGATGCTCAAAGGGTACCTTGCCTCAACCGACCGGAAGCCGAAGGAAGCCATCCAATTCTTCCGTCAAGCGCTTCAAGTAGACCAATCAAATGCCGGCGTGGTCACCGAACTGGTTCATGTTCTGATTCTCGACGGCGAAGTTCAGGAAGGGGAACGGCTGGCGATGGACTTGATCGTGCGCCAGAAAACGCCGTACGGCCCAATTTACGATCTGTTGTACGGTTTCTACCTCAGCGCTAACCGCTTTTCCGAAGCGGAAAATGTCCTGGAGACCAAGGTCGACAACAATCCGAGGAACGCCGATTATATTCTGCAATTGGCCCGGCATTACAACGGCCGTCGACAGACCGCGGAGATGAACGGCGCGCTGCAGAGGCTGCTGGATGATCCAAAGGATTTCCCGCAAGCCCGGCTCTGGGTGGGCGACTTCTATCTGGGGCTGCGGGATTACACCGCGGCCATCGGTCATTACCAGGAAGGCTTCCGCTCCAGCCGTCAGGCCAAGGAAAAGGTTGTCTATCGCAAAAGAAACGTGGTGGCGCTGCTGAGTGCAGGGAAAAAAGACGAGGCTCTTCGCCTGGCCGAACAGGTTCTGACCGAAAATCCGAAGGACGAGGGCGTGATCCTTCTGCACGCGGGCATTTTGCTGGATAGCGGCAAGCGCGAGATGGCGGATATCGCAGCGGGCGAATTCCGTACAGTGGTGAGCCAGCATCCGGACGATGCTCTGTTGCGCTTACAGCTAGCCCGCGCCTATCGGCTCGGAGGAGATCTGGAAGCAGCGCGGAGCCAGCTACTAGAGGCGATTAACAAAAAGGGCGACTTAACATCGGCGCGTTACGAGTTGGCTGAAATCACCTTGGCTCAGCAGCCGGCCGAGGCGCTGCATCAAGCCAACGAGATCCTGAAGGTTCGGCCTGGAGATCGCCGAGCCAGGCTTCTTCGTACCAGCGGCCTGATAGGAACCGGGGATGGGGTGTCAGCGCGCGCCGCGCTGGCCCAATTGATCCAGGAGTCTCCCAAAGATGAGGAACCACAACTGCAGCTGGGACTTCTGGCGCTGGCCGAGCACAACTATGCACTGGCCATCGACATTCTCAGCAAGCATAGAGGCGGCGGTGACACTCGGGTGTTCGCCGGATTGGCCATCGCTTATCTAAATCGCAACGAAGTGGACGCGTCGTACGAGATATTAGGTGAAGGGCTAAAAAAATCGCCCGGCTCTCCGGCGCTGCTGGAACAAGTCGCCGAC
>Ga0302324_100017523_pt1 | contig 14191 bp, 11 predicted proteins | sample Palsa_T0_1_FD_201949 | JGI IMG/M metagenome (GOLD analysis project Ga0302324, IMG submission 201949) | Peat permafrost microbial communities from Stordalen Mire near Abisko, Sweden - Palsa_T0_1 | ecosystem: Environmental > Terrestrial > Soil > Palsa > Peat permafrost | place: Sweden: Abisko... | reverse complement strand
GGAGTTGTGGGGGACGTTCGTCAGAACGGCCTGGATCGTGACCTTGAACCGTGGTTCTATCAAACCTACTCTCAAACCCGGATCGATTTCCTGAATCGGATGGGAATCCTGATCCGCACCTCGTCGGATGCTACTTCGCTACCTGCGACGCTTGCGAGACTGGTCATGTCGATCAATACCGACCAGCCCGTTTATGACATCAAGACAATGGACCGGCGGCTGGCAGACTCGCTGGCCTCCCGGCGTTTCAATGCGATGTGGATTGGATGTTTTGCGGCGGTTTCTGTCCTGCTCGCCACGATAGGCGTTTACGGTGTCATTGCGCATCTGGCAACGCTCCGTACGCAGGAGATGGGTATTCGCCTGGCGCTGGGAGCGAAGCCGGTGCAGATTATTCAGTTGATTGTCTCGGAAGGGCTGGTGCTGGCGGTGGGGGGCAGTGCGATCGGGCTGACCGGAGCGTACCTGCTGAGGCGATTCATATCCGGGCTGCTTTTCGGCGTGAGCACTCTGGATCCGGCGATCTACGCGGGGTTCACAGCAGCACTTGTGTTTGCGGTGATCGTGGCCTGCTATGGCCCGGGGGCGCGAGCCGCGCTAGCCGATCCGATGACCTCACTGCGCCACGACTGAGGGATTGGTCTGGACGTTTATGCGACACTCGGAGCATGGTCGTCCGCAACATCTCCGAAGCGAAGGCTGAACTTGCCGAGCTCATCGCCACGGTCGAGCAGGGTGACGAAGTCATTCTAGCCGAATCCGGAAACCCGGTGGCGAAGATCGTACCCTACGAAGATGTTGGCCAAAGCCGGATTTCCGGATCGATGGAAGGGGCGATCTGGATGGCTCCCGATTTCGATGAACTCCCGGACGATATGGCGGAGGCATTTGGCATGATCGAGCCCGGTAAGTGAAATTCCTTCTGCGGCACGTACCTCCTGCAACGCCGAACACACCTCAGGTGTAGCAACGCGTTCGGCGCCTATTGCCGATTACCGCTAAGTAAACAATGGACCACAACGCAATCCTCATCGGTGAATCTGCTCGTGCGCGATCACATGACACGCCGACAGGTCGGCAATAGCCGGAACCTGTCCCACGGCCGTACAGGTGAGGTAAGAGGGGATTTGGTGTAGCCCGGGTTGATGCATCCGTCGCTGTTAAACTGGCGGCAGTATGGTGGAGCTTGAGATTAAACCGGCTGCGGCGGCCATCACCCGGATTACGGTGGTTATTCTCATTGCCGTCGCCATCTCACTGACACTGGTTTATCTGCTCACGGGCGGCGGGCGGGTGATCTTTGCATCGCACTCCACGATCTACACGTACCTTCCGGATTCCAGCGGGCTGGGCAAGAAGGCGGAAGTGCGTCTCAGCGGCATTCCGATCGGTATCGTCAAGAAAATCGAACTATCCGGGCTGCTCGATCCGCAGCGCGCCGTGCGCGTCGAAATGCGCGTCGATACCGATTTTCTGCGGAGCATTCCCGCGGACTCGCAGACCAGCATCACGGCGGATAACCTGGTGGGCGATCAGTTCATTTCCATCGATGAAGGAAAAAGCCCGATTCCGGTACACGCGGACGGTACGCTGGCGAGCGAACCCCTCAAGCAGGCTGCCGACCGCGCGGATCTTATCCTTTCGCTGCAGGACAAGCTGCATCAGGTCGACGACATGCTCACCCAGATGTCGTCGCCGACTACGGCAATCGGAAGATTCGTAAACGGGGCGAAGGAATACGATGAGTTTCTCACGCGCATCCGTTCCTTCGACAGTCAACTGCACACTCTGGAAGGGCCCGACAGCCAGCTTGGGCAGGCGCTGTTTTCGGATGCGCTTTACAACCAGCTGCGGAAGTACGTGAGTCAGGTCGACGACACGATGTCCGCTATCCAGCGGGGTGAGGGCGCAAGCGGGCAGTTGTTTGCGAGCGACAAGCAGTACGTGGATTTTGTGCGCGAGTTGCACGATCTGAGAAACGCGCTCGCGGAGGCCAACGCGGGCCGGGGGCAGTTCGGACCGCTGCTGCACGACGATGCGGCGTATCGGAAGATCCGGCAGATGCTGGCTCAGACCGATGCGGCGATCGCTTCTTTGAACGCGGGTGAGGGCGGTGTGGGGCAATTGCTGGCGAATCCGCAGCTTTACGAATCGCTGGTGGGATCGCTGAAAGGAATCCAGGATCTGCTGGCGGATTTGCAGCAGCACCCGCAGAAGTATCTGCGGTACAAGGTCTTTTAATGCCGCGCCACGGATAATAGAAGGTAGTGAAGTTTACCAGTTCAGACGCGCTTGAATTTGAGCAGATCCGCGCGCTCGTTAAGCGCTACATGGCCACGTCGGCGGGAGGCGCCGAACTGGCGAAAGTGGAGCCTTCGGACGACCGCGAGACAGTGGAGCGCGTACTTGCCGAGACCGGCGAAGGGATGGCCTACCTGCGGGCGGCTGCGGCGCCGCAGGCGACCGGGCAGGGCGCGGCCATTCGCGTCAATCTCAACGGCGTACCGAACGTCTCCGTCGCGGTGCAGAAACTGCATATCGAAGGCGCGGCGCTCGAACCGCGCGAGATCTTCGACCTGATCGCGTTTCTGGACCGCGCCGCCGACGCGAGGTCGTTTCTTACCGCGGCTGCCGACCGGTTCCCGCTGCTTTCGGCGCGCGCTTCGGGGATTGGCGATTTCCGGGCGCTGCTGAAAGATATCGATGGGCGCATTCAGGCGGATGGCACGGTGCTGGACACGGCAAGCCCTCATCTGCACCGCATCCGGCGTGAGATTGAGAAACAGAAGAAATCGATTCAGGATTCGCTGGAACGTTTTTTGCGGGCGAATCGCGGCACACCGGGCAACCCAGGTGTATTGCAGGAAGAGTACATCACGATCCGCAACGAGCGCTTCGTGGTGCCGGTGATTGCGGGGCAGCGGCGCAAGCTGCCGGGCGTAATTCATGGCGCGAGCTCGACGGGACAGACGCTTTTTCTGGAGCCGATGGAAACTATCGACCTGAACAACGAGCTGGTGCGCCTGCAGGAAGAGGAAATGCGCGAAGTCTATCGGATTCTGCGCGAACTGACGGACCGGCTGCGCGCTTATGCCGAGCCGATTCGCGATGCGGCGGCCATACTGGCGGCGCTCGATCTGATTTTTGCGAAGGCGAAGTTCGGCATTGATTTCGATTGCGCTATTCCGCAGTTCAGCAGAGGGTTTAGCTTGCCAGACCGGCGCATGCAGCTTGAGAACGCGCGGCATCCGCTGCTGATGGACGTGCTGCGGCGTTCTAAGCGCAGCGCGGTGCCGTTTTCACTGACGCTCGGCAACGATTGCCGCACGCTGCTGATCAGCGGTCCCAACACGGGCGGCAAGACGGTCACGCTCAAGACGGTGGGGGTGATCGCCCTGATGGCGCAGGCGGGGCTGCCAGTGCCGTGCGCATCCGCCGTGCTGCCGGTTTTCGAGCAGGTACTGGCGGATATTGGAGACCTCCAGTCGATTGAGCAGAGCCTCAGCACTTTCTCGGCCCATGTGGGGCGTCTGCGGGAGATGGCGCTCGACGTGACGCCGGACTCGCTGGTGCTGCTGGATGAGATCGGCTCGGCGACAGATCCGGAAGAGGGCGGCGCGCTGGGAGTGGCTCTGGTGGACCACTTCCGCGCGGCGGGGGCTTTCACACTGGCTTCAACGCACCTGACCGCGCTCAAGATTTATGGGGCGCGCACGAAGACGGTGCTGAATGCTTCAATGGGCTTCGACGAGACGACGCTCGACCCGACTTATCAGCTGCGGGTAGGGTTGCCGGGGAAATCGGCGGGGCTCGATATCGCGAAGCGGCTGGGGATGCCGGAAGACATCGTGAATCGCGCGCGGGCTTCGCTGAGTAGGCAGGAGATTGAGCTTTCGCAGCTGATTGCAGACCTGCACCAGAGGCTGGAAGAAGCGTCGCGCGAGAAGGAATCGCTGGAGCGCGAGCGGGCGGCTCTGGTTGTGCGCGAACGGCAACTGGCGATCGATCTGGAGAAGAAAGAAGCGGCGAAGATGCGCGAACTGGAAGGCAGGTTCGAAGAGATTGAGCGCCGCTGGCAGGCGCGGGGCGAAGAGACGCTGGCCAAGATTGCCGAGACTGCCGATCGCCGTAAGGCGGTGGATCAGGCGAAGGTGCAGACTTCGAAGATGCGGCGGGAAATGCGGGACGATTGGGAAACTTCCCTGGTTCCGGCCCAGCCCGAATCGGCCGCGAAGAAGGCCAAAATTCAGGAGGGCGCGCGCGTGCGGCTGAAAGGCATCCGCGATCTGGCGCGCGTGCGCCGCAGCCTGGGCAACGGGCGCTACGAGGTGGAAGCGGGTTTCATGAAGATGCAGATTTCCGCGGACGATGTCGAAGACGTGCTGCCGGAAGCGAGCGGGCCGCCGGTCTCGAAGCTGCCGAAGAATGTGCGATTCCAGGCGGGGCCGGCGTTGACGCCTTCGGTACAGGAGATCAATATCATCGGGGAGCACGCGGAGGATGCGATCGAACGGGTGGAGCGCTTCCTCGATTCCGCGGTAATGGCTACGGCTGCGCGGGTGCGGATTGTCCACGGTCATGGGATGGGGGTTTTGAAACGCGCCATGCAGGACCTGCTGAAGCATAATCCCCACGTAGAGAAGTTCTATCCGGCATCGCAGTTCGAAGGCGGGAACGGGGCCACGATTGTAGAGTTGAAGGAATAACCCCACAGAACGCTTAGCCTACACTCTGCAAAAATGATCTCCTGCCATAATCTGACGCGGCGTTTCGGTGAGTTTACCGCCGTGGATAATCTGAGTTTTGAAATAGCGCGCGGTTCGATCTGCGCGTTCATGGGCCCGAACGGCGCGGGGAAATCGACCACCGTGAACATGCTGACGGGTTTGCTCGCGCCGACTTCGGGCGACGCGACCGTGGCCGGACTGAGCATTATGAAAGGCGGGATCGAACTGAAGAGGCGCATCGGCGTGCTGCCCGCGAATCTGGGGCTGTTCGACGATCTGACGGTTGAGGAACACCTGACGCTGACAGGTGACGTTTACGGCTTGCGGAGCGAAGACACGCAGCTGCGGACGTCGCAGCTACTGCGCGCGCTCGACCTTGAGAACGGCCGGAACGTTTTCGCCAGCCGGTGTTCGAGCGGGATGCGGAAGAAGACGGCACTGGCGATGGCGCTGATCCACAATCCACCGGTGCTGTTTCTGGATGAGCCGTTCGAGGCGATCGACCCGTTCACGTCGCGGACGATCAGTGAGTTGCTAGCGCGTATTGCCGGGCGCGGCACGACGGTGTTTCTGACGTCGCATATTCTTTCGACGATCGAGCGTATGGCGACGCAGTTTATCGTGATCCGCGATGGGCGCATTGTGTGGAATGCGGCGGCTTCGGAACTGACGAAGTCTCTCGAAGCGATGTATTTCGATCTCGTCGAATATCCCCCGGTGGAGGACCTTGAGTGGCTCGGCTCAGGCCTATCCTGAAGGCGCTGGCTACCGCGATGAAGCGGGAGCGGAAGACGTTCCGATCGATTGCCTCGAACAATTTCTTTGTGGCGTCGTTGCTGATGGCGGATGCGGTCGGGTTTCTGTATCTGCTGGGAGCGTTGGTGGTTTTGTTTCCGCTGAGCACAGATCCGCTTCGCAGGATTCCGCCGGAAAGGCTCGCGCTGTGGCCACTGACTGCCGGTGACCACAGAAGGTTGCGCTGGCTGACGCCTTGGCTTAATCCCGTGACGTGGGGGCTCGCGGCGCTGGCCGTATGGGCCGTGAAGCACACGGAGAGCATGGGAGTACTTGCCGTGGTGGCGGCGCTGTTCGCCATCGGCTTCTTCGTTCCGGCTGTCTCCGGTGAGCCGGTCTTTCTGCGCTGGATTCCCGCACCAGGAGGGGCGTTTGTGCAACTGGTGCGTAAGTGCCTGCGGGAAATGATGCTGACGCTGGACTTCTACATGGCTCTCTTACTCGGCATCTGCGGCTTCGGATACCGGATGTTAGTGCGTTCATTTCCAGAGGAGGGCCGGATGGTGATGACGCTGCTGGTGGTGCTTTCGCTATCGAGTTATGCGCAGTGTCTTTTCGGGTTGGAATCGAAAGGCGGGCTGACCAGGTATCGCCTGATGCCGGTGGAGGGATGGGTCATTCTGGCGGCCAAAGACGTGGCGTTTATGTTGGTGATTGCGCTGGTGACGGCGCCACTGTCGATTGTTACGGGGCTGGCAGCGGGACTGGCAGCGCTGGCGGTGGGACACGTTGCTTCGCTGCGGGAAGGGCGGGAGCAGACACGCTGGCGGTTTTCGAGCGGGGCGTCGCTGGATAACGGGGTGATGCAGGTGCTGGCGATTGCGGGGGCAGGTGTGACGGCCTATCGGATAACGCCGCTGATCCTGTTAGCGTGTTTGGGGGCGTGCGCGACTTCGGCGTGGTGGTATGGGAGAAAATTGATGGCGGAGTGAGGGATAAAAAAAGCGGCTCTGAGAAAATCGAGCCGCTGCCATTAATAAGGAGAAACCGATGGAAAGGTGCCGCGCGCGCGGCTTTTGGGCATTCGCTGCGATCTCTCGACTTTGCTCCTCCGAGTCCGGGATTGCTGCTGCCCTATGACTGAAGTGTAAGGCGGTTGCGGGGTTCGGACAAGGCTCAGTACCCGGCATTTTCGTACTAAGGGTACCGGTACGAAATAAAAAAGGCGGCCCGAAGGCCGCCCTTTTTAGTGTTGTGTCAATAAATAACCAGACGTTGCCGAGCCTTGTGCGGCCACCACGGAAGCATACCCAAGGCACCGGAACGCCGAGCGGAAGCTCGGCGGCACCGTTGAAGGCGCGATGCAAATATCTGAAAATAAAGGACCCGATCTGGCAGCGCCTTCAAGCATGGTTCGTGGGCCGCAGGCCCATTGGGACAAGGCGGAAGCCTTGACCCTACGCTGGGATTACAAGGATCTGGATTACCAGCCCTGATTGCCCGACTGATTATTGCTGTTCTGCCCCCAGCAGTCAGACGTTCCACCCTGCTGGCTGGCATTGATGGTGACGGTCGCGGTTGCTTTGACCGGAACCAGTTCGGTCGTTCCGTAATATCCGGTCAGGGTCGCAGTGTTGGTGGCTGTCGAACTGATCGGCTTAATCTGGTGCTCGCTGCAGTTAGAGTTCTTGGCCGTGTGTTTGACGATGGGGCAGTTGATACCGCCAAAGCCGTTCGAACCCCAGGCGGCGCAGTTTACTTCGACTTTGTAACCGCACTGACTCTGCCAGTCGGGGTTTCCCGTGGGAGAGTTCTGCGTGCACTTATTGAAGGCTTTGCTGCGATTGAGGTTGTCGGTGATGCTGGTATCGATGCTGACGATGTTGTTAGAGTTGCCCGAGTAGATGCAGCCACCGTTACTCTTGATACCACAAGTACCGTAGCCGGAAGGATAGGATGAACTCGCGCTCACATAGTCGGCAACGAAATCGAGAACCGTATTGCCCTTGCCGTCAAGAATCTGGAACTCCGCGCCGCCGTTGTTGACAAGGTTTGAGAAGGAACCGCCGCCCCATCCCCAGCTCGAAGCAGAACCGGCGCCGAAGGTGTTGTCGGTGGTGCCGTTATCGGCCAGGTAGGTAAACTGAACGTTGCCGTTCGGCTTGGACTTGCAGATCAGCGTGCCACCGGGGTGAACGTTGTTGTAATTGAAACCCCAGCCACCCCAGCCATTGCCGTTGCCCCAGTTGCCGCCCCAGCTGAGGCTGTCGTTGGCGCCTTCGGTTACGGGAGGATAGACGGACGCGGTGCAGGTCTGTGACGCACCAGGTGCGAGGCCGGCGATGGTGCAGACGGTGAAATCGTCACCGGTATAGCTGGGTGTCGCGTTGTCGTCGGTGATGGTGAGATTGGTGAGGGTCACGTTGCCGGTGTTCTTCGCGACGTAGGTATAGGTGACTTTCTGGAACGGGCTTACCGTCTTGGCGCTGGCGGTCTTTGTGAGGCTGACCGTTGTTACCGGAGGGATGACGACGTTGACCGCGGCGGTGAGGTTGTAACCAAAGTCGTTGACGAGGAAACCGCCAGCGCCTAGAGTAAAGACCTCTGTTTCGGTCATTGAGAACATGCCGGACGGGATCGGCACGGCGGAGGCGGTGACCGCGGCAATTGTGGAACTGGTGGCAGACGAGACCGTTGTTGCAGTGCCGAAGGGCACGTTGCTGGAATCGACATAAACACTGTAAATAACACTGCCGCTGGGTGCTACGGCGCCAGTGGCGACGATTGCGGCTGGCGCCATGCCGGTGAAGTTGACATCGGTCCACGAGATGGTGAGAGTTCCGCTGCCGGCATTAGACGTCAGACTGCCGGGAATGCCAAGATCGAGCGAGGGACCGACGAGCACGGGCTTGGAAGAACCCTGGAGTGAACTGAGAGTATACGCGCCCACCGTTCCGCTCCACGTGATCTGTCCCGCGACGACGGTCGGGACTCCAGCACTGCTGCAACTGCAGCCAACACTCATGTAGACGGTGGCGGAACCATCGATCACAACGGTATTGACACCGTCTGAAATGGAGAGTGCCGGAGCCTGCAGTTTGGAGGCGGCGGGAATCTGACCGAAAGCAGCGGAGGCAAGGGCCAGTCCCAGCAGTGTTAACAGGCGGAGCTTAGGCACACTTATGTTGTTCATTGTTGTTTCCTTTAGATTTTGGTTTCGGTGACGCAGGAATGGGGGGTAAGCCGCGCTCCGAAAGGCAGCGCGGCTCTATCCGGCAGAGCTTAGATTTGTTTCGCGGCGGGAGACAGCAGCAGAACTTTTCGTTTGTAGAGAACAACGGCTGCCAGCATGGAGGCGCAAAGCAGGAAGAACGAACCCGGCTCAGGCGCAGCCGTTACCGAGTAAGTATTCGTGTTGCTCAGCACGTTGAACACGCCGTTCACCGAGGAGCCAGTCGTTCCCGTGCATCCGCTGGCGCATGTGTTGGTGATAAAGCTGTTGGAGAAGTTTGTCAGAGCGGTTCCCACACTGAGATCCGCGGCGGCGGCGGCGCTGAGGAGGCCCGACCCGGCGCCGTATGTTTCGGTAAGACTCGGCTGCGATCCGGAGAGTCCCGATGCGCCCGGTAGCGTAATCGTGAGAAAAGCACCGGCTCCATTGAGGTTGCTCAGAGCTCCGGTAAACGCGCCAGCCAACGCGGTGAAGAGAATCTTGCCGCTGGACAGGGTAATGGTGACATCGGCGCTGTTATCCGTAACTCCATCGAACGACCCAAGAGTCCAGCCGGAAATGCCGGTGAGAACGCCGTTGGTAAAGGTTGCCGTTCCCCCGGTGTTGGCTACGGCAGAAATGTAGCTGGCGCTGGCAGGGCTTGCCAGGGCCGCGCCGAAGACAGCCATTGCGAGACACAATTTGACGTTCTTAATGTTGATTTTCATTTAATCCTTTGAATTCCGTTGGTTTCAGCGTTACAGCCTGCAAGCAACTTCGAGCCCGCGCCTCGAATGCTATCCTTCGGCAGTAAGACGATATTAGCACTCCCAGATGAGAAAAATATACCCGGAACTCGGGTCACAACGCGTCCCCGTACCAGTACGCAGGTGCGCCCAGAGAGCTATCCAGGAGTAGTTAGGCGAAGTGTGAGCCTGTCTGCGGTCGATATGCCAAGCTGGGATGCCGCATTTGCTTGCCTGGCGGATATTTCCAGATATCCTGAGCTGCCCGGAACAAGGAATAACTCTCCTACCCTGGAGGAGGAGTAGTCCTGAAAGTACTGGTATATCCGGAACTCACCAAGCGTGACCTCAAACTTACCGTTGACTAGCTCAGAAGATAATTTTGCCGGAAAATTCGTCACAATATTCCCAAAATGGTCTATGTGAAGGACTATTCCTGTCCAGACTCGTGGAGAAATCTCCACCGGTTGGCCCGCAGCAAGGATCACAGGATCACAGACCTCGTTCCCGAATTCCGCAGGGGGGACACCGGTAGCGAGATGGGCGGCGACGGGCGCGAAAATGTCCCGGCCGTGAAATGTGCGGCTGACAGGATTACGGAAAAAGTGCTCCGCTGTAAGCTCGCGTGTCTTCAGATTTCGCACCAGCGTGAGCACACCGTTATCGGGCGCGACAAAGAGGTGGCCACCCGCCTCAGCCAGCAGCGGACGCCGAGAACTTCCGACGCCGGGGTCAACCACGATCAGATGGATACTACCGGGCGGGAAGTAAGGCCAGGCCTGGGAAAGAGTAAAGGCCGCTTCGAGGATCTGGTACGGGGAAGTCTGATGCGTGATGTCTATAAGGTGAGCGTCCGGGCAGATCCCCAGAACGACGCCCTTCATGGCGGCAACGTAGTGGTCGGTGGTTCCGAAGTCGGTCAGGAGGGTGATGACGGGCCGGTTCATTTAAACTGGAATCAGTGCAGCACGTTTATTTCGATCACAACGCAACGTCTCCGGTGGCTCCGGAAGTGCTGTCGTCGTTCACCGCCGCTGTGGCGGAGGTTTACGGGAACGCCTCCAGTATCCATTATTTCGGGCAATCGGCCAAACAGCGGCTGGAGGGGGCGCGGCGGCAGGTGGCGGCGCGGCTTGGCTGCACGGCGCAGGAAGTGGTGTTTACGAGCGGCGGGACGGAGTCGGACAACCTGGCAATATTCGGGATTGCGCGGCGTCAACCAGGTTGCCACGTGGTGACGAGCGCGATCGAGCATCCGGCGGTGCTGAACGCGTGCGCGCGGCTGGAGCGTGAAGGTGCCGCGGTGACGTATCTGCCTGTAGGGCGCGACGGCATTATTTCGTCCGACGATGTGCGCGCTGCGATTCGGCCGTCCACAGCCTTGATTACGATCATGCATGCCAATAACGAAACCGGGACGGTGCAGCCGGTTGCGGAAATCGGGAGTATTGCGCGCGATGCCGGAGTGGTATTCCACAGCGATGCCGTGCAGACGGTGGGGCGGCTGCCGCTCCGCGTGGCCGATCTTGGGGTGGATCTGCTTTCGGTGAGCGGCCATAAGTTCGGGGCGCCGAAGGGAACGGGCGCACTTTACGTAAAGAAGGGTGTGGCGATCGAGCCTCTTCTATATGGTGGGCATCACGAGCGCGACCGGCGGGCAGGTACGGAGAACGTGCCGGGGGCGGTGGCGTTGGGGGCGGCGGCTTCGCTGGGGACGGACTGGAGTGACGTCGCGCCGCTGCGTGACCGCCTGGAGCGGGGCATTCTGGAGCGAATTCCGCAGTGCTGGGTGAACGGGTCGCGGGTGCACCGGCTGCCGAACACAACGAATATCTGCTTCGAAGGTATTGAAGGTGAGCCGATGGTTATCGCGCTCGATCTTGGGGGTTACGGGGTTTCGAGCGGGTCGGCCTGTTCGAGCGGCGCGGTGGAGCCGTCGCATGTGCTGCTGGCGCTGGGGTTGTGTAGAGAAGATGCGCGGTCTAGTGTGCGGTTTTCGCTGGGACCGGGGAATACGGTGGATGAGGTGGACGGGCTGATTGAAGCGGTGCAGGAAAGTGTGGCGCACCTGCGGAGGATTGCATGCCTGATCTGATCGCCGTCGCGATGTCTGGCGGAGTGGACAGTTCCACTGTCGCGGCGATGCTGAAGCGCGACGGCAGGAATATTGCCGGTCTGACCATGCAGCTCTGGAATCAGCGAAGATTGCCGGAACTGACGACCGAGGAGACGACAGGGCGGTGTTGCTCGCTCGACGACGTTTACGATGCGCGGCGCGTGGCGGAGCACATCGGCGTACCTTACTATGTGGTCAACCTTGAGCAGCAGTTTGAAGAGAGCGTGATCCAGCCGTTCGTGAACGAATATCTGGCGGGTCGCACGCCCGTGCCCTGCACGCTTTGCAATACGTTCATCAAGTTCGACCGCTTCATGACGCTGGCGGATTCGGTGGGTGCCAGGGCTGTCGCAACCGGGCATTATGCGCGGGTCATGCGCAACGACGAGAATGGCCGCTGGGAAATGCGGACGGCGGTCGATTTTGCCAAAGACCAGACGTATTTTCTGTGGGGACTGGCTCAGGAGCAACTGGCGCGCACCCTGTTCCCGCTGGGCGGACTGACGAAGGCGGAAGTGAGGGCGCTGGCGGAGGAGTTTAATTTGCCGGTCGCGAAGAAGGCGGAAAGCTACGAAATCTGTTTCGTTCCGAATGGCGATTATGCCGGCTTCATGGACGCCTATCTCCAGGAACAGGGAAGTGACGCCGCTGCTTCCGGCGGCTCGATTCGGCATACGGACGGGCGGACGCTGGGACAGCACTCCGGCGCGCATCATTTCACGGTGGGGCAGCGTAAAGGCCTCGGCGTGGCCGCGCCGGAACCTCTTTATGTAATCTCGACCGACCCGAAGACGCAGACCGTTACGGTAGGGTCGGGGGATGCGCTGCTGCGGTCGACGCTGGTGGCGCGCGATGTCAACTGGCTTTCGTGGGAAGGGCTGGCGGCCCCGACGCGCGCGCGAGTACGGATTCGAAACCGGCATGCGCCCGCTTCGGCGACACTGTATCCGCTGGAAGAGGGCAGGGTGGAAGTGCGCTTCGACGAACCGCAGCGCGCCATTACGCCGGGCCAGGGCGCGGTGTTTTATTCGTCCGATCTGGTCGCGGGCGGCGGCTGGATCGAATAGCATTGGCCCGGCGCTCCGCTCTGCGCAACCGCGTGGAAGCCCTGATCGCGCGGACTGTGGTGGCGTCGCTCGAGAAGAGTCCGCGGCGGGTGGCCGACCGGCTGGGCGGATTTTACGCGAGGCTGCTCGATCGCGCGATCCCGCGGTTGCGGCGGAGCGCCGAACAGAACCTATGTTTCGCCTATCCGGAAAGCGATGCGGCGTGGCGCACGAAGACGATTGACGGAGTCTTCGCTTCGATCGGCAGGGTGCTGGTGGCGTTTGCGCGTTTTCCGGAGATCACCGCGGGGAATGTGCGGGACTGGATCGGCTACGAAGGGTTCGAAAACTTTGAGCGGGCCAAGGCCAGAGGCAAGGGGGTTTTGTTTGCGACCGCGCACCTCGGCAACTGGGAACTCAGCGCGTTTGCCCACGCCTGGCTGGCTGAGCCGATGGGCGTGGTGGTGCGGCCGCTGGACAATCCGCTGATCGACGAACTGGTGGAGGGAAGACGGGCGCTTTCGGGCAATACGCTGCTTTCGAAGCGCGACTTCGCGAGATCGATCCTGCAGGCGCTGAAGAAGAACGAAGCGGTGGGAATCCTGGTGGACCAGAATTCATCGGCGGATTTCGGCGTGTTCGTTCCATTCTTCGGAAAGCGGGCATGTTCGGGTCTGACGTTCGCGAAACTGGCCGCGCGCAGCGGCGCGGCGGTGATTCCGGGCTTTGCGGTTTGGGATGCAGGGACGCGGCGCTACGTGCTGCGGTTCTATCCGGAAGTTACGATAACAGGCGATGCGGGGAGCGACACCGCGGCGATTCAGCGGGCGGTGGAAGCGGCCATCCGGGAGTATCCGGATCAGTGGCTTTGGATACACCGGCGTTGGAAGACGCGCCCTGCGGGTGAAGCCCGAATGTACGATTAAGCTATCGAATGCGGATCTTCCCGCGGCATCAACAATTCCTAATCCTGCTGGGCATCAGTTGTGTGGGGCTGATTGCGACACTGCTGCTGCGCTTCACAGGCGACGCCGTGCTGCCCTTCCTGGGCGCGGTATTCGCGGGCGCCTGGCTGTTCGGCTTCGAGGGCGGACTTACGGTGCTACTGTTCAGCTGCGTGTTCGCGCTGCTGATGACGGTGGAGCAGACGCTGCAGGGCTGGGTGCAGGTGGCGGAACTGGGCGGGCTGGGTCTGGCGATTTCGTGGGTGCTGGAACTTTCGCAGCAGCAGACGCACCGGTTCCGGTCCATGGCGGCCAGTATGGCGGATGCCGTGATTGCGACGGACCGCGGCGGCAATGTGACCTACATGAACGCACAGGCCGAAGCATTGCTGGGAACCGAGCTGGTGCGGGCGAAACGGCAGCCCCTCAGGCAACTGGTGCAGTTTCGCGATCATGCGACGGGCGGGCCTGTGGAGATTGCGATCGATGCCGTGCTGAGCGGGGAATCTCCGTCCAGCGCCGCGGCGAAGCGGCTGATCCTGAGCCGCGAAGCGCTGGATTCGGAAGTGGAGGAGACCATTGCGCCAATGCGGTCGAGGTCGGGCCGGATTGAGGGCGTGATCCTGACGGTTCGCGACACGACGCGGCGGCGCGAGGCGGAAGATC
>Ga0302324_100017521_pt1 | contig 14191 bp, 18 predicted proteins | sample Palsa_T0_1_FD_201949 | JGI IMG/M metagenome (GOLD analysis project Ga0302324, IMG submission 201949) | Peat permafrost microbial communities from Stordalen Mire near Abisko, Sweden - Palsa_T0_1 | ecosystem: Environmental > Terrestrial > Soil > Palsa > Peat permafrost | place: Sweden: Abisko... | reverse complement strand
TACTACGCCACGCCCGCCGCGGCACGGGCGCTCGAGCGGGCGGTCGCCGAAGAGCGCGCGGCGACGGTCCACGTGTTTGCGCTGGACCACGCCGACCTACGGTTGCCCGCGCAATCGACGAGTCCTATCCCAAGTGCACCGTAGCTTGGGTCGAATGGTGATCCAACGATGGAAGGAGCGGTTCAATTGTCAGCGATAAACCGCGTCGTGCTTGTCGGCAACCTCACGCGCGACCCCGAGCTTCGCTCGACCTCGACCGGGACGACTGTGTGCCGGCTGCGGGTCGCGTGCAGCACACGCTGGCGTAGCAGCGACAGCGGAGAGTGGGTCGACAAGCCGAACTACTTCGATGTGTCGGTTTTCGGCGGTACTGCAGAGGCCTGCGCGCGGTTTCTCGAGAAGGGCCGGCCGGTGGCGATAGACGGTCGTCTCGACTGGCACGAGTGGGAGACGGTCGAGGGCGAGCGGCGTCAGGCGGTCGGCGTGATCGCCGACAACGTGCAGTTCCTGGCATCGCGGGGCGGCCCGGCCGTCGAGGAGGAAGGCGATCTCGAGGAAGAGCCGATTCCGTTCTGAGGTGTGTCTGCGGCCGGCGCCCGGAAGGTGCCGGCCGCATTTCACGATGCGGCGCGAGCGGTCACGGACTGATATGGAGGTCGGTTTGTCAAGGGCGTGTGGGTGCTCAGCGTCCCTGATGGGGCGTTGAGGGTCGGCATGGTGCGTGCCGGGGTTCCCGGGGCGGCGCGAGCGGGCTCAGCTGTTCGGCGGCGATGCCAGGCTGATATTCGAGGGCTGGGTACCTCATGACCCTGTGTTCGTCGCGGTCCGCGGTCTAGGAGCGGGCGCCGCCCGCGACCGTGTGGTCGCGGGTTGCCCATAGTCCGGTCGCGGACTGCTCGTCGCGACGAGCGTGAGGCCCGTGGTTCTCGCGCGCGCCCCGGCAGCACCGGTCGCGTGGTCGGGGTGTCGGCTCGGTTTCAGTTCAGGGTCGCGGCCTCCCAGCAGAACGCGGCGAGCTCGCGTGCGCAGGCGATTGCGACGACGCCGGCGGGCTTGCGACGCTGGCCGGCCAGCGTGTTCCAGCGCTGGTGCAGCCGGCGTTGAGCGCGCCAGGAGATCTCGATCACCCGTGGGTCCTGGGCGTGCTGGCGACGGGCCAGGCCGTCGCCGACGGCGGGCTTGTGGCGGTAGTGGTGGGCGGCCTCGACCAGCAGCCGGCGGCCGTGCGCGGACCCGGTCTTGGTGATCGAGCCCTGGCGGCGCTTGCGGTCGCTGGTGTGCTCGGACGGGACGATCCCGAGGAACCCGGACAGCTGCTTGGGCCGGAAGCGCTGCCAGTCGCCGACCTCCGCGCACAGACCGGCAGCGGACAGGGTGTCGATCCCCCTGAAGCAGCGCAGCGCGGCGATCACCGGCGCGTGGCGGCTGTCGGGGATCACCTGCTCGAGCGTCGCGACGAGTGTTGCCCGGCGGGCGACGAGCATCTCCACGCCGGACAGGTAGTCCAGCAGCACGGCCTGCGAGCAGGCGTCCGCGAAGCGCAGGCTGCGCAGCCAGCGCATGTGCGCCACGGTCCAGGTCGACCCGGGACCGGCCCAGCGCAGGTCGCGGCGCAGCAGCATCTTCCCGAGCCGGTGCCGGGCACGCATCAGGTCGCCGCGGCAGTCCTCGATCGCGCGAATCACGTCACGAAACTGCTCGTCAGCCACGCTCGGCACGAACGCGAAGTGCAGCTCGCCGGCCGCCAACAGGCGGGCCAGGCGCTCGGCGTCGCGCTTGTCCGTCTTGACCCGATCACCCGACGCCCTGGGGATCTTCCCGGCGGCGACGACCCTGACGTCGATGCCGCGCGCGGTGCCAGCCCGGGCGAGCCCGAAACCAGTCGGCCCGGCCTCGTAGACCGCGCGGACCGTCCCCGGCAGCGTCGCGAGGAACTCCACGACCTCGACCGGCGGCATTCGCAGCTTCACGCCGCGAAGCTCACCGGTTGACATGTCCACGATCGCGGCGTGCGTCTGCGACGCATGCACATCCAGCCCCACCAGCGAAATACTGTCCTTCATGGTCGGCGCCTCCCAGAATTGGGGTGTCGGCGACAGGCCACTCCTGCCGCCCAGTCCCCGCACGTTTCTGCGCGGGGCGCCGACCGGTCTACCGCTCAGGCCGGACCCGACCGACCTCCATAGGGTCTAGGCTGTCCGGCTCGTGCCCGCCAGTGCCGAGCTGACGCCCCGGTCGTTTCCGGCCCATGACTACGCGGTTGGTCGCGAGAAGATCCGTGAGTATGCACGGGCGGTCGGGGAGACCGACCCGCTCTACTTCGAAGTCGGCGCGGCACGCGCCGCAGGTCACACTGATGTCGTGGCGCCGCCGATGTTCGCCGCCGTCTATTCGGGCGCCTCGTTCGAGGCGGCAATGCGCGACCCGGAGCTCGACATCGACCTCGCCATGCTTCTGCACAGTGGCCAGGAGTTCGAGTGGGGCGAGCTTGTGATCGCGGGCGATCAGATAACCACAGAGATCGCGCTCGCCGAGGTCAGCGAACGCGTCGGGATGCGCTTCATCGTCTTCCGTTCGAGCTCGCGCAATCAGCGCGGTGAGCACGTCTGCCGCGGCACCTGGACCGTGGTCGTGAGGCCACGCCGGTGAGCGCGCTCGCGGCGGGCAGCGAGCTGCCCGCGCTGACCGTCACTCCAGACCGCTACGCAACTGTCCGCTACGCGGGCGCATCCGGCGACTTCAATCCGATCCATATCGACGAGGAGTTCGCGCAATCCGCCGGTTTGCCGGGCCGCATTCTCCACGGGCTCTACACGATGGCGCTCGTGGCGCGCGCCCAGACCGAAGCCGCCGGCGACCCTGGGAAGCTGAAGCGCCTTGCGGTCCAGTTCCGCGGCCCGGCGGTTCCGGAAGCGGAGATCACCATCACCTCGACGGTCAAGGAGCGGCGCGACGACCGCACGATCGTGGCGGTTACCGCCACCCAGGACGGCAAGGCTGTGATCCGCGGCGCCGTAGCGGAAATCGAGCTCTGAGCAACTCCGGCGTCAAACCCGGGACCCACAGCTCGTAAAGTTCCTCTATGCCCGAATCGCCACCAATCGCCGGCGAGGACGCCGCCGAAGGCGGCGCCCGCAGCCCCCGCAGACCCGATCTGACGACACGCCAGGCCGCGATTCTTGTCAAGGTCGTCGAGACGTACGTCGCCACCGGCCAGCCCGTGGCGTCGAAGACGCTGGCGGCTGACCCCGAGCTCGCGAGCGCGCCTTCGACGATCCGCAATGAGCTGGCGCTACTCGAGGAGCACGGCCTGCTCGCACACCCGCACACCTCGGCGGGCCGGATGCCCACCGAGGCTGGGCATCGCTACGTCGTCGATCGCCTGCTCGCGGCACCCCCCTCGAGCGCACTCGACCTGCGGATGTCTCTGAGTCCGGAGCGACGCGAGTTGGACGAGGCTCTGCGCGCCACGACCGAAGCGCTCGCCGAGATGACGAATCTGCTGGCGGTTGCGACCGCGCCCGCAGTCGAGCGCGCGACGATCCACCGCGTCGAGGTCATGACGCTACCCGCGGGCGTGGTGATGGTCGTCGTCATCACCTCGTCCGGTGGCGTCTCGAAGTTCCTCCGTACCTTTGAGGCGCCGATCGACCCTGGCCTCGTGGCGTGGGCCGGCGAGTACCTCAACGAGCGTGTCGGCGGACTGCCGATCGGCGCGCGGATGCTCGGTCAGCGCCTGACCTCGGACACCGGGCTCGGTCAGCGCGAGCGAGCGTTCATCGATCAGCTGGCGGGCGCTTTCAGTGACCTACGGGGCGGTGGCGAGGACCTGCTTTACATCGACGGCACCTCGCGGCTGCTCGGCGCGCATCGGCTCGAGAGCTTCGAGGCGGTCAACGAGCTGATGGCGCTGATCGAGGAGCGTGTGGCGCTGGTCGAGTTGCTCCGGCGCGCGCTTGCCGAGCGCGGCACGTTCGTGCGGATCGGGCGCGAGAACGACATACCAGGGCTGCAGACGCTCGCAATCGTCGCCTCGCCCTATGGCCTCGCGCAGCAAAAGCTTGGGACCGTGTCCGTGATCGGGCCGGTTCGGATGGACTACGCAATCTCGATCGCGAGCGTTCGGGCCGTCGCGCGCCAGCTCTCGCGCTTCGTCGAGGACGTCTACAGCCAGTCCTAGTGGCGCGCCAAGCCCAGCCCCGCGATCCCTATGAGGTGCTTGGCGTGTCGCGCCAGGCGGACGACGCGCAGATCAAGAAGGCCTTCCGCCAGCTCGCGCGCGAGCTTCACCCCGACGTCAACACGGAGGATCCCGACGCGTCGGAGAAGTTCAAAGAGGCTGCCGAGGCCTACGAGATCCTCTCCGACCCCGAGCGCCGCGCAACCTACGATCGCTTCGGGCACGAGGGCCTGCGATCCGGCGGCTACCAGCCCAACTTCGATCAGTTCGGGTCGCTTTCGGACCTCTTCGAAACGTTCTTCGGCGCGGGCGGCGGCGGCATCTTCGGTGGCGGCGCCCGGCGCGCGGCGGCCGGAGGCGACGTGGCGGTCGAGCTGTCGCTCGAGCTGGCGCAGGCGGCGGCCGGCGGATCGTTCGAGATCACCTACGACGCCGTTGATCGCTGCGAGAACTGCAACGGCAACGGCGCCGAGCCGGGCACGCCGATCGAGACCTGCTCACGTTGCGGCGGCTCCGGGCAGCTGCAGAGCGTGGCGAGGACCCCGTTCGGCCAGGTCATGCGAAGCATTGCGTGCGATGTTTGCGGCGGCGACGGGCGCATCGCCAAGGAGCCGTGTCACGAGTGTCGTGGACGCGGTCGCAAGGTCTCGAGCCGAACGATCCGCGTCGACATCCCGGCCGGCATCGCTGACGGACAGCGGGTGCGGCTCAGCGGTCGCGGCCATGTCGGCGAGTCCGGAGCGCCGCCGGGTGATCTTTACGTTCTCGTCCACGTCGTCGAGGACGAGCGGTTCTACCGCGACGGCGACGACCTGATCACGATCGTCGATGTCGCGGCACCGCAAGCCGCGCTCGGCGTCACGGTCATGGTGCCGACGCTCGACGCGCCGGCCGAGGTTACGCTCGAGCCCGGCACCCAGCCCGGCGAGCGCATCGTGCTGCGCTCGAAGGGTATGCCGCGTCTGCAGCGAAACGGCCGCGGCGACCTCGTCGTCGTCGTCAACGTCCAGGTGCTGAGACACCTCACGCCCGAGCAGCGCGAACTGCTCGAGCGGCTGAACACGACGATCACCGAGGACAACCTGCGCGCCGACGAAAGCGTGCGCACAAAGCTGCGGCGCTGGCTGCGCCCGCACGCCGCGTGATCCGCCTGGCGGTTCGTGTCGAGCGCGCCCACGCCGAGGAGGCGCTTGTCGAGCTGCTGGCGTTCTCGCCGGGCGGTGTCGAGGAGGTCGAGGTCGACGCCGGCACGATCGAGTACGTGATCTATGGGGCAGCCGGCGAGCTGCCGAGCCTGCCCGTGCTCGAGGCGAGCGTCGGCGACTGCCTCGTGACCGTGCGAACAAGCGAGATCGCCGACGACTGGTCCGAGCGCTGGCGCGAGTTCCACCAGCCGATCGACATCGCGCAGCGCCTCCACGTGCGCGCGCCCTGGCATCCGCCGTCGCCGGCGCCAGGGCTGATCGACATCGTCATCGAGCCGGGCCAGGCTTTCGGCACCGGGGCACACGCAACGAGCCGGCTCTGCCTCGAACTGCTCGTGTCGCTTGAGGATGCTGGCGCGGCCTGCGGCGAGCTGCTCGACGTCGGCTGCGGCTCGGGCATCCTCGCGATTGCCGCTGCCAAGCTCGGCTTCGCCCAGGTCATCGCACTCGACGACGATCCTGCGTGTATCGAGGCGAGCAGGGCGAACGCGACCGCGAACCGGGCATCGATCGATGTCCGCGCCTGCGATCTGCGCCGTGACGTGCTCCCGTCGGCGAGCACGATTGTCGCCAACCTGCTGCTGCCACTGTTGCTGGCGCTCTCCGAGCGGCTCGTGCATCGGCCGGAGCGACTGATCGCCTCGGGGCTTCTCGTCGGACAGTCCGGAGAGCTCGAACGCGAGCTCGAGGCGCGCCACCAGCTGCGCAGGGCGGCGAGTCTGCGCGACCGAGACTGGCTCGCGATGCTCTTCGTAGCCGCCGCTCCACGCGTATCCTCTGATCAGGCATGAGCATCATCGACGACGTGAAGAGCGACCTGGCCACAGCGATGAAGGCTGGCGAGAAGGAGCGCGTGGGCACTCTGAGACTCCTGCTCTCCGAGTTGCAAAAGGCGGCCAAGGAGGGCTCGAGTGACGAGCTCGCGGTGCTGCGACGCGAGCGCAAGCGCCGCGCCGAGGCTGAGCGCGCGTTTCGCGACGGCGGCCGCGAGGATCTCGCCGCGAGCGAGTCGCGTGAGGCAGAGTTGATCGGCGCCTATCTTCCGGCGGAGCTCGACGACGGCCAGTTGCGCGAGATCGTGGCTCGCGCCGTTGCGGAGAGCGGTGCCAGCTCTCCGCAGGAGCTTGGCAAGGTGATGCCGATTGCGATGGCCGAAGTCGCCGGCCGCGCGGACGGTCGGCGGGTCTCCGAGCAGGTGCGCGAAGCGCTCAGCGCGGCGTGAGAAGCCAGCTCGAGCTGCCGAACGACTTCGCGGCGGAGCTCGCCGGCAACCATGACGAACTGCTGCGGGCGCTCGAGCGCCAACTTGCCTGCAGCGTCTTCCTCCGCGGCAACCGCATGACCTTCGACGGGGAGGCCGGCGACGTGGATGACGCAGCTCGCACCGTCGCGGAGCTCGTCAGGCTGAGCGAGCGCGGTCACGCGCTTTCGGAGGCGACGATCGCGACGGTCCGCGGTGCGATCAACTCCGGGGATTCGCCGGCGCAGATGCTCGACGACGTCGTCTGGAGTCATCGTGGTCGGCAGATCGCGCCCAAGACGGTCGGTCAGAAGCGATACGTCGAGGCAATCCGCGACAACACGATCGCCTTTGGCATCGGTCCCGCCGGCACCGGCAAGACATTCCTCGCGGTGGCGATGGCAGCGGCCGCGCTCTCGCGGCGCGAGGTAAGCCGGCTCATCCTCACGCGACCGGCCGTCGAGGCCGGCGAGCGGCTCGGCTTCCTGCCGGGTGATCTGATGGCGAAGATCGACCCCTATCTGCGACCGCTGTTCGACGCGCTGAACGACATGATCGACCCGGAGAAGGTCACGCAGCACATTGAGCGCGGCGTGATCGAGATCGCGCCGCTCGCGTTCATGCGCGGCCGCAGCCTCAACAACTCGTTCGTGATCCTCGACGAGGCACAGAACACAACCCCGGAACAGATGAAGATGTTCCTGACGCGGCTTGGATTCGGCTCGAAGATGGTCGTGACGGGCGACATCACGCAGGTCGACCTGCCGCGCGAGCAACAGTCGGGGTTGGTCGTCGTCGGCGAGATCCTGGCTGATGTCGAGGGCGTCGAGTTCGTCACGCTCGGCGGCGGCGATGTCGTTCGCCACCGTCTGGTCCAGCGGATCGTCGAGGCCTACGACGGCCACGCGCTGCGCGCCGCACCGGACCTCGCCACGAAGCGCGCGCGGAGCTAGCCAGGATGCTGGAGGTCGAGGTGGTCGGCGAGCCGCCGCTGGCGCTGCCGGCGGCTGAAGTCGAGCGCCTGGCTGATCTGGCGGCCGCCAGCGCCGGTATCCGCGAGGGCCATCTCGCGGTGCAGTTCGTCGACGCCGCCGCGATCGAGGCGCTCAACGTCGAGCACCGCGGCAAGGCCGAGCCAACCGACGTACTGTCGTTTCCGATCGACGGCGATAGCCCGGTGACGGCCGGTCCGCGCGAGCTTGGCGACGTCGTGATCTGCCCCGGGCACACCGTCGATCTGCGCGAGGCAGTCGTGCACGGTGTGCTGCACCTCGTCGGAATGGACCACGAGGCTGACGCCGGGGAGATGCTCGCGCTGCAGGCCGAGCTTTTGAGCTGGTGAGCTCCCCCGGCGCCGCGGACTCCGGCGACGCCGCCCCGCTCGGGGCCGGCGACGCGACGCGTGCCGGCTTCGTCGCCCTGGCCGGGAGACCGAACGTCGGCAAATCGACGCTCACCAACGCGATTGTCGGCAGCAAGGTGGCGATCGTGTCCGATCGCCCGCAGACCACGCGACGTGCGATTCGCGGCGTTGCGACCGGGCCGGACTGGCAGCTCGTCCTCATCGATCTGCCCGGCGTACAGCGCCCCCGTGATGCGCTGACTGAGCGGATGGCGAGCCGTGTCGAGCACGAGCTCGCCGAGGCCGACGCCGTGCTGTTCGTGTTGAACGGCGACGAGCGGATCGGCGCCGGCGATCGACGAATCGCCGCGCGGCTCGCGGACTCCGCGGTTCAGGTGACGGTCGCCGTGAACAAGGTCGATCGGTTGACGCGCCAACGGCAGGCGCAGGCATTGTTGAATGCGGCGGAGATCGCCCCGCCGCGGGCCGAGCTCTTTCCAGTCTCGGCCAAGACCGGTGCCGGCCTCGGGACGCTCGTGGCGCACCTCGTGGCCCAGCTTCCGGCGAGCCCACTTCTCTATGAGCGGGGGCAGCATTCCGATCTCGCGCGTGGCGAGTTGCTCGCCGAGCTGATCCGCGAGCAGGTGCTGCGTCGCACCTTCCAGGAGCTTCCGCACGTCGTCGGCGTCGTCGTCGAGGACATCAGGCCCGGTGAGCGCAATCCCGACCTCACGCGCATCGATGCGCTCGTCTGGGTCGAAACAGAGTCCCAGAAGGCAATTGTCGTCGGCCACGGCGGGCGCATGATCAAAACGATCGGCTCCGCCGCGCGGCGCGAGCTCGAGCGCGAGCTGTCCGGTCGCGTTTATCTATCCCTGAGCGTCCGGGTTCGCCGCCACTGGCGCACTGACGACGCTCTCCTGGATCGCCTGGGAATCGACTAGTGGACCCTGCCGTTTAACATCGGACGATGGACAGCGAGATCGTCTACGACGAGCGCGGGCTGGTCCCATGCGTCGTGCAGGACTGGAACACGGGGGAGGTGCTCATGCTCGCCTACACGTCAGCCAGCGCGATCGCGCGCACGCGCGAGACCGGCGAGCTCCACCTCTGGAGCCGCTCGCGGGACGAGCTCTGGCACAAGGGAGCGACGAGCGGCAACACGCAGAACGTGCGCGCGCTGCGCCTCGACTGCGATGGCGACGCGGTACTCGCCCTCGTCGAGCCCGCCGGTCCGGCCTGCCACACGGGCGAGCGCACCTGCTTTCACCGCGGCGAGTTCGAGCCGGCGGCTCCGCACGAGGTGCTGCCCTCGCTCGAGCGGACGCTCGCCGAGCGCGTGCTCGAGCGGCCTTCAGGGTCCTACACGGTCGAGTTGCTCGATGATCCGCAACGCGCTGCGGCGAAGGTCACGGAGGAGGCCGAAGAGGTCGTGCGCGCCGTGCGCGAGGAGAGCGACGAGCGGGTCGACGCGGAGGCAGCGGACGTCATCTACCACCTGCTCGTGCTGCTCGCCGGCCGCGAGCGTCATCTGCGCGACGTCGAGCGGGTGCTGGATGAGCGCCGGCGCTAGCCGCACGCTCGAGGAGGTCCGCGCGCTGGCGCGCGACTACAACCTCATTCCGCTCGCCGAGGAGTTGATCGCTGACTGCGAGACGCCGGTGTCAGCGTTCCTCAAGCTGCGCGGCACCGGCCCGGCCTTTCTGCTCGAGTCGGCCGAACAGGGCCTCACCTTCGGCCGCTACTCGTTCATCGGCTTCCAACCGCGCGATGTGATCCGCTGGTCGCTGGAGGACGGCGGTGATCCGTTCGCGCTCGCCGCCGCGGCCGTGGCGCGCTTCCGTCAGGCGCCGCTCGAGGGCCTGCCACCGTTCGCCGGCGGCGCTGTTGGGTTCTTCGGCTATGACCTCGTGCGCGCGGTCGAGCCGCTTGGCCCGGCCAACGAGGACCCGCTGGGGCTGCCGGATATGGCGCTGATGCTGACCGATGTGCTCGTCGTATTCGACCACCTGAAGCACACGGCAACGATCATCGCTCACGTCCATGCCGACGATGACGAGGACCTCGACGCCTCCTACGAGCGGGCGCGGGCGACGATCGCCGGCGTCCGCCAGACGCTCGCCGGGCCGCTGCGCCCGCAGGGCGCGCCGCGCGCGCCGCGCGCTCTACCGGAGTTCAGGTCGAACATGTCGCGCGAGCGCTTCGAGGCCATCGTCGCTCGCATCATCGAGTACATCTTCGCCGGCGATGTTTTCCAGGTCGTGCCCTCCCAGCGCTGGTCGGCGCCGGTCGAGGTGGACGCCTTCTCGATCTATCGTGGGCTGCGTATCGTCAACCCGAGCCCATACATGTACTTCCTCGACTTCGGTGACTTTCAGTTCGCGGGCGCGAGCCCCGAGCCACTGATCACGGTGACCGGTCGCCGGGTTGTGACGCGACCGGTCGCGGGGACCCGCCCGCGTGGGGCGGGCGCGCAGGAGGATGCGGAGCTCGAGGCCGAGTTGCTCGGCGACGCGAAGGAGGTGGCTGAACACATGATGCTCGTCGATCTCGGTCGTAACGATCTGGGACGGGTCTGCGAGTACGGCAGCGTCCGCGTCGACGCGCTGAAGCAGATCGAGCGCTACAGCCATGTGATGCACATCGTCAGCACGGTCTCGGGGAGGCTGCGCAAAGGCGTCGGTGCGATGGACGCGCTGCGCGCGACGCTTCCGGCCGGCACGCTCTCGGGTGCGCCCAAGGTTCGCGCCATGCAGATCATCGACGAACTCGAGCCGGTCAAGCGCGGCGGCTACGGCGGAGCGATCGGCTACCTCTCCTACAGCGGCGACCTCGACACCGCGATCCACATCCGCACCGTCGTCGTCAAAGACGGCGTCGCGCACGTCCAGGCGGGCGGCGGAACGGTCGCCGACGCCAAGCCCGACAACGAGTTTCGCGAGTCAGAGGCAAAGGCGCGCGCGGTTATGCGCGCGATCGAGCTGGCCGGGGAGCAGCCGGACTGGGCATAATCCGTCGCCATGGCGATCAGGTTGCACCGCTGCAGCGGTACGGCGATCCGCGGGTCGCATCCCTGCTGGAAGGTGCAGAAGGCGCTCGACGAGTCGGGCATCGAGTACGAGGCCGTGAAGCACCCGGCCTTCCCACGTGGGCGCCGCAAGGAGTACATCGCGCTGACGGGCCAGCAGAAGCTGCCGGCGATCGAGTTCGAGGACGGCCACGTCCTCTGCGAGGAGTCCGACGCGCTCGTCGAGCGGATCAGGAGCGGTCGGCTGCGAGACTAGCGGCCGATATCCGCGCCTGCTCGACCAGCGCCGTGACGGTCTCCTCGAGCGCCTCCTGCAACTCCGGCTCGACGAGCCTGTGCTCGGCGTCGAACTGCTCCTCGGCGTAGGAGACGGCAAGCTCGCGGTCTATCACCCGCGCGCCGGCCGCCCCGAGGATCTTGCGTAGCTCGGCTTGCGCCCAGACGGCGCCGAACATCGACGTGCTGGCTCCGATAACGGCGGCGTTCCTGTTTCGCATGACCGTCTCCTCGAACGGGCGTGAAGCCCAGTCGATCGCGTTCTTGAGCTGGCCCGGGATCGAGGAGTTGTACTCGGGCGTCGCGAACAGGAGGCCCTGTGCAGCGGCGATCTCCGCGCGCAGGTGCTCGACCGCGGGGCCCGGGTTCGGCTCGTCGTCCTCGTCGAACGGCGGCAGCGCTTTCAGGCCTTCGAAGCGGACGTACTCGACGTCCGCTGGCAGCAGCTGTGCAGCCGCCGCCAACAGACGCGAGTTGTGGGAATCAGCGCGCAGGCTGCCCGATATCCCGAGAATGCGGACCGCGCTCATGCCAGCGGCTTGACGAACTCGAGCTCGACGGTGAGTGTGACGTCGTTTGCGACGACCGGCTGGCCGCCCGGGAGCGACCCGGCGAAGTTGACGCCGAACTCGGTGCGGTCGATCGTCGTCGACAGCTCGACGCCGGCGCGCGCGTTGCCGTAGCCGTCGTCGTCGACGAAGGTGATCTCACCGGTCGCGTGTACGTTCTTCGTCGTCTCCTTGAGCGTGAGATCGCCGTCGACTGCGAGCGTGCCTTCCTCGCCCACGTTGAAGCTCGTCGATTGGAAAGTGATCTCGGGGAAGCGCTCGGCGTCGAAGAAGTCCGGCGAAGCGAGGTGGCCGGCGAGGCGGGGCTCCTTGACCTGGACGCTGTCGACCTTGACGACGCCGTGCAGCGCGATTGCTCCGCCTTCATCGACCGTCAGCGTTGCGTCGAAGTCCGCGAAGCTGCCGCGAAACTTTCCCGCGCCGAAATGGCGGACGTTGAACGTCACCGAAGAGTGGACGGGGTCGTAGCTGTAGCTGCCTGGCGCTATCGCGATTGCTGTCTGTGGCATGTGGTTCTCCTTTGGCGGCGGGGCGGGGTCGTTGCTTCGCTTTCGCTCCGACGCAATATAGCCCAACTCACTTGCTTGTGCAAGCAACTTCATTCGGCGGCGCCGTCGCACAACCCATCTTGGCGCACTCACGGCACGGGCCCTCGCAACCGTTGGCTACGCTCGTCTTATGCGCGCGCTGGTGATCGACAACTACGACTCATTCACCTACAACCTGGTGCAGTACCTCGGTGAGCTCGGTGCCGAGGTCGAGGTGGTCCGCAATGACCGCTCGAGCGTCGAGGAGCTGCTCGAGTCGCGCCCAGACCGCGTGATCGTCTCGCCCGGGCCCTGCACGCCGAATGAGGCCGGCATCTCACTCGCCGTCATGCGGCGCTTCCCGGAGGCCGGGATTCCGACGCTCGGCGTGTGCCTTGGCCACCAGGCGCTCGCGCAGGCGTTCGGCGGCGCGGTGATACGCCATCAGCCGGTTCACGGCAAGACCGGCACGATTGAGCACGACGGACGCTCGATCTACAGCGGTCTGCGCAGCCCGCTCACGGTCGGTCGCTACCACTCGCTGATCGTCGCCGACGCATTGCCGGACTGCCTCGAGGTTTCAGCGCGCGGCGCCGGCGTCGTGATGGGGATTCGCCATCGTGAACTCCCGGCGGAGGGCGTCCAATTTCACCCGGAGTCGGTCCTGACCGACGACGGAATCGAGCTGCTGCGCAATTTCCTCGACGGCCCTTCGACCGATGAGTGACGCGCCGAACGAGATCGCGACCCGGGCGCTCGACGCGCTCGCCACGGGGCGTGACCTGAGCGAGGGAGAGGCCGCAAGCGTGCTTGCCGAGATCATGGCCGGGCAGGTCTCTCAGACCCAGATTGCGGGCTTTCTGATCGCGCTGCGCACCAAGGGAGAGACGATCGAGGAGATCACCGGGCTCGCGCGCACGATGCGGGCGCTCGCGCTGCCGGTCGCGGTCGGCCGCGAAAACCTGGTTGATACTGCCGGTACCGGCGGTGGCCGCGCGACCTTCAATGTCTCCACGACCGCGGCCCTGATCGCCGCCGGCGCCGGCTGTGCCGTCGCCAAGCACGGCAATCGTTCGGCGACGAGCCGCTCGGGTTCGGCCGACCTGCTCGAGGCGCTTGGCGCGCGAATCGACCTTGGCCCCGAGGACGTCGCCCGCTGTATCGAAACGGTCGGCTTCGGCTTCATGTTCGCTCCCAGCCACCACCAGGCGACGCGGTTCGTCGCGACCGTGCGCCGGGACCTCGCGGTGCGAACGATCTTCAATTTTCTCGGACCGTTGACGAACCCGGCCGCTGCGCGCCGCCAGCTCGTCGGCGTTGGGGACCCGTCCTACCTCGAGACGATCGCGGGCGTGCTCGCTCGCCTCGGGGTGGATCGCGCGCTCGTAGTCTCGAGCGAGGACGGTCTCGACGAGATATCCACCTCGGCTGCGACGCGGGTCATCGAGGTCAACGGCGAGCAGATTGATGCCTACACCGTGACCCCGCAGGAGCTCGGTGTCGAGCTCGCGAACGGCGATGGCATGGGCGGTGGCGACCCGCACCAGAACGCCGTGGTGACCCGGGCCGTTCTGTCCGGGGCGCCCGGTCCGGCGCGAGACCTCGCACTGGTCAACGCCGGCGCCGCGATCTACGTCGCGGGCAACGCGGCGACGCTCGCCGAAGGGGTCGAGGCGGCGCGCGTGGCACTCGACGACGGCAGCGCCGCCGGGACGCTCGACGCTTTTATCGCCGCCACCCAGGACAGCGTGTGAGCGTCCTTGACGAGATCATCGCCACGACCCGGCGCGATCTCGAGCAACGTAAGCGCTTGGTGCCGCTCAG
>Ga0302324_100017520_pt1 | contig 14192 bp, 11 predicted proteins | sample Palsa_T0_1_FD_201949 | JGI IMG/M metagenome (GOLD analysis project Ga0302324, IMG submission 201949) | Peat permafrost microbial communities from Stordalen Mire near Abisko, Sweden - Palsa_T0_1 | ecosystem: Environmental > Terrestrial > Soil > Palsa > Peat permafrost | place: Sweden: Abisko... | reverse complement strand
GCGTCTTGCCCGAGCCTGCGCCGGCCAGGATCAGCAGCGGGCCTTCAGTGGCCTCCACTGCGGCGCGCTGTTCCGGATTCAGGTTGTCGATGAGCGGCTGCAAGGCGAGGTCCGGCGGGAAGAGTCCTTATTCAGTGTACCTGTGCGGGGGTGCGCTGCGCCTCGATGACGAAAACGCACTCGGGACCTTTCGTTGGACCGCGCGTCCACCTTCGAGATGAAGGGTACGGGCTTCAGCCCGTACGAATAAAGCAAAACGACCGTCGGCTTTAGCCGCTGAGGGAATGTTCGCTTCTCAACATGACATGAGGTTCCTCCCGCTGGCCGCTCCTCCATGCGTGAGAATAGCTGCATGGCTGAATATCTCGTCGGCTTCGCGATCATCCTGGCGTTTCAATTTCTGGGCGCGTGGCTGCACCGCGTGGGCGTGCCCATTCCCGGCGGCGTGCTTGGGCTGCTGCTGTTTTATCTTGCGATGCAAACGGGCCTGATCCGCGTGAAATGGGTGGAGCGGGCGGCCAACTTGCTGCTGCGCCACATGGTGCTCTTGTTTGTGCCGCTGACCGTAGGCCTGATGGAGATGGGCCAGCTGCTTTCGCGGCAGGCAGGTGCCATCGTGGCCAGCCTGCTGGTCAGCACGGCGGCAGTTTTGGTGACTACGGGCCTGCTGGGCCGATGGCTCCTGCCGCAGGAGACCGATGCGTCCGGCGCAAGCCAGAAAGCAGCGGAGGCCGGACGATGAATCTGGCTTGGCGTTCGGCAGGCGGTTCGGCGTTGAGCGTGGCGCTGACTGTTGCAGCTTATGCACTTGCACTGGCGCTGCATCGGCGCTGGCGCTGGATTCCGCCGATTGTTGCTGCCAGCGCACCCATTGTCGCGGTGCTGCTGCTGCTCCGCATACCTTATCCCGCCTACAACCGCGGTGCCAGCCTGCTGACCTGGTGCCTGACGCCGGCCACGGTGGCGCTGGCCGTGCCCATGTACCGGCGCGGGATGGAGCTGCGCCCGTCGCTGCCGCGCCTCGCGCCGATTGTGCTGGCCGGCGCGGTGGTGGGCATGGTCACGGCCGGCGGGACGGCCTGGCTGCTGGGCGCGCCGCTTCCGGTAATCATGTCTGCCGTGCCCAAGTCGGTGACGACTCCAATTGCCGTAGAGGTGAGCCGTCAGCTGGGTGGCATTCCGCAGATCACCGTGGCCATGGTGATCCTGGCCGGAGTGCTTGGCGCGACGTTCGGCGTGCCGTTGCTCCGCCTGGTGGGAGTGCGCGACGGCCGGGCCATCGGCGCAGCCATGGGCACGGCATCGCACGGCATCGGCACGGCCAGTCTGGTGCGCCACTCCGAGCGCCAGGCGGCGGTGTCATCGTGGGCCATGGCGGCTGCGGGCGTGTTAACTTCGCTGCTGGCGGCGCTTCTGGCAATGTTTCTGAAGTGGAAATAGCCAATTTTCAGCTGTATCGAAGGCCTTAATCGCCTATTACCTATACTGGAGCCATGACCGCGAGAATCCCTTTCAACGCGCAAACCCCGCAGAACCGCCAGGCAGCTTCTGCGGGTCCGGGCAACTCGGTTCGTCGCGTCGCTGTGTATTGCGGTTCATCGCTGGGCAACAGCCCCGCCTTTCTGGCGGAGGCGTCAGCTTTGGGCGCAGCGATTGCCGCGGCCGGGCTGGGGCTGGTGTATGGCGGCGCCAGTGTAGGGCTCATGGGCGCGGTGGCCGACGCGGCGCTGGCCGGAGGGGCGGAAGTGGTGGGCGTGCTGCCGGCGGTGCTGTTTGACTGCGAAGTCGGCCACACCCGGCTTACTTCGCTCGAGCGCGTGGACACAATGCATCAGCGCAAGGCGCGCATGGTGGAGCTGGCCGACGCCTTCCTGGTGCTGCCGGGCGGCTACGGCACGCTGGAAGAGTTGCTGGAGGCGGTGACCTGGGCCCAGCTCGGATTACATGCCAAGCCGTGCGTCCTGATCAACACGGCCGGCTACTGGGATGGGCTGCTCCAGTTCCTCGATTCCGCGGTCGCAGCCGGTTTCCTCAAGCCTGGGTATCGCGCACTGATGGGCGTGGCGGCGAATGCGGAAGAGGCGGTCAGGCTTGTGTCCGGCGGCTGACGCGAGCGGCCGCGGGCCGGGCAACTCGCCGCCGGGCGCGGCCATGGCACACCTTATTTTGTCGTGACCGTATCAAGGTAGACGGTGGCGCCCTGGCCGCCCGGATTGTCGATCTGAATGCCGATGCCGTTCACCGTCTTGAATCCCGCTGGAATGACAAACGTGACCGCATTCCATCCCGCCGCCAGCTTCGCACCACCTCCAAATGCCGGAATCCAGTTCTCGTCGTAGGCAAACGGGTACACTGCCAGACCCGCAGCCGTCGCGCTGAAGACGTGCAGAGTGACCGTTGTGCCGGGGTTGAATCCCGCAAGCTGCGAACGAGTGGTGTTGGCAATTGCTGAGTGGGTTTCGGCGGATGCAACAGACATCGCGAGCGAGCGCTTGCCTGTGTAGGCCTCGGCCGCACTGTTGGCGAGCGAGAGCGGCTGCCCCCACACCTGCAGCCAGCCGTCCAGTCCGCCGTCTTCCCAGTCGAAGCGCACCACGGGCGGCGCCGCGTTGACGACCTGCGTGAGAGTCGCCGACTGTCCGGCTACGAATCCCGTTGCGCCTCCATAAGACGCCGTCAGCATGTGCGTTCCCACGGTGAGCGATGAAATGGAGAGCGACGCCTTCCCCGTGTTGTCGAGCGATATTGTGCCCAGAGGCGCTCCGGAGTCGCTGAAGGTGACGCTGCCGGTGGGAGTGCCCTTGGCAGCTTTGACCGTTGCCGTAAGCTTGACCAGATCGCCGGCGACGGATGGATTCTCCGATGAGGCGAGTGTGGTCGTGGTGGAAACAGGGCAGTCCGTAGTGCACGCCAGTCCGCCGGCCCCTTGCAGTATCAGGTCGACGTTCGAAACCGCTGCATAGTCGGCGGCCTTGAACTGGATGGTGTTGGTCCCGGCTTTTACATCCGCAAGGGGCACCGGCACCGCGATCGTGTAGTAGCCGCAGGCCGGGCCGCCGTTCTGCACCGGGCACGGGCCAAAAGGCCATGGCGCAACCTGCCATTGCCCGCTGTTCACGCGATAGCTCAGGAACGGCTCGGGCGTACTGAGATTGCGGGTGTTCATGTCGGTGAACATGAAGGTCAGCAGGCCGCCCACGGCATTCGGAATGTTGGTGACGCCGTGGACGGTGAGGGTGAGCGGCGCGGCGTCGGTGGGCGAAACCGGCCAGCCCAAATTGAGCAGGTCAGGGTAGTTGGGGCCGACCGGCGTCAGCGCGTCGAGCACGTCGAACCCCAGGTCGCGCGGCAGCACCGGTCCGTCAAACGCAAAGTTGTCCCATGTGAACGTATGCTCCCGCTGGTTGCCGCCCTTGTCGCCGTTGTAATGGACGTCTTCCATCCACACCAGGCCGCGCGTGAGCGTGAGCTCCATATTGCCGATGATGGCGATCTTTCTCAGCGGCCCGGTGGCGCCGGCGTCGGTGCCATAGACGTCGATTTCGTGCTGCGACACGCGCAGCTCGAAGTGATTCATGTTGCCCGGCCCGGAGGACGCCGCAACGCAACCCACACGCTGCACCGTGATGGTGCCCACCGGGTCGAAGGAGTCGTTGCCGATGTAGTTGTTCACCACCACCGCGGAATCGACCGTGACCACCGGAACGCTTTCCGGCATGTCGGGGCAGGCAGCGCGTGCGCCGCATCCGCCGCCGGAGTTGGCCGGGCAGGTGTAAGCAAAGCGCACGCCGAACCCGTTGCGCGGCACCTCCTGCAGGCTGCTTTCGTGGACGAACGGCACCGGCACGGGCTGATCGGAATACCACAGCTCCGGCCAGGTGGTGTGGCTGCCTTCGGAGTCGTCGCTCACGTCGAATGCGATGGTGCCCGTGCGCCCCGCGATGTCGAAAGGCTGCTTGGGATACATGGCCAGCGACGTGACGCCGGTCTGATCGTCAACCGCATCCACGAGCAGGCCGTCGCAGATGGCCACGTCAGTCTCAGGCTGCACCAGCACGCTGTCGCCGCACTTCTGCATGATGGTGGGCTCAACGTCGTACCACTGGCCCTGTCCGGAGTTGACGCCGCCAACCAGGCGAGACACGCCCCACAGCGTTCCGTTCAGATCGCCGGAGCGCGTGCCGCTGCCCTCGGGCTGGTCAAATGTCTCGCAGAAAGCGGGCACTGTGCCGGAGGGAGCAGAGAGTAGGCGGCATCCCGGCGAAGGCGGGGTTACTGTGAATGCCTGGGAAAATGCGAAAGGGGCAGCGGCGCAAAAAGCCGCAGCGATGAACAGGACGATAGAGCTTGAGCGGGGGCGGTTGAACACTTGAGCCTCCTTGAATGCGATGGACCTTTGGAATGGGTTGTTCGTTCCAACGCAACAAGGATGACTCAAAGATCAACGGGCAGTTTTGCGGGCCCATTGGACGCGGAGCGGTTCTGCGTGAGGGGTTTTTACAATCTCTGCGTTCATTAATAGCTTAAATCGATTTTGGGGTCAATAACAATCGACATGGAAGGCGCAGGGGCCGGCTTCCCGCGTTGATTCACGGAACTGCGCGCCAGCGTGGCGCGTAAAGGGCAGAACAGGAGGGTCAGGCTATGCTCCATTTCCCAGACCATTCGAGAGCGGTTACGGCTTCGCTCATACTCGCGCCCTTGGGGCTGTTCGCAGCTTACGTTGCCTATCTGGTTGTTCCCGAAGTCCTGCGCGTGGTGGTTCCCGCCGTCGTCAAAAGCGTTCTGGCAAGCAATTGAGCTTTGCGAATGAACCGCGGTGTGCGGCTATGCTCTGCTGGCTCCGAGCGCTGAACCGCCGGTGACGGGGACGCGTTCGACTTCCCTATCGGTACGCCGCTAGTTTGGCGTGCCCGAGGTTTCTTGTGCGGCGAATTTGCACTCCGCGCCTTGGCACACGCGGCGCAGAGAGTCCGAAGAATGAATGCCGCCGCAGTTATGCGGCGCGGGAGAACTTTTCCACCCTGGGCCGTTTGCGTTTAGCCGCATGCCATAGATCGTATTGCTGCTGCAGGTCGAGCCACATATTTGGCTCGGTTCCAAAAGCGTCGGCCAGCCGCAGCGCCATTGCCGCGGTAAATGAAGCCCGGCCGTTCAGAAGCCGCGAAAGTGTTGACCGCGCTACGCGCAGCCGCCTGGCCGCCTCTCCCACCTGCACTGTGCCGAGATATTCGCGAAGAATCTCGCCCGGATGAGCCGGATTGTGCATCGTCATCGCCATTGTGATCCTATCTGTCCCTTAGTGATAATCCTGGTAGTCCACGAGGATCGCATTCTCATGCTCAAACATGAACGTGATGCGCCAGTTCCCATTTGCTTTAATCGACCAATGGTACTCCAGCTTGCCCTTGAGCGGATGCAAATCCCAACCGGGTACATTCATGCGATTCGCGTCCTTTGCCGTATTCAAGAGCGTAAGCTGCCGGCGTAATCTGGTTTCATGCGCAGGCTGGATCCCCGCCTTGCTTCCGGTCAAGTAGAGCTTTTCCAGGCCTGCGTGCCGGAACGACTGGATCATGTTCCCACCGTAGCGCGTAGCGCCTCGCGCGTCAAGCGATCGGTATTATTAGCTGCTAAGCAGTTTGATCCGCGGCACCGTGCTTAGTTCAGCGCGCCGGTGGTCTCGGCGGCGGTGAACCTGCACTCCGCGCATTGGCACACGCGGCGGAGATAATCCCACGAGTAAATGCCGCCGGAGTGGCCGTCCTGCCAGTTGAATTGGAGCGCGTAGCGTCCCACCGCGTGGGCGCTCGCCGGCCTTGGCGGCGGCGTGTACATGGGCAGCACTGCGGCAGGTTTGCGCGGCGGCTGGCCGGGTTCGCGGCCCTCCAGCTTGCGCTGCTCGTTGCAGGTAGCGCAGGGGCAGGCCTCGCGCAGCCACGCGAAGCTCCACGCGCTTCGGTGGCCGTCGGCCCAGTCGATTTCAAGGCCTTTGTTTTCAGTGATGAGCACGCGCACCTTTTCAGGCGTGACGGCGATGCGCGGCAGACTGCGGCGCAGCTCGTCCTCCCGCGCCTGCTCGCCTTTGCTCATGATGCGGATGCCTTCGTGGCTCATAACTACAGCTTACAGCTTGCAGCGGACAGCTGACAGTTCTCCGTGGTCCGGGCGAGAGTGGTGGCTCGACGCCGATTGCCAGGGTAGGTTGAGATGGTTGCCGACGGTTCCTCTGGCGAGATTTATGGTTTCCCACCCTTCGAGCAAAGAACGCTCGAAGGATGGGGCACCCGGCTGTCTGCCGATACCTGTCAGCTGCTTGCCGTTTGCTGTCAGCTGTCCGCTGTCCGCCGTCAACTGCTCTTCCAGAAGAACCAAGCCGCCATGGAGAATCCGACCACGATCACGATCCAGCGCAGCAGCGGTTGCGGCAGGCGGCGGGCATAGCGTGCCGAGACGTAGCCGCCGATAGCGCAGGCCACCATGGCCAGCAGGCAGTAGTGCCACACGACCTGGCCGTCGCACACAAAGATCACGAAGGCGATGCCGTTGGCCATGGTGGTCGACAGCACTTTGAGCGCGTTGATCTCATTGAGGTCTTCGAAGCCGAAGAGCGACAGCAGCGTGATGATGAGGAAGCCGGCGCCTGCGCCGAAGTATCCGATATAGGCGCAGACCACGATGGTGGAAAAGAAGACGGCCAGGCGATGTGGCTGGCCGTGGGTTGCGGAGGCGGCCTTGCGGCGCTCGATCCAGCGGGAAACGGGCCCGCTCACGGCGAAGATGCTGGCCGCCACCAGCAGCAGCCAGGGCACCAGGCGCAAAAAGGTCCGCTGCGGCGTGTTGAGCAGCACGATCGCGCCGGCGGTGCCGCCCAGCAATCCGGCCAGGCCCATGGGCAGTGCCAGGCGCAGGTTGCGGCGGATGTCGTCGCGATAGGCCGCGACCGAGGTGAGCTGGCCCGGCCACAGCGCCACCGTGTTGGTGGCGTTGGCCTGGATGGGCAGCATCTTCATGCCCAGCAGGGCCGGGAACAGCAGAAACGATCCGCCGCCGGCCACGGCGTTGAGCGCGCCGCCCAGGAGCGCGGCAACGGCGAGCCAGAGCCAGTGGCCGTCGATGTAAATGGGCAGCCCGGAGATGTGCGTCATCTGCGCTCGATTGTAAAAGGTGAAAGCGCCGCGCGCGCCGAGGAGCGCCGGTGGGCGAAAGCGGCTTTTTCCTGTTTCCTCCAAATACGTGATTCAAATAAAGATATTCGCATTGATAATCGTTGATAATTATTGAGATTTATTCAAGACAGGATTCACCCGGCCATGCGAGACTTGGTTTCAATTGAACCCGCGAAACATCGAGTCTTCCTCGTTCGCCGGGCCCATTTTCAGAATTCCGATGAGGTCATGATCATGCCGCGTTCTCTCCGCCAGTTCTCTGTCTTGAATTTGTCCTCCCTCCGCCTGTTCAGCATCTGGCTGACCACTCTCGCCTTGCTTTTCGGCTGCACGGTCCGCGCCCAAGAGGACCATTGGCTCACCGGCTACCTAGCCATCTACGACCTCAATGGCACCATGACGCCCGCCCAGGTAGACATGACCAAGCTCACCCACGTGATCTACTGGGGCGTTGAGCCCACCAGCAGCGGCGGCGTGAACACCACCAAGTACGTCTCGGCAGCCACCTTTGCCAGCGGCGCCACAGGCGTTGTCACGCAGGCGCACGCGGCGGGCGCCAAAGCCCTCATCGGCATAGGCGGCGACGCCTACGATGGATATTCGCTTGCATTCAACGAAGCGACGACACCGGCGAATCTGCCCACATTCGTCGGCAACATCGTCGCCCTGATGCAGGAGGACGGTGGTTTCGACGGTGTCGATATCAACTGGGAGCAGATCGGTTACTACCCCGGCGACAATACCCAATTCCCGGCCTTCATCGCGGCGTTGCGCACCGCGCTCAATGCGCTTACGCCAAAGCCGCTGCTCACCATGTCCCCGGAAACGCAGGCCAACGGCGGCCGCCCCGACCTGATTGGCCCAATCAACCAGGATTTCGACCAGATCAACCTGCAGACCTACCTGATGTCCGGCCCTTATTGCGGCGCGGAAACCTGGCACAACTCGCCTTACAGCAACGGCGGCCTCGACTATATCCTCGATCCGACCGAGGCGCTGCCGTCGGTTACCGGCGCAGTGGCCGCTTACACGGGCGATGGCATCCCCATCGCCAAGCTTGGCATGGGCATCCAGTTCGGCGGACTGACGTGGCTGGGCGGAACGGGAACCAGCACCGGCGGCGCAACCAAGCCGGAGCAGACCTGGACCAACGATAATTCGCCGGCCTACTGCTCGGCGACAAATCCATCCGCGCCCACTCTCGGTTACCCGCTCTATACCCAGATCGCACCCCTCGCAACTGCCGCGCCCGGAAACGGCTACACGCTGACTCAGGACACGACCGTCGACCAGGCATGGCTCAGCTACGATCCATCCGGCACCGGAACCACCAACGAGGCGAAGGATGAGTTCATCTCCTACGACAATCCGTCCTCGATCGCAAAGAAGGGGCAGGACCTGAGCGCCGGCGCCGGCCTGGGCGGAACCATGGGCGGAGTGATGCTTTTCGAGCTCTCCGGCGATTATTTCCCCTCGGCAGCTACCGGCCAGCAGCACCCGCTCCTCACGGCCGCAAACTCCATGCAGAGCCTGCTGCCCGGCGCGGTCACCGGCCTCACGATCACCCCAGGCACCGGCAATGCAGCGCTGAAGTGGAATGCGGCGCCCTTCGCTACCCAATATAAGGTGTATTATTCCACCACTTCCGGCTCGGCCGGGACCCTGGGCGCCACAGTCACCACCACGAGCACAACCATTTTGAACCTGACCGAGGGCGACGAATACTACTTCCAGGTGCAGCCGTTCAACTCCTTCGGCGAAGCTACCGGCGGCGTGGCCACCGGCAACGCAACCATCAGCGGATTGGAGACGCCGACTGTAACCTGGGCCACGCCGGCGTCGGTCCCCTATGGCACCGTGCTCACCGCCACGCAGCTCAATGCAACGGCTTCGGTGCCCGGCAACTTCGTCTATTCGCCTGCCGCGGGCACGCTTCCCGCCGTGGGCACCGATACGCTCTCGGTGACCTTTACGCCCACATCCGCTTCCTACAGCAAGGTGACCAAGATGGTGTCGTTGGTGGTTACGGCTGCGACACTGAGCACGTCGGACAACTTCGGCAGCGTGAATGCCGGCTCCACAAGCCTGGCCCATACGATTAGCGCGACATTCATCGGCGACGATGGGGTTTCGGCTCAGGTGATGACCATGGGGGTCAGCGGTCTGGACTTCAAGGCCGTCAGCGCGATCAGTTGCAGCCATAGCGGCGATATAGTGCTGCAGACCACCTGCACCATCGACGTGGACTTTACGCCCATGGCCGTGGGCCAGCGGCTTGGGGCCGTACTCTTCAACGTTGTGAACACCCTGGAGAAAACCAACACCTACGGTTCGGTCTATCTGAGCGGCACCGGCATTGCACCCTTCGTGGCCTTCGATCCGGGAGGTCCGTTCACGATCAATATTCCTTCTCAGATATCTCCGTACGGCACGGCGATCGACGGGGCAGGGAACATCTACTTTGCCAACTACGACGCCAAGGACATCTTGAAGGTTCCGCCCTTCGGAACCTCCAGCACCTATGTCAGCGGGCTGAGCGGTGCACCGACTGCCCTGGCGCTCGATGGCGCCGGCAATCTCTATGTCGCTCAGAATACTTCGGTGCTGCTGGTGAACCCGGCCGGTACCGTGACCACATTTGCCAGCGGACTGGTAGACCCCAAGGGCATCGCCGTCGATGCCAACGGCAATGTCTACATTGCCAACACCAACGTCAATTCCGTGCTGAGATACAGCCCGACGGGCGAACAGTCCACCGTATTGACGAGCACCGCGGTCATCGCGGGCAAGAAACTGTCTTTTCCCACGGGACTGGCCGTCGATGCCTCAGGAAACGTCTATGTGTCGGACTCGGGAAACAACCGCATCCTTGAGGTTCCCTCCTCCGGCACGCCAACGGTTTTGAACGCGACCGGCCTCAACACCCCATTTGGCATCGGCATTGGCCCCACCGGGAACCTTTTCATCGCCGATGAAAACAACAACCGGATCGTGCGCCTGACTCCGGGCGGAGTGCAGACCACTCTGCTGTCAGGCTCGGTGCTCGACATAAATCTGTCCTCGCCGATCGCAGTCTCAACGGACAGCTACGAGAATCTGTATGTCTCCGACTTCGGAAACGGCCGCCTGCTCGAAGTGGGCCGCCTCTTTGGAGGCACGCTCAACTTTGCCTCGACGGAGGTCGGGTCAACCTCCAGCCCCCAGACCGTCACGCTGAACAATATCGGCAACGCCACGCTCGATTTCACCGTGCCTTCTTCGGGAACCAACCCCAGCGTCCCCACCGGATTCAAGCTCGCATCGGGGACCACCTGCCCCAATCAGACCACCGCTTCGACCATCGGCACGCTGGCCGGCGGCTCGTCCTGCAACTACGCCGTCAGCTTTGCGCCGCCTGGGGCGGGCATTACCTACGGCTCGCTTTCCATTACCGACAATTCGGGGAAGCAGATGTTCGAAGTTGTGGGACTCGGCGTGGGCGGCCCCGTTACGGCCACCGTGACGCTGGGCAACCTGAGCGCCACCTATACCGGATCGCCGATCTCAGCCACCGCCACCACCAACCCGGCCGGGCTGGCGGTGAGCTTCACTTACAACGGCTCCTCGACGCCGCCCACGCACGCGGGCAGCTATGCCGTCGTCGCCACCGTCACCAGCACCGGCTACACCGGCACTGGCACCGGCACCCTGGTTATCGCCAAGGCGACGCCTGTCATCAACTGGCCTGTGCCGGCGCCCGTGACCACGGCCACCTGCACGCTGAGCTCCACGCAACTGGATGCAACCGCAACGTTCGGCACGGCGTCCGTGACTGGCACGTTTGTGTACACACCGCCAGCGGGGACGCTGCTCAATTCGGGCACTTACACACTGGAAACCTCTTTCACGCCAGCCGACACGACCGACTTCAACACGGCAACCGGCTCTGTCTCCTTCGTGGTGGGAAAGACCGACCAGATCCACTTCACGTCGGCGAGCTTCGGAAACCAGAACATTGGCACCAGCTCTACGGCCCACACCATCACCCTCACGATCTCACCCGCAGACTCGTTGAATACCGACACCCCGGTGCAGGTGCTCACCCTGGGCGCAAGCGGCCCGGGCACGGACTTCCAGAACGGAGGAGGAGGAACCTGCGTAGGGGGACCGTATACGAACGGCGCAAAATGCGATGTGAACGTGACCTTCACTCCCACAGCGGCAGGCACGCGGCTGGGCGCGGTGGTGCTGATGGATACCAACGGGAACGCCGCGGCGATCGCCTATCTCAACGGCACCGGGGTGGGCCCGCAGATCGCCTACGATCCGGGCACCGCGAGCCAGATATCGATTCCGCATCAGATCTCGCCGTTCGGAGTCACAGTCGATGGCGCCGGGAACGTCTATTTCGCCGACCAGACCCTGGAGGTCGTCTACAAGGTGACGCCGGCGGGCGCTTACTCGACCTACGTGAGCGGCTTGACGCAGGAGCCCGCCGCCCTGACGGTAGACGGGGCGGGCAACCTGTACGTCACGCAAACCACCAGCGTCCTCGAAGTGACCCCCAACGGCGTGCAAACCAAGTTCCCCGGCACATTCCAAAATCCCAAGGGCCTCGCGGTCGATAACCAGGGAGATTTGTTCGTCGGCAACACCGTCGACAACAACATCGTCGAAGTTACCCCGGAGGGCGTTCAGACCACCGTGCTCAGCGGCAAGGTGTTGGGAACCAATCTTCTCTACCCCACCGGCGTGGCTGTCGATCTTGCCGGCGACCTCTACATCTCCGACTCCGGCAACAACCGCATCCTCGAATTGCCCGCCGGAGGCTCACCCAAACTCGTGCTCGGCACCGGGCTCAGCAGCCCATGGGGCATCGCGCTCAGCGACACCGGGAACCTCTATATCGCCAACGAAGATGGCGGAAGCATCGTGAAGGTGAGCTCCACTGGCGTGGTGAGTACGGTGCTGACATCGGCCTTGGGATCCACTCTCAACATGCCCATCGGCATTGCCGTCGATAGCGCGGAAAACCTCTACTTCACCGACACCGGCAATGCCCGCGTGATCAAGATCAACCGCGCCCTGCCGGCTCTGGCCTTTGCGACTACAGTTCTCGGCTCGCCCAGCTCCGACAGTCCAAAGACACTGACGGTGAATAACATCGGCAATGCCAACCTGACCTTCCCGGCGCCAACCACGGGGAACAACGGCGCGCTATCGAGCGTTCAAGGCGGATTCGGCTTGTTGAGCACGACCACATGCCCCGAGATCGCGGCGGGAGGGGCGGCGGTGTCGGTAGCCGGCGGCTCGTCTTGCAAATACGTGCTCAGCTTTGCGCCAACTAAGAATCCGGGCGCACACTCCGGCTTGCTGTCGCTCACCGACAACAACCTGAATGTAGCCAATGCCAAGCAACAAATTGGGATGACTGGAACAGCGACCGCGGCCGTCCCGGCGACGGTGCAGTTGAGCGGGCTCACTCCCACCTATACAGGCTCGCCGATTCCGGTGACTGCCACCACCACTCCGGTGGGGTTGACGGTCAGCATTACTTACAACGGCTCGGCAACCGCGCCGACTACGGTAGGCAGTTACGCCATCGTGGCCACCATCACCGCCGCCGGCTATTCGGGATCGGCTACCGGCACCGAGGTCATCTCCAAGGCAACGCCGGTCATTACATGGCCTGCGCTCACAGCCGTTACCGCTCCGTTCGCGCTGACCTCAACCCAGCTGGATGCCAAAGCCACCAACGGCGCAGTCACGGTGGCCGGCACGTACGCGTATACACCGACGTCTGGCACGGTACTCGCGGCCGGCACTTACACGCTCAAGGTGCAATTCACGCCCACCGATACCCCCGACTACAACACGCCTGCTGTAGCCTCGCAGACGCTGGTGGTGAATGCGGCCACGGCACCGCCGCGCGTGGTCTGGGTGCCCGACTTCTACGGAGATGTACTCCAGGTGAGGGTCGGCACAACCACCCCGACGGCGATTACCATCGACCTTCCCACATGCAACCCCAACAGCGTCGCGGTGAACAACAACCTGCTCTATGTCGCCTGCTCCTATGACAAGTGGCAGAATACCAACCCCGACAAGATCCTGGTCTATAACGCCTCCACCATTCGCTCGGCCCCCGCGGGCGTGCTGACCATTTCACCCGAACAGGTGATCTCCAGCACCCAATTCAGCTCGCTGGTGGGCATTGCCTTCGATGCCTCAAACAACCTCTGGATCGCCAGCAATGGCAACAGCCAGGTGGAGATGATTTCCGCTGCCACGCTCAATACGGCAACTCCTGTAGTGACCGTCGAGCTGGTCGGTTCGCCCAATAATCCGGCGGGGCTCACCTTCGCCCCGGATGGATCGCTGTGGGTCACCGGCCTGGATGGCAGCGGTCAGGGGATCCTGCTCAACTTCGCTCCGAGCCAGTTTGGCCTGGGCGAAGGCGCCAGCCCCAGCTACTGCATGGCCTCGGAGTCGGGCCAGGGCTGCCAGTACGTAAGCGGCTTGTTCCTGAACGACCCCGAAGGCGTCGCGCTGGTTGGCAGCGACATCTGGGTGGCCGATAACAGTACCGGCGCAAGCGGCGCGACGCCAGGGCGGCAATTGATCAACCTCAGCGTGACCGTGACGGGCACGCCGACGGCGATGGGGACCATGGCCGTGAATGAAACATTCGGCAGCACCACTGTTGCCGCGGATAGTCTCCTGGTGTGCCCGGGCGGGCTCTTTGCCACGCCCGGTCACCTCTGGGTTAACGATGAAAGCTACGGCGAAGGCGATCCCCAGTGCGGCTCGAACGGCGACGTTGCCACCGAAACCGGCGGCGTGTTCGACTTCACCGCGGCGCAGTTAGCGGCGAAGACTACTACCGCGAGCCAGGTGCTGGCTTACTCCGGCATTACTGGACGCCCAGGCTTCGGCGGCATCTTTGTCGAGAACGATCAGTAGCGGCCGCTGGATTGGGTGCCCCAGGTCTGGACTTTCAGACCTGGGAAAGCAGGAACCCACACTGGCACCAATACAAAAGGC
>Ga0302324_100017513_pt1 | contig 14197 bp, 12 predicted proteins | sample Palsa_T0_1_FD_201949 | JGI IMG/M metagenome (GOLD analysis project Ga0302324, IMG submission 201949) | Peat permafrost microbial communities from Stordalen Mire near Abisko, Sweden - Palsa_T0_1 | ecosystem: Environmental > Terrestrial > Soil > Palsa > Peat permafrost | place: Sweden: Abisko... | reverse complement strand
TCTCCACCCTGAAGCGACTCATAACCAAAAAGCTGGCTCACCAGACAATCGGACTAGAAGCCTTCGCGGAGCAGTTGCTCCACGGTCAATGCCGGTCGTGTCGGCTCGTCATCGCGCCGAAGCAGCCGCTCCACGTATTTGGCCAGCACATCGCATTCCAGGTTCACCGCGTCCCCCGCTGCTGCCTGCCGCAGGTTTGTGTGCTGGTATGTGTAGGGGATGATGGCGATTTCCGCCGTGGATTCCGTCAGGCGCGCGACGGTGAGGCTGATGCCGTCCACCGTGAGCGACCCTTTCTCCACAATGTACCGCGCGATCACGGCGGGGAAATCCACCGCGAGCGTCCAGTTTTCGCCGTCCGGCAGAATTTTCTGCACGCGGCCAACGCCGTCCACGTGTCCCTGCACGATATGGCCGCCAAATTCATCGCCGACGATGAGCGGACGCTCGAGATTCACGATGTCGCCGGTTTTTTTTTCGCGAAACGAGGTGCATGCCAGCGTCTCGCCGGAAAGATCGGCGGAAAAAGAGTCGGCCGTGCATTCCACCACGGTGAGGCAACATCCGTTGACCGCGATACTGGCGCCCGCAGCCAAAGGCCGCGCGGCGGTCAGCGCATTCGAGAAGCGCACGCCCAGGCGGCCGCCGAGCGGGCCATGCTCAAAGGAATCAATTCTTCCGGTGTCCTGAACGATTCCCGTAAACATCGTGAAAGTATCCCTCCAATACCGCATCCGGTCCGCTGAAGCGCAGTTGAGCCAAGCGGAGCGTGGGAGCGGCGGCGATGCGCGGCCAAAAGCTGCGGGCTATGGGAACGTGTCCGCCTCCCGCAATTTTAGGCGCGAGAAAAAGCACCAGTTTATCCACAATGTCCGCGCGCAGAGCCGCGCCGTTCAGTTCCGCGCCGGCTTCGAGCAGCACGTTGAGGATTTCGCGGCGGCCCAGTTCGCGAATCACTTTGCGCAAATCCACGCGTCCGCCCGCGCCGCGAGCCTGAACGACCTCCACTCCCGCGCGCCGCAGAGTCTTCGCTTTGGGCGATTCATTGGACTTCGTCGTGAATACCAGCAGATCTCCAGCGGCTTCCCGTACCAGCCGGGATTTCACGGGCAGGCGCAAGCGCGAATCCACCACCACTCGAAGCAATGCTCGCCGGCGCGGACCGCCGCTTCGATCTGTGAGCCGCGGATCGTCGGCCAACACCGTGCCGATGCCGGTCAACAATGCATCCGCCGCATGGCGTAGCCGCTGCACTTCCTCGTGCGACTCCGGCGACGTAATTCGCGTAGTGCTGCCGCTGCGCGAGCCAATCTGTCCATCCAGCGTAGCGGCAGTTTTCAGGATGACGAACGGACGATGCGCGCGAATCCAGCAGGCGAAATCTTCGTTCAAGCGCCGTGCCTCGTCGCCGCCAACGCCGCAGAGAACTTCAATTCCGGCGCGCTGTAGTTCGCGCAGACCGCGTCCCGCGACAATCGGATTCGGATCGCGCATGGCCGCCACCACGCGGCGAATCCCGGCGGCGATGATGGTCTTGGTGCAGGGGCTCGTCCGGCCGGTGTGGCAACACGGCTCAAGATTGACGTAAAGCGTGGCTCCGCGCGCCGCCGCGCCGGCTATATCCAACGCCAGAGTTTCCGCGTGTCCTCGGCGCTCCCAGGTATGAAATCCTTCGCCGAGCACGCGGCCTTCGCGAACCACCACCGCCCCTACGAGCGGATTGGGATGCGCAAGGCCGGTGCCCCGGCGGGCCAGCTTCAGCGCGCCGCGCATCCAAAAATCGTCTTCAGGCAGCGGACTAAGCGAAGAGGGATTGGACATAAGTTTCGGCGTCGAAAGGGACCAGATCGTCCATTTTCTCGCCCGTGCCGACGAAGCGAATCGGCAGATTCAGTTCGCGGGCAATGGCCACAACGATGCCGCCCTTGGCGGTTCCGTCCAGTTTGGTGAGGATGACGCCCGTGACGCCCGAAGCCGACAGAAATTCCCGCGCCTGGTTCAGTCCATTTTGGCCCGTGGTGGCATCCAGCACCAGCAGAACATCGTGCGGAGCGCCGGGAATCACCTTCGCGGCCGTGCGTCTCATTTTTTCCAGCTCCGCCATCAGGTTGGACTTGGTATGCAGGCGCCCGGCAGTATCCACAATGACGACGTCAATCTTGCGAGCCAGCGCCGCGGCCAACGCATCGTAAACGACTGCGGCGGGGTCCGCGCCGGGTTTCTGCTTGATCACTTCCACTCCGGTGCGACGGGCCCAGACTTCCAGTTGTTCGTTCGCCGCGGCGCGAAACGTATCCGCCGCGCACAGCAGAACGCCGCGTCCTTCGCCGCGCAGTCGATGCGCCAGCTTGCCAATGGTGGTCGTTTTGCCCGCTCCATTCACGCCCACCAGAAAAACCACACGCGTATTGCTCGGCGGGTGGCCGTTTTCGGATGCCGCCGGTGCGCTGAGAATGCCCAAGAGCTGGTTTTGCAATTCGCGGCGAAGGTCCTGAGCAGCCACCAATTTGTGTTGGTTCACCTGCTCGCGCAGCGCCGCCAGCACTTCTTTTGTGGTGCGCACGCCGATATCGGCGCCGAGCAGCGCGGATTCAAGCTCCGCCAGCAGCGCGGGGTCCACCGGACGGTCGCCAGTGAATATCTGCTCGACCTTGGCCGCAAGCTCGGTCCGCGTCTTGCTGACGGACTGCTTGAGCCGCTCCAGGAGCGACGGTTCGCGTTTGCCGAATAGGGATATCATGTTGGAATTGGGATAACGCTTGAACCCTTTATTCTAGCAGTTTGTGGCCAAACCGCATTTCCACGGTGGAGATGCTATTCGTTTTTCAACGGGCGGGACATCAATTCGCGGATGGCATCGCGGGGCGGCCGGTTTTCGTAAAGCACCGCATGCATCTGTTCCGTAATGGGCATGGAGATGGCCAATCGCTGCGCCAGAGTCCACACCGCGGCCGTGGTGCTCACGCCTTCGGCAACCATGCGAGTAGACGCAAGGATTTCGGGCAGTTTTCGTCCGCGGCCAAGCTCAATTCCCACGGCGCGATTGCGGCTGAGTTTTCCCGTGCAGGTCAGCACCAGGTCTCCCAGGCCCGCGAGGCCGACGAAGGTTTCCCTGTGCGCGCCCAGAACGACTCCCAGGCGCGCCATCTCCGCCAACCCGCGGGTGATGAGCGCGGCCTGCGCGTTATGGCCCAGCCCCAATCCCTGCGCCACTCCGGCAGTGAGGGAGATCACGTTCTTGAAAGCGCCGCCAAACTCGACGCCCGCCACGTCGGTATTGGTGTACAGCCGCAGGGACGGCCCGGAGAACTCCTCCTGAACTTCGGCCGCCAGCGCAACGTCGTCCGCGGCGATGACCAGAGCGGTAGGCTCCGCCTGCGCTACTTCGCGCGCAAAGGAAGGGCCGGAAAGAACCACCACCCGCGGGGGAAACTTCACGCCCACGGTTTCGCGGATCACTTCGCTCATGCGCAGCAGATTGCCGGTTTCGATCCCTTTCGTTGCGCTGATGATGGGAATTTCCGGACGCAGATGCGGCAGCAAGCCGGAATAGACATCGCCCGCGTGGGCGGAGGGCATCACTCCCAGCACGTAGTCCGCGCCGTCAACCGCGGCCGCAAAATCCCTCCCGATTTCGATTCCCTCCGGCAGGATAAAGCCGGGAAGATAGATATCGTTCACGCGCCGCGACAGCAGCGTTTGAGCCACATCCGCACTATGGACCCACATCGAAATGCGGTGTGCGCGGGGGCTCTGGCTGAGCACGATTGCCAGCGCCGTTCCCCAGCTCCCCGCTCCGATGATGGCGATTTTTTTCATGGCGTACAGTCGGCCATGCCTAGCTGCGTGGGGCGAACTTTTCTTCTTCGCCTCGTATGATGCGGTGCAGGTTTTCCCGGTGCCGTACGATGATGCAAGTACAAATGACGACTGTGCCGAGCGTCACACTCCACGGCGGAGCATAACCTGGTTGGTAAAGTAAATACATTAACAGTGGTGTGGCCGCCGTCGCCGCGACCGAGCCCAGCGATGCATAGCGCCAGAAAATCACCACGATCACCCACACCAGGAGGGCCGTCGCCATCGCCATTGGACCTATGGGAAACAGGCTCCCCAGCCCGGTTGCCACGCCCTTGCCGCCGTGAAATCCCAGCCAGGGTGTGAATATGTGACCGATGACAGCCAGCACCGCGGCGATCGCCATCCATCGGACGTTGTGCCCGCTGAGGGCGCCCGCCAAAGCAACAGCTAGATATCCCTTCGCCGCATCAAGCAGCAACGTCAATAATCCAGGCCCCTTGCCGGCCACGCGCGCCACATTTGTCGCCCCGATATTGCCGCTGCCCTCGGAGCGAACATCATGCCGCCGCCCGAGTTTCACCACCAGGTAGCCGAAAGGAATCGATCCCAGTAGGAAAGCGATCAGTCCGATGAACCAGAGAGAGTTCAGAACTTTTCCTCCACGAACGGAAATGTCTCCATGGGAGTGTACTGCGCTCCGCCCGGTTTGAGGTGACTGCGAAACAGGATAAATTTCGAAGCCGTCGCGGAACCGAACCCCGCCTCCACGTGGGCGGCCAGAGCTTCGCGCAAACGCGTGGTGTCTTCCTCGGGACCAAAGCGCGCCAGCGTAAGATGCGGCCGGAATGGCCGCTGCTCAGCCGCAAAACCGACGGCCACTAAGGCACCTTCCACTTCCGCGGCCAGCGGCTGCAAATTCGCGGAGCCTTCCACGCCCGCCCATAGGACGCGCGGGCGGCGCGACTGCGGGAAAAATCCGATCCCGCGAAATTTTATGGTCACGGGTCCGGACGACCGCAGCGGCGCCAGCACCGACACGATGGCCTCCAGTCGCTCCTCGCCCACCTCGCCAAGAAACTTCAGCGTCACGTGCTGGCCCTCCGGCCGCGTCCAGCGGACGCGAGGCCATTTCGCGCGCAACGGTTGGACGAACTCGCGGAGCGCCGCTCGCACGTCGTCGGGAATCTGCAACGCAACGAAGAGCCGCATCGTTACGTCGCTCTCCGCGTGTCATCGAGAAAGTACATCCGCACCCAGTCCAGAGCCATCTGTGTGGCGGACCAGCGTACCTGCTCGCGTTCGCCGGGAAACCGAAATTGTTTTTCCTTGCATCCTCCTTCGCTGGCGAGCGCAATGTGAACCGTGCCTACCGGTTTTTCGGGTGTTCCGCCGTCGGGTCCGGCAATTCCCGTGATTCCAACTCCGAGCGTGGTGCTGCTGCGGCGGCGAATGCCTTCCGCCAGCGCAATAGCCACTTCGGAGCTGACGGCTCCGTGCGTTTCTATGGTTTCCGCAGGCACGCCCGTCCATTCCGTCTTCCAATCGTTGCTGTAGCAAACGATGCCGCCTGGAAAATAAACCGAACTGCCGGGCACGCGCGTCAACCGTTCGGCCAGCAGCCCGCCGGTGCAGCTCTCAGCCGTGGCGATTGTCGCGTCATGGGCCCGCAACGCGGCCCCTACCACAAATTCCAGCGGCTCGCGGGTGGTGGAAAAAACACAGTCGCCCAGCGCGATTTCGATTTTTTTCACCAAGTTGTCCAGCAGGCGTTCCGCCGATGTCGAGTCGCTGGACCAGATTCGCGGGTGAATCTGAATTTCACCGCGGGCAGCCAGGATGCTGGTTTCCAATCCTTCATATTGCGAGTAGATCGGCGCGATACGTGAATCCAGATCGGATTCGGACATGCCCACAACGCGCAGCTCGCGTGTATGAAGCCGTTGGCTAGGTCCGCGGTGCGCGAGGCGCGGTTCCACTTCGCGGTTGAACATGGCCTCGAGTTCACCCGGGGGACCAGGCAGCAGAACGGCAATGTACCCGCGGGTTTCCAGCCACAATCCCGGCGCTGTGCCCAGCGGATTCGCCAGAACTTCAGCGCCTTCCGGCACCATGGCTTGACGCACATTTGATTCCGGCATGGTCCGGCCAAAGCGGCGAAAGCGATCACGAATGCCCTGCAGGATTTCTTCATGCCTCACTAGGCGAAGTCCCAAAAGCTCAGCCAGGGCTTCACGCGTCAGATCGTCCTCGGTGGGCCCCAGTCCGCCGATGGAGATCACCACGTTCGCGCGTTCGAGGGCGTCGCGAAAAGCGTCGACCAGATCTTCGCGGCTGTCGCCAACGATCACTTTCCGCGTCACGCGAATTCCCAGGAGGTTCAGCCGGCCGGTAAGAAAAAGGGAATTGGTGTCGAGGCGATAGGGAGTGAGCAACTCTGAACCAGCGGCAATAATTTCCGCCTTCATGCCGTCTGTCCTTCTCGCGAGATCATTGAGGACCGGAACAAGACGCGGCCGCTTCAGCCGAAAAGAGGCATGCCTTCCACATCCCAATCGAGGCTGTAGAGGGCGCTCGTGGTAGCCAACACCGCGCGGCGGCGCTGCATCGCCAAGCCGACTATGTTACTTCCCGCCAGGACCAGGCTGGCTTGGCGCGCGGGATCTATCCGCACCACGCCGCGCTTTCCCGCCAGCGATGCGGCCACGTAAAGATTGCCCTCCGCGTCGAAGGCCAGCCCTTGCGGCCTTCCCAGTCCGCGATAGAAAACGCTCACTTCGCCCTCCGGCGTAATGCAATACACGCGGTCATAACTGGATTGCGTCGGGCCAGTAACGAAGAGATCGCCCGTCGCACTAAACGCCAGATGATAAGCTGCCACGGAGGGCTCGAGCGTCGCAAAGACGTAAATCTGCCGGTCGGGGCCAATTTTAAATATCGTCCCGCTGCGATCACCGACGTAAAGATTGCCGTTGGCATCAAAGGCCAGTCCCGTCGCCACGCCCATGCCTTCAATCCATTGTCCGGATTGTCCGTCGGGAGTGATGCGATGTACCGTGCCGTCGTGTCGGCAGGTTACGAAGAGCGCGCCATCGTGGGCAACGGCCAGGCCCGTGGGATTAATCAGTTCGGTGACGAACGGCTTCACGTTCCCGTCGGTGACGCGGTAGAGGGAGACCGGCACGCGTTGTCCGCGCTGCCCGCTATAGGTGGCATAGACGTTGCCCTCTGCATCGATCGCGGGATTGGTAACGGGATGTAGATTGTCGGCAATCTTATGAGCCAGCGCGATGGTGCTGGGCACGCTCTGCGATTCTCCGGAGCGCACGCGGACTTCAGAACTCTCCGCGTCGTCCGGCACGCGGACAATCAGAAACGAATCGGCCGCCAGCACCAATCCGGCATCGATCTCTCCGAATTGCACTCGCGGTGAAATGGGTCCCGATGCACTGAAGCCGCTGCCGAAAATGGAAATCTCTCCGCCGGGAAGGGTCGCGGCGGGCTGCACGCGTTCTATACGGGGTGTGCCGTTATTATTCACGGAAATATTTCCAGGCCGCCGCGGGCGTGCCGCCTGCATGCACAGGGCCTAAAATTTCAGTACTCGCAGAAGGCACAGTCCCAACCCGGCGAACAATCCAGCCAGCCAGTCGTCCGCCATGATTCCCCAGCCGCCGCGAAATGATTCCGCCTGGCGCACCGGAAAAGGTTTCCAGATATCGAACACACGAAAAAGTATAAAACCCGCCAGAGAATATTTCCAGTTGAGCGGCGCGCACGCCACCACAAACGTGATGAGCTGTCCCGAAACTTCGTCCACCACGATAAATTGAGGATCCTTCATCCCCATTTCGCGCGCGTCGTAGCCGGATACCCATACGCCGACCACTGCTACAATCACCGTCAAGGGAATGGTGAGCCACAGCGCCGCAAACGCACTTCCTGGGGCGTTCGCTGGAAGCGCGCGCCAGTGAGATGCCAGCGCTACGGCAGCGGTATAAAGCGCTACGCCGGCAAGCGACCCGAACGTGCCGGGCATCAGCGGGAGATAGCCTAATCCCCCCACGGTTGCCAGCCAGCGCGGCGCTAAAGCGGGAATTCGCAGCGGGCGCGGTCGCTCAGGTGTCTTCATTATTTTGCTCGGACGTATTCGTCTGTTCCGCTTCGTCGGCGGCTGGCTCGGAAATAACGTAGCGCTCGCTGGCCCAGTTGTCGAGGTCCAGCAGGCGACAGCGCTTGCTGCAGAAAGGAAATTCGCTGGCCGTATCGGAGTTCACCGGTTGGCCGCAGATGGGACAGCGCCAGAGCACGATCGCTCTCCGCGTTCAACGCGCGTCCATGCGGGAGAGTTCCGCGACGGCGTCCGGAATCTGCTGAGGTGTGCGTACAGCTGCGCGGCTGATCTGCACCAGCGGACCGGAGTGCGACGCGTTCCGCGACGCAAGGGAAACATGGGGCAGTGACGAAACCCTCTCTGGCGTCCATTCCACGACGCGGCCGATCAGGTCGTATTCCATCGCGCGCGTGATTTCCACCGTCGCTCGCGTGCCGGGAGTCGGGAGCGGAGCGCCGTCTTCCAAACCAGCGATTTCATTAACGTAGATTTTGCCGTCAATTTCCGGCGCCATGCCTTCCAGCCGCGCTTCCCAAAGAATTTCTGCGTCGCACGCCGGCCCTTCCAGCATCGCCGTAAAGCGTTGGCCCACGCGCCCGCGAAGTTTGCGCTTGGAAACTTTCCGTTGCAGCGTCATCAATTCATGGCGACGGCGCACAATCGTTTCGGCGTCAACTTTTGCGGCATAATTATAGCTGCGCGACGTGTCCTCGTCGGAATAACCGAAAACGCCCATCCAGTCGAATTCCGCGGCGCACACAAAATCGCATAGCTCGCGAAAATCACCTTCTGTTTCGCCCGGAAACCCCACGATGAACGAAGTGCGCAGCGAAACGCCGGGAACGGCCGCGCGCACGCGCTCGAGCATTTTCTGGAACGCATCGCCGTGCGACCCGCGTCTCATCCGCGCCAGCACGCTGCGGCTGGCATGTTGCAGTGGCACGTCGAGATACTTCGCCAAGCGCTCATGCCGCGCGATCGTATCCAGCAGGCGCGAAGTGATGCGGTTTGGATAGCAGTAAAGAAAGCGAACCCACAGCAGCGGCTCAATCTGCGCCAGCCGCTCCAGCAACACCGGCAAGCCGTCGCGAATGCCCAGGTCTTCGCCGAAAAACGTGGTGTCCTGTCCGATCAACGTTACTTCGCGCACGCCCGCCTGCGCCAGATTTTCCGCTTCGCGTGCCACGGATTCGATCTGCCGGCTGCGGAAGCGCCCGCGCAACTGCGGAATAATGCAGAACGTGCAGGGATGATCGCAGCCTTCGTTGATCTTGATGTACGCGGTGTGGCGTGGCGTCGCAAGAATTCGCGGCGTCATATCGTGGTAAAGATAGGAAGGAGATTCGGTTTCCGCGCGCGCGCCAAAAGTACCAAGTGCAGCGGCAAGCCCCGGCGCGCCAACGTCAGCTTCCATATTGCAGGCTTCGAGGATTTTTTCCACTTCGCCGGTGCCGATTACCGCGTCCACTTCGGGAATCTGCTCGCGGATTTGATCGCGGAAGCGTTCCACCAGGCATCCGGCCACTACCATACGCCGCACGCGCCCCGTTTTTTTCAATTCTGCCAGTTCCAGAATCGTATTGACGGATTCTTCCTGTGCGGCGGCGATGAACGAGCACGTGTTGACGATGAGCACGTCAGCGTCTTCGGCGCGCGGTGTCAGCTCGTAACCATTCCCCGCGAGCACACCCATCATCACCTCGCTATCCACAAGGTTTTTCGGGCATCCCAGGCTGACGAACGCGGCTTTGAGCATGAGAATTTAGGTAGCTTTACCTATGGTTTGGAAACCTCAAGTGTAGCACACGGTCAACAGCGACCTTGCGGGCTAGTGGACCAGTTTGAAAAAAGACGCGATAAATATCAAAATACCGATGAGCACAAGGGACAATTCCGCCGCTCCAGTCATACGAATCATCCGTAAACACTTCGGCGTCAGTTCTTGCCGGAACAATCTACAGATCTTTTCCGGGTAAGTGAGAAACAGGATTCCCTATCTGCCCACCCAAATGCCACCAAGCACGTCCAGTTGGGCTTTTGACAGCATGGTGCCCATTTTAGCGGTTTCTACATCTAGCCAGGAGATGTATTACCATCCGCAGTTGCCAGTCCTCTCTGTGCTTAGATGCGATCAAGAGTTTTTCCTGTCGAGCGCGGGAGTGCCCCGATTGTGGCGAAGGAGTGCGGAGATTTTCTCGAGCAGCACCATCATGCGACGGGCGTCCGCGCGCTGCGTGCCGAAGCGAGCGGATTGATAAAGTTCGGTGAGCGCGGAAACCGGCGCGGCCACGTTCGGCGCGCCGATAGCCGCCGCGAATTCCAGCGGAGTCTGCGTCGCGGATTTTCGCCAGCCCGCGCGTTCAAGAATGCGCAGCATCCGGCGATATTCCAACGCGGCCACTCCACGGCTTCCCGCGCTGTCGGACGCGCCGCGTATTTTCCATCGTAGTAACGCGCCCGCAACCGCATCGGGATGGCGCACGAACCACCAAAGCAGCATCAATGCCAGCAGCAAAGCGAAAAGCAAATGTCGTATGCGTTCCAGATGGGTAAGCACCTGAACCATGGATTCAATCATTCCGCGACGCTGCTGCTGAAAATACGCGAGACCGGTGCGTCTCCAATCCCGCGAGCCGTGCTGCAACGCGTGAGTCAGCATCAACTGATGGCTGAAATCGTAGTTGACCACCCATTCTCCCCAGGTGTATTGCAGCCAGTCCACGTACAGTGAGAAGCGATCGAGAATCCCGCCGCTGCGCAACGAGCCGGGCGGCGTGGGATCGAACGGAATCCATCCGTAGCCCGGAAAATATACTTCCACCCAGCTATGCGCATCGCTCGCGCGCACAATATAGTCACCGGCCAGGTCATTATATTCGCCGGGGAGAAAGCCTGTGACGTAGCGCGAAGGCACTCCGGCGGCGCGCAGCATCACTGCCATTGCCGTCGCGAAATATTCGCAGTGGCCGGCGCGTCTCTGGAATAGAAAATACGCCAGCGGGTCGCGTCCGGGATCTTCGCGCAAATCCAGCGTGTAGGAATACTCATCGCGAAGATAGGACGCAATCGCCGTCGCCTTATCGTAGGGTGAAGCGGCACGCGCTGTGATCTGCGCCACCAGAGGTGCGATGCGCGGATCGAGTTGCGGAAGTTGCAAATACGTCGTCCGGATTTCCGGAGGATAGTCAGCCGAGTCCTGCCGCAGAAGTGCGGGAGGATACGCAGGCAGATTCGAGACGGCGTTGTAGCGCAATGCGGCATCGCTGGCGCCCGGGCGAAAAATCGAGTCGGTGGCATCTCTCACCACATAGCCGCGCGGGCTTGTTGAATCATTGCGCGCAATTTCGCCGCCAAAAACTCCCGTGATCGAGGCGGGCTGCGCGGCCAGAAACAGCGCATCCGTGCCGATGGGCTGCAGGAAAATCGTATAGCGAAACGGCTGATTCCCCGTTGCGGCGGCAGGCGTAGGCAGAACATAGCTGCCGTTGGGCGCCGGGGTCACCACTTCCGCTGCATGTGACGATGTGTACCAGTGCCGCCCGTCGAACGTGGTAAGCACAATGCCGCGCCAGCGAACCATCTCGGCGCGCGCGGGGTCGCCTTCTACACGCACGCGCATCACCAGCGCGCGGCTCTGCTTGATTTGTCCGATCTGGCCGAGCGCCATGTCCTCGGTGAACCCGGTCATCAACGGCCGCTCCGGGTGCAACGCACTCCAGTACCCCGTGGTGAAACGAGGAATCAGGAAAAAAATGACGACGCCCAAAGCCAGCGCGGCCAGCGCCGTCAAAATGGAGGTTAAACCCAGCGCTCCTTGCATGCGCTTTGCCGCTCGCGTTCCGGAATCAATCGCCGGCGTTGTCCCGCTCGCTGCGCCGCGCGTCATTTCCAGGCCCATCAGCGTGGAAAACGCCAGAGTCAGGAAAATCGCCAGAATCATCAGGAACCCTGGCCCCACGGTGAGAATGGCGGAAGCCAGCATGCAGGCGAACGAAAGCATCGCGAGAAAGATCCCGTCGCGCCGCGTGCGCAGCGAATAAAGCCGCACGAGCGTGGTGAAAAGCAGCAGGTGCACAGACGCCAGCAACGCCGAGTACAACATTGAATTCGATACACCCGCGCTTAGGCGGCTGGAGACAACCCATAAATCTAACGGGAAGAAAAGAAAGTACGCGAGCACGAGCGTCGTTGCCGTCGACGAAGAAAGTTCGGGACCACGCCGTCTCGCCAGCAGCACTCCCTTCACGAAGAGCGCCGTCGGCACCAGAATCGTCGTAACGGGGTCCAGTTTTCCCGTGGTGATAACCGCCAACGAACCCGTCGCCGCCAACAGGTAAAGCGAGACATCCACGTAGCGTTCCAATGCGGGAATCGGCGTCGCGGGCATGCGTGCGGAGGTGGCCATGACCTTGGTTAGATTTTATCAGCTTGCGGAAGGGTGCACCGGGTTGCAGCGCTTGCGTGTGCTTTTGCAAAGCCGTCGCGCCTTTGCGCGAGCGGTGCGAGGGATCTGTTGTTTGTAAAGGCGTCGGCAGGACTGGATATTTGCAAAAAGCCTCGCCCTGCTCGCGGAGCGGCACCTATTTCAGCGGTTTCCCAGGGCCGCTAGCGCGATTTTCCGCGTGGCGCTCGATACGGGAAGCTTTGGCACTCGTTCCAGCGGCAGAGTTTCAGTTCCGCGTCGCTTTGGCAATCGCGAGACAGAGACAAGAAACGGTAGAAACAACACGCTGCGAAAAGTGACTCGGTGGTGCAGCGCGGGCAGCGCGCGGAGCGAATTCGTACGCAGGCCCAGTTCCTTGCGAAGATACTTCCGCAACTTCTTCGCCGCGTCAGCTTGGGCCTCAATGGCCGGAAACTGCTTTAGGCGCGAGAACAGCACATCGTCGTGCCGTCCGGGGCCGTCGAGAAGCAGCGTTCGTCCGCGTGCGTCGCACAGCACGGCGGCAGCCAGCGTAACGCGCATGCCCGCGCGTTTGGCGCGTTTCGCGGGAATTTCGCGCGTCAACCCCAGCGCTAAGGCGTGACAATATCGCGCCACGGGACACTGCGCGCAAAGCGGAGTGTGCGGAACGCAGATGGTTTCGCCCAATTCCATCAATGCCTGATTCCAATCGCCGGGTGAGCGAATGTCCATCAGCCGCTGCGATTCGGCGCCAAGCCTTTTCCACACGCGCGGCTGCCGAACGTCGCCCCGCAGGGCGCCAAGCCGCGCCAGCACGCGCGCTACGTTTCCATCGAGCACGGCCAGAGGTTCGTCGAATGCGATGCTCATCACCGCCGCTCGCGTATAGGTGCCGATGCCCGGCAAACTCCGAACTGAATCCGCATCACGTGGAAATTTCCCGCCGTAGCGAGCCACCATCGCCTTCGCCGCCCGATGCAGATTGCGCGCTCGCTGGTAATATCCCAGGCCCGACCAGAGTCGCAGGACTTCCTGTTCCGGCGCGGCGGCCAGCAATTGCACCGTGCGAAATCGCTTGAGAAAGCGGTGGTAATAAGGCAGCACGGCGGCGATTCGTGTCTGCTGGAGCATCACTTCCGCCAGCCAGACACGGTAGGGATCGCGGGATTCGCGCCACGGCAGCTCGCGCCGATGTGCGAGGAACCATTTCAGCAGCCGCTGCCGAAAACTGGACAGCGCGCGGCCTGCCAGAGGCACGCGCGCCTGCGAATTGGAAGCCGATTGTGGCACGCCGTATTTTCGCACGCAGCGGGCGGCGGCGATATGTAGCGTTCGTCTAGAGCGAATCGAAAAAAATAAAATGGGAGGAACTCCACAACGCTGCGGGAATCGAAGAGGGAAGTCGCGCTGTGAGGATTACTTTGAACATGTCCGGCTCGCCGGCCAGCGTGTCCAGAAATGTTGATCCACCGCCGGGCGGCTCCGGTGAAACTAGCGCCAATTCCCGCAGCGCGTCATAGACAATTTCATTCGCCGGAGCCGGCGGCGTTCCTCTGCGCGCACAGCGGAATTGCGCCACAGATGCCGTCTCCGAAAAATGCCACATGAGGGATGCTGCCAACGTCACGGCGCTCTCGAAGCGCTCCAGGAAAATCCTCTCGCTCGCACCGGTCGGCTCCTCCAATGTCGGGCGAAAAGGATCGAGCACGATCATGACGCGGCGCTCATCTTCCCGGGCGAATTCGCGGACTTTCAGTCCTCCGGTCTTCGCGGTAATTTTCCAGTCCACGAACCGCGCGCTGTCCGATTCGTTGTAATCGCGAATCCCGTGCAGTTCGTTTCCGCGCCCGCGATAGAAGCTGGTGATTTCGCCGCTCAGC
>Ga0302324_100017511_pt1 | contig 14198 bp, 7 predicted proteins | sample Palsa_T0_1_FD_201949 | JGI IMG/M metagenome (GOLD analysis project Ga0302324, IMG submission 201949) | Peat permafrost microbial communities from Stordalen Mire near Abisko, Sweden - Palsa_T0_1 | ecosystem: Environmental > Terrestrial > Soil > Palsa > Peat permafrost | place: Sweden: Abisko... | reverse complement strand
CCTGGGCGCCGAGCGGCGCAAGCAACATCGCGCCGATGGCGGCGGTCGTGAATACTCTGTGAAGGATGCTTTTCATGGCTGTCCTTATAACGCGGCGCAGGCCGCATGCGATCCACGCGCCAATTAGAATTTGTCGAGAATCCGCGATCGCAGCGAGCAAGCGTTTCCTGAGTCTTTAGCCCCGGCCGAACGAGCGAACGTTTTTCTTGTGGGTCGTTAAGAAGAAGCGTGGCCGCAAGAAAAAATCACAACGGCACTTAGAGATCGTAGTCTATTGTGACGGGAGCATGATCGGAAAAGCGCTCGTCACGGTAGATCGATGCGGCGCGTACTTTCGGCGCGAGGTCCGGCGTAATCAATTGATAGTCGATGCGCCAACCTAAATTGCGCTCGAAGGCCTTCGGCCAATTCGACCACCACGAGAACTCCTTCGGCGCGTGGTTAACGACACGAAACGCGTCGACCCAGCCGACGCGATCGACGACATCGTCGAACCAGCGGCGCTCGTCGGGCAGAAAGCCCGTGATGGTCGAGCACGACTTGGGACTGAAGACGTCGATCTCGCGATGCGCGATATTGTAGTCACCGCAGAGGATCGTTGGGACGCCGGCATTCTTAAGCGCGGCCAAATTGGCGATGAAGCGTTCGAGGAACGAATACTTGACCGCTTGGCGCTCGGGCCCGCTGGTGCCGGACGGAACGTACAGCGAACCGATCGTCAGGCCGTCGAATTCCATGCGCACGAAGCGCCCTTCAGCATCCATGTCCGGCATGTCGGTCCCGCGCACGATGGCCGTGGGTGGCCGGCGGCTGAAAATCGCGACGCCGCTGTAGCCTTTTTTCTGCGCGTCGACGAAGGCCGACTGAAAGTCTTTGAGATCCATGGCCTCGGGCGGAAGCTGATGTTCCTGGGCTTTGGTCTCTTGCATGCAGACGACATCGGGCTTTTGCGCCTCCATCCACGCAAAGAAGCCTTTGCGGGCGGCGGCCCGGATGCCGTTGGCGTTGAAGGTTATAACACGAAACACGCTACCTCGCTTTCCCAAGGGGCGACCATTGATCCCGCGCGATAAGGATGCAGCATCGCTCACGGCCGGCGGCAATACCGTCGCCTTGACCAATCTGCGCAAAATCTTTTGGCCGGAGCTCGGCATCACGAAAGGCGATTTGCTGCAGTACTATGCGGATGTCTCGCCGCTGCTCTTGCCGCATCTCAAAGGCCGTGCGATGGTGATGAAGCGCTATCCGGGCGGGATTGACGCGCCGTATTTCTACATGAAGCGCACGCCCGAGAACAAACCGGAATGGCTTAAAACGTGCGCGATCGAGCATGGCTCGGGCAGCGTGATCGACTTTCCAATGATCGATGATCTCGCGGCGTTACTCTGGGTCATCAACTTGGGCTGCATCGATCTCAATGAATGGTACTCGCGCTGCGATGATATCGACCGGCCCGACTACGTGCACTTCGATCTGGATCCCGTAGAAGGCACGCCGTTTGCAACCGTGCGCGAAGTGGCGCTGCGCGTACGCGATGCCTTAATCGATTTGGGTATGACCCCCTACGCCAAGACATCCGGCTCCTCCGGCATCCACATCTACGTTGCAATTGCGCGCGGCCCGGTGCAGAAGGAGGTCTGGCGGTTTGCCAAAGCGCTCGCGCAAACGCTCGAACGCATGCATCCCGAGATTGTTACCGCCGAATACCGCATCGCGAAACGCCCCGCCGGCCGTGTGCTCGTCGACTACAATCAAAACGCCTGGGGAAAAACACTCGCGTCGGTCTACTCCGTACGCCCGCGTCCGCGCGCGTCGGTATCGACGCCCGTGACGTGGGAAGAGATCGAAGCAAAAATCGAGATCGACGATTTCCGCATCGATAACGTACGCGAACGTTTCGCGCGCGCAGGCGACATGTGGGCGCCCCTGGCAAAAAAGACGGGCCGCTTTAAACTCGAGAAATTGCTCGCAGGAACCGTCTAGGAGCGTTTAGGCAGCCGAAGTATCACGGGCAGCGGCGATGCGCCGGTCGTACACCTCTTGCGCTTTCTTAACGGCGGTCATGTGCTCTTCGGCCCACGCTGCAAGCGCGCGTAACGGCGCGCACAGCGTTCGGCCGAGCGGGCTCAGCGAGTATTCCACGCGTGGCGGAACGACGGCATAGACCTTGCGCACGACAAGCCCGTCGCGTTCGAGATCGCGCAGCGTTTGCGTCAGCATTTTCTGGGAGATACCGTTGACGGTACGACGCAGTTCGGTGAAGCGCACGGCATCCGTCGATGAAAGGATGCCGATGATCAGCGTCGTCCATTTGTCGGCGATCCTGTCCAGCAGTTCGCGCGTCGGGCAGGTCTGCGAATAGACGCCGGACTGCTCATTGGTTTCCATTTAGTGCCTATATACCATTTAGGTGCCTTATTGCCATTAGAGAGTCAGTATGGAATAGTTACCATCGAACAATACCACAGTCCTCGCTAACCAGCAAGCAACGCAAGGAGTCAATCCCCATGGTCAACGCTCTACAAACCCAACAGTATGCCATCGACGCATCCCATACGACCGCCGAATTCGTCGTGCGCCACCTCATGATCACCAAAGTGCGCGGACGCTTCACGGCTGTGTCCGGCACCGTGGACCTGGCCGACGGCGCGACCGTCCCCACGGCGCTCACCGCGACAATCGAGACGGCGTCGATCGACACGCGTGAAACGCAGCGCGACGAGCATCTGAAATCGCCCGACTTTTTTGACGCGGCGACCTACCCGCAGATCACTTTTCGCAGCACGCGCATTGAAGGCAGCGGCGATTCGTTCAAGGTCATCGGCGACCTGACGATTCACGGTGTTACCCGCGAAGTTTCGCTCGACACGACGTTCGAGGGCCGCGTCGTCGATCCGTGGGGCAACAACCGCGTCGGCTACGAAGCGCACGGCAAAATCAGCCGTAAGGATTTCGGTTTAAGCTGGAATCAAGCACTCGAAGCCGGCGGCGTTGCCGTTGGCGACGAAGTCAAGATCGAACTCAACGTCGAGGCAATCGCGCAGAAGTAAATCGTCCGAATGGTTCAGCCGATTGGAGGCTGGTAGCGGTCGTCGGTGAGGTGTACGCTCAGTTATCGTTATCGAAATCGGCGCCGAACCGTTACTTCTTATCGTGGGCGCCGATGCGCTTGCCGAGCGTGTTTGCGCCGAACTGACGTCGACTACGGGTCATCGCGTTCGCGTCGCGTGGCCGCTGGACGCAAAGCGGCAGGCCATATTCCAACTCTTGGGCGCGACGGTCGTGCCACTCGAACCTGATTCGGACGCATCATTGTTGGCGGCCGGCGTCATGGAGGCTGCATCGCTGTTGGCGCTCTCCGAAGATGACGGCTTGAACCTTTCGATCGCTTTACGGGCGCGCAACCTCAACCCGAACATCCGCGTCGTGCTGCGTCAATTCAACGTCACGCTCGGGGGAAAGGTCGAGCAAGTTCTGCCGGATTGCACGGCACTTTCGCTTGCCGCACACTCAGCAGCGACGTTTGCAGCCTCAGCACTTGACCGGCGCTGTTTTTATGCGGTGCGCTTTCCTGAAGCGAGCGGACCGCTCGTCGGCTTTTCGCAGCATACGGCGCGAGATATCGGTATTTCCGGTTTGACGGTTGGGCAGGCAGAAGGACGCATCGCGGCCCGCATCGTCGCGCTTGATTCGCGGCGCGACCCCCCGAGTGGGGCGATTGTGGGCCGGGATGATAGCGTTACCATCTTCGGACCGATTGCTGAATCCCACGCCGCGCACCACGAGCGAGCAGTCCAACTGTCGGCAGCGACGGATTCAAGGATGGATTCCCAGCACGTGTCATTTCCGGACCGGCTTCTCGCGGTGTATCATCGTGCAAACCCCATCCTGCGAACGTTCGCGATTGCCGCGGTCGTCTTTTTCTCGGCGTCGTATTGTTTCTTTCATTTCGCACTCGGAAAAACGTGGAACGCGGCCGCATTCTACGTCGTCGAGACGATGACGAATGTCGGCTTCGGCGAAGTACAAGTCACCACGCGTGGTCCTGCGATCACGGCGGGAGCGATCGCTGCAATGCTCGGCGGCATTGTGTTTACGAGCATCTTCATCGGTTCGGTAGCCTCCGCACTCACGCGCGCGCAATGGATCGCCACGCAAGGCTTGCGCCGGATTCGCGCCCGCCGGCACGTCGTCATCTGCGGCGGCGGTAAGATCGGTACGGCGGTACTCAATCTGCTGACGGCAGCGGGGAAACGCGTGATCGTCATCGACCCGAATCCGGATTCCGATCTGGTGCGGCGCGCCCGCGAGCGCGATGTCGATCTGCTGACCGGCGACGCAGCGCAAGACGGCGCGCTTGATCTGTGCGATATCGGCAATGCGACGGCCGTCCTCGCGCTAACGAATAGCGACACGACGAACTTGGAGATTGCATTGGGCGCCCGCGTACGCTCACCGGAGGTGCCGCTCGTCGTGCGCATGGAGAATGCGAGCTTTGCGCGCGCGACGGCGAACCTCTTCGGCATTTCGACATTCTCCCCGGCGGCGCTGACGGCGCCGGTTTTTGCCGGGCTCTCTCGATTTCCAGGAACGCGCGGTCGCGTGCGTTACGCAGACGAGGACCACTCAATTGGGCAGCGCACGCAAGGCGAGGTGCCCGAACGGCCTCCTGCAGAAGAATGCACGGCGCTTTGCGTCTGGCGGGACGGTCAAGTATTCATGATTCGTGATTTCGATGAAATGCGCGCGTTCGATTCGGTACTCTTCGCCGTCCCACTGAGTCAATTTCGCCAGCGATTTTCCTAAATATGGAGGGCTAGGCTGCGATGAGCGGCGCGAGGTCGGGAGATTCGACGCGTTGCGCGCTTGGTTCAGAAACAAGCGCGCAGTCGAGACACGGCACGAGGTGGCCGAGTCGCGCATCGGACGGTTCATCATGTTGGGCCCCGCATTCGGGGCAGTAAAACGGTCGATCCATACTCGCATGCTAGGTGCCGGGAGTGCCAACTGGGTGACATTGTGCTCGCGGCGTTCCTGGACGCTTGCTGGACGCTCCGTGGACGATAATGACTTTGGCTTTATTCCATAGAAGATGTTGCTGCGAATATATTAAAACATTTTCACACTTTCATCGGGAGAATCGTCATTGTCGCGCCCCGGAAACCCTTCGCAGGCCGGTAGCCGGGGACCGCACGCGAAACGAACCGAACCGCAGGATAGGCCGCGGCTCGAAGTACGATTGTTCGGTGCGCCGCGATTTTCGTATGACGGCTTGCCGTGGCTCTTTACCGCACTGCCGGGTTGCTTGCCGCTTCTTGGCTTGCTTGCAACGCTCGATGAACCGATGTCGCGTGCGGACCTCGCGGCGATGCTGTGGCCCGACAGTGACGGCTCCGAAGGGCGCGGCAAGCTGCGCCGTCACCTCCACCGGCTGCATCGCGCGTTGCCGCCGCCGGTCGGGGAACCTTGGATTATCGACAATTCACAAACGATCGCGTGGAATCCCGATGCGCCCGCCTGGTTTGATATCACGCATTTTCGCCACACGATCGCCGATGCGGCGACGCGCGACGCGGCGCTGGCGCTCCATACCGGCGTATTCTTAGAAGGCTTTGACGATGAGTGGCTGCTCTCGGAGCGCGAACGCATTTACGCGCTCTATTGCGATGCGCTGCTCCAAGGGTCACATGACGCGCGGCAGCGGCGCGACTTCGCGCGCGCAGCCGAGTGTGCCGAACGCCTTCTCCAAGAAGATGAATGGTATGAAGAGGCTGTCTGCGCGCTCATGGCGGCGCGATATGAGGCGGGCGACCGTTCTGCGGCGATCGCCGTGTACGAACGCTTTTGCACCCGCCTAGCGCTTGAGCTTGGCGCCAAGCCCGAGCCGGAAACGACAATGCTGCGGGATGCGATGGTCGCCGGGTTATCGCTTGCGGTGCCCAGTGCGCGATCGCTCGAAGGAGTCGATGCGAATCCGCGCGACCGGTCGCGCGTGCCCCTCGCCGGCCGCCGCGAGGAAATCGCCACGCTCGTGCGTAGCTGGGCGCGCGCCGCACGCGGCTTCGGAACGGCGATCTTTCTTTCAGGGGAAGCGGGAATCGGGAAGTCGCGACTCGCGGCAGAACTTGCAGCGATCGCCGAAGCGCAGGGCGGTCGCGCACTCGTCGGCACGACGGCGCTTCCCGAGCAGATGCCGTATCAGGCGCTCATTGCAGCGGCGCAACGCGGATTGCCGAACCTGCCGCGTGCCGCGATCCCCGACGTTTGGCTGGCGGCGCTGGCGGACGTTCTCCCGGAAGTACGCGTGCTACGGCCCGACCTCGTAGCGCCTACCGAACTCGATCCCGAGCGTGCTCGCGCGCGTTTTCACGAGGCGCTTGCACGGCTCTTCGATGCGCTTGCGCACATACGGCCGCTACTATTGATACTCGAAGACGTGCATTGGGCGCAGCAAGATACAATCGAGGCACTCGACGCGCTAACGCGGCGCGCAAATGCGTCGCCGATGCTCCTTCTCGTAACCTATCGCAGCGACGAAGTTGATGCATCGCACCCGGTACGAAAAGTCGCGCGAGATTTGCAAAGCGAGAATCGAGCGACGCGAATCCTTCCGGCGCCGCTGGATGCTACCGAAATCGCGGCACTCGTCGCCGGCGCGTTTGCGCCGCAGCCTGCTCCCGCTACGGTCGTCGCCGAGATCGCGCGAGCCAGCGAAGGCAACCCGCTTTTCGTGTTGCAGCTCGCGCGCGGATACATCGAGGATGAGGGCACGTCGAACCATCGAATCCCCGGGGGTGACGTTGCGGATGCAATCATGTCGCGGGTCGCGCGGCTCTCGCCCGAAATTCGCGCGGTCGCGGACGTTGCTGCGACCGTCGGGCGCGATTTCACGGTCGACCTCGTGTGCGATGCCGGGGGCTGGAGCGAACGCACGGTAACCGCCGGGCTCAACGAGTTGCTCGCTCGGGAATTGATCCGCGAAGCCGGCGTGGCCGGCATCGGCTACACGTTCACCCACGCAACGATCGCGTCGACGATCTACGAACATACGAATAAGGCCTTACGGCCTGCGCGCCATCGCCGAATCGGCAAATCGCTCGAAGCCGCGAGCGGTCATGACGCTTCGATCCTCGGGACAATCGCTTGGCACTTTGCGTGCGCGGGCGATCGGCCCGAGGCGGCGGCTGCATACCGTGGCGCGGCGCGAGCGGCGTTGGCCGCGTTCGCGCGCAGCGATGCCATGCGATTGGCGCGCAAAGCAGCGGACCTTAGCGTGGATCCCGTTGCGCGATTCAATGCGTTGCGCATTGTGGCGGCCGCACACGCCGGCGGTGAAGACATCGATGCTTGGCGCGCGGACATCGAAGAAATGGAGACCGTTAGTCAGGGCCTGGGCGGACAAGCGGCATTTGAGACACTCCAAGCGCGTGTTTCGTTCGAATCGCAAGCCGGCAGCCTCGACCTGCTGCTCGCAAGCGCACGTGCGATGGTCGCGAGCGCCGAGCAATCGGGACATCTCGGCAACCGGGTCATCGCGCTCGACGCGCTCGGGATGGCCGAACTCCAGGGCGGCTGGGCTGACGCCGCCTTGGTGAACGTACGTGCCGCGCTCGAACTCGCCACGAATCTGAGCGATCCCGAGCGCACGCATGAACTGCGTCAACACCTGATCATTATTTTGGTACGGCGCGGGGACGTTACGATTGCCTTGGACGAACTATCGGTCGCACGTTCGTTCCTCGATGCTTCGGACGTACGTGAACGCCTCGCGATCGCGCGCGTCGAGTCGGTGATCGCGCTGACGATCGAAGATCCGGCGCTGGCGCTCCGGGTCGGCACGGAATATCTGGCCGACGCACAGCAAGTCGGCGATCTGGATGGACAGGCAAAGGCACACGCGCTCTTGGGTTACGGCGAGCATGGGCGCGGCGACGCGCGCACGATGCGCGAGCATTTCTCGGTTGCCGCAGTGCTCTTCGAGCGGCTCGGCGCCCGTCACGGATTACTGATGACATACAATAACCGGTCGACGTTCGAGCTTGAGATCGGCCGGCTCGACAAAGCCGAGCGTGCGCTGACGGAGTCGGAAAAATTGCACGTCGGGGCCCGCGATAATTCGGCACAGATGGAAGAGAACTGGGCCTACCTCGAGATGCTGCGCGGTGACGCGGATCGCGCGCAGGCGCACGCGCGACGTGCCGTTGCCGTTGCCGTTGAGACCGGCGAGGCCCGGCTTATCGGCGAGGCGTATGCAATCTTGGGTGAAATCGAAATCCGGTGCGGCGCGTCCGCAACCGGTTTTGCAGACTTTGCTCGCGGCCTCGGTTATATGCGCGATTCCGGCGCGAACAGGACCTTTGCAAATATGCTCTGCGCGTATGGTGAGGCACGACTCGCCACCGGCGACATCACCGCTGCTCAGCAGGCGGCGAAGGAGTTGCGGGCTTTCGTCGCCACGCGCGAGCCGATGCATCCGGCGCGCCTTGCGGCATTCTTCGCACACGTAGCCAAGGCTGCCGGCAATTCACATGAAGCAGAACAGCAGCACGCAGAAGCCGTTGCTTTACTTCGCTTGCGTCTCGCGCAGCTCGACGAAACTGATGCCGCAGCGTATCGGGCGCTTCCATTCATTCGCGCAATCGCCGATGCCGCAGGGTACGTTCCTGAAAGATAACGAAGCGTTGCAGATGCGGCAGTTGGAAGTACGATTGTTCGGTACGCCGCGATTTTCGTACGACGGAGTTCCCTGGTTATTCACGGCACCGCCGGCCTGCTTGCCGCTGCTCGGCTTACTGGCCGTACTCGACAAGCCGATTAAACGCGCAACGCTTGCCGCGACATTGTGGCCCGACCAAACCGGCGCAAATGCGCGTGCGAACCTGCGCCGCCATATCTATCGCTTGCATCGCGCCCTACCACCCGTATCTCATACGGCATGGCTGGTTGACACGGCGCAGACGATAGCCTGGAATGCTGATGCGCCGGCGTGGTTCGATGTGCGGCACTTTCGTAGAAACGTGGTTACTGCAGATGCGCGAGATGCGGCGCTCGATCTTCATACCGGTGAATTCCTCATGGGCTTCGACGACGAATGGCTGCTTACCGAGCGCGAACGCTTGCACGCCATCCTGTGCGACGGGTTGATCGATGCCTCAGTCGACGCGCGCCGGCGACGCGACTTTGTGCGCGCCGCGGATTTTGCCGAACGGTTACTCCAAGCGGATGAATGGCGCGAGGATGCGATTCGCGCGCTAATGGCCGCCCGCTATGAATCGGGCGACCGGTCCGCCGCGATCGCCGCATTCGAGCGCTTCGCGCAACGTCTCGGGCACGAGCTCGGCGTCGAGCCGATGCCCGAAACCATCGCGCTCCGCGACGCGATGGTGGCCGGGTTTTCATTGGTCGCGCCGGCAGGCCGATCGGTCGAGGGCGCCGATGCGAACCCGGCCGATAACACGCGGATGCCGCTCGTCGGTCGCCGCGAAGAAATCGAGGCACTGGCCCGGAGCTGGTCGCGGGCTGCGCGCGGATTCGGAACGACCGTGTTTCTCTCCGGTGAAGCGGGAATCGGCAAATCGCGTTTGGCCGCCGAACTTGCCGCGATCGTCGAGTCGCAAGGCGGTCGCGCGCTCATCGGAGCGACGGCCCTTCCCGAGCAGATGCCGTATCAGGCACTGATCGCCGCGGCGCAACGCGGATTGTCGAACTTACCGCGCGCTGCAATCGACGATGTTTGGCTCGCTGCGCTGGCAGACATCTTGCCTGAAGTGCGTGTCCTTCGGCCCGATCTTGCGCCCGCGGGCGAACTTGATGCGGGGCCCGCGCGAGCGCGTTTTCATGAAGGGTTAGCGCGCTTTTTCGATGCGTTGGCGCGCGTGCGGCCGCTCCTGCTGATTCTCGAAGACATGCACTGGGCGCGCGAAGATACGATCGCTGCACTCGATGCGCTCACGCGACGCGCCAACGCATCGCCGTTGCTGGTTCTGGTGACGTATCGCAATGAAGAGGTCGACGCGGCCCATCCGCTGCGCAAGATTGCGCGTGCGTTACAAAGCGAACGGCGCGCGACGCGTGTGTTGCCGGCGCCGCTCGACGCACCGGAAATTGCGGCGATCGTTACGGATGCATTTGCCCCGCGGGCCGTGCCGGACAACCTGGCTGAGGAGATCGCGCGGGTAAGTGAAGGCAATCCGCTTTTCGTGTTACAACTCGTGCGCGACTATCTCGAAGATGATAGCGCCGCGCCCCATCGCCTTCCGACCGGCCGCGTCACGGATGCGATTCTATCGCGCGTCGCACGCTTGCCCGCCGATGTACGGGCCGTTGCCGATGTCGCCGCAACCGTTGGGCGCGAATTTACCGTCGATCTGGTTATTGATGGCGGCGGCTGGAGCGAGCGCATCGTGAGCGCTGCACTCGACGAGTTGCTTTCGCGCCAACTCATTCGCGAATCCGGAGTCGCCGGGGTTGCATACACGTTTACCCACGCCTTGATCGCGTCGGCGATTTACGCGCATACGGACGAAGCGCTGCGGCCGGATCGTCATCGCCGCATCGCAAAGTCGCTGGCAACGGCAAGCGACGGCAATGCGTTGACGCTCGGCACGATCGCATTGCATTTCGAGCGCGCGGGTGACCGGCCGGGGGCCGCAGCCGCATACCTCGGTGCGGCACGTGCGGCGCTCAGTACGTTCGCGCGCAGCGATGCGGGGCGTTTTGCGCGCTGCGCAGCCGACATGGCCGACGACGATGCTCTGCGTTTCGCCGCCCTTGAGCTCGCAGTGGACGCGCACGCGGGTGGCGACGACATCGACACCTGGCGATCCGATGTCGAAGCGATGGAGGCGATCGGGCGGCGCGCCGATGGTCAAAAGGCTTTTGCCGCGCTGAAGGCACGCGCATCATTCGAATTGCAGACCGGCAGCAGTGAGTCCATCCTTGCCAGCGCCCGCGCCGTGCTTGCGCATGCCGAGCGCGACGGTGACCTCGGCGAACGGGTGGTCGCATTGGGTATTCTCGTCCAGGCCGAGCTTCGGGCCGGCCGGATCGATGTGGCGATTGTCAACGTGCGCGCCGCGCTCGATCTTGCAGCGGGCCTGCACGATCCGCACCGAACGCATGAGCTGCGTCTCGATCTCATCAAGATTTTGGTGCGGCGCGGCGATGTTTCGGCGGCGCTCGAGGAGCTGGCGATTGCACGCTCGTTTCTCAACTCGTCCGACTTGCGCGAGCGCATCGGAATCGCACGCGTTGAATCGGTGATCGCTACGTCGACGGAAAACCCGAAGATCGTGTTGCGCATGGGTGATGAGTATCTGGCCGATGCGCAGCGCGCCGGTGACATGCTCGAGGAGGCCAAAGCGCACGTGCTGCTCGGGTACGGCGAGCACAGTCGCGGTAATGCCAATGCAATGCGAGAGCACTTCTCGATCGGTGAGAAACTTTTTGCGCGGCTCGGCACTGACTATGGAGCGGTGGTGACGGCGGTCAATCGCTCGACGTTTGAGCTTGAGATCGGACGGCTCGACGAAGTCGAACGCGCCCTGGCCGACGCGGAAAAACTGCCCGTCGAGTCGCGCTCGCATATGGCAATTTTGATGACAAACTCCGCACATGTTGCGATGTTGCGCGGTGATATGGATCGCGCGCAAGCGCATGCCGGGCAGGCGCTGGCACTTGCCAAGGAGAGCGGCGAGGGCCGAATCATCGGCGAATGCTATGCACTCCTGGGCGCGATCGAAGTTAACCGCGGCGAGCGCGCGACCGGTTTTGCGAATTTTGCACGGGGCGTAAGCGACATGCGCGATGCCGGAGCGAATGGTATGTTCGCCGATTACCTCTGCGCCTATGCCGAAGTGCTGCTCGCTGCCGGCGACGTCGCCGCAGCCCAAGCGGCCGCAAACGAGCTGCGTGCGTATGTTGCCACGCACGAACCGCTCCATCCGGCGCGTGTCGCTGCCCTCTTCGCCAATTTGGCGGCAGCGGCCGGCGATGCGCCCGAAGCCCGCAAATATTGGGCCGAGGCGCGCCGGCGGCTGGAGATTTCGCTTGCGCACTTCGACGCCATCGATGCTGCCGCATATCGAGCGCTTCCGTTTATTCGAGCAATCGGCGACGCCGAACCCCTTCAATAAACGCGCAGAGATCGGCGTAGCCGGTGACGTAGCGGCGTTCGCCGCTCGCGACGTGAACGATCGTTGCCCGCCACGCGTCGGGGGCCATACTTCGGCGCGCATCGCTCACGCGTATGACAAATGACTCATCGTGAGCCCGCTTTTCGACCTCGCGCATGTGTCGAGCATGCGGGGGTAGGCGTCCAAAAAACGTCCACCGAGGTGTGACGGGCGCGTGGACGTTTGTTGGACGCTTGATGCGTTACGATTGCCGCAACCGTCATCATCGTCTTAGGAGGCTTCCCATGGTTCCCATGAATGCATCACGCATTCTCACTGTCCGAACGGCGCTTGCGATCGCCGCGGCGCTCGGCGTCTCCGCTTGTGGTGGTGGAGGCGGCTCTGCCTCGCGCATGCCGGCGCCGGTTTCAGCCGCACCAAGCGGCGGCGGAGCTGCATCGTCGAGCACGGAGCGGGTCACGCTAAATATCGTCATTCCAACGACGCAGGCGGCATCGGGGCAACGGCGCCCGCTGTATGTCTCGCCGTCAACGCAGAGTTTGACGTATTCGATCTCCACCACAGGAGCCTCACCGACGGTCGCCGCTAGCGGGAACGTCTCCCTGACGCTGGGTTCCGGCGGCTGCGTGTCGAGCTTAGCCTCGGTCGCCTGTACGCTCACGACAACATTCAATCTCGCGCCGGGAACGTATACCGGGGTCTTTAAGACATTCGATGGAGCGAGCGGCGCCGGCAATCTTCTTTCCGAAAACTTGGGCGTTCCAATTACCGTTGTGGCGTCAACGACGAACCAAATCAATGTTGCACTTGGGGGCGTCATGCATTCCATTGCTGTGACGCCGCTAGCGAATCAGCCGCTGGTGCTAACCTTACCACCGAACACGGAATCGCTTGCACTTAAGGCGCCGATATTTGCGGTGTTGGGGACGCAACCGGCACAATTTGCCGTGACCGCTACCGATGCGGACGGAAATATCATCGTGAGCGGAATGACGGTCAATGTCGTTCTCGCGTCGGGGAGCGGAGTCACGATAACGCAACCGGGGACGGGCTTGAGCGGCAATGGTCCGAACACATTCACACTGACGCCGACCGCGACCCAATTGACCCCGATTGTATTCAACGTGAACGCCGCTACGACTAACGCCGCTAGCCCCTTCGGCGTTACATCAATGCTGGTCACGACGCCCGGTATTGTGGCGCATCTTGAAAACTCGCAAATAAGTTTTTACGCCGATGGCACGCTGACGCCGTTTTCTTTCGCCGTGAGCACTACGCACAGTGGGTTCGCTGGCCCAATCGCATTTGATTCCCAGGGTAACCTCTTTACCCTTGATACTGCGTTTAATGTTGGGGAAATCTCATCGCCGTATACCGGGGAGACCGTCCCGTTCACCGTTCCGGCCGCAACTGCTACGGCGTTACAGGCGACCGCCAATTCCCCAGGAATCGTGGTCGATACGGCCGGCAATATATATGTGGCGGGCGGTCAGGATATCGTCGTCGAGTTTGTGAAGGCGCAATCGTTTGCGCCGACCACCTTCACATTGAGCGTGCCTGGTCAAGCGCACGAGATCATTACGGGGATCGCGATCAACAGGAGTGCTCCCGGGGTGCCATGGGTGACAACAAATGACAATACCGCTAATTCAGGCGCGCTATTTCATCTGACTACTGCTAACCCGTCGGCGATTACCGGGGTAAATCTCGATGAGCCTTCAGGCGTCGCTGTTGATTCCAGCGGGAACGTGTATGCTACTGTAGGAGCGCCAAACCGTGGCGTCAGCGAATTTAACTCTAGTGGGGCGTTTGTCATAAATTCGGCGACGAACGTGCCCGACGCAATAAATATAGGCATCGATAAACCCTCGGGCACCATCGCTGTCACTAATGGGGGGGGGGCTCCGGTTGCGCTGTTCGGCCTAGGCCTGACAGCACCGAGTGTTACGAGTATTACGGGCATCTCGAGTGGCATTAACTCGATCGTCTTCGATAATCAGAGCAATCTCCTAACACTTACCAATGGCGGTCTTGTCGAGCTAGCGCCCCCGTACACCGGCCAAC